>Ga0070699_100006522_pt1 | contig 10161 bp, 9 predicted proteins | sample KBSK1503metaG_FD_65473 | JGI IMG/M metagenome (GOLD analysis project Ga0070699, IMG submission 65473) | Corn, switchgrass and miscanthus rhizosphere microbial communities from Kellogg Biological Station, Michigan, USA - KBS K1-50-3 metaG | ecosystem: Host-associated > Plants > Roots >... | reverse complement strand
CCGTCAGGTGACCGTGACGTTGACCGTGTGGTATCCGGTCGCGCCGTTCGGGTCGGTCCTCTGCTTGACCGCGGTCTGGGTGTAGCCACTCTGGTCGGTGGCCCGCACCTGCAGCACGTGCTGCCCCGGGGTAGCGTCCCAGACGTAGTACCACTGCCGCCAGGTGTCGATGGTGTCCTGGGCCGGGAGCCTCGCCGGATAGAAGACGCCGTCGATGCCGGCCTCGACGGCCTCGATGCCGGTGTGCTGCGCCCAGGCCACCCCGGCGATCGTCACCTGGCCCGCGGTCACCGGGCTGGCGCCCTTGGGCACGTCGATACGGGACTCGGTCTTGATCGGCGCCTGCTGGGACCACGCCGGTATCTGCCTGACCCAGTACGCGCTGAACGCGCCGAACGTGGTGAACTCCATGTCCACCACCCACTTGGTCGCGGACACGTAGCCGTAGAGCCCGGGCACCACCACCCGCACCGGGTAGCCGTGCGCCTGCGGCAGCACCTGGCCGTTCATGGCCACCGCGAGCAGCGAGTCCCGGCCGTCCATGACCGGTTCTGTGGCCACCCCGATGGTCATCCCGTGCACGTCGCGCATGACGATCTGATCCGCGCCCGACCGGATGCCCGCCTTGCGCAAGATGGGTGCCAGCAGCGTGCCCTGCCACCGGGCGTTGCCGATGAAGTTGCCGCCCACCGCCTCGGAGACGCAGGTCAGCGTGATGTCCCGGTCGATCATGGGGCGGCGGATCAGGTCGTCGTAGGTCAGGGTGAGCGGCCGGTCCACCATGCCGTGGATGCGCAGCCGCCAGTCGGTGGCCGCGACCTTCGGCAGCACCAGCGAGGTGTCGACCCGGTAGAAGTCCTTGTTCGGCGTGTAGAACGGCGACAGCCCGGCGATGGTGTCCAGCGTCTCGTCCGCCGGAAGCGGCGTCATCGGGTCGATCTTCAGCTGCGGCGGCGGCGACATGCTGGGGCTGGGCACGGACGGGGCCATGCTCACCGGGGGCGGAGTCCGGCGGAACTGCTTGCCTAGCAGCAGTTCGCCGCCCACCCCGGCGGCGGCCGCGCCCACCGCGGTGACCCCGGCCGCGCGGAGGAACTTGCGCCGGTCGACGGTGCTCGTCATCGTGTCCTCCTCCGGGTCCCGCCGCGTCCGTGGCGGAGCGGAGCGGCCCCTTGAAGCCGTTGCGGTGCCGACGCGCGGAACAGCCACAGCACCGCGGCGACGCCGGCCAGGCCGCCGATGACCACGGGCATCACGTCGGCCACGTGGCTGCCCGGCCTGGTGATCGCGACGAACGCGGCGAACAGGGTGAACGCCGCCACGCCGGCTACGCCGACCGCGGCGCCGCGCCGGGCCAGCATCCCGATCACGATCGCCGCGACGGCAAAGGTGGCGTACATGCCGAGCAGCAGCACGGTCCGGCCCTGCGCCCCGAAGTGATCCACCACGGCGTTGCGCAGCACGGTCGGCGTCCGCTCGACGAACACCGCGCCCATCGCGCTGACCGGCGAGATCACCGACTTGAGCAGCGCCGCGGCCAGGGTGGAGACGCCGAGCACGACGCCGGTGGCGAGGAGTTCGCTGACCGCGCCGACCATCGGCCCGCGCCGCTTCTCCTCCCGCCTGCGCCCCTGCTCGTGCTGCCAGCCGTCCGGGTGCAGCCCCGCGTCGGGCGCGGTCAGCACCGGGTCATCCGTCAGCACCGGGCTGTCGGTAAACGCGGCGCCGGGCTCGACGTAACTGCCCGGCCCGAGGTAGGCGCCGTCCGCGTAGCCGTCCGCGGGGTTCCATTCGTAGCCGTCGGCCTGGTCGGCGTAGGCCGCGTCGGCCCAGTCGTAGCCGCCCTGGGTCTCGGCGTAGCCGCCCTGGGGCTGGGCGTAGCCGCCCTGGGGCTGGGCGTAGCCGTTCTGGGGCTGGGCGTAGCCGTTCTGGGTCTCGGCGTAGCCGTTCTGGGGCTGGGCGTAGCCGCCCTGGGGCTCGGCGTAGCCGACGCTGCTCCTTGCGTAGCCGTAGCCGTCCTGTCCGTAGCCGTCCCGGCCGTCGAAGTCGTCCGCGGCCCCCGCGTAGCCGTTGCCGCCGCCGGAATAGCCCCCGCCGGGGAAGGCTGCCGTGGCGACGGCCCCCTGAGACTGGTACCGGTAGCCGGCGGTCGCGCCCTGCGCGGTGTAGCCGAGGTCCTCCTGCTCGCCGTCGCGGTACGACGGCCATCCCTCGGCCGGAGTCGCCGCCGGCCAGCGCTCCTGGCGAGGCGGCATCCGATGCGACGGGTCGTAGCTCATGCCTCTATTCACGATCCTGAGAGCCGGTGCGGTTTGATGTTTGCCCGGGGGGTAACCAACCGGTAAGAAAACGCGTCCGAACTCAGACCGGGACTTCCCGGCCCACGGGTTCGGGTGCGGTGACCTCTGCCTCGGCAGGCACCGGCTCCGCGACCACGGGCTCCGCGACCACGGGCTCCGCGACCGCGAGCTCTGCGCCGAGAGCCGCGCGCCTGGCCAGCTCGTTCCTGATCAGCCAGCCGGCCGCCACGACCACCAGCGGTACGCCGTAGGCGATGGCGTCGTGCAGCCGCCACGGTACGTGGTACCGGCCCAGGCTGGGCTCGGCCGCGTAGTACCCGCCCGCGGCGAACGCCAGCCATTCCGGTCGGCCATCCAAGGCGACCAGCATGACCAGCAGCAGCGAGTACCACTGGTACTGCGGCGTGGCCACCGCGAGGGCGGCGGCGGTCATCATCAGCGCGCCCTGCCACGGCCGGTCGGGAGGGGAGAACTGAAGCACGGCGAACGCGACCGCGGCCAGGATGAGCAGCGCCACCGCGCTGGCCAGCGGCCCGGTGACGAACAGGCCGATGATGCCGTACCTGGTCCCGCTGGAGTATTGCTCCTGCTGCAGGTAGCCCGGCAGGAAGCCGATCACCTTACCGCCGACCGCGAGCACGTGCGGCAGGTAGACCAGGGCGAACGCGCTCCCCGCCGAGACCGCGACCGTCGCCCAGCGGCGCCGCAGCAGCGCGGGCACGGTCAGCGCGGGCGTCAGCTTGGTCGCGATGGCCAGGCCGAGCAGGACCCCGCCGAGTATGGTCCGGCGCGTGGTCTTAGCCGTGGCCAGCACGAGCACGGCGGCCGCGGTGATGCCCACCGCGACCACGTCCACGTGGGCGCTGTTGCCTGCCTCCAGGGCCACCGTCGGGCACCACGACCACAGCGCGGCCATGCGTATGTCCCGGCCCAGCCGCCCCAGGCCGAACAACAGCAGCCCGGTGGTGAGCACGGCCGCCAGCGCGGTGGCTGCCTGGATAGGAGTGCTGGAGTCGTCGGCCGGATGCAGGTAGTAGACCCCGAGGAAGTACGCCTCGGCGACCGGCGGGTAGATGGTGGGCACGGTCGGCCGGTTGATCATGGTGCAGCCCGCGGTGAGTTCGGCCGCCGGGTGGCTGCTGACGTAGGACGGCCTGACGCAGTACTGACCCTTCGGGTAGAACAGGAACTCGTTGCGCAGCCCGGTGAGCTGCGTCGCGGCCGGCACGTACTGGTACGGGTCTATGCCCGCGGCCTGCACCCGGCCGTCCCAGATGTAGCGGTAGAGATCGCTGCTGTTCTTCGGCGGCGCGGACACCGCGACCGCCTGGATGGCGATGCCGCCGAGCAGGATGAGCGCCACCGCGGCCCGTCGTGGCACCTTACGCAGCAGCCAGGCGGCGGCGATGAACGCGATCCACGCGCCGATCAGCAGCGGCAGCGGCCGTAGCCGCGCCGGGTCGACGCTGGGGCGCACGATCAGCAGCACCAGGCCGGCCAGCACAGAAAGGGCCAGGCCTATGCCGACTAGCCGGAGTTTTGCGTTCATGGTGCGAAGAGTGCCATCTATCCAGGCGGAATGATCATCCGCGGGCCGGGCTGTAAGTATTCGGTAACAGCGTGATGGGCGTCCGTTCGGCGCATACCTGGCAGCCCCCGATGGACGCGAACCACCGTCCGTCCACCGTCCAGATCTCGACCTCGCCGAGGCCGGCGTCGTAGGCGACGTCGGTGATGTGGTCGGCGCCGACGTAGGCCCAGGGGAACCAGGCGCTGGCCGAACCGCCGTGGCACAGCCGCACGTGCTCGCGGCGCAGCGGCGAGCCGGGCGGCTCGAGCTCGACGATGGCGCGGCCCTGCGGCGCGAGCAGTTCGGCGACCCGGCGGAGCAGGGCGGCCGGGTCGCCGCCGATCCCGATGTTCCCGTCCGCGAGCAGGACCGTGGTCCACCGGCCGGTGCCGGGCACCCGGTCGAACACGTTGCGCAGCATGACCAGCGCACCTGAGGACCTGGCCATGTCGACCGCGTACGGAGTGATGTCGATGCCGAGGGCAGGGATGCCGCGTTCGGCCAGCGCGACGGTCAGCCGGCCCGGTCCCGAGCCGATGTCGAGGGTCGGGCCCTCGCACCGGTCCAGGATCGACTTGTCGCCCGGACTCTCGTGCAGCCAGCCCTCTACCGGGAGCGGCTTCCGGCTTCCGTCGGCGTGCTCGACCTCCGGCCGTGCCCTGCCGGCCAGCGCGTGCTCGTAGAGTTCCCCGATCACGCGGACCTCCTCATCCGATGATCGCCGCGACCCGGCGGCGAAAGCATCCCCCAGTGTTAGCCCAGGCGTAAAAATCACGCGGCCACTTCGGCTCCGAACAGGCCGGACCTTACACAATCGTCACTGTGCTTACGGACCGGTGACGCTTTTGACCGGTTTGCTGGTGTGACCGGCTGTTTACGTCTTACCGTGGAGGCGTAATCACTGACTTATTACAAGGAACGGGAATCCTTTGGTAAGCAACCCCGATCCGCCGGGTCGGATTGTCGTTGTCGACGACGATCCGACCGTGGCGGACGTTGTCGGGCGCTACCTCGTGCGGGACGGGCACACGGTCGAATGCGTGCACGACGGGTACGAGGCACTGCGCCGGGTGGCCGAGGAGCCGCCCGACCTCGTCGTGCTCGACCTCATGCTGCCCGGCATGGACGGCCTCGAGGTGTGCCGCAGGCTGCGTGCCAAGTGGCCGATTCCGGTGGTCATGCTGACCGCCCTCGGCGACGAGACCGACCGCCTGGTCGGCTTCGAGACCGGCGCGGACGACTACGTCACCAAGCCCTTCAGCCCGCGTGAGCTGGCGCTGCGGGTTCGTTCGGTACTGCGCAGGTCGCGCGGCGCCGGCCTGCCCGACAAGCTCGACCTCGGCGCCATCACCGACGGCGACCTGGTCGTGGACCTTTCCGCGCACGAGGTCAGGACCGACGGCAAGCTGATCCAGCTCACCTCGCGCGAATACGACCTGCTCGTCTTCCTGATGCGGAACCCGCGGAAGGCGTTCACCAGGGAGCAGTTGCTCACCGAGGTGTGGAGCTGGACGTTCGGTGACACCTCGACCGTCACCGTGCACGTCCGGCGGCTGCGCGAGAAGCTCGAGCCCGACCCGACCATGCCCCGGCGCATCGTGACCGTGTGGGGCGTCGGCTACCGGTACGAACCGGAGGCAGCGTGAGACCTCTGGCCGCTGGCGCCTTCTTCCTGCCGGGCGGCATCTCGCCGTCGGACCTGGCCTTCATCTCCCAGTACGTCGCGATCATCGCGGCGGTCTTCGCCGTCATCGGCATCCTGCTGCTGAAGCGGTTCGCGGGCCGCTCGATCGGCTTCATGGTGGCCATCGTCGTCGCGGTCTGCACCCTCACCTCCATGGCCGGCGTCGGCGTCATCGCCTACCGGATGGTGGGCACCGGGCCCGAACGCAACGACGTGCTCGACCTGATGGCCATCGCCGGCCTGGCCGGGCTCGCCGTGGCGCTGTTCGTCGGGCGGCGGCTCACCAAGGCCAGCCGGGCGCTCTCCTCGGCGGTGCAGGGCGTCGGCGAGACCGGCGTCTACGTGGCGCCCCAGCTGACTCTGCCGGCCGAGCTCAAGGACCTGTCCGGCGAGCTCACCGCCGCGCACGAGCGCCTGACCCAGGCCCGGGCCAGGGAGCGGGCGCTCGAGGCCAGCCGGCGCGAGCTCGTCGCCTGGGTCAGCCACGACCTGCGCACCCCGCTGGCCGGCCTACGGGCCATGGCCGAGGCGCTGGAAGACCAAGTGGTGATCGACCCGCGCGAGGTGAACCAGTACCACTCGCAGATCCGCCGCGAGGTGGACCGGCTCACCGTGATGATCGACGACCTGTTCGAGCTGTCTCGCATCCACGCGGGCGCGCTGCGGCTGTCCAAGCGGATGACCGGGCTGGAGGACCTGGTCGCCGAGGTCGTGGCCAGCGCCGAGCCGGTGGCGCGGCACAAGGGCGTCCGGCTCAGCGGGCGCGCGGTGCGCGGCATGCCGGTCTACGTCGACGCGGCCGAGATGGGCCGTGCCCTGCGCAACCTGGTGACCAACGCGATCCGGCACACCCCCTCCGACGGCGGCGTGGAGGTGCTGGCCGAGGTGCAGAGCGGCATGGCCTGCGTGAGCGTGTCCGACGCCTGCGGCGGCATCCCGTCCGGGGACCTGCCCCGGGTGTTCGACGTGGCGTTCCGCGGCGAGTCGGCCCGTACCCCCGGGCCGCAGTCGGGCGGCGGGCTCGGCCTGTCCATCGCGCGCGGCATCGTCGAGGCGCACTCCGGCCAGATCGCCGTGCGTAACGCGGGTCCCGGCTGCCAGTTCCTGATCAGGCTGCCGCTGGCCCGCGGGGGCGTGCCCGCCCTCAACCGCACCATCCCCCGCCACGCCGGCGCCCGCACCGGCCCGATTCCGGCCGCCCACATGGGCCCCATACCGGCCCTCCCTGGCGGCGCCGGCGGGTCTCCCGCAGGCCCCGCCCACACCGGCCCCATTCCCACCCGCTGACACCACAGGCTGACCCCGCCCGCACCCCGGGCCACTCCCGTCACAGCAGCACCGGCGCCCTAGCCCGCCGAACCTCCGGGCCATGCGGCCCGGCTCGATGATGCCCGTGCGCACCGCGATGCCTGTGCGCGCTGTGGTGCACGAGCAGGATTGACCGCGCCCGGGCCTCAAAAGCCTCAAAGCCTCAAAGCCCCGAACCCGCTAGACCCGGGCCAAGGCGGGCTCGCGCAGCGGAGCCTTGGCGAACTCGGCGATGCCGGAGGCGAACGATGTCTGCGCCCGGAAGCCGAGGTCCCGTGCGGCGCCCTCGGGTGAGGCCACGATGTGCCTGACGTCGCCAAGCCGGTACTCCCCGGTCACCACGGGCTCGATGGCGCCGAACCCCGAAGCCAGCGCACAAGCCATCTCGCCCACCGTGTGCGGCTCCCCGCTGGCCACGTTGTAGCACCGCAGTGCCCCGTCAGCCAGCCCGCCAGCCCCGCCAGCCCCGCCAGCTTCAGCCGACCTGCTGGAAGCCTCCAGGGCCAGCAGGTTGGCCCGGGCCACGTCGCGGACGTGCACGAAGTCGCGGCGCTGGCCGCCGTCCTCGAACACCCGCGGCGGCACGCCGTTCTCCAGGCAGGAGCGGAAGATCGCGGCCACGCCCGAGTAGGGGGTGTCGCGGGGCATCCGCGGGCCGTACACGTTGTGGTAGCGCAGCCCGACCGCGACGCCGCCGGTGAGCCGAGCCCAGCTGGCGGCCAGGTGCTCCTGCGCCACCTTGCTCGCGGCGTAGGCGTTGCGCGGGTCGAGCGGCGCCTCCTCGCCGACCGTCGAGGTACCAAGCTGCGACCCGCACACCGGGCAGCGCGGCTCGAAGATGCCCGCGGCCAGGTCGCCGGGATCCCGTGGCAAGGGCTGGACCCGGCCGTGCGCCGCGCAGTCGTAGGCACCCTCGCCGTAGACAACCATCGAGGAGGCGAAGACCAGCCGGCCGATGCCGTGGCGGCCCATCGCCTCGAGCAGCACCGCGGTGCCTGTGACGTTGACGTCCGAGTACATGGGCAGGTCGGACAGGTCGACGCCGAGCCCGACCATGGCGGCCTGGTGGCACACCGCGTCCACCCCGGTCAGCGCCTCGTCCACCGCCGCCGGATCCCGCACGTCGCCGACGGCGAACTCGCCGGTCACATGGTCAGGCCGGCCGTTGTGCACAGCGGGGGTGAGCGAATCCAGGCCGCGGACCTCGTGGCCCGCCGCCTGCATGGTCTCGGCGATGTGCGATCCGATGAAGCCGGCCGCACCCGTCACTAGTACGCGCATGACTGCAGCCAACCAGCCCGCCGGACCCAGCCCGGCCACGCCAGCAAGGCCGTCATACCTTCGTAAGGCCCGATCAGGCCTTTTCCTGGCTAGAACGGGCCCTCCCGGAAGTAACGTCTGTCGCCATGGAAATCGATGTCGTCCTGCCCTGCCTCAACGAGGCAGGCGCTCTGCCCTGGGTGCTGTCCCGGATGCCGAACGGCTTCCGGCCTATCGTCGCGGACAACGGTTCCACCGACGAGTCGGCCGCCATCGCCGCGGCGTACGGAGCGCGCGTCGTGCCCGTCCCGCAGCGCGGCTTCGGTGCCGCGTGCCACGCCGGGCTGCTGGCGGCGAGCAGCGACATCGTCTGCGTCATGGACGCCGACGCCTCCTTCGACCCCGGTGACCTGCCCCTGGTGGCGGACCCGGTAAAGGCGAACGCGGCCGACCTCATGCTGGGCCGGCGAACCACGCAGGGCAAGGGCGCCTGGCCGCTGCACGCCCGGATCGGCAACCGGGTGCTGGCCGCCGAGCTGCGCCGCCGCGTCGGCGTCCCGGTGCGCGACCTCGGCCCGATGCGGGCCGCCCGGCGCGAGGCCCTGCTCGCCCTGCCGATGTACGACCGGCGGTTCGGCTACCCGCTGGAGATGGTGGTCCGCGCCGCCGAGGCCGGGTGGCGGATCGCGGAGACGGCCGTGCCGTACTACCCGAGGGAAGGCAAGTCGAAGGTCACCGGCACCGTCCGCGGCACCGTCCGGACCGTCAAGGACATGCGCCGGGTGCTCGCCTCGATCACTACCGTGCCGACGCCCACCCCCGCGGCCACCGCCGCCCGCGTCCCGGCGCAGGTCTCGTCATGACCGCCGACGTCTACACCGGCAGGCACCGCCGCGAAGGCGGCCCGGGCGTCCCGGCGCAGGCACCCGCCTGGAGCAAGGCGGGCCGCATGCTCGCGGCGCAGGTCGTCGTGATCGCCAAGGAGCCCTACCCCGGCCGGGTGAAGACCAGGCTCACGCCGCCGTTCACGCCCGTGGAGGCGGCCGAACTAGCGACGGCCTCCCTGTCTGACACCCTGGCCGCGGTGGCCGCGACCACCGTCGCCCGCCGCGTGCTCGCGCTGGACGGGACGCCGGGCCGCTGGCTGCCGAAGGGATTCGACGTGATCGGGCAGCGCGGTGCGGGCCTGGACGAGCGGATAGCCTGGGCTCTGGCCGATGCGCGGGTCACGCTGCCGCTGCCCGTGGTGCTGATCGGGATGGACACGCCGCAGGTGACACCGGGACTGCTGGCCGCGGCGGCCGAACCCCTCGTGTCCAGGAGCGCCGACGCCACCTTCGGCATGGCCGAGGACGGCGGCTTCTGGCTGCTCGGCCTGCGGGAGGTCGATCCCGAGCTCATCCTCGGCGTCCCGATGTCCCAGCCAGATACCGGCCCGAAGCAGCTGGCCCGGCTTGAGCAGGCTGGCCTGCGCATCAAGATGCTGCCCGAACTCACCGACGTGGACACGGTGCACGAGGCCGAGCGCGTCGCCGCCGTGACGCCGGGATCGCACTTCGCGGCCTGCATGGCCCGGCTGCGCGACCGCGCCGATCAGGCCGTCGCCGCCCGCTGAGGTCCGGTGGAGGTCCGGTGAAAGCCAGGTGATGCCCGGTGAAAGCCAGGTGATGCCCGGTGAAAGCCAGGTGATGCCCGGTGAAAGCCCGCCCGCCGACACGCCATTTCGGCCGGTCGGGAACACTCCGGTAGCCGTGAGTGGTTAAATGGGTTCCGGTTGTACGAAGTTCGTGTACGTGTCACACGCCTGCGAAGTTCTGACCGCGGGCGTTCTGCATCCGCAAAACGCCCGGCCCCAAGAGGGCTGTGCCCGTAAGGGCGCCGGTCGCGGCAACCCGGGACGCACGACCGTGGGTTCCCGAAATCGTCATCAGTAGGAGAAGTACATGCCTCAGGGCACCGTGAAGTGGTTCAACTCGGACAAGGGCTACGGCTTCATCGCCCCGGACGACGGCTCGGCCGACGTCTTCGTCCACCACTCC
>Ga0070699_100006521_pt1 | contig 10161 bp, 11 predicted proteins | sample KBSK1503metaG_FD_65473 | JGI IMG/M metagenome (GOLD analysis project Ga0070699, IMG submission 65473) | Corn, switchgrass and miscanthus rhizosphere microbial communities from Kellogg Biological Station, Michigan, USA - KBS K1-50-3 metaG | ecosystem: Host-associated > Plants > Roots >... | reverse complement strand
GGCAATCCGGCGGCGATGATCTTGGCCTGTGCCGCGACCACGTCATACTCAACCCGTACCAGCGTAAGCGAGCGCATATCGGTGTCGAGGATCCCGAACGCCGCGCGCGGATCGCCGTCGCGCGGCTGTCCGACGGCGCCGCAATTCACGAGGTATCGCGCCTGGGCGTCGACGGAGATGTCCACGCGCGCGCCGCGGAGCGAGCCGATCGTCCGCAACTGGCTGTCGAACACGAACGCGGCCGGCACGTGCGTGTGGCCGAAGAGACAGAGCGGACGCTCCGAGGCACGAAGCGCGCGCATCGCATCGAGGTCGTCGAAAATGTAGACGTCCTCGTCGAACGGCGCCCCGTGGCAGATCTCGACCATCGCGTCGACGACCAGGGGACCTTTCGGGAGCGCCGCCAGCCACGTCCGATGTTCCGGTGTGAGCGCGTTTGCGGTCCACGTGATGGCGTGTCGGGCCAGATAGTTGAAGCCGTCGGTGTCCTCGAGCCCGGCGCCCACCTTGTCATGATTGCCGCGGATGAAGGTCGCCGACGGAAGCGACAGCACACGATCGATGACCGCATTCGGATCTGCGCCGTAGCCGACGAAATCTCCGAGGACGAGCGCGTGATCGTAGTCGGTGGCGACGGCCAGGACCGCGTCGAGCGCCTCGAGATTGGCGTGGATGTCGCTGATAACGAGATATCGCATCTATTCCGCGGACCTGACCCGCCTTCGCAGCGTTGCTGCTTCGGCGAGGCAAGAAGGTCCGCGCCGCACTAGTAGCCGATCCATTCTAGTAGGCGCTCGACGATCTCGGGGACCGGTCGCGAAGCGTCGATGCGCACGTGCGCCTGGCAGTAGGCACCTTGCCGGTAGGCGTAGAGCTGCTCCATCTGCACCCGGTCGGCGGCGAGCGGACGGCGGCCATCGACCGGCACACGCTCGATCACGCGCTCGAGCGGCGCGTCGAGCCAGGCGACGGCGCCATCGGCCAGCATCGTGGTGCGATTGTCAGGGTCGACGAAGGTTCCGCCCCCAGTGGACACGATCATGTGGCGTTCGGGCAGCAGCTCCTGCAGGACGGTGCGCTCGACGTTGCGGAAGTACGGTTCACCCTCGCGGGCGAAGATCTCCGCGACTCGCCTCCGCTCCCGACCCTCAATGCGGTGATCGATGTCCTCGACACGCCAGCCGATGCGCCGGCCGAGCGCTCGCGCCACGCTGGTCTTGCCGGCACCCATGAAACCCACCAGGTACAGCTTGTCGGTCTTCACGCGCGCAGGGACTCGAGCACCGAAAAGAACTCGGGGTAGGAGACCGCCGCAGCGCCGGCATCGTGTATGACCGTCGGTCCCGATGCGCCGAGCGCCGCGATTGCGAACGCCATTGCAAGCCGGTGGTCGCTCTTCGCGTCGACCTCGCCTCCGCGCAGCCGGTTGCGCCCGCGTACGCGGAATCCGTCGGGCCGTTCGTCGATGTCGCCTCCCATGCGACGGAGCCCATCCGCGAGTGCGGAGATGCGATCGCTTTCCTTGACACGCAGCTCCTGTGCGCCGCTGACCGTCAGCTCGCCGCCGTGGGTCGCCAGCGCGGCAAGAACCGGCAGCTCGTCGATGACGCCCGGCACTTCGTCCGGGACGATCTCCGCCGCGACGAGATCGCCATGACGGACCGCGATCGTACCGATCGGCTCGCCTGCCTGGGCGTGGGCGATCGCCGGCCGGATATCCGCGCCCATACGCTGGAGCACGTTGATAATCCCGGTGCGCGACGGGTTGAGCCCGACGTGCTCGATGATCACCTCGGAGCCGGGGAGTGCCGCCGCCGCTACCATCCAGAACGCGGCCGACGAGATGTCGCCAGGCACATGGAACGTACCGCCAATCAGCCGCTGGCCACCGCGAATAGCGACCGCGGTTCCAGCCCGCTCGACCTGTACACCGAATGCCTCGAGCGCCCGCTCCGTATGGTCGCGCGTGGACAGCGGTTCGACGACCCGGGTCATACCCTCGGCGTGGAGTCCCGCAAGGAGCACGGCGCTCTTGACCTGCGCACTGGGGACGTCGGGCTGGAAATCAATGGCCTTGAGCCGGTCCGTCCCCAGGATCGACAGCGGCGGACACCCATCCTCCGACGAAATCCGCGCGCCCATGCGCTCCAGCGGCACGATGATGCGGCGCATCGGACGCCCGCGCAGCGAGTTGTCGCCGGTAATCGTCGAGCGGAACGGGTGCGCCGCCAGGATGCCGGACAGCATGCGCATCGTGCTCCCGGAGTTCCCGGCATCGAGCGTCGAAGACGGCGGCTGCAAACCGCCGACTTGCAGACCGAGGATATCGAGCTGAAGTCCGCTGGCAAGGTCACGCCTGACCTGCTCGATCGGCACGCCGAGCGCCCGCAGGCAGGCAAGCGTGGATGCACAGTCGGCCCCGGTCGAATACCCGTGGATCGTGGACGGACCAGCGGCAATCGCGGCAAGCATTGCGTACCGGTGCGAGATCGACTTGTCGCCGGGCGGGCGGACGCGGCCGCGCATGCGGGCAGCCGGCTGCACGGTTACGGCGAGAGTCGTGGACATGAGACAGTTATAATCGCGATCTGAGCCGATGACCAGCGGCAACACCATCCGTGTCGACTTCCACAGCTCCCTGGAGATGCTCGACTTCATCCAGCTGGTGAGCGATCACATCGGCCAGAGGGCCGGACTCGATGAGGAGTCCTTGCACTGGGTGGGCGTCGCCCTGCGCGAGTCGGTGATCAACGCGATCAAGCACGGGAACTGCAGCGACGTGCGCAAGCGCGTGCACGTCGAGTTCACGGTGCTCCAGGGCGACGAGGTGCCAGGCCTCGCGATCCGCGTCCGCGACGAAGGCGGCGGGTTCGACCCGTCGACGCTCGCCGACCCTCGGGCGCAGGAAAACCTCCTCAAGTCGACTGGTCGCGGCATCCTCCTGATGCGCAGCTTCATGGATGAAATGACGTTCATGCGCGCCGCGGAAGGCGGGATGGAGGTACGGATGGTCAAAAGGCGCGCCAATGCTGAATGTCGAATTGCGAATGAGTAAGCAGGCATTCAGCAATCGCCATTCGGAATTCAGCATTGCCTGATCCGGCCTACCTGGCAACGGCCGTCGAAATAGTTCTGAGGGCCGGCGACATCCAGCACGCGGGGCGGGAATCGGGTTTCCGGATCCACAAGAAAGGAAGCATCGACCTCGTTACCGAAATCGATCTGGCGTGCGAGCGCATGTGCCGGGAGATTCTCGCCGAGCGTTTTCCGGATCACGACATCCTGGCGGAGGAACTCGGCGGATCGGCCGGCGATCGGCCGCCTTCGCGCTTCCGCTGGGTATTCGACCCGCTTGACGGCACGACCAACTACGCCCACGGCCTTCCCATCTACTGCTCCTCCCTCGCGCTCGAAATCGACGGGCGGTCCGAGGTGGCGGCCATCTACGATCCCACGCGAAAGGAGCTGTTCACCGCCGAGCGCGGCGAAGGCGCGTACCTCAACGGCCGACACCTGCACGTCTCGGACACCCGCGTGCTGCTCGACTCGCTGCTTGTCACAGGTTTCCCGTACAACGTGCACGAAGAGAGCGGTGACCTGGTGGAGTTGTTCGGCTTCTTCCTCGGCCGCGCGCGCGCGGTCCGCCGGCTTGGATCCGCGGCGCTCGACCTGTGCTACGTGGCAGCCGGGCGCTTCGAGGCCTTCTGGGAGCAGCAGCTCAGGCCGTGGGACGTGGCCGCCGGCGCGCTGATTGTCGAAGAGGCGGCGGGACGCGTGACGGGGATGGACGGCGGCCCATTCGATCCGGCGGCCGCCCACCTGATCGCCTCGAACGGTCACGTGCACGGCCAGATCGTGGCGGTGATCGAGGAGTTCCGCAAGGAACGCACTCCAAAGCGGACGAAGTGACATCACCAAGCGACAGGAAGATCTTTCAAACTACGAAGGGCACGAAGGTCACGAAGAGGGGCTATTTGCTTCGTGTTCTTCGCGTTCTTCGTGGTTTTCTGAGTGTGGCATCGCGTGTGCTTTGTGCCTCTGCGGTAAGCGCCAACGCCCAACTTCCGACTCCCACGAAGACGCATTGGGAAGTGGGTCTTGGGAGTTGGGAGTTTCGTCCTTGGAGGTCAGCCCTATGTTGCGGAAATTCCTGTTGGGCCTGGCGCTGCTGTGCGGCGCGGTGTTCGGTGATGCGCGGCCGGCGCTCGCGCAGCAGACGTTCAACGTCTCGCTGGGGTATTTCTCCGTGCGCGGGGAAGACGCCCGCGTCGACGGTGACGTGCTCAACGCCAACCGCAGCTTTCTCACGTTCGATGTGAGCGAGATGAGCGGCGCATCGGTGGGCGCCGAATGGCTCGTCCCGATCGGCCAATACCTCGAGGCCGGCGCGGGCGTCGCGTTCACGCGTCGAACCATCCCGACGGTCTATACGAATTTTGTCGATAGAGACGGAACCGAGATCGAGCAGCAGCTGCGGCTGCGGACGGTGCCGGCAACATTCACCTTCCGTGTGCTGCCGCTTGGTCAGCAGTCGGGCTTCCAACCGTATGTCGGCGCGGGCCTGGGGGTCATCAACTGGCGGTACAGCGAATCGGGCGAGTTCGTCGACTTTCGGGACCGGAGCGTCTTCCGGAACTCCTATGTCGCGTCGGGGACGCAGACGGGTCCGGTTGCGCTCGGCGGGGTCCGCTTCGCGGGTGACACGGCCACCGCGGGCTTTGAGGTGCGCTACCAGAGCGCACATGCCGACCTGCCAGCGCCGTTCGCGGGTACAGCGATCGATCTCGGTGGGTGGACATATCAGGTCACGTTAGGGGTGAGATTTGGAAGGTAGCCCGTAATTTTGCATTTCATCCCGTCTATATAGAGCGACGCCACCGCCCTCGCACACGCGGGTCATACCCCGCGTGAACGCCGGGTCGCGGCGGACGCGTTCGGCCAGCACGTCCCCGCCTTCCGCGACTTCCTCCACGAGCATCCACCCGGTATGCGGCGCGGGGCCCGTCTGGAGCGCCATGTTCCAGATGACACCGTTGCCCTCATTGACGAAATCGGCGATGGCGAACCCGCTGCCGGACAGCTCCTGCATGTAGTGGGCGAGCGAGCCCATGCTCGCGAGGATCTTTTCGCCGCCGTATTCGCGCGTCAGGCAGGTCGTGACGTCACGCCGTCCCAGGCTCCCGCCGCGATCCCATTGCGCTTCGACCAGCATCGGCGCCTGCCGGTTCCAGACGGGTGATTCAATCACCAGCGACCCGAGCAGCACCGCGGCTAGAGCGGCTGCGGTAGGCGCGGCGCGGACCTTCTCGCCTCGCCGAAGCGGCGAAGCCGCGAAGGCGGGTGAGGTCCGCGTTTCAGAGATCAAGCCAACAGCAAGCCCGCAGAACACCGCGCACGCGGCCACGACGGGGATCATGTAACGGATGCGGTAGGGATGTCCGTCGTAGAAGGCCACGACAGGCACCGCCGCCGCGGCGAAGAGCGCCAGCGTGATAAGCAGCGGTGCCTGATCACGCCGCGACAACGAGCGCCACGCGATGACGGCGGCTGCCCCGAGCGCGACCGCCTCGATGGCGTACCCGCTCAATTGGTGCGTGCCCCACCAGATTCCCAGCAGCGTCCTCAGCGGTTGATGCGCATACGTCGGATCGGGCACGAAGAACCCGTCGCTGACAAACCAGGCGCCTACGGTGATGCGGCTGTTGACGACAAAGATGGCAACGGCCAGTGCGGGCCAGACCCCAAGACGAGACATCCGCCGCAGCAAGGTCGCCGTGCCGGAACCTCGGCGCCACGTGGCGTAACCGGCCGCTGCCAGCGCCGCACCAATGACCGCCCACGCCTCGTAGCGCGTCCATGCGGCGGCAAAGAGCGCCAGCGCCAGCTTTGGTGGTACGGTGTCCCGGTCGTCGTCAACCCATTCAAGCAGCCAGAGGACGACGAGCATCGATGAGGCCAGCAGCAGCGGCTCGGTCATCGGTGTCGTGTGAAGATAGAGCAGGTTCGGATTGAGCGCGAGGAGCGCCGCGCACACAGCGGCGCCGGGACGCGATCCGGTGACGCGCAGAATAAGGCGCGCCGCCGCGTAGGTCGTGATGGCCAGGCAGCCAATCGACACCAGCGACGCGAACGCGCCCGTGCGATAAAACAGATCGACTTGGGTCGGAAGGATTTCGATGAGATGGGGAAGGGGCAGCCACACCGCGCCGATCTGCTGCCAGCCCGGCGTGAGGTTGTCGATGACGCGCCGTGCGACAACCAGGTGCGCCTTCGCGTCGTAGTGGCTGAGGACGAGGCCGGCACGGAAGAACACCGCCCATGCCGCAGCGCCGGCGAGTGCCGCGGCGGCGGCCAGCAACCAGGGAAGGCGCCGCTCGACGGTCGTCGGGGGCGATATAATCACGTGTCCGCTGCTCAGAATATCGCGAATAGGTGAGGTCCTTCATCAACTGGGTCTATGGCGTCGCCCTCTCGCTGGGCGGCCCGGGACTCTTCGTCGTCGCCTTCCTCGATTCCTCGTTTGTCTCGCTGCCGCAGATCAACGACCTGCTCGTCGTGTTGATGGTCGTACGCAACAAGGCATTGATGCCGTACTACGTGGCGATGACGACGGCAGGGTCGGTGACGGGCTCCTACGTGCTGTATCGCATCGCGCTTCGGGGTGGCGAAGCATTCTTGAACAAACGATTGAAGGCAGGGCACACCGCGCGGGCCCTCGCGATGTACCGGCGCCACGGACTTCTGGCTTTGATTGTGCCCGCAATCCTGCCTCCGCCTGCGCCGTTCAAGTTGTTCGTCCTGATGGCCGGCGTCGCCGGAGTGCGGCCGCTCAGGTTCGTCACCGCGATTGCCGCGGCGCGCGGTGTGCGGTACCTGGTGCTTGGTGCGCTCGCCATCCGCTACGGCGACTCTGCGCTGGAGCTGATGCGGACGCAGGGCCGGACCATCGCATTCTGGGCTGCGGGGTTGATCGGTGTCGCGGCCGTGGCCTGGTGGCTCGTGCGCCGCCGGCGCAAGTAGGATTCCACATCCGTTATTCGAGATTCAGCATTGGTCGATCCCGAAGTCTCCATCGTCATCCCTCTTCGCGACGAAGAGCAGAACGTCGAGCCGCTGCACGACGAGCTGACGGGCGTGTTCGCCCAGATCGGCGTGTCTTACGAAATGATCCTCATCGATGACGGAAGCATCGACGGGACGTTTCAGCGACTCGCGGAGGTGCAGGCGAGGGACCCGCTCGTGCGGGCGATTCGGTTCAGACGCAACTTCGGCCAGACCGCGGCTTTCGCCGCCGGGTTCGCTCATGCCCGCGGCCAGTACATCGTCACGTTGGACGGTGATCTGCAGAACGATCCAAACGATATCCCGGCGATGTTGACGATGGCTCGGCGCAAGGACGTCGTGAGCGGATGGCGGAGGAAGCGACAGGACAATTTCCTGACGCGGTATCTCCCTTCGGCTGTTGCGAACTGGCTGCTCGGGGTCGTCAGCGGTGTGCGCCTGCACGACAACGGCTGCTCCCTGAAGGTCTATCGCGCTAGTGTCGTGAAGCCGCTCAGACTGCGGCCCGGGATGCACCGGTACCTCCCAGCTCTGGCCAGTCAGCTGGGCGGGAGGATTGCCGAGGTGGAGGTCAGTTACCGGCCGCGGCGGTACGGGCGATCGAAGTACGGATTGTCCAGGACGTTCGGGGTGCTCGCTGATTTGACGCGGCTGCGCGCTCTCATGCAGCAGGCCATCGATCCCCGGACCGATACCTCGGGTTTGTACGAAATCGCCGAGATACGCGAGACAGGGTTACACTCCTGACAATGGCATACCGTTCTTCCATCGAGGCTCGTATCGCGAAGAAGACCACCAAGGCGATCGTCGATTTCAATCTGATCGAAGACGGTGATCGCATCATGGTGGGGCTTTCCGGCGGGAAGGACAGCTGGGCGCTCCTCCAGATTCTCGATGAGCTGCGCCAGCGAGCGCCGATTGATTTCTCGCTCATTGCGGTCAACGTCGACTCGGGCTACAAGGAGTTCAAACACGAGCTGATTGCCAGGACGTGCCGCGACCGGGGGTGGGAATATCGGATCGAGCACACCTCGATTGGCGACGTGATGGACGATCTCCTCGAGGCGAATGCCACACCGTGTTCCCTCTGTGCGAGGCTGCGGCGCGGCGTGCTGTACCGCATTGCCACCGAGGTCGGCGCGACGAAGATCGCGCTCGGCCATCACCTCGACGACTTCATCGAAACCCTCCTCCTCAACCTGTTCTTTGCCGGCGCGTTGAAGGCGATGCCGGCGCGTCTTGTGTCCGACAGCGGCGAGCACGTGGTGATTCGCCCGCTGGTGTACGTCGAAGAAGCCGAAGCGCGCGTGTATGCGAAGGAGCGCGAGCTTCCGATCATCGGCTGCTGTTGCCCGGCATGCGGCGATCTCAGCCTCCAGCGCCAGCGTGTGAAGCGGCTGATCCTGGATCTCGAGCAGGAACACGCCGGCGTGAAGCAATCGATGCTGAAGGCGCTCAGTAACGTCATGCCTCGGCACCTCCTCGACACGCGCCTGAATCCAAGCGGCGAGCTGCGCGACAGTGTGGCGCTCAGGCTCGAGGACGAAGGCACTCCGACGCTCATCCAAATCCGGCAGCAGTAACGTGCGCGCGGTCGTTCAGCGGGTCACTGAAGCGCGCGTGCGCATCGGCGACCGCCAGGCGGCGGAGATCGGCCCCGGCCTCGTGGTGCTCCTTGGCATCGGCCGCGATGACGGCCCGGACGACGTGAAGTACGTCGTGACGAAGGTCCGCGAGATGCGGGTGTTCGAGGGCGAAGCCGGGCGCCACATGGATCGATCAGTCACCGAGACGGGTGGTGGCGTACTCGTCATCTCGCAGTTCACGTTGTATGGCGACATCAGGAAGGGGAGGCGGCCGGCGTTCGACGCGGCTGCGCCGCCGGAAGAGGCGCGCGCGCTGTACGAAAGCGTCGTGAGAGAATTGCGGGCGGCTCAGGTGCCCGTGGCCACGGGCGAATTCCAGGCAATGATGCGGATCGAGCTGGTCAACGACGGCCCGGTCACCATTCTCATCGACAGCAAACGACAATTCTAACCATGCGGACCACTCTCATCGCAGTGCTCATCTCGTTCACGCTCAGCGCGACCGCAGCGTTCGCGCAGCAGCGACCCCTTGTCACAGAGGATCCGGAAACAGTGGGGGCCGGCCGTGTTCTTGTCGAAGGCGGTCTCGACTACGCCACGGATGTGGCCTATCCCGCGTCAGGCCTTGAAGGCAGCCTGCTGCGGTTTCCGCTGATCGGCTTCAGCGTCGGCGTCAGTTCGATCGCTGAGATCCAGGTCGACGGCGGATTGTATAACCGCCTGTCGATCACCGATCGCCGCCCGGCGCCGCTCGCCTCCGTCGTGACGGCCTTGGGCACCACAACATCTGACGTCGAGGACATTGTCATCGGCACCAAGGTCCGCATCGTGCCCGAGGGCGTGCGCCGCCCGGCGTTTGGTTTCCGCTTCGCGACGAAGCTGCCGAACGCCGGCAACGAAAGCGGACTCGGCCTTGATACGACCGACTTCGTCGCATCGGTTCTGGTTGGCAAGACCACCCGCTCGGTTCGCATCGTCGGCAATATTGGCCTGGCGATCCTCGGCGATCCGACCGTGGGCGACCGGCAGAACGACGAGCTGGCCTACGGCCTGTCGTTTGCGCGCGCGTTGACGAACGCTGTGGAAGTGGTCGGGGAGCTCAACGGGCGCATCAATTCACGCAACGGTCAGCCGCCCCCTGGCACCGAGTCGCGCGGGGTGCTCCGCGTTGGCAGCAGGTACACCATCGGCAGCTGGCGTGGGGACGCCGCGGTGATGCTGGGGACGACAGACGCCGACGTCGGCGTCGGCGTTGCCGCTGGCTTTACGTACGTCTTCGACGCGTTCAGGGTCCCTTGATGGCGGACCTGCGTGTCACGAAGGCTCACGCGTACGGCAACGATTTCGTGTTCGTCGCGGCAAACGAGGCGCAAGGCGACCTATCCGTCCTTGCGCGCACACTCTGCGATCGCCATCGTGGTGTTGGCGGGGATGGCCTGATCCTGTTCGACATCCGCGATCGCGGCGCAACGATGCGGCTGCTGAATGCGGATGGCAGTCCGTCGGAGTTGTC
>Ga0070699_100006520_pt1 | contig 10162 bp, 8 predicted proteins | sample KBSK1503metaG_FD_65473 | JGI IMG/M metagenome (GOLD analysis project Ga0070699, IMG submission 65473) | Corn, switchgrass and miscanthus rhizosphere microbial communities from Kellogg Biological Station, Michigan, USA - KBS K1-50-3 metaG | ecosystem: Host-associated > Plants > Roots >... | reverse complement strand
AAGTTCGTTGACGACATCAATGGCGATTGGGGTGGCCGTGCCTTCGAGGATCTGATGAAAGGGCTTGACTACGCTGAAAGCACTTACCCATTTATTGACAAAGACCGGGAATGCGCGCTGGGCGCCAGCTATGGCGGCTACATGGCGAACTGGATTCTCGGCCATACCAACCGCTTCAAGTGCATCGTGTCGCACGATGGCATGTTCAACACGGAATCTGCCTGGGGCACGACGGAAGAGTTATGGTTTAACGAATGGGAGTTCAAGGGTACGCCATACAACAATCGCGAACTCTATCGCAAGTGGTCACCACATCTCTCGGCGACAAGCTTCAAGACGCCCACCCTTGTAATTCACGGCCAGCTCGATTACCGGCTGGATGTTTCAGAAGGATTTCAGCTTTTTACCACGGTGCAGCGGCTGAAAATTCCGTCGAAAATGCTTTATTTCCCCGATGAAGGCCACTGGATACTCAAGCCGCAAAACAGCCAGCTCTGGTACAAGACAGTGAACGATTGGGTAGACCAGTGGGTCGGGCAGAGTCACCGATAGCGCTCGAGTGTTCCAAATTTTCGCTGTCGCACGGATCGGAGTCTTCCTTTTCCAATCCCATCTCCTCGACGTGCACTGCCGATCGCAGGGTTAGCCGGTCCCAGCGATTGCAATGCAAATTGGAGAGTACTAGTTCCTGCCTTTGACGTTCCCAATATCAAAGTAGATCCCTGAAGTCTTCCGGTCGCCTGCTCCCGCCCCCACAGGCCGCAAAAGATGCTGGTGGCGTGGCCGTGAAAAATACACTGGCGCCGGCCACTGGCGTAAGGCCGCCGGCTGTGAGCACCCACACTCGTATCGGATTCGGCGCCTCTCCCTCGACGGACGTTGCTGAATTATTACGGAGGCCGCGCCAGTAGGAACCTGCGACCAGGCGAATAATGTCGTCAGAGGCGGCGCCGTAGGTCAGAGCTCCTGGCAGGATCACTGAGCGTGACGTTCTGCAACCCATCCGCCATGGCAGGCGCAGTCGCAGTAACTTGATTCGCGGACACCGCCAAAAGCGGCGCATTCATGGCTGCGATTTTTACGGCCGTGTTCCCGCGCAAGCCCGGGCCTTGAATGGCGAGGGCTGTTCCACCGCCGACACTGGCGCGCGGCGGAATTACTCTGTCGCCATAGAAAACGCGGGCGCGATAGCGAAAATCAGGACGTCCGTCGCCGCGATAGTCGGCGATGCCAAGACGGAAATTGGCGGTCGCCAATAGAACAGTATCCAACCGGGTCATGCCGAAATTAAACGTGTTGAACGCCATCGGCGTGGCTGCTGGTGCAGAATTCCCTCCCGGATTAGAAAGCGCCCACATGCCTATCACGGGAAGGGATTTGCTCTGCGAGGCGACTCCTGACTCGTCGAGCGCAGTCACTTCCACGGAGAGCGTTCGGTTGTTCTGCCCAGAGAACCAGAAGTAGTCGGTGTTGCCGTACCCGCTCAGCCCTGCCAGCCGCTCTCCTAGAGTCGGAAGCGGCGCAGGGTGACGTGTAATCGACCGGTTCGAACCAGTCCGGGGGATGAACTCGACGGCGGCATCGTCGGAGCCAAACCGGTCGAAGGGTTGTCCACTGCCATCATTAGGGCCGTTCACCGGATTTCCGGCATACCCGCGAAACATGAATCCAGAAACAGACGCTGCCGCATACGCCCGCGAGGCCAGATCAGTCGTAGGATCGACCCAGCGAGCCATGACGTTGACGCCCTGCATGGGTTGTGCCGGCTGGCCATTTGCATCCACGAAGTGCACCGTGCCATGAATATGAATTGTGTTTTCGAAGAAAAGCTGTTTGCCGGGAAAGTTGGACTGGTTTTGCAGAGTGACGGGATACAGCCTGGAAAGCGATGCTCGGTCGTCCATTTTCGGCTGATCAGGATTGGTGTAGCAGATGGAAATCGGGACGCAACTTATGCTGTCCGTGGCATGCATGATCGTGAACCCAGCATAATCAGCTGCAGTAGGAAGGGGATTGCGCGTGATGACATTGAGGTTTACCTGCGACCAATCCAGTCCCAGGACGCGGCCAAAAGTCCGAACCATGCGATACTTCAGATCGGGCAATTGGGAGGATGTCTGGGCGCAATTGCCGTTTACGATGACCAGAGCGTGCAACAGGCGCGCGTTCGTACTCAGGCTGTCAGCTCCGCCGAACACCGAGTTGGTAAAACAGTACAAAGTATTGCCGGCGCCAGAGCCAAGCAAAGCGCTGGTTACTGCCCCATCGCTGTCGTATACGATCGCCACAGGCTTATTTACCGCGGTCGGCAGAATATCGGAGGGCATGGTAAAGGTTCCATTACCGTTCGCGATCACATTCGTCCCGTTGACGTCCTCACCCAGCTGTCCCGCAAGCGTTGTGGCAACGGCCGCCGTAAGAATGGACGTCCAATCGCTGAAAGCATCGGCGACAAAGAGGTCTGCAGCAGCGTGCACTAGCAGGGGACTGAGGTCGCCCTGGTCTGTGTAATAGCTGATCGAGCCTTGCGCCCAGGTTAAGGGATTGCCCTTTGTGCCAGCGTCAAAGTAGTTGACGCCCGCGATGTAGCGCGGTCCACCTGCACTTCCCATTTGCGGCAGAAGCAGCATTAGAAATATCGCTAAGAGCGTGTAGAGGAGTAGCCACAGAAGCCGGCGCAATCTCGTGGGCTGTTCTCTGATGCGGGTGACGACAGCGGCCATCGCTACTCCTCGACCAATCGCCGAATGGCACGGGCAAAGTCGCGACGGGTCACACGCGTTTTACCCCGAAGCTGGACCTCGGCTGGATCGGAAGCCAAGGACGCTACGCGATCGGGTTGCAAGTCGATTTTCCCGTTCCTATCAACTGTAAAACGACCCAAGGGCCCGCGACCGGGCTGGTCAATCCCAATTGGCTAGGACGATAAAGGAAAAGCAACACGCGCTCGCCGAGCCGATAGCGTTCGCCCTGCTCCCACAAACCAACCCATTCGCATATCACCAGTGTCTGCCCAGTGCGGACTCCTCGAATGCCTTGTTCTACCTGGAATGTGATTCGCACCGTGGACACGTCGGCAGTTAGACGGTCGGCCACCCGCTCAATCCCCGTGACTTTGCCCGCGAAAATATAGCCGGAGTCGCGTGTCATCTGACGCAGGCTGGGCGTGGACCCAAAGCTCTGTGCAAACGCCGGCAGTGAGAACATGTACAGAAAAAAAAGGCAAAGTCGGGATTGGTAGCTTTTGAAAGTCAAAGAAGACATGGAAGGCCCCAGTTAAAACTTGAGGCCAGTCCATAGCGGGGAATATTCATTCTAGGACAATCATTGCGGAATCGAATGTACTCGTAGTCACTCGGGTGTGTGACAGTGTGGGAGATGATGAAAAATTTTTCATGAACCGCTTTTTCTCCCGTCATTTCAAAGACTTGCACTTTCTCAACTCCGGCTGGACGCTCCAGTTCCATAATGGTCACGGGAGGAAATCTAGGGCAGCGTGCTAAAACGTTTCAGTTGCCGCTTTTCTTCTCTTGCCAGATAGAGAGTTCCTGAATATTATCTTCTGCTCGCTGAGGCAGTTCGAGCGGTGAGCATCAATTTCAGGTTGATGTTTCGTGATTGGCAGTCGAAACTCGCGCCACGCAGAAAGGCTCCGGAGCTCTGGCCGTATTCTTTGCAGGCGGCGCAGAACTCAGCAGCCTTTCTCGTCGATACCGGGTCGGCGGTGCACGGAATTTTCACCTGATACGCTTCCGCGTCCTTTGAGGAGAAGGGTAAGTTGTGGGCTTCGCAAAGGGTGCGGAAGAATTTAAATCACAGCAGAGGCGAAAGGAGTTCTTTGTGAGAGAGAAGGGTACAGTAAAGTGGTTCAATGGGGCGAAGGGCTATGGTTTCATCCAGCGCTCCACAGGGGAGGATGTCTTCGTCCATTTCTCCGCAATCCAGGAAAACGGTTACCGCACTCTCAATGAGGGCGAAACAGTGGAATTCGATCTGCTGAAGGGCCCCAAAGGCTTCCAGGCGGGTAATGTGGTCCGCGTATAAAAACTCCCACCCCGATTCCTTACCCTCTTGGCTCGGGCTGAGAGGGTTTGTTGTTTATGGGTTCTACTGGATCTCGAGTGACACTAAATCTCCGTCGACTTTGCCGCCCGCCTTATAATTCGCCGACACTGGAAGATTTTTCCATTCGCACGAAAACTGATCGGCGCCAATAACCGTCATCGATTTGTAATTTTCGGTGCGCAACTTCATCATCTTTGTTCCGATCGCGACCGTTAGGACTGCGGCCGGCGGTGAGGTGCAATCCACACGAACCAATTTCCCCTTCAGGAATTTGACCGCGCGCTTGTCCGGGGCAGGTGGTTGGACCGGAACTGTTTGCTTTTCCGTGGCAGATTCATCTTCTTCCTCTTGCGCGTCTTTATTGGCCGGGGCGGATTTCGAAGGCGCGCCTGGCTTCGTTACAGCGGAGGGTGAGCTCTCCGCTTTGGCCGCACTTACAGTCTGCTGTGGCATCAGGCCGTATTTCTTCCAAGTAGGAAGATCTTCCAGGTTCTTTCTGGCTGCGCGGGCAATCTGCGGATCTTGACTGGCTTTCAGGCGATCGAGCAATGCCGTAGCAGCGTCCCACTTTTTGCCCGCCATGTAGATCTGCGCCATATTCAGCAAGTAGCCTTCGTTGCGGGGACTGAGTTGGATCGCCGCCCGCATGGCTTCCATCGCGGAGTTCACGCCTCCGCCTTCCACACGAGCCATAGCCAGCATGCTGTAAGCCTCAGCCAATTCCGGATTCCAATCGAGCACTGCCCGCAGATCCTGCATCATGTTCGAAAGGCCTTGAAATGGATGTCCGCTAGATTCGGCTGCATGATACTTCACCAAGGCCATGTAGTATCGTACCCAGGGATCCGCGCCATCGAGTTCGAGCGCGCTGGAAAGTTCTTCGTTAGCCGCATCGTATTCCTTGCTTTGCAGATGCATCCAGGCCAGAGCGCGATGTGCGATCGCGTTTTCGGTCTTCGGCTGACCGATTATCGTATTCAGTTCCTGCAAGGCTCGTTGCCGGTGTTCGGGAAGGCGCACCATCAGTTCCGCAATTAGAGATCGCGCATCTGTGTCTGGAACCTGCTTCGTACTGGTCCCAATGTTGTCCACCGGAAGTGGGAATTGGGATACGACCGAATTAGCCGCTGTGGACGATGACGGGGCAGCCTGATTTTGGAAAGATGCTTCGAGAGAATGAAAGTAGTCTTTCAATGCCTGGTCAAACTCTGCCGGAGTCATGCCGTAAGCCTGCTGGATCGCCCGTTCCACGGGGACTTTTTGGTTTTCCACGAGATCAAAATAGGTCCCGGTTTCCGAGAGCTTGTTTTTGTTGAGCAGGTAGTGCAGTGCAATCCAGGCTTGTGCGTAAAACAACGTGTGATGCGAGCCTTCCCCATAGTTCGACCTGCTATGTTTCGCGCTAAAGAGGTCCGAAGTGGAAAGCCAAACGGGCGTGTTCAGCAATTCGCTGAGCGGCTTTGGTGGATTGCGAACCTGCACCTGATTTTCCAGCAGGTTTTGCTGCCGCGCTACGCTAATTTCAGGATCGCCGCCAATCTGTGCTTGCTTGTTGTCCAGTCGAACGCTGGAAAAATATTCCGCAAAACCTTCGTCGAACCAAGGCTGAGTTGGTGGATAGTTGTGGTCTAACAACAGATGAGCGAATTCGTGAGTAACAGCGCGCCAGGGATCGTCCTCGAAAAGATTAAGAACGATATAGTTGCGGTCCTCGCCAGGAAGAAAAAATGCAGGTTCGGATTTAGGCTGTCCGTCGTGGAGGGGAGCGACCTGGGCGTACTCTTTGTCCGTCTTGAAAGCGATAACGTCGAGAGGTTTGGGCAGGTTAACCCGGGTTTTCATTAACAATTGAGCGAATACCGTGCGCATCTGCTCCAGGCGCACAGCGACCTCGCGCCCTTTATTTTCGCCACCATCGGTGAGGACGGAAAAATGTGAGGAGCTCACCCGAATCCAATGCGGCTCCGCGTCACGAGAGGCTGCAACGCACCACAAAGCACAACCGTATACAAAAACAGGGAAAACTCCGCGCAGAAGTCGAAATACTCGAGACATGGCGAGCGACATTTTCAAAGCCATGAAATGCTACCACGCACTTTCGCCAATCGCAGGCATCAAGGTCCTGGAGGAAAGAGCTTGTGGAATAAAAAAGACCTCCAGGCTCGACTCCTGGAGGCCACCTTGCCCTCTACCGCCACTAAATTATGGCGAGGCAATCACAGAGTTCACCCCATGCAGAATTTGCTGATGCATGACTTCTATTCAGGTTAGAACTAGAGCAAGACGAGTTGGTTGCCTGCCTAGCCGAGGGAAAGTTTCTGCTGCGCCCAGCGCGCATGTTCTGCGACGATTGGGTCTTCATCTTCGGTTAAGCGATCGAGCACCGGTTTAAAGTGCGAATCTCCACTATTTCCCATTGCAATCGCCGCGTTGCGTCGAAGTCCCCTTCTTTTCGCCCGCCGCACTGGAGATCCGCGGAATGTCTGTTGAAATTCCTCGGCGCTCATTTCCGCCAACCAGTCGAGCGCAGGATTCACCAATCCTTCTCGCGGTTTAAATTCTGCTGCAGTCGTAGCGGGCGCCTTGCGATTCCAGGGACACACATCCTGACAGATGTCGCATCCAAAGACATGCCGACCTATTGCGCCCCGAATTTCTTCCGGAATCATGCCTCGCTTTTCAATGGTCAGATAAGAAATACATTTGTTGGAATCGAGTTGATGCGGCGCAATCAGAGCGTCCGTAGGACAAGCATCAATGCAACGTGTGCAGCTTCCGCAGCGATCCGGCGCCGGGAGATCAGCTTCCAGTTCGAGCGAAGTCAGGATGACACCGAGGAACAACCACGATCCGATCTTCTGATTCAGAATGCACGTGTTCTTGCCGATCCAGCCAACTCCCGCATATTTTGCGTATACGCGTTCCACCACAGGGCCGGTATCCACATAGCAGCGGGTTTGAGGTTGACCCGCCGAGAGTGGGCCGCGGACGGCGGAATCCTTCGCTGTAGTCTGCCGGCGGGGATCACTGCAATGTTGGTTCAGGGCGGTCTCGACCAGACGTAGTCGCTTCATCACTCCGTTGTGATAATCCTCTTGGCCCCAGGCATATCTTGAAATCCATCCTTGTCTCGAGTCGTTTACCTGGGTAGAGAGTGGCTGTGCCGTGTTGTAGTTGATTGCGCACACGATCACACTGCGGGCCCAGGGAATCGTGGAGCGAAGGGAAGCGCGTTTCAGTTGCCCGGTCTCGTGCCGCGCTTTCATGTATTCCATGTCACCCGCATGGCCGGCGTCGATCCAGTCCGCAAAACGATCCAGTTCAGGGAAATCCCGGACCGAGGCGATCCCAGCGAGCTCAAATCCCGCATCGCGAGCAGCCTGTTTGACGAACGCAGTGATGTCGGAGAGGGGAGGCATGGTTGAAGGAAGAATCTGAGATCTCGGGTCGCAGGTCTTAGGTCCTAGGTCGCGGGCTCAGTTCTTGATCGAGGTCGATAGCGACGCGGGAAATTAGGCATGAGGCGTTCTGAGACCCGAGGCCTACGGCGCTACACACCCAGTTTCTTCACTTCCTCGTTGTAATACTTGCGGTAGAGGATGTCCCATTCCTGGCTGCCTTCTAGAATTGTACGCTTCTGATTTTCGATCTTGTGTCTTGCCGCCTGGTCGATTTTCGCTTCCTGATTGAGCAGGTCTTCCAAAATCTTTCGCACTTCCAGCCGGAGAGTGTTTCGGTCTTCAAGAAACTCAACCTCGCCCATCTCTGCCAGAGCGTCGGTGACCACGTGCGCCACCTTATTTACTTTGTCGCGGCTAACTCTCACAGCACGGCCTTGTATTTACGTACTAATTCATTCTTCACCTTGCGAAACATCTCCTGATAATTTGCGCCGCTCTTGCGCATTTCTTCCGAATAGGCTTCCAGGATCACTCGCACTTCGTCATTGATTCGGTCCTCCAATGTTAATTCCTCAAGCATGGAGGCGTGCACTTTTTGGGTTAACGCGGAAGCGTCCTTGGTCTCAATGAACTCGCCAGCAAGCAATTTTTTGGTGAGTTCGCGGGCCAGATAGCCCACATATTCTTTCGAAAGAAGCATGATGCGGATCGAAGGTGTGTTGTGAAACAGGTAGTGTAGCACAGGGAGCAGTCAGCACTCAGCATTCAGCATTCAGCCGTTAGGGCATGGCTGAGGTTGCATACAAAAGCCAAAGCTAGGTGGGGGTTTTTGTCTATTTCCTATTACCGAGAAGGGCTGAATGCTGACTGCTGAGTGCTGAATGCTAAGTCCTGAATGCCGACTGCCGAATCGCTCCCTCCCCTAGTACCCATCCATCAAAAGTCATACAATGCTGACTTACCCAGAGTCTTTATGTCTCCCGCGCCTGACGATCTGTGCAGCCTCAAAGACGATATGATCGCCTTCATCGAAGGGCATGGTATGCGCCGCTTCCACGGCTATGTGGATTATGAAGAAGTACCCAGCGTGATGTGGAAATCGGAGGACAACCCTGATAGCTGGAAAGACTTTGTGGAACTCGCCAAGGCGGCGAGCGCGCCTTTCCTCATCACCGATTCCTGGACATTGCGAAAGGAAGAACTGGAACAGCTTCTTCAGCGCCTGGCGAACACCGAATTTACTAACGACGAAGATATGGAAGATGCGCGCTGGCTGCGCACCTATGTAGGCAAGACCGGATTCGTGCAGTTGGCATTCGCTCATGAAGGCATCATGCTGGTTTATGAGTCTTCCACCCCCTGGTACGAGCACTATCAACGCTTGCTCGAGGTCGCCGAAGACTTCGGTGGCATTCCCATCGACGAACCTGATCAGGATGACGAAAGCTAGCCGTGCGCTGGGTTCTTCGAACCGCCGAGCTGGCCCGAGTCCAGGATCTTGCTGAAAATCTACGTTCAGATTCCGCGCTTCGTCTGAATAATTCCACCCTCGCCTCAACTCTGGCTCGGTTGCTGGTACTGCGTGGTATCACGGACATTGAATCCGCCCAACGTTATCTCGCACCGTCGCTTGTACATTTGCACTCACCTTACCTCATGACCGGCATGAAGGCCGCAATCGATCGATTGGAAGCGGCCATCGAACGCGAGGAAGGCATCCTGATTTACGGCGACTACGATGTTGACGGCACCACCGCGATTGTCATTCTCAAGACCGCCATCGAACTCTGTGGAGGCGCTGCTGACTTCCATGTTCCACACCGTATTCGCGAAGGCTACGGCATGAAAGATGATGTCATCGAGCGCGCCGCCGCTGCTGACATTCGCCTGATCATCAGTGTTGATACTGGAATCCGGGCTCTCGATGCGGCGCGAACAGCTCAGCGACTCGGCATTGACTTGATCGTCACCGACCACCACTTGGCGGGAAAAGATGGGGTGCCCAGTGCGCTTGCCGTGCTTAATCCCAATCGGCCGGGCTGCGATTATCCATGCAAAGACCTCTGCGGAGCGGGAGTTGCATTCAAGCTGGCGCAAGGATTGATGGAACGGCGGCTGGCACAGAATGATCAGTCACGCCTCTTGACGTCGTTCATGAAGATGGTAGCGATCGCGACCATCGCCGATGCTGTTCCTCTCACCGGAGAAAACCGCGTGTTTGCCAAACTTGGACTTGAAGCGCTGCGCTCTCCAGTAAACCTCGGCCTGCGCGCACTATTCGAAGTCGCGCAAGTCGGCGGACGGGCGCTCACTTCAGGAGAAGTGGCATTTCGCATTGCGCCCCGACTGAACGCGGCAGGACGCATGGACGTGGCTCGCGACGTTATCGAGCTTTTCAGTGTAAAAGATTCCGCGCGGGCGAAAGAGATCGCGAACCGGCTGGACCAGCTCAATGCTGAGCGTCAGCAAGAAGAGCGTCGCATTCTGGATGCGATCGACGCCCGCTTCATTGACGACCCGGCGCTGCACGATGCTTTCTGCATCGTAATTGACGGAGACGGCTGGCATCGCGGCGTGATTGGAATCACCGCCACGCGGATCGTCGAGCGTTATGGCCGGCCCGCACTGGTAATTTCGCGAGAAGGTGACGAATGCCACGGTTCTGGACGTTCCATCTCTGCATTCCACCTGCTCAA
>Ga0070699_100006518_pt1 | contig 10164 bp, 9 predicted proteins | sample KBSK1503metaG_FD_65473 | JGI IMG/M metagenome (GOLD analysis project Ga0070699, IMG submission 65473) | Corn, switchgrass and miscanthus rhizosphere microbial communities from Kellogg Biological Station, Michigan, USA - KBS K1-50-3 metaG | ecosystem: Host-associated > Plants > Roots >... | reverse complement strand
TGTAGCGCTTTGCTGAGGGCCACGAGCCTCTGTTGAGCAACCTATAAAATTCTTGTTGACAACAAACAATTTAGGCGTAGGATGTGGGCAAAAGTGGCATAAAGTGGTCGTTAAGGTAGGCGTCGTGGGCAAGAGTGAAAAGACGAGAGGCGCCAGTGGAACTTGATGCTGACACCCCAAAAAACAGCCCCAACGAACCAAAAACGACCGGCATTTTGAGCGCTTTTACCTCCCTCGTTCTTGTAGCAGCGGCAACCGCCAAGAGATTGTCCGCCCCGGCGGGCGGCAGAGCACATGTTTCGCGGCAATTACCCAACCCGCGTGGACGAAAAAGGACGGCTCAAAGTCCCCGCGGAGTTCAAGCGCGTGATCGACGAGAAATACGGCACACAATTTTACATCACCAGCCAGGATGGAAAGGTTGCTCAAGTGTATCCCTTCGAGGAGTGGGAACGGATCGAGCAGAAACTGGCGGGGCTCTCCACCTTCAATCCTACGAAGAAGAAGTTCTTGAGCCGGGTGAACTACTACGGGCAGGCGGTCGAGATGGATGGCCAGGGCCGGCTGCTGATGCCGCAACTGCTGCGCGAGTCGGCGCAGATTAAGGGCGAGGTCGCGGTTCTGGGGAACCTGACCTATCTGGAAGTAAGGAATCTAGAGGCGTTCCGTAAGGAGATCGAGGAGCAGCCGTTCACGCCTGAGGATGAGAAGACGCTCGACGATCTGGGCATCTAGTGGGCGAGGGTTTAACAGACACCTCCGAGCGGGGTGGGCATGGTGGCAAAGAAGCTGGCCATGTTCCGGTTCTTTTAAAAGAAGCGATCGACTTTTTAGCCGTCCGGCGTGGCGGAACTTATATCGATGCCACGGTGGGCCTTGGCGGGCACAGTTACGAAATCGCAAAACGCCTCGGCGCACCGGGTCATTTAATTGGGCTCGATAAGGATCCTGCGGCGCTGGATGTGGCCCGCGCGCGGCTGAGTCCGGAAAGGAAGGAAGATTTTCCTGAGATCACGCTGCGGCATGGCTCGTTCGCCGAAGTCGGTGAGCGGTTCGGTTCCGCCTTTGCGGACGGGCTGTTGGCCGATCTGGGGGTGAGCAGCCTGCAACTCGAGGATGCAACGCGCGGCTTCAGTTTTCAGGCGGATGGACCGCTCGACATGCGAATGAATCCGCAAGCCGAGCTGACCGCCGAACAAGTGGTAAACCACTTCGACGAGCGAACACTCGCCGATGTGATTTACGAATTCGGTGAGGAAAGGAGGTCGCGGAGAATCGCCAGAGCCATTGTCCGGTCGCGGCCAATTCACACGACTGCGCAGCTTGCATCTGTGGTATCGGCCGCGGCCCGGCCAATGAATCAGGCAGAACGAAGGATTCATCCCGCGACACGAACTTTCCAGGCACTCCGAATCTTCGTAAACCGCGAACTGGACGACTTGCGGGCGCTGCTGAGCGCAGCCCCGCAGGTGCTGAGACCGGGCGGACGGCTGGTGATGATCAGCTTCCACTCGCTGGAGGACCGCATCGTGAAAGATGCCCTCCGCGAGGGAGTGAAGCAAAGTCACTACCGATTGCTGGTGAAGAAGCCAGTGACGCCCGGAGAAGGAGAGATGGATCGCAACCCGCGGTCGCGCAGCGCAAAATTGCGGGCGGCGGAAAGGGTTTGAGTGTGAATTGTCATTCCGACTCCGGTTTCAGCCGGTGAGGAATCTGCGGTTGTGACAAACCTGCCAAAAGCAGATTCCTCGGAGATAAATCTCCTCGGAATGACAAAGGCAAACAAGGTTTCCGGGACGGCATCGCCTCTCACAAAAAGGGCGAAAAACAAATCTCTACCTTCTCTCGATGCCGTCCCGGAGAGTTGAAGGTAGGACGGAGGTTGGTGATGTACACGGGTACATTGATTGATGATTTGATTGCGACGGTGGAGCGCGCCGAACAACATGCCCACCAAGAAGCGGACTCGGTGGAATTCGATCGCTGGTCTGCAGTCGCGCAACAGGAACTCGGGCAGGCCGAACCAAGTCTAGTCGGGGTGGCGTAAATGCCAGCCGGGGCCACGGCAGTTCAGGGCGCTGTTCGAACCATCCGACGAAGGCCGTGCTGGACGGGCACACCGGAAATCTACTTCGTCAAGCCAATCGACAATTCGCGCCTGGTCAGGGTTGAGGATCCCGGCCGCAGCCGGGAGATGAAGCAATTCGGCATTGCGCTGTGCTGCCTGTTCCTGCTGGTGATGACGTACGCTTGGCAGCATTTCAAGGCCATCGAGTACGGATACAAAATCGAGTCTCTGAAAACGCAGCGCGACGGGTTGGTGGAGATGAACCGTGCCCTGCGGCTGGAAGAAGCCTCGCTGCGCGATCCCGGGCGTATTGACAGGCTAGCGCGGTGGTTCGGGTTGCAGTCGCCCCAGGCGGGCCAGGTGATTCGCATAGATGGAGATACGGAGTCGCCGGATGCAGGCGCGCCAGTGCTGGCTAGCGCGACTCCGGTCTCAGTGGTTTCGGCGCGGTAGGAGGGTGGGGTAAGGACGGGTGCCTCGCCCGTGCGGCCGAGCGAAGCTCGGCAGGCAGGTGTGGAATGGCGGCTGACGCTGCGAGGGCGGGCCGCCATGTTTGTCTAAGGTCGAACGTGGCCACGAGCACAGTCCGCAACGAAACCAATCTCAGGCTGTATCTGCTCGCGGGAATTCTCATCCTGTGGTGCTGCGCCATCTGCCTGCGCCTTGTCTATCTGCAAATCTTCCGTTACGGCGAGTTTGAGCAGCGCGCCCAGCACCAGCAGCAGCGTACTGTGGAAGTAGCCGCCAAGCGCGGAATCATCTATGACCGCGCCGGCCGGGAGCTGGCGATGTCGATCGCGGCGGATTCGGTTTTCGCGGTGCCCACGGAAACCCCGGATCTCGCCGGCGCTCTTTCATTGATCGCGCACATCACGCACGACGATCCTCGCGAGCTACTGGCCAAATGCCGGGGCGCGAGGACTTTCTGCTGGGTGGTGCGCAAGCCGAATGCGGAGACGGCGGAACGCATTCGCGGTTTGAACCTGCGGGGCATCCACTTCCAGAAGGAATCCAAACGTCATTATCCCAAGGGGGAATTGGCGGCGCAGGTGCTCGGCTACGTCGGTATGGATGATGAAGGCCTGAGCGGGATCGAGCGCGAATACGATGCGAAGTTGCGCGGCAAGCCCGGCCGCATGCTGATCTCTGTCGATGCCCGCAAAAAATGGTTCGCAAGCGTGGAGAAGCAACCCGAGCCGGGTGCAAACGTAGTGCTTACCGTCGACGAAAAAATTCAGTACATCGTCGAGCGTGAACTGCGGACCGCGATCCAGGAAACCCACGCCGAAGCCGGCACCGTCATCGTGCAGAACCCGCATACCGGGGAAATTCTGGCGCTGGCCAATTGGCCCAGTTTCGACCCCAACGACTCACGCAAAGTTACGCCGCAGAGGCTAAAGGACCACGCGGTCAGTGATGTCTACGAACCAGGCTCAACCTTCAAGATCGTGACCATCTCCGCCGCGCTTGAAGAAAAACTGACCCGCCCCAACGAACTCTTCGACTGCCAAATGGGATCGATTGTGATCAATGGGATGCGAATCCGGGACCATAAACCGTTCGGACTGTTGCCGGTCTCGGGCATCCTGATCAAGTCCAGCGACGTGGGGGCCATCAAGATCGCACTGCGCCTGGGCGAAGATCGCTTTTACAAATACATTCGCGCGTTTGGATTTGGGCAGCAGACGGGAATTGAGTTGCCCGGCGAGACGAGAGGATTGACCAAGCCGGTGAGCCGTTGGTCTAAGGTCTCGATCGGAGCCATCTCCATGGGCCAGGAAATCGGCATCAGTCCATTGCAGTTGGCAGGATTGGTCTCGACCATAGCCAACGACGGAATTTGGGCTGCGCCGCGCATCGTGGCCGCGACGACCGAGCCGCAAAGCGCGCCGCAGACTGTCGTTTTTCATCCCGGTGACGAACATCGCGTGCTTTCAACGCTGACCGCGGCACAGATGAAGCAGATGATGCAGGGTGTGGTGCTCGAAGGCACCGGACGCAAGGCACTTCTGGAAGGATATTCTTCCGCGGGGAAGACGGGTACGGCGCAAAAAGTGGATCCGGCGACTGGGGCATATTCACACACAAAGTACGTGGCTTCATTCGCCGGATTCGCGCCGGTCAATAATCCGGCGATCACGGTGGCCGTCATCCTGGATTCGCCGAGTGGGCCGCATCAGGGTGGGCAGGTCTCAGCGCCTGTGTTTCAGCGCGTGGCGCAGCGGGTTTTGGAATACCTGCACACGCCGCATGATGTTGAGTTGCCGCCGAATCGCCAGGTTCTGTTGGCGCGGCGGAGCGTGAAGGAAGAAGACCTGGCCGAAAGTTCTCCCGATCGCTTGGGAGCGGCTCTAGAATTCGCGGACAGCAGTGCGATGGATCAGCCTCCTACGCCACCGGCCATTTCCGCCAAGCCCTCGCCCGGAGTAGCCGCCAGCAGCGTGGTTCCGGCGGGGTTACGGGAGCGGGAAGCGGCTCCACCGATCGCGCCCGATCGAAAGCAGTTCGCGGCGCCGAACGCAAAGCCGGATGCGGTATCGACTGTCCCAGTTCATCTTCCCGCCAGCGGTACGGTTGTGCTGGATGTGGAGCAGGGCGGGATCGTGGTGCCATCGTTCCTGGGCAAAGGTGTTCGGGCGGCGATCGAAGTGGCCCAGGAAAGTGGGCTGGATCTGGAGGTAGTGGGCAGCGGTATGGCCCGAGAGCAATCGCCACCAGCCGGCACGCACGTAGCCGCGGGGTCGAGGGTGACGGTAAGGTTTGGACGGTAATGGAGTTTTGCAATGCGGTGTTCTTTGTGCCCCCTGTGTGCTCTGTGGTAAGACCAGCTGGTCATCACGGAGCCCACCCTTCGGCGGCGCTCAGGGCAGGCTCCGGACACAGCGCCGGCTTAAACCCTTCTAATCAACCGTATCCGTGTCTGGACTCACCGTGCCCTATAATTCAAACCAATGAACTTCCTCCAACTCCTGCATGGGGCGGAAATCCTCGCCCAGAGCGGTAACCCGGGTGTCAGCGGGATCGAGTACGACTCGCGGCGGGTGAAGCCGGGTGACGTGTTTGTTGCCATGCAAGGTGAATCGAGCGACGGCAACAAGTTCATCGACAAGGCCATCGCGGCGAGCGCGGTGGCCATCGTTACCGACGCGGCGAACGAGAAGCCGCGCGCGGGCGTGGCTTGGGCGCAAGTGCAGCATGGCCGGCGCGCTCTGGCCCGGCTCAGCGCCAACTTCTATAAGCGGCCAGCGGAGCGGCTGGCCATTACCGGGGTGACGGGCACGAACGGGAAAAGCACAACTACGTTCCTGGTGGAAGCAATTCTTGCCGCAGCGGGACGTAGCAGCGTGCTGGTGGGGACGATCGAGTATCACGTTGCAGGAAGAATTTTGCCTGCGCCGCACACCACGCCCGAGGCGCTGGAGCTGAACCGCATGCTGGCGGAAGCCCTTGGCCAGGGTGCCACCGAAGCGGTGATGGAAGTTTCCTCCCACGCCCTGGCGCAGCAGCGGGTGTACGGGATTCCGTTCGACGTTGCTGTGTTCACCAACCTCACCCGCGACCATCTCGATTATCACCACACCATAGATGCATATTTCGCCTCCAAACAGGTCTTGTTCGAGGGTTGTGGAACCGAGGCGCCTCGTACCGCCGTGATCAGCACCGACAATGAATATGGCCCGAAGCTGGTACAAATCAGCAGGAGGCGCGGTTCCGAAGTCCTGACCTATGGCCTGACGAAGGGGGACTTTCGCGCCGAGAAAATTGAGGTCACGCCGCGGGGCACACGGCTCGATTTGGTCACTCCGGATGGCACCATCCCTCTCTTTTCTCCGCTAATCGGCCAGGTCAATGTGTATAACATTCTCGCCGCGGCGGGCGCGGTCTATGCGCGGAACTGCAACCCTGCCACAATCGCAAAAGGAGTGGCGACTCTGGCCCGGGTGCCCGGACGGTTCGAACGCGTGGACTGTAAGCAACCGTTCACAGTCGTGGTGGACTATGCACATACCGACGATGCCCTCCAGAACCTCACGGCGCTGGCGCGGGAGTTCGGGAAACAGGCCGGGCAGAAGGGGCGGGTGATTACTGTATTTGGCTGTGGCGGTGACCGGGATCGCGCCAAGCGCCCCCTGATGGGCGAAGCCGCCGGCCGTGGCAGCGATTGTGTAGTGCTGACTTCCGACAATCCACGCAGCGAAGATCCGCTGGCGATTATCAATGACGCCATGGTCGGTCTGCAGCGCTCCGGAGCTAAATACAAGGTAGAGCCAAATCGGAGAGCAGCAATTACTCTGGCCATTCACCGAGCGGCTCCGGGAGACATTGTGCTCATCGCGGGCAAGGGTCACGAAAAAGTGCAGGTCATGCGCGCAGGTTCCATTCCCTTCGACGATGTCGAAGTAGCGCGCCAGGTGCTGCGTGAAGCAGGATATGAGTGCGAAGTGGTCAATGCTGCTGCCGGAAGGAATTCATGAAGCTGCCGCTCTTTCGAGTCGCCGAGTTTCTCTCCGCCACCGGCGAGTTCGAACATAAAGCGCTGCCCCAGGGGTATTCCATCGACTCGCGGACCATCCTGCCCGGTGAACTTTTCTTTGCGGTGAAGGGCGAGCGCATGGACGGCCACGACTTCGTGGAACAGGCGCTGGAGAAAGCCGCGGTAGCTGCGATTGTGCGGAAGGACCAACTCGCACGCTACCCAGTTAAGACCCGGCTCATGGCCGTGGAAGATACCCTCACCGCATTGCAGACTCTGGCGGCTGCGGTGCGCCGGTTGTGGGGCAAGCCACTGATCGGTGTGACTGGGTCGACGGGTAAGACGACCACGAAGGAAGCCATTGCCCACGTGCTCTCCCAGCGTTTCCACGTGCTCAAATCCGAGGGCAACTTCAACAACCATTTTGGACTGCCGCTGATGCTGCTGCAGCTGGAGCCGGGCCACGATGTTGCGGTCATCGAGCTCGGGATGTCACATCCGGGGGAGATTGCCGCGCTGGCAAAAATCGCTCAGCCCGGGATCGGAGTCGTGACCAACGTCGCTCCGGTTCACTTGGAGTTTTTCAACTCAGTTGCCGAAATCGCCCGGGCAAAATATGAGCTGATTGAATCCTTACCCGCGGGCGGAACCGCCGTCCTGAACTCCGATGACGAATACGTGTCGCAGTTTGGCCGCGATTTCCATGGCAAAGTGGTGATGTATGGTTTGCGCACGTCCGCGGACGTGCGGGCGGAGAATATCGAGCCCCGCGGTACAGAGGGTGCTACTTTCGATGTAGTGGTGGGTGGCTGCCGCGAAAGGGCAGTTTTGTCCTTGGTCGGGATGCACAACATTTATAACGCGCTCGCCGCGGTCACGGTCGGACTGGAACGGGGCTTGAGCCCCTCGGAGGCGGTTGGCAGGTTGGTTTCGCTGGCTGCAGGCGACAAGCGTGGGCAGGTGGTCCAACTCGGTAACATAATAGTTATCAACGATTGCTACAATTCCAATCCGAAAGCCCTCGAAGCAATGGTGGACGCGCTGGCCGCCATGCCGGCCAAGCGAAGAATTGTGGTCGCGGGCGAAATGTTGGAACTGGGCCCCGCCGGAGAAGACATGCATCGCCACTCCGGCCGGCATATGGCGGAGAAGAAAATCGATGTGCTGGTGGGAGTGCGGGGTCTGGCTCAACAGATGGTTGAGGAGGCGCGCCAGGCGGGAGTGCGGGCGGAGTTCGTGGCCACGCCAGAGGACGCGGGCGAATGGCTGGCGCGGGAAACCCGTGACGGCGATGTGGTGCTGCTGAAGGCGTCGCGCGGCGTAAAGCTGGAACGGGCGCTGGAAACCTGGCAGGCACAGCGGGCGAAGGCGTCCGTAGGGCGGAGTTAAGAGCGGAAGTTGGCAGGGAGGCTGATTGCTTTATTGGCTGCTGTACCTGAAGCTGTTCCATTACTTCCCGCCGTTCCGCATCTTCCGTTATCTGACTTTTCGCACTGCCTTTGCCAGCCTTACCGCGCTATTCACGGGATTGATCATCGGTCCGCTTGTCATTAATCGCCTGCGCGAGTTCCAGATCGGCCAGTACATCCGCGAAGAAGGGCCGAGGGCGCACCAGAAGAAGGCGGGCACGCCGACCATGGGCGGCCTGCTGATTGCCATTTCCATCGTGATTCCAACCTTGCTGTGGGCCGACTTAAGCAACCGCTTCGTGTGGATTGCGATTTTTGCCACCTGTGCCTTTGCCGCCATCGGGTTTGCCGACGATTACACCAAAGTCGTGTACCGGCGGAATCTGGGCTTGACTGCGAGGGCAAAGCTCGGACTGCAGGTCGCGGCCAGCATTCTCATCGCGGTTGCGCTGATTGCGATGCAAACCCGCGGGCTGTATTCCACCAGACTAGTGGTGCCTTTCTTGAAACTGTTCCGGCCAGATCTTGTAATCGAGAGGCTGGGACGCAACCCGGAACTGTGGCCTTTGGCGTTTCTTCCATTCATCGCGTTTGTGGTGGTGGTGATCGTGGGAGCGAGCAACGCGGTGAATCTCACCGATGGTCTGGATGGACTCGCCGTGGGATGCACGGTGATCGCGGCCGGGGCGCTGGCGGTGCTCACTTATGTGAGTGGCCATGCCACGTTCGCGTCCTATTTGGAGCTGCAGCGCATGCCCCAAGTGGGGGAATTGACGATTTTTTGCGGGGCTATGGTAGGGTCTGCGATCGGTTTTCTATGGTACAACGCGCATCCTGCGGAAGTGTTCATGGGAGATGTAGGCTCTCTGGCCCTGGGCGGAGCAATAGGCGCGGTCGCGGTGATGATCAAACAGGAGCTGCTGCTGCCCTTTATCGGCGGCGTGTTCGTAATCGAAGCCGTCTCTGTAATCCTGCAGGTGGGGTCGTACAAACTGCGCAAGAAGCGCATCTTCAAGATGGCGCCGCTGCACCATCATTTTGAGTTGCTGGGCTGGTCGGAGTCGAAGATCATTGTGCGTTTCTGGATTGCCTCGCTGGTGTTCGCATTGTTCGCGCTGACGACGCTGAAACTGAGGTAGATTTCCAATTTTAAATTGCCGATTGCAAATTGAAGTTGGCGGCACAGAACAAAATCGGCAACTGCCAATTGGAAATTGAAACTTGTCCGATGGAGATCAACAACAAACGCGTGCTCGTGGTTGGCCTCGGTAAATCGGGCGTGGCTTCGGCTCTGTTTCTGAAAGCACGGGGCGCGCGCGTCACTGTGTCTGACGCCAAGCCTGAAGATGAGCTTGGGGAAGAGATTCCGGCCCTGCTGGATCACGGCATAGCAGTGGAAACCGGAGGGCACGGCGAGCGCACGTTCCGCGGACAGGATCTGATCGTGGTCAGTCCCGGTGTTCCCATAGATTCGCCTCCGCTGGTGCAGGCACGCACGCTGGGCGAGACCGTAATCGGTGAAACTGAATTGGCGGCTCAGTTCCTGCCTGGACGCATCGTCGCCATCACCGGTTCGAACGGGAAGACGACAACCACCACCTTGGCGGGCGAAATTGTCGCGGCGGGCGGATATCCCACCCTGGTCGGAGGCAACATCGGCACCCCGGCGATTTCGCTGGTCGAGCGGGCAACGCCTGAAACCATTGTTGTGCTGGAAGTCTCCAGTTTCCAGCTTGAGACGATCCACACTTTCCGTCCCAGAATTGCCGCTGTGCTCAACGTTACGCCGGACCATCTGGATCGTCACCGCACCTTCGCCGCTTACACCGATGCCAAGGCCCGCATTTTCGAAAATCAGCAAGCTGAAGATTTCGCGGTCTTAAACGCTGATGACCCGACTTGTGTCCGGCTGGCAAGCCGCACTCGGGCGCGAGTCTTCTGGTTCAGCCGAAAGAAAGAAGTCAAGCAGGGCGCGTACGTCCACGACGGACGGGTTTTTTTTCGCGATGCCAGCGGTCAGCGCGAAATCATGCTCGTTTCCGAGATCCCGCTCAAAGGCGCGCACAACGTGGAGAATGTTTTGGCCGCAGTCTGTGTTGGCGCGCTCATGCGCTGCGAGCCTGAGCGCATTCGCAAGACGATTCGCGACTTTAGGGCGGTGGAGCACCGGCTGGAATACGTGGCCACGATTCGCGGCGTGGAGTACTACAACG
>Ga0070699_100006517_pt1 | contig 10167 bp, 13 predicted proteins | sample KBSK1503metaG_FD_65473 | JGI IMG/M metagenome (GOLD analysis project Ga0070699, IMG submission 65473) | Corn, switchgrass and miscanthus rhizosphere microbial communities from Kellogg Biological Station, Michigan, USA - KBS K1-50-3 metaG | ecosystem: Host-associated > Plants > Roots >... | reverse complement strand
CACGTTCTCGGACCAGGAAGCGGGCCCTGGCCGGTGAGGTGTGGAGATTGATGGCGGAGTTCTCGTCAGCCAACTTCCGCCGTCGGGCTCAAACCGAGCAAATGCGGGAGTTGGGGATGACGCCCGCGCATTACCGAGCCCTCTCGATGCTCGATCCCGAAGAGCCGAGGCCGATGCGGGCCATGGCCGACGGGCTCGCCCGCGATGCGTCCATGGCCACCTGGCTCGTGGATCGCCTCGAGGAACGTGGCTTGGTCGAGCGGCGCACGCCGCCCAACGACCGGCGGGTCAAGACCGTAGTGCTGACGGCTCTTGGGATCAAGACGAGGGAGATGCTGCGCGAATCGTTCTGGGACCCTCCTCAGGAGTTGGTGGATCTCGATTTCCAAACCTTGGAAGCCCTCAGCGCCGCGCTGAAAAAGCTTCCGGCGCGGCGGGGCCACGGGGAGATGGGATGCTGAGCAGCGGCCGCTTCCGTGGAGCCGACGGGAATCGGAAGACCTGAGGTAATGCGCTGGCGGGGCCGTAGTTTCCGTAACGCGAACCAAACTTGCATCGTGGGAAGTGCGATCTCGTTGGCCAAACGGCCATGCACAGAAAGCCCGCCGGCTAGGTCGACAGCCTATTAACAGCCCGATTAGGACGGGTGGCCGGCCTCGCAGCGCCCTCGGCGCTTCTGGAAGTCTGCATACAGGGAGTAACTCGAGCGGCTTGCAACCGTTGCATCTGCAAGGCGATGTCTGCGGCTCGCAGCGTGACGCACTTCGTAGCTCTGGTCAGCCTCACCGCCGGCGTGGCTGGTTGCGGAGAAGCGGTTGGCTACCCGGCCGCGGTCCGGCCAGCTCATACGCAGTCCTTCCCGGCTGAACCCGCCTCACCGCTGCCTGCCGGGGTCGATGCCATGACTGGACTGCAGCACAGGCCGATGAGGCCGCCCACCCTGGCACCAAATGCGTCCCAGCCGCCACGTTCAGCGCCAGCGGGGTGTGCCAGTACAGCTCCATGTGAGACCTGTACGGCTTCCTCGATGGCTGATTTAGGCTCGCTGGCGCCGAACTACGGAGCGGGGGTCGGGCCCGCCTACCTGTCGGGCCAGGACAGCTGGTACTCCGGCGGGCAGGTGGCCGTCCTCATGGTGGACTCCCAATATTCCGGACCCCTGCTGGTGCGGGCGTTTCAGTTGGGGGGTAACGGGAAATCGACGGTCACTCTCGCGGATTTTCCCTCGCGTGATGTGATTAAGCAGGAGCCCCGGGTGGCCGTGGTTCCAGTACTCCACACGACGGAAGGCGGCTTGTATTTGGGCGCGGTGGCCTCGACTTCCTTCTGGAGAGCCTGGTACGGATTGCTCAGCACCGACGGTCCTGGATGCTTTGGGCTTCAGGTGGACGGAGACGTGTTCACCGAGTTCATCTTGTTCGTGGTAAACCCAGGAACATCGCCACGCGGCTGAGCCGCAGCGCCTCCCTTCAGCCTCGCGGCCGGCGCGGACCACCTTGAAGGAGTGTCAGTCTTAGGGAGCCCCGTCGCTGCGGCGCCGTCCTCCTCGACCACATCTCGTGGAAGCTGGCTCTCAATGGTGGGCCGCGGTGGACTCGAACCACCTACCTCCGCGTTATCAGCACGGCGCTCTGCCAGTTGAGCTAGCGGCCCATCGTCTCGGCAAGGGTAAAGCCCGGAGCGAAACGGGCGAACCGGAACTCTACCATGGGCACGAATCCGCGCCCAGAAGCCGGACCAGCGTTGGGCGGAGCCCGACGAGACCCCGCCCTCCACCCACGCCGCTTACATCGCCGGGAACGTTTCGTAAACCGAGATCTTGGCCCCTGACTCCAGGACCGGGCAGCCCTTGGCGAGCTCGACCGCCTGGTTGAGCGAGTCCGCTTTCAAGATCGAGTAGCCGCTTGCCGCAGTCCCCACCGCGCCGTCGTGCACCGACCCGTCGCTCGAGATGCTCTTCGCATTCGGCCCGATCGGGTTGCCGGGATCGACGACCGCCGCTCCGAGCCTGCCGAACCAAGCGCCCCAGGCATCCATCACCTTCTTACGCTCGGCATCCGACGCCGGCATGCCACCGCCTGTGTACACGAGCAGAAAATTCGCCATTCGCCGTCTCCTTGTCCAACGTTTCTCGGCCGGCAGCACGATGCCAGACCTGCCAAGACGACGAACAGCGTTGGACGATTTCGACCGAACGGTGCGACTGCTAGCAGCCCACCCAGCCGAAGAGCTGCTGCACCTTGATCCGGTCGAGGCCCCTCACGATTCCCATGCTGCCAAGGCGGAGCATGGGGATACGCTCGCCGTCGAGGTCTTCCCACTCGCTCCTCGCGGCCGGGTCTCGGTTGACCGACCTGTACTCGAACTCGACGCCCATCTCATTCAATAGCTCGGCCATCGCGGCAGAGTCGCGCGAGCCGTCGGCCCCATACAGGACGGCCTCCGCCACCAGGCGCCTGCCTTTCATCCCAGCCACGCTAGTCTCGTTCGATCCATAAAGCAAATCGATTGTTTTGATCGCAGGCATAAGAAGAGCCGATGACGGTTCGCTCTCGTTCAAGAAATCGCCGTCTCAGGTTCGCGCGGAACGAGCTCAAACAGCGGGTGGCGCCGCGCCTCGGCGACGTAGTCCTCCAGGTGGTCCTCCACCCGCAGCCTGTAGCGGTGGAGGATGGCCGCCGGCGGCCGGACGGTCGGGCCAAGAAGGATCCGGAGCAGACGAGGCCGGCGGAACCCAGCCAGCGCGTCGTGCATCAGCTGGCCGGCATCGGCCGGCGACAGCTCCGTTGCGCGCACCGCCAGCGACCAGCGGCCCCGACGGACGACAGCCTCTCCGGAGGCTCTAAGGTTCCGGACCCAGCCGACGGCACCGAACGACGCCTGAACGAAGCGCCGGTCGCCGAGCTCCCAAATCGCGACCGGCGTCGAGTACGGCCGGCCGGTCACGCGGCCGCGCACGGTCAAGAGGGCGTTCGGCCCGGCAGGCAGGCCGCGGCGCAGGACGAGCCGCATCAGCGGCCCGATCGCGCGGAAGAGCGGGACGGCTATTCGCTGACGTGGATCTTGCCTGGAGGACGAACCCGGACTGTTCTCCACCGCCATGTCCTCACTCTGGCATGACCCGCGCCCACCGCGGTTTTAGCTGCCGTCAGGTCAGGCGGAGACGGTGTGCCGTTGCCCGCATCTGACCCGGCTCGACCATCAATGCGAGGGCCAGCATCGCGAGGCCGACCGCGAAGTAGACCGCCTGCAGCCAGTGCGGCCCAACCAAGACCACCTCACTTGCGATCCAGCCCATCATGACCAGGCCGGCCGCTGCCGAGAATCCAGCACCCGCCGTTCGGCTGAGAAGCGTCGCGACGAGCGCAGCCAGCGCGGTTCCGCCGGTCACGACCAGAAGCAGCGCGCCCGCGACGAAGTAGTCGCTGATGAGCCAACTGAACGGTCCTGCGGCCAGGTCCGTGCCCGGCTTGATGCTCCCGGCCATGACAGCGTAGCCGCCTCCGAACGCGGAGATGGCGGCGAAGCCGTCGACGACCGCAAGAGTCACACGCTGCCAATTCCATTTCATGCTCAAACCCTCCTGGGCACGGCGCCCGTCAAGGTGAAGACGAACCGCATCGCCTTGTGACCGCCATCGTCGACTGGCTCGAACATCAGCGGGCAACCGCCGGGAATGACGTTGACGTCATGCTGCCGGCCGTAATCTGTCGCGGCGGCGGAGACGCTGCCGCGGTCGACCGAGCGATGCATCCAGACGTGTTTGATTCCGAGCTCGACGCACTCGCGCATGGTGGACTCGGCCAGCTCGGGTCTGGTTCCGATGACCACCGCGGACACACCGCCAGGGATCGACTTGAGGTCCGGGTAGGACCTGTCGCCCTCCACCACGTCTGCGTTGGGATTGACCGGGAACACCTCGTAGCCGCGCTCGCGCAGTCGCTGGTACACGAAGTTGCTGCCGTGACTCTGGGGGTTCCGCGAAACGCCCGTAACCGCGATTCGCTTGTTGGCCAGGAACTCCGCCGCCGCCTCTTTGATCGGTCTAGTGCGTAGAGCTGTCTGCAATGGACGCACCTCCTTCAGCTACCACTGAACCGCGAATTCGGGAGTTGGAGAAGGGTCCAAGGACCTGTTGTCTCCAGGCCAGGGCGATCCCGTTGGTCAGGGATCGTTCTTGGCCGGAGGGAGCGTCGCGGTCGTGTAGTCGAGGCACGCGGCGATCTGAGACGTGTCGAACTTCGTACCGGGCTTGGGTTCCAGACGCATTCGGATCAGGTCCTCGCCAGGCTCGACCTCCATCGATTCGAGCTTGTCGTACTCGTTCGTCGGGCACGAGCACTGTCCGCTCTGGCATTCGCCAAAAGCTTCGAGCAGCTGCTCCTTGCCCTCGCCGACCTCAGCCACCTCGATCAGGACCGTCGACTTGTCTTCGTGAATTCGATAGCGAGCCACTTCTCCATCACGGTGCACCACCACAAAGTTGCCGCCGAGGGCCGATCGGACTGCCGCGACAGAGACCTCCGGCCCACGGAGAGATAATCCACCGCCGACTTGAAGAAGCCCAGATCTGCGTCGGCTGGGTAAGTTGCAACTATCATCCGAATGCTGTGGCTGCACGTACCGGGGTGGCCTCAATTCGCTGCGACGCCACCCTGTCCACGATCGATCGATGGACTGTTTTGCGCCTGCCCCAGGAAGCGAGCGGGAAACTGCCATCGCGTGGGCAGGTTGCAGCCCAGGTAACCATCAATGGCCATGGGTTCCGGACCGTGCTGGAACCGGACGGCGAGCGGGGCCACTGGATGAGGGTCGACAGCAACCTGCAACGCGCCACGAGAATACGCCCTGGTGCGACGGCGACGGTCGACATCGAGCCAACCAAGGACTGGCCGGATCCGCACGTGCCACAGGATCTCGAGATAGCTCTGGCAACTGCCCCTCAGACGATCCAAGACCTATGGCAAGAGATCACACCGATGGCACGCTGGGAATGGGTTCGCTGGGTGAATGCGACGAGGAACCCTGACACGCGCAAACGGCGAGTCGAGGTCACGATTTCGAAGATGAAGAGCGGCAAGCGGCGGCCATGCTGTTTCGACCTTGCAGCCTGCACCGACCCCGACCTCTCAAAGAACGGCAGGCTTTCGGCGTAGGTATTGCGTCGTCGATCCTTCGCGAGGCTAAGGCAGGATCTCGACGTACCCGTCCGTTCCATGCACGCGGATCCGTTGCCCATTTCGGATCAGGCGGGTGGCTTGCTCCACGCCAACGACGGCCGGCAAGCCGTACTCCCGCGCGATCACCGCGCCATGGGTCATCAGTCCCCCCACCTCCGTCACGAGGCCCGCGATCGTGACGAACAGCGGCGACCAGCTGGGGTCCGTGTAGGCCGTGACCAGGATGTCGCCCTTTTCGAGATCGGCCTCCGCCATGTCATGAATGACGCGGGCCCGCCCCTCGATGATCCCGGCGGAAACCGCTAAGCCGACCAGCGCTCCGGCCGGCACGTCCTCGCGCCGGTACGCCCCGGCGATGACCTCGCCATCCGAGGTGAGCACTCGCGGCGGCGTGAGCGCTTCGTACGACCTGAACGCGTCCTTGCGCTGGTGGATGACCTGGTCATCCGCCTGGTTCACGCGCACGACGTCGTGGAGCTCCTGGAACGTGAGGTAGAAGATGTCGTCCTTCGCACGAAGTACGTGGGCGCGCACAAGGCGCTCGGCCTCTTCCAGCAAGGCCTGCTTGTAAACGAAGTAGCGGCTGACCATTCCGTACTTCGGATACTCCCGGTATCCGATGAAGGTCCGCACTCGGTCGATCATTCGCTTGGTCTCGCCGGCCTTTTTCTCTCCATCCGGCAGCGCACGCACGCGCTCCAGCACGTCCTGTTCCTTGCTCCGCGCCTCCTGCAGCCCCTGCTCGAAACGCCGCTCGCCGGCGCCCGGATCGAAGTTCTTGATGTTGCCGAGGATCACGGGTACGAGCGTCGTGGGGCGTTCGCTCCAGCGTGGCCTCGTGATGTCGATCTCACCGACACAGCGCATCCCATACCTGTCCAGGAAGGCCCGGAGGGCGTCCCGCGCTTCTCGCCCCCCGGCGATTTCGTCGAGCTCGTCCAGGAAGTTCTCGTCCCCCTCGACCTGTTGGAGAAAGGCGACCACCTCCGGATGCGGCCGGATCACGTCGGCGAGGTCCAGGAGTGCCAGCCCCATCTCCGACGTGACGTTGTTGGGGACGGACCGGGTGAGCGTGTCGGCCGCGTTTTTCTCTCCCAGCCACGCCTCCAGCTGCTCGTTGAGCCACCACGTGGCCTCCATGGCCGACATGAACACTTGATGGCTCTGCGGATCGAAAAGGATCCGCTTCAGCTCCTGGATGTCCGCCAGGATGAACTCGATCAGGGCCGGTCCGGACCTGGTTCGGATGTCGCGCTTCAACGCGGCGATGGACGCCTGCGTGCGCGCGATCAGCCCGGCGACGATGGCCGGATCGGGCTCGAGTGGAGCGGGAGCGCTACCGGTCGGCGCACTGACCTGACCCTCGTCCGGGAGCGACGGGATGAAGTCGTCGCGTTCGAGGACGGTCTCCAGCGCGTCCCTGATCAACGGATCGCCTCTCCCCATGACTTCCAGGAGGCTTGCACGGCTCGTTGGAGACGCCAGGCGCTGGGTGACGTCGACGAACAGCCTCCCGCCTGCCTCGTACATCCGCGGGAGAGCCGTCAGCTGCCACATGGAGATCCCCAGCGGCTTCATGGCGTCGGTCATCATCTGGCCATGACCGACCGAGACGAAGACGTGGTTCCCTCCGTCGTCCGTCGTGGGAATGGGAAACAGCGTGGTGATCGGCCGGCTCTGGACGATCTGGAAGTCGTCATCGACCAGGCACCATTCGATGTCCTGGGGGCAGCCGAAGTGCGCTTCGATCCGCCGTCCCAGCTGGGCGAGGCGAACCACCTGCGCATCCGTCAGCACCGGCTGCTCCTGCCGCTCCGGGTCGATCGGCTCTTCATGGGTCCCGCCTGTTCGCGAGGCGCGGATCGCGAGCTGCTTCGTGGCAATTGCTTTGGCGATGACCTCGCCGTCTCGCACTCGGTAGACGTCCGCGTTCACCCTTCCTGAGACCAGCGCCTCGCCGAGGCCGAAGCCGGCCTCCACGGATACGACCTTCCGGTTTGACGTGATCGGGTCGGCCGTGAAGAGGATGCCGGCAGCGTCCGGGAAGACCATCTGCTGCACGACCACGGCCATGTGGACCTTCCTGTGGTCGAAGCCGTTCCGCAGGCGGTAGGTCACGGCCCGCTCGGTGAAAAGCGAGGCCCAGCACCGACTGATGTGCTGGAGGATGGCCGTCGGCCCGACGATGTTCAGGTATGTGTCCTGCTGGCCTGCGAAGGAGGCCGTCGGCAGGTCCTCTGCCGTCGCGCTCGAGCGCACGGCGTATGCGGATTGCTCGCCGAGCCGGGCGAGCGCGAGGGTGATCGTGGCCACCAGATCGTCGGGGATGGCGATCCCTTCGAGGGTCTGGCGGATCTCCGCACTGAGCGTGTGGATCGCCTCCCGGTCATCCGGGTTCAGGCGCGACAGCACATCCAGCCGATCGTTGATCGACGGCGCTTCCGCCATGATCCGCCGGAAAGCATCCGTGGTCACACAGAAGCCAGGCGGTACGCGAATGCCTTCGACCCGCGAAAGCTCCCCCAGGTGTGCGCCCTTGCCGCCAACGGCAGCGACCTGCGTGTCGTCGATCTCCTCGAAACCCAGCGCGTAGCTGCCTATCCGTCCACCCTCTCTTTGAGCCCCCTCGGGTATCGCTCATTCCTACTGTCGGTCACGCGGATGCCTGTGGGCAGGCTTGTGACGCTATCGCTTGCGCTCACCCGCGATGTTGCGGTTTCGAGTTCAAAACAATGGCAGGGGCGGAAGGATTCGAACCCTCGGCCCTCGGTTTTGGAGACCGATGCTCTGACCAGGCTGAGCTACGCCCCTACCGGCCGAAGGCAAGGTTAGCATCGTCGGATGGCTGCCTTCCTCGCCAACGTGGGCGCGAATTCGGCGCACGCGGCCCGCTCGCCCCTCTTCGCCGACGGCCGGTTTCAGATGCTACCAATCCCCGAGAAGGACCAATGGGCGCCGCCCATGGTCCGGCTCCGCGACGTCGACGGGCTCGACGCCCATGCGCCGCCGGCCTGGCGCGACCGCGCCGTCCACCTCGATCCTGACCTCTCATCGCCGACGCCGACCTACGGCGACAACTGCCGCCGCGCCGGAAGAGCGTTCAGCCTGCGCCGCGCCGCGCCTGGTGACCTCATCGTCTTTCTCGCCCGCCTGCAGCCCGTCAACCCCGCCAACGTTGCCTTGCCCGGGTTCCACCTCGTCGGCAGCCTGGCGGTCGAGGATGTCATGGCCGACGTCACGTCCGACCCAGGCCCCGGATGGTGGGATCGCAACGCGCACGTCCGCCGTGCCCGCGCCACCGGCCGATGGGATTCGTTCTGGGTCTTCAAAGGCGCGCACGGCCAAAGTCGCGTCTTCATCAGGGCGCGCTTGTTTGCCCGGCGCGAGGCCGAGGCCGTCTTCGGCCGAGGCTGGCGCTGGAGGGCGACACGCAGCGAGCTCCAGACCATCGGCTCTTACACGAGGGCCGTGCGGCGTGTCGAAGGCCGCGGTGAGGAATGGCTTCGGAACATCTGCCGGTCCTGATCGTCGGCGACGTGCACGGCGATCTCGAGCGTCTCTTCGTGGCGCTGCGCCCGTACCCTGCCGAGCAGTGGCATACCGTGTTCGTAGGCGATCTCGTCGACTACGGGATGTTCGGGGTCGGCGCATTGCGATACGCGCGCGACCGCGCGAACACAACCGTCCTCCTCGGCAACCACGAGGTCGCGATGCTGTGGGCGGTCAGAGACCCCGCGCGCATCGGTTTCTGGATATCGATCGGCGGGCAGGGTCATGATCTCGACGAGCTGGCGCGCGACGTCCCGCTCCAGCGTTGGCTGCGCGAGCGACCGCTGCTCGTACGGCTGGAGGACGCAACGCTCGTCCAGCACTGCGGCCACGACGGCTACTCACGATGGAACGATCGGCTGGCGGCCGATGCAGTCAACGCGATCAACTCGCGCGCGCGCGATCTATTGACACATGAAGGCGAACCGGAGCTTTGGGACGTCCTCAGCGCCAAGAACGTCTTCGACCAGCAGCCCGACCGTCTTCATAGATGGCTCGAGGCTACGAACAGTCGCCGCGTCGTCTTCGGGCACACGCCGCACAACGGGCGGAGGCCCGCGATCTATGACGGCGGCAAGGCCATCAACGTCGATGGGGTCTTCAGCAGGTTCCACATGAAATACCGCCGCATCTCACCCATCGGCGCTTCCGTCGTATCCCTGGACGCCCTAAGCTAGAAGCGCATGCCCGAAGTGCTGACCCAGACCAGGCCGCCCGCCACGAGCAGCTCCGGCAAGGCCATGATCAGCTCCGCGCGTATCGCGAGGCGCGTGCGCCGTCTTGGCCGTCAGATCTCCGACGCATACGCGGACATCGAGACACCGCTCGTGCTGCTCGTCATCCTCAAAGGCGCGACGGTTTTCGCGGCCGACCTGTTGCGGAGCCTCAGCATTCCCGCCGAGCTCGAATTCGTTCGCGCGGCGAGCTACGGCGGTGGCACAGCGAGCAGCGGCAGGGTCCGGCTGGCGCACATGGTGGAAGGAACATTCGCAGGCCGGCACGTGCTCCTGGTCGAGGACATCGTCGACTCGGGACGCACGGCGGGCGCTGTCACGAAGCGCGTGAAACAGATGAACCCGGCGTCACTGCGGCTCGCGGCCCTGCTCGACCGGCCAGCCCGCCGCGCTGTGAAAGTCAAGATCGACTTTCGCGGTTTCGTCATCCCCGACAGGTTCGTCATCGGCTACGGCCTCGACTACGCGGGCCTCTACCGCGAGCTGCCCGACATCCACTCCCTGGGCTGAGCATTCACCTCTCCCCACCTTGTGGGGAAGCCGGGTGGGGAGTCGCGCTAGGCAACGACCGCCGGGCGGCACACCTTGCACGGCCGAAAACCGGCCGCGCGGGCGCCGGCCTCGTCATGCAGCCAGACGATGTTCTTCTCCAGCGCATGCCTCCCGGTGTGGCAGGTCGGGTAGCAGAAGACCTTCGTCGTCCG
>Ga0070699_100006516_pt1 | contig 10167 bp, 8 predicted proteins | sample KBSK1503metaG_FD_65473 | JGI IMG/M metagenome (GOLD analysis project Ga0070699, IMG submission 65473) | Corn, switchgrass and miscanthus rhizosphere microbial communities from Kellogg Biological Station, Michigan, USA - KBS K1-50-3 metaG | ecosystem: Host-associated > Plants > Roots >... | reverse complement strand
AAGATCGCAATGTCCGACGGCACGACCTGCTGGAGCCGCTCGTTGACCTCGGCTTCCGTTTTCTGGCCGCGCGCACTGCGAGCATCGAGGCCTCGCAACACGACGACCGCGCCGGGCACCTGCTTCCTGATGCCGTCCTCCCAAGCCTTCATGCGCCGCATGCCGTCAGCCGTGCCGTAGATCAGCAACACCGCCTGGCCGTGGTGCCGTCCGGGCCCGTCCGTCTTGCCAAACTGATCCCTGAGGAGGATCTCGCGGCGAGTCTCTTGGGCTTGGGCGCCACCAGCTACGACGAGCGCGATCGCGACACCGGCCAGCGCGAGGAGCAGACTGGCCGGGCGAGGGACGACCGGCGTGCCAGGTCGGCCTAGGGGCTGAAACAGCAGCAGCGAGAGCGGCAAGAGGACGAACTGACTAATCAGGCCGAGGAGGAATGCGGCGCCGGCAAGGATGGCAAAGTGCACGGTGGGCACGAACGAGCTGAAGACCCCAACCCAGAAACCCACCGCGAGCGTGACGGTTGAGAACACCACGGCCCGCCCTGACGCACGGACCATCTCGACAAGGGCCGTCACGTAGTGTGCCTCCCGCAGGAATGCGTCCCGGAATGGGGCCAACAGATAGATCGAGTTGTCCACGATCGTGCCGATCACCACGCTCGCGATCATGGCGGTGGGCACCGAGAGGGCGATACCACTCCACCCCATCAGGCCATAGACCATGAGGACCGGCGCCCCGTTAGGGATGGCGCACAGGAGTCCGAGGCGAATGGAACGGAACTGCGCGGCCATCACCCCGAGAATGAGGACGAGCGCAACGGCGAGCCCCTGGACCTGGTGTCGGACGAGCGTCGTCGACATGTTGGAAAAGACGACGAAGTTACCGGTCAGGCTGACGCCAGGCAGCCCGACGCGGTCTGCCGCCTCGCGGATCTGGGCGAACAATGCCTGGGACGTTCCAGTGTCCAGGGCCGGGACCCGAGCGTTGATCCGGAGCGTCGCACGGCCCTCCGCACCATCGGCCAGAAACCGATGGAGGTCAGCCGGCGCTTCCTTACCGAGCGCTTCGACGAAGTCAGCGACATCAGCCGCCGCTTCTGGGCCATCGGGGAGACGCGCGTAGGCATCGTTGCCCCGGTGCATCGCGCGGTTGACCCGCGCAAGCAGATCGGGAAGGCCGGTCACCTTGCGGACCCCGGGGAGCTGGCGGATCGCATCCTCGAGTCGTGCCACCTTGCCCAGAATCCCCGGCGTGGGCCCCGGGCCTGCCGGGACGACGATCTCGACGGAGTTCACACCGGTCAGGTGCGCGTCGATGAACCGCGTCGCTGCCGCCAGAGGACTCGCGTGACGGAGGGAGCGGACGAGATCTGTTTCGACGTGGATCCGGACGATGCCGAGGACCGACAGCACAAGGAGGACGCCGACCGACAACGCCGTCGTCGTGCGGTGCTGAGCGACCCACCGTACCACCTCAGCGAGCCCCCGCTCGAGAGGACCGGCCTCGAACGCGTGGATGACCCGCGGAGGAAGATCAGGCAGAGAGGCCAGGAGGAGCGGCGTGAGCGCGATGGTGAGACCGTAGCCGATCATGATGCCGATGGCGGTGAACAGGCCGAAGTCCCGAATGGCCGGGATCGGCAGCGTGCAGAGGGAGACGAACCCGATGGCAGCTGTCAGGGCCGCGTTGAAGCACGGAATGCGCATCCGACGATGCGCCTGTTCGAGGGCGGATGGTCGAGACAGGCCGTGCGCTCGGGCGATGAGGTACTGATTGAGGAGCTGGACCGTCCCCTCGAGTGACATCACGAGGATGACCGGCGTCATGAGCGAAGTGACTGGGTTCACGGCCCGCCCCGCCAGCCCGAAGACCCCCAGCGTCCAGACCAGGGCGAGGGTCACGGTCGCCAACGGGACCAGCATGCCGACCGGATGACGATACAGGGCCGCCATCATTGTGGCCAGGATCAGGAAGACGAGCGGGACAAAGATCATCTGATCGCGCGCGATGTACGTGGCCACGTCCGCCTTCTCGACCGGGATCCCAGCAATGAATGCCGCGGACCCGACGCCGGCCTGGCCCGCCAGGCGTCGGAGATCGGCCACGAGGCGGTCCCGCGAATCCGGCGCGTTCCGCGCTCCCTCCAGTTCGACCAAGACGGCCGCTGTACGGGCATCTTTGGCGACGAGGAGGCCGCCGAAGAGCGGATGCGAGCCCAGCCGCGCGCCCAAAGCCTCGGGGGACAACTTGCCAGCCGCCACCTGCACATACGGGACAACCGGAATCGGACCGAGCTCGTCCCCGTCCAGATCCCGCACGTTGGTCGGGGACAGGACCCGGGCCACGTGGGGCAGCGCGGCGACACGCCGGGTGAGCTGATCAAGCCGATCCAGGGACTCCCTCGAGAACAGCCGGTCGGAGTGAAACGCCAGGACGACGACCTCATCCGACCCGAAGCGAGCCTGAAACGCTTGGAGGCGAGCCAGATCCCCGGGGCCCGACGGGATCATCGACTCCACCCCGGGGTCGATGCGAAGCGTCAGGGCCGACCACCCCAGCAGCGCGGTGACCACGCCCAGGGCAACGAGGGCCAACGCCCGCCAGGTCAACAGGAAGGCGATCAACCCGAAGGCCGCCAGGAGCCCTCAGACATATTCGCGCTCCGCCTTCCGGATGCCCCGGTACCGGGCGAACGCCTTCCGCTCGTCCTCGAGCCCCACCAATGATCGGAATGAGCTGCCTCGAAACGTATGCGCCAGCATTTTGATGCCGTAGCGCAGCGCGAAGCCCGGGTTGTGAAGCAAGGCGGTCGGCAAGTGTCGGAGCTTCATCCAGCGTTCCGCCTGCCACCGGAGAAACTCGATCTCCTCGGCCGCGAGATGCTCACTGCGCACCACCGCCGTGGTCCCGTCGTATTCCTGCACGTCCTCGCTGACGATCAGCCCCCGCTCGCGAAAGTCCTTGCTCATCGGCGTTCGCGGGTACGGGGTGGGGTGCTGGATGTACGGGTAGTCCACGTACCGGCGCGCGAACTCCAGGTTCGCCTCGATCGATTCGCGCGTGTCGCCCGGATTGCCCACGATCAGTCCGCCGACCACGTACATCTTGTGCTGATGAAGGACGTTGATCGCCTGGATGGTGGCGTTGGGCGCGTCACTACTGCTCCCCCGGCCACTGTTCTTGGCGCGGGCGCGTAAGAAGTCGAGGTCGCTCTCCAGGATATTCTCGATCCCAAGGAACACGTAGCGGAAGCCCGCCTGACGCATCACCGGGGCAAGGGTCGCCCCGTGACCGGCGATTGCCGACGTCATCGCCTGCACGACGTACTCGAGGCCGTTGAGGCGGGCATCGATGATGGCGCGGCACAACGCTTCGAACCGTCGGACATTCAGCGTGATGTTGTCGTCGACCAGGAAGATGGTTCGCGCCCCGTGGGCCCGCGCATCGCGGATGTCGGCCAGGACCCGATCGAACGGGTACGTGTGAAAATTGCGTCCTCGCATCTCGACGATCGAGCAGAAGCTGCAATCGAACGTGCACCCCCGAGACGTCTCCACAACGTCCACCTGCCGGCCCACCATGGTATAGCCCGAGAGAACGCGGACATCCCGATTGGGCCGCTTGATCTGACCGCCTCCCAAACCCGTCACGGGGCGGTCGGGGTTGTGGAGAAAGCCGCCATCGCCGCGATAGGACAGACCTGGGATGTGCGCGTAGTCGGAGTTGGCTTCGATCGCCCGGATCAGGTCCCGGAAGGTGATCTCCCCTTCACCCCGAACCAGGACATCCGGCGTCTCGGGAACGCTCGTGTACGCCTCGGGCGCTAGACTGGGATCATAGCCACCCACGACGATCCGCGCCCGGGGGCGAAGGGCGCGCAATAAGGCGATCAGCCTCAATGCGGTTTGTCGTTGGAAGGTCATCACCGACAGCCCGACGAGGTCGGGCTTCAGCTCTCCGACGAGTCGCTCCACCGTCTCTCGGACGCGCGACTGGACCAGAATAAGATCGGCGACGGCGACGCGATGATGCGCGTCCAGGTTCCCGGCGAGCGATGCGAGCGCGCCGTTGGGCATGCGAATCGCCACCGAGGGCATATGCTCGAACGAGTCCGGCATGGAGAGCAGAAGCACTTGCATGGGACTTCTCCTCGCCAGGCAGTTAAAACCCGCTAGTCGCGACTATCCTGACCAAGCCAACTCCGGCCGGACCCGTCAAGCGGGCTGGCCCAGCAGGCCGGCCTTGGCGAAACTCCGAAACTCAGGCAGAGAAACCTTGGGGCGCGAGCCTCCAAGCCTTCGCAAATTTGCTGGCGAACGTCTGGTAGCCGATGATGAACGTCAGCTCCACGATCTCTGCCTCGGTAAAATGTTCCCGCACCTCTGCCAGGCACTCTTCGGACATCTCGAGGTCGTCGCGGGTAATCCGCTCACAGAAGTGGAGTGCGGCCCGCTCGCGCTCATCGAAGCGGGGGCTCTTTTTGAACGTCAGGACATCGCCAAGTTTCTCTGTCGGGACACCCATCTTCACGCCGACGGCGTGACGGATGTCCATTCAGTACGGCACGCCGTAAAGGGCGGCCACCTGGACATTGAGCAGGGCGCGAAGCGGAGCGTCGATCTTCCCGAACCACTCGATGGCGCCATAGAGACCCCCAATCCCAAGCATGAGCGGGAGCCGATGGGCCATGAGTCGTTCGGGAGTCGGCACCTGACCGAACATCCGCTCCCCGATCTTGAAAAATGTCCGAGTTAGCAGGCCGGGTCGTTCGATTTGCGCGATCTGTGCCATACAACCCTCCCGTGTCCGATTTGGAAAGGACGGTTCGCTACGACGTTCCGAGGAAGAGGCGGCGCCGAGTGGGGCCTTAACGGCTCGACGGAGTCGGGAGCGCCGCCGGCGCGGCCGGCACCATATCCAGGCATAGGCGACCGCTACGCCATCACCTCGCAAGTGGTAGCAGCCGCCGGGATCGCAGAGTTCCCGCTGGATTAAGGGGGCCACGGACATCTGCGTCTGCGGCTGGTAGGCCGGCACCGGTGCGTAGACTGGGTCCGCGTAGTACTGGGTCCGCGTAGACTGGGTACAGCGGCGCGGCGAAGGCGAGGAACACCACCGCTACGAGTACGAGACCGAGGATTTTCTTCATGACCGGCTCCTTCTCAAGCCAGGAAGGTCAGCCACCCACGCGGCTTACCATTTTTCGGTAACGCTCCAGTCCTTACCATGGTTCCCCGTTCTCGCCTTCGTACGGGCCGCTTCGACCGCGAAGCGTTGCCCACTCTTGAATATCCTTCCATCATTGACCGTGATCCTCGTCGGCGGTAGAGTAGCCGTCGTCTCTGGGGAGTAGACGCCCTCCGTGGGAGGGGACCGCGTCAACATACTTGGCCTTCCGGCCATGGCGCGGTCGGCCGATTCGGCTTGGCGAGACCAAAGGCTCCGTGTTCCGTCCGGCTGGGCGGGGACGCGGTTGCCTACGGTCCCGACGCCCGGCCAGGGACATGTCCGGAACTCCTTCCTCGTTTCCGCCGCTGTCGTCGGCGTCGCGGAAATCGGAGACAAGACGCAGCTTTTCGCGTTGGTCTTGGCCGCCAAGTTCCGCAAGCCGATCCCCCTCGTCCTGGCCATTCTGGTCGCCACGGTCGTCAATCACATCGTTGCCGCCACCGTCGGCACGTGGCTCACCCGGATAATCGGGCCAGACGTGATGCGTTGGATCCTTGGGATTTCGTTCATTGCCATGGGCATCTGGACGCTGATCCCAGACAAGCCCGGCCTGGACGACGACAAGCTGTCCGCCAAAGACGGCTGGGGCGTGTTCGGCACAGCGGCGGCAGCATTCTTCCTTCTCGAGATGGGAGACAAGACACAGATTGCCACGGTGGCTCTTGCCGCGAAATACTCCGATCTCGCGCTCGTGACCGCGGGAACGACGTTCGGGATGATGCTGGCGAATGTGTCCGCAGTACTGCTCGGTGACGTGGCAGCGAAGAAACTGCCCCTGGCGTTCGCCCGTGCCGTCGCAGCCGTGATCTTTGTGGTGTTGGGCGTGGTCGCTCTCTTGGGTGCTGTGCCGGGGTTCGCAGCCCACGCGACGAGCTGAGCGCCCGCCGTGCCCTTTCGCGGCCCGGCTGCAGCGGGAGGGCAACTCGAGTCGACGCTAGGCCGACCTTTACCTCTTCTCCTGGGCAACGGCCGCCTCCGCGGCCTGGAAACCGATCTTGCTATGGGTGCCGTCACAGAATGGCTTGGTGACCGACCCGCCGCACCGGCACAGCGCGAACCTCGGCCCACGTCCGCTCGTGTCAATCTTGTTGCCGTCGACATCTACCACCTCGACCTCGCCTTCCACAAGATACGGGCCGTTAGGCCGGATGCTGATCTTGACGGCCATGACACACCTCCTCACAAGGTCTGGAAACCGCCACACCATAGCACGGCACCAACTGTACGTTCTAGCGGAAGACCCTACTGCGCGATTGAGCTGCATGGAACAGATGGTGCTACGCATTCCCAGCCGCTCACGCCTAACAGCATTCCCTTTCCAACCACCTGGGCAACCCATGAGGCCAAGAGCAGCCAGGAACACTCCGGCGCGACATAGCGAACGAGCCAGGGCCCAACCAGATCGCCCAAAAGCCCGGCGAACGCAGTCCCGACAACAATCGCCTTGGAGGTTGGTGGCGCTGATGCGAACGCTGAAGACGACCTGAGGAGTGACGACGCCAAGAAGCAGTCGAGTCGAACACAACCGGCAATCAGCCGGACCCGCGTAACATCCTCACCGCTCACCCAGTGTCTTCAGGGCACCAACGTTTTCAACCGACTCAAATGATTGTGCACAGTGCCGAACGCTCCGTATGAGCTGCGGCGCGCAGCGTCGTCAGCTCGATGCGGTTGTTAGGCCAGGCTTTCGCCTTCATGCTAAAGTCACCGCGATCTCACTTGAGCTTCTCGCCACGCTGGGTCACGACGTCCAGGAACCGTCCCGCTTCCAGATTGATCAGCTCCACATCCGCGGGAATGAAGCCACCGGCGGCAAAGTGCCCGGTGATGGAATCGGGATTGATCGTGATGACGCGGACGTCGCGGATGTAACGGGCCGCCTCGAGCGGCTCCCACTCCGGGTTGAGCAGATCCTTCGTTCCCACCATGATCACCGTCTTTGCCTTGATCGAGCGCAGGGCCTTCGCGTAGTCCCCGCCCATTCCTGGCGTGGCGCCGACGTCGTGGGCGTCGTACGCCCACGTCTGGTAGATGTAGTTGTTTGCGTCGAAAAGATTGATCTGGTTGTCTTCCTGGGTCTTGAGCCAAGGCAGGACGTCGAGCGGCTTCGCGAACTGGTAGCGGTACAGCTCCGGCGTGCGCGCGGCAAGGAACCCCAGCACGTCGCGCCATACGCGGATGCCGGCCGCGGGCGGGCTCGTGTAGTTGCCATTGTTCCAGGCTGGATCGAGCATGATCGCCTTCCGGGTGGCCTCGGTGACCACGATGCTCCAGGCCGGTGTCCGGGCGAGAGGCACGAGGGCCACGAGGCTGTCCATGAAATCCGGATAGCTCACTCCCCACTGGAGGGCCTGCATGCCGCCCATGGAGGGCCCGACAACCGTCACGACGTGGTTGATTCCCAGGTGCTCCGCCATGAGGCGGTGCTGCGACTGCACCATGTCGCGCATGGCGAACTTGGGGAACTGCATGCGCGGCTGCGCGACGCTGTTGCTCGGCGAGGTCGTGAGCCCATTGCCGATAGCGTCGGTGCACACGATGAAGAACTTGGTGGTGTCGAGCGCCCTGCCCGGGCCAATGAGGAAGTCGAGCCGGTGGTGGTTGCCGGTGAGCGCCGTGACCATCAGGATAGCGTTCGACTTTTTCGCGTTGAGAGTGCCGTGCGTCACGTACGAGATGGCGAAGTCCTTGATCACCTCACCACTCTCGAGCTTGAGATCGCCCATCCGGTAGAGTTGGTGGGGCGCGTCATTGGGACCGTGCGCGCCGGCGCCGGACAGGCTCGTCAAGCTAACAACGAGAAACGCCGCGACTGCCAGAATGCTGCCTCGCATAGTGCTACCTCCTCGATAAGGGTGCGCCACGGAAACCTGCTGCACCTTATCACTTTGGCCCGGGCCTCGGCAGAGGAGAGATGGGAATGGAGCCTCTCGCTTGACGTGGTGGCATACGCTGCCCCACAGGAGCACACCGCGGTCAACGCCTCCTTAATCCCGAGACAACGTGCATCGGCCGCTGAGCGTTTAGGCACTGCCCGCAATCATTTGAGGCTGTTGAAAAAGTTGGCGCCCTGGAGGCACTGGGCGAGCGGTGAGGATGTTACGCGGGTCCGGGTGATTGCCGGTTGTGTTCGACTCGACGTCTTCTTGGCTTCGTCGCTCCCTCAGGTCGTCCTCAGCGTTCGCATCGGTTGCCCGCGGGCGATGAACTGGACAAGCCGTTTGAGATTTTGAGCGGTCGCCGCCAAGTGGAATTATTCCGCCACATTCCAGAGACGCCGCAGCCGCACGCGCCCCACCCGGAGCCGCTGCTTGAGTTCGGCTAACAGCGCCTCGACCTTGTAGCGGTCTCGTCGCGAGCGCTCATAGGCCGGCGTCTCGACGAGGGCGCGGACCCTCTCGCGCGCCGGCTCCTCCCAGTGCACGAGAAGCTTCCGAAAGGCGCCCGGCGTGCAGCCGGGTTTCTGGGGACACCCGCGGCACTTCCCCACCGTGGCGCTGTAGATGTCCCCATGCCCGGTCGGGTGCGCTCGACGATACCGCAGCGGTTGGCCGGCGGGACAGTAGTAGACGTTCTCCTCCGGCGCATACCGAAACTGCTCCCGCGTGAACCGCCCACCAGTCTGCTGGCGGCGATCGATGACCGGGATGTGCGGGGCGACGCCCCGCGCCAGGAGCCACGCCAAGAACTCGCAGCTGCCGTAGGCTTTGTCGGCCCCCAGACTTTCCGGGTGCAGTCCCAGCGGCTCGACCTGCTCGAGCATCCGGCGGGCCGCCAAGGCTTCCTGTCGAAAGCGCGCCGGCGTGGCCTCCACGCCCAGGATGACCCGGCTGGCATTGTAGATCAGATAGTTGTCGAAGTACGCGAACCCGGCGCGGCCCAACTTCACCGCCCACGCGGCATCGGGATCGGTGGTGGACACGGTCCGGGCGACCGCCTTCTGGTCGGCGGGCGGCGGCCCGGCGGGATCGTCCACCGGATTTTGCTGCTCCAGTTCAGCCAGATACTCCCGCACAGTGTGGGAGACGTGAGCCACCTCGGCCAACTGCGCCGGGGAGATTCGGCGGTGCGGGCTCGCATTGGCTTGCACGACGGTGCCGTCCACCGCCACGTGCCGGCCCTCCACCAGGCCGACGGCGACACAGCGCCGGACAATCTCCTCGAACACCGCACGAAACACGCCCGACCGCCGAAAGTGCCCGTGGCGGTTTCTGCGGCTGCATATGCGGCATCGCGCATCATCGGACTTCGGAGAGACATCAACCGGTGCGAGTGGATCTCCGTGCACATCTGCTGCGTGTTGTCGGCGTTCGTAAAGGTACGCGTGCGGACTCGGGAGCCGCGCCCCGTCGCGGCAGGCCGCCGCCGGCTAGCGGCGGCGCGGTCCGTTCGCGGCCACTAGGCGCAGGAGGGTGAGCTCCGGCCTCGTGCCGAGGCGCACGGGCGGACCCCAGGTCCCCGTCCCGGCACTGACGTAGACCCACAAGCGGCCGCGTCGCGAGAGCCCGGCCGCGTGCGGCCCGTGGACCAGATGAATCACGAACGTCCACGGGAAGAACTGGCCGGCGTGCGTGTGTCCCGACAATTGCAGGTCGAAGCCGGCCTGCTCGGCAAGCGGCGCGATCTTCGGATTGTGCGCCAGGAGCAGACGGAAGGCCGGCCGCGCGTCGCCGTCGGCCGCGAGGTCCGGACGTGGCCGCGCGTCGGGATCGGACATTCGCGCGGCGAAATCGATGACCCCGCCGATCAGGAGGCGTGCCGCGCCACGCGCGATGGTGACATGGGCGTTGCGGAGCACGCGAAATCCCATCGCCTCGAAGTGCGCCGTCCACGGCGCCGCCCCCGAGTAGTAGTCGTGGTTGCCGAGCACGAAGAACGCCCGGTCCCCGGACGCCAGCGCCTCGAGCGGCGCGACGTGGGGCGCCAGCCGCGGCACCG
>Ga0070699_100006513_pt1 | contig 10170 bp, 9 predicted proteins | sample KBSK1503metaG_FD_65473 | JGI IMG/M metagenome (GOLD analysis project Ga0070699, IMG submission 65473) | Corn, switchgrass and miscanthus rhizosphere microbial communities from Kellogg Biological Station, Michigan, USA - KBS K1-50-3 metaG | ecosystem: Host-associated > Plants > Roots >... | reverse complement strand
CCGGTCGGCGAAATGCCCGCGCTGTTCGCCGCGATCGCGCCGCACCTGGGATCCGGCACGGTCGTCAGCGACGCCGGCAGCACCAAGCGGGATGTCGTCGCCGCGGCCCGTGCCGCGCTCGGCGCCGCATTTTCGCGCTTCGTGCCCGCGCATCCGATCGCGGGCAGCGAGCGCTCCGGCGCCGCGGCGGCATCGGCGACGCTGTTTCGCGGCCGGCAGGTCGTGTTGACGCCGCTGCCGGAAACCGATCCGGCCGCTGTCGAACGCGTGCGCGCATCGTGGACGCAGTGCGGCGCGATCGTCACGCTGCTCACCGCCGAGCGGCACGATGCGCTGCTTTCGGCGGTCAGCCATCTGCCGCATCTGTTGGCCTTCGCGTTGATCGGCGAGCTGGCGAGCCGCCCGGACGCCGCCGATTACTGGCGCGTCGCCGGGAACGGGCTGCGCGATTTCACGCGACTTGCGGAAAGCCATCCGGACATGTGGCGCGACATATGCATTGCCAACGCCGCGCGGCTGCGCGCCGATCTGGCGGCTTACCGGCAGGAGCTCGAGCGGATCGATGCGATGCTCGCGCGCGGCGATGGCACCGCGCTGAGCGCGCTGTTCCAGCGCGCCGGCGCGGCGCGCGCCGCCTTGCTTTCCGGCCGGCGTGGAGGCGGCGATGTCGAGTAGCGCCTCGGGCCGGCGCGCCGCCGAATTTGTCGACATCGCTCCGATCGCCCGCATGTCCGGCACGTTGCGCCTGCCCGGCTCCAAGAGCATTTCGAATCGAAGCCTGCTGCTGGCGGCGCTCGCGCGCGGGACGACCGAGCTCACCGGCTTGCTCGCTGCCGACGACGTCGACCGCATGCGCGAGTCCCTCCGCACGCTCGGCGTGCGCATCGAAGACGACGACGCCGGCGAGCGTGCCGTCGTCCATGGCGTTGCCGGGACGTTTCCGGTGCGGCAGGCGAGCCTCTTTCTCGGCAACGCGGGCACGGCTTTCCGTCCGCTGACGGCGGCGCTGGCGCTGTCGCACGGCGATTACGAACTCTCCGGTGCGCCGCGCATGCACGAGCGGCCGATCGGCGACCTGGTCGACGCGCTGCGGACGCTGGGGGCGGACATTCGCTACGGCGGCGTTGCCGGCTTTCCGCCGCTGACGATCGCTCCCGGCGCCGTGCATGCCGGCGGCAAGGTCGCGATTCGCGGCAACGTGTCCAGCCAGTTCGTGACGGCGCTGTTGATGGCGTTGCCGCTCGCCGACGGCGCGACGACGGTCGAGGTCGAGGGCGAGCTGATCTCGCGTCCTTATGTCGCCATGACGCTGGCGCTGATGGAGCGCTTTGGCGTCGTTGTCGTGCGCGAACGCGGCGACGTCTTCCGCCTGCCTGACGGCGCTGCCTACATCAGTCCGGGCAAGATGGCGGTCGAAGGCGATGCCTCATCGGCGTCGTACTTCCTGGCTGCCGGGGCGATCGGCGGCGGGCCGGTGCGCATCGAGGGCGTGGGCAGCAGCAGCATCCAGGGCGACGTCGGCTTTGCCGCGACGCTCGCCGCGATGGGCGCCACCGTGCGCAGCGGCGACGATTGGATCGAGGTGCGCGGCGCGGAACAGCTGCACGGTATCGATGCCGATTTCAACGCGATGCCCGATGCGGCGATGACGGCGGCGATCGTCGCGCTCTTCGCCGAAGGGCCAACCTTGCTGCGCAACATCGGCAGCTGGCGAGTCAAGGAAACCGACCGCATCGCGGCGATGGCGCGCGAGCTGCGCAAGCTGGGCGCTTCGGTCGACGAAGGCGCCGACTGGATGCGGGTGATGCCACCGGCGCAGTGGCAGTCGGCGACGATAGCGACCTATGACGACCACCGCATCGCCATGTGCTTTTCGCTTGCCGCGCTGGGCGGCGTGCCGGTGCGGATCAACGATCCGGAATGTGTGCGCAAGACCTTTCCCGGTTATTTCGCCGCCTTCGAGCGCCTGGCCCGGCGATGAACCGCGGCCCGGCGACGACGTTCGATTCCGGCGTTGCGGCGGTGCCGGTGATCGCGATCGACGGCCCGGCCGCATCGGGCAAGGGCACGATCGCGCAGGGCGTCGCAGCGGCGCTCGGCTATCGCTACCTCGACAGCGGCTCGCTTTACCGTCTGGTGGCGCTGCAGGCGTCGCGGCAGAAGGTGTCGTTCGACGACGAGCCGCGGCTCGCCGCGCTTGCCGACGGGCTCGAGCTGAGCTTCGCGGACGGACGGACTTTCCTGTCCGGCCAGGATGTTAGCGAGGCGATACGCACCGAGGAGGTGAGCGCGCTGGCTTCCAAAGTGGCCGTCCTGCCGCGGGTGCGCACGGCGCTGCTGACCCGGCAACGGGCGTTCCGCGCCCCGCCCGGACTGGTGGCCGAGGGGCGGGACATGGGAACCGTCGTATTTCCGGACGCCAGGTTGAAGATCTACCTGACCGCGAGCGCCGAGGCCCGGGCGAGCCGCCGGTATAAGCAGTTGATCGACAAAGGAAACTCGATTACAATTCAAGGTCTTTTGCGCGATATCCGGGAACGCGATGCGCGCGACAGTGCCCGCGCGGAGGCGCCGCTCAAGACCGCGGCCGACGCGGTGGTCCTCGATACGACCGACATGACCGCCGATGCGGCCGTCGCCTACGTGTTGCAGCAGTATCAGACGCTTAGCGCAGCCGGGTCCACCGGCGGGCGCGAACGCAGCAAGAAGGCATAGCAGCGCAGCAGCAGATTCGCCGGCGGGACGCTCCCTAGCGCCTCGCGGCGACAGCAAGGTCCGCCATCCGGTCCGAGTCAAGGGCAGTCCGGGCGGCGGTTTGACCAACGGACCCGTGACCACGCCCGTGGTGACGGACGAAACGACAGGACACCACGAAACATGGCAACCGCAACCACCAACCCCACTGCTCCGGCCCAGGAAAACTTCGCCACCTTGTTCGAGGAGTCCCTGGCGAGACAGGAGATGCGGCAGGGCGAGCTGATCACCGCCGAAGTCACGCGCGTCGACTACAACATCGTCGTCGTCAACGCGGGACTCAAGTCCGAGAGCTTCATCCCGATCGAGGAATTCAAGAACGACAAGGGCGAAGTCGAGGTCAAGCCCGGCGATTTCGTCACCGTCGCGATCGAAAGCCTCGAAGACGGCTACGGCGAGACGCGCCTGTCGCGCGACAAGGCCAAGCGGCTGAAGGCCTGGCACGATCTCGAAGCCGCGATGGAGCAGGGGACGATCGTTTCCGGCGTCGTCAGCGGCAAGGTCAAGGGCGGACTGACCGTCATGGTCAACGGCATACGCGCATTCCTGCCGGGGTCGCTGGTCGACATCCGGCCGGTCAAGGACACGTCGCCCTACGAATTCAAGACGCTCGAGTTCAAGGTCATCAAGCTCGATCGCAAGCGCAACAACGTCGTCGTCTCGCGCCGCGCAGTGCTCGAAGCGAGCCTGGGCGCCGAGCGCGAGGAACTGCTGAAGACGCTGCAGGAAGGCGCGATCGTCAAGGGCATCGTCAAGAACATCACCGATTACGGCGCGTTCGTCGATCTGGGCGGCATCGACGGCCTGCTGCACATCACCGACCTCGCCTGGCGCCGGGTCAAGCATCCGTCGGAAGTGCTCGCCGTCGGCGACGAGGTGACCGCCAAGGTGCTGAAGTTCGACCAGGAGAAGAATCGCGTTTCACTGGGCATGAAGCAGCTGGGCGAGGACCCGTGGGTCGGCCTGTCGCGCCGCTATCCGCCCGGCACGCGGCTGTTCGGCAAGGTCACCAACCTGACCGACTACGGCGCGTTCGTCGAGATCGAGCAGGGCATCGAGGGCCTGGTCCACGTCTCCGAGATGGATTGGACGAACAAGAACATCCATCCGACCAAGGTCGTGCAGCTGGGCGACGAGGTCGAGGTGATGATCCTGGAGATCGACGAGGAGCGCCGCCGCATCTCGCTCGGCATGAAGCAGTGCATGCCGAATCCGTGGGAAGAGTTCTCGATCAACCACAAGAAGGGCGACAAGGTCAAAGGACTGATCAAGTCGATCACCGATTTCGGCGTATTCATCGGACTGCCGGGCGGCATCGACGGCCTGGTCCACCTTTCCGACCTGTCCTGGTCGGCGACCGGCGAGGCCGCGGTGCGCGATTACAAGAAGGGCCAGGAAGTCGAGGCGGTCGTGCTGGCGATCGACGTCGAGCGCGAGCGCATCTCGCTCGGCATCAAGCAGCTCGACGGCGACCCGTTCTCCAACTACGTCGCCACGCACGACAAGGGCAGCCTCGTCAGCGGAACGGTGAAGTCGCTCGACGGCAAGGGGGCGGTCATCGCGCTCGACGGCGACGTCGAGGGCTATCTGCGGGCGTCGGAAGTCGCACGCGATCGCGTCGAGGACATCCGCTCGCACCTGAAGGAAGGCGACTCGGTCAACGCGATGATCATCAACATCGATCGCAAGAACCGGTCGATCAATCTGTCGATCAAGGCGAAGGACAGTGCCGACGAATCGGAAGCGCTGCAGCGCATGACCGCAGAGAATTCCGGCACCACCGCCGGAACGACCAACCTGGGGGCGCTGCTCAAGGCCAAGCTCGACAACAAGAACCAAGGGTAGGCGGCTCACGTGATGACCAAATCGGAGCTGATCGACCGCTTGGCGGCGCAGTTCCCGCAATTGGTGGCCAAGGACGCCGAGCTTGCGGTGAAGATGATCCTCGACGCGATGGCCGAAAGTCTGGCCAAGGGCGAGCGGATCGAGATCCGCGGGTTCGGCAGCTTCGGCCTCAACTACCGGCCGCCTCGCACCGGCAGGAATCCCAAGTCGGGCGAGCGCGTCCAGGTGCCGGAGAAGCACGTACCGCACTTCAAGGCCGGCAAGGAATTGCGTGAACGGGTCGACTTCAAGGAAATGAAAAAGGGTTGATGATGACCCGGAGCGAAACATCTTCACTGGATTCGCCGCATGAGATTCGTCCGCTGGCTCGTCGGGCTCGTCGTCTTCGCAGCCCTGCTGCTGCTCGCGCTGCAGAACGCGGAACCGGTCACGCTGCATGTCTATGACGGCGTCGGTTGGCGGACGCCGCTGATCTTCCTGCTTCTGATCGTGTTCGCCGCCGGGGTCGCGGCGGGCCTGCTGGCCGGTTCGATCCGCTCGGTGCGCCTGAAGCGGCAATTGAACCGGCTGCGCCACCAGCAGCGGCGCGCGCCGGTGACGCGCCCGCGGGATGGAGGCTGAAGCGAAGTGCCGACCATTGAAATCGAGATCTGGTGGCTGCTGGCACTGACGCTGTTGTTCTTCGCGCTGGGCTGGATCGCCGCCCGCATCGACATCAAGCATCTGCTGCGCGAATCGCGCGCGTTGCCGCTGTCGTACTTCCGCGGCCTGAACTTCCTGCTCAACGAGCAGCCCGACAAGGCCATCGAGTCGTTCATCGAGGTCGTCAAGGTCGATCCGCAGACGATCGATCTGCATTTCGCGCTGGGTAACCTGTTCCGCCGGCAAGGCGAGATCGATCGCGCGATCCGCATGCATCAGAATCTGCTCGACCGGCCCGATCTGCCTTCGGACAAGCGCGAGACCGCGGTATTCGAGCTGGCGCAGGACTTCCATCGCGCCGGGCTCCTCGATCGGGCCGAGGATCTGTTCACCAAGCTCGACGGCAGCACGTTCGAGCTGCAATCGCTGGCTTCGTTGCTGCAGATCTACGAGCAGGAGAAGGATTGGCCCAAGGCCATCGGGGCGACCCGGCGCATGGAAACGCTGGCCAAGCACCCGTACTTCAAGGAGATCGCCCATTACCACTGCGAGATGGCGCAAGGGTCGCTGCTGCGCTCGCAGACCGACGAAGCCCGCCGCTTCATCGACCAGGCGCTGGCCGAATACAAGCTGTGTACGCGGGCGACGATGCTGCTGGGCGACCTCGAAGCGCAACAGGGGAACGACACCGCGGCGATCGCGGCCTGGCAGCGCATCGAATCGCAGAACCCCGCCTTTCTGGGCCTGGTCGCCGACCGCCTCGCCGACGCCTACCGCCGGACCGGCGACATCGCGCAAGGCATTCGGGTGCTGCGCAATTACGAAGACCAGTATCCTTCGCTCGATCTCCTGACGACGCTGTTCAACCAGATCCTGGCGCACGACGGGCCCGAAGCGGGAACGCAGCTGATCAAGGACGAGCTCTCGCGCAACCCGACCTTGCTCGGACTCGACAAGCTGCTCGAAGCGCAGCTGATGGAAGCGCCGGCCGAGCGCCGGCACGATCTGGAGCTGGTCAAGGCGCTGGTCAGCCAGCACATCAAGCGGCTGGGCATGTATCGTTGCGAGCAATGCGGCTTTCGGGCCAAGCAGTACTACTGGCGCTGCCCGGGCTGCGGCAAGTGGGAAACGTACTCGCCGCGACGGACCGAGATGCCGGATGGATTCGCATGAATGCGCCCCGCGCGGGCGGGGATGAACAGTCGCCGGTCGGAGCGGGCGCCGGGACGCCATCGAGGACGCCACACCAGTGAACGCTGCTGCTCCCCGCGTTATCGTCGCGCTGGACTTTCCCGACATGCTGAGCGCGTTCGGCCTTGCCGCCAGGCTCGACCCGGCACTTTGCGCAGTCAAGGTCGGCAAGGAGCTGTTCACCGTCGCCGAAGCCGGCCTGGTGCGCGAGCTCGTCCGCCGCGGCTTCCGCGTGTTCCTCGATCTCAAGTTTCACGACATTCCCAATACGGTGGCGCAGGCCTGCGCGGCGGCGACGCGTCTGGGCGTCTGGATGATCGACGTCCACGCCGCCGGCGGCGCGGCGATGCTGGCGGCCGCGCGCGACGCCGTCGCGCGGACGGCGGCCGAAGAGCGTCGACCGCGCCCGCTGTTGATCGCCATCACCGTGCTGACCAGCCTCGATGCGTCTGATCTTGCCGCGATCGGCGTTGGCGGCACGCCCGAAGCGCAGGCGCTGCGGCTCGCCCAGCTCGCCAAGGCGAACGGTCTGGACGGCGTCGTCTGCTCGGCACAGGAGGCGGCGATGCTGCGCGCCGCGTGCGGCCCGGCGTTCAAGCTCGTTACTCCGGGCATCCGCCCCGAGGGCACGTCGGCGCACGATCAGGCGCGGGTGATGACGCCGGAGGCCGCCATTGCGGCCGGCGCCGACTACCTCGTGATCGGCCGCGCGATCACCGCGGCGGCGGATCCGGTGCAGGCGCTGCGCGACATCAACGCTTCGCTGGGCGTCGCCGCTTGAAGATCACGATGATCGGCAGCGGGTACGTCGGGCTGGTGTCCGGCACCTGCCTCGCGGAGGTCGGCAACGACGTGCTCTGTCTCGACGTCGATGCGCGCAAAATCGACCTGCTGAAGGCCGGCGGCGTGCCGATCCACGAGCCGGGACTGCAGGACATGATCCACCGCAACGTCGAAGCCGGGCGTCTGCACTTCACGACCGATGCCGATGCCGCGGTGGCGCATGGCACGCTGCAATTCATCGCCGTCGGCACGCCGCCCGACGAGGACGGCGCCGCCGACATGCAGCACGTTCTTGCGGCCGCGGCCGCGATCGGCCGGCGCATGACCGATTACAAGGTGATCGTCGACAAGTCGACCGTTCCGGTCGGGACCGCCGACCGCGTGCGCGAGACGATAGCGGGTGAGCTCGCCGCACGCGGCGCCGCGCTGCCGTTTGCCGTCGTGTCGAATCCGGAATTCCTGAAGGAAGGCGCGGCGGTCGAGGATTTCATGCGGCCCGACCGCATCGTCATCGGCGCCGACGACGAGCGTGCGATCGCGTTGCTGCGCGCCGTGTACGCGCCGTTTCAGCGCAACCGCGAGCGACTGCTGGTCATGGACGTGCGCTCGGCCGAGCTCACCAAGTACGCGGCCAATGCGATGCTCGCCACCCGCATCTCGTTCATGAACGAGATGGCGAATCTCGCCGACGCGCTGGGCGCCGACATCGAGCACGTGCGCCAGGGCATCGGATCGGACCCGCGCATCGGCTATCATTTCCTCTACCCGGGCGCCGGCTACGGCGGATCGTGTTTTCCCAAGGACGTGAAGGCACTGCAACATACCGGCGCCCAGCATCGGCGTCCGCTGCGCATCCTCGCCGCGGTGGAGGCGGTCAACGAGGCGCAGAAGACGCGCCTGGTGGACAAGATCGTCGCCCGTCTTGGCGAGGACCTCGCCGGCAGGAGGTTCGCGCTATGGGGACTCGCGTTCAAGCCCGATACCGACGACATGCGCGAGGCGCCGTCGCGCGCGATCATCGCCGCATTGCTCGAGCGCGGGGCGTCGGTTGCCGCCTACGATCCGGTGGCGATCGACGAGGCCAGGCGGGTGTTCGGCGATACTGCGGGCCTGTCGTTCGCGAGCTCGCCGATGGCCGCCGTCGCCGGGGCCGACGCGCTGCTGATCGTCACCGAGTGGAAGGAATTCCGCAGTCCCGAATTCACGGAAATCCGGCGCCAGTTGAAGCAGCCTCTGCTGTTCGACGGCCGCAACCTGTTCGACCCGGCGCTGGTGCGCGCGGCGGGCATCGAGTATTTCGGGATCGGCCGCAGCTAGGCGCGCTGATTCCAATGAGCTAGCACCGATGCCTGCGAACGTACGACGCTTCAGCGATTTTCGCGATGCCGTCCGCCGCGCGCGCGTTCTGGTCGTCGGCGACGCGATGCTCGATCGCTACTGGTTCGGCGACGTCGATCGTATTTCGCCCGAGGCGCCGGTCCCGGTCGTCAAGATCGCGCGCAGCGAAGAGCGTCCCGGCGGAGCCGCCAACGTCGCCCGCAACGCCGCGGCGCTGGGGGCGCAGGTGACATTGATCAGCGTCATCGGCGACGACGAGGCGGGACATGTGCTCGAGCGGCTGCTTCGGGGCGAAAGCGTGCACACGTCGCTGCATCGCGATCCGGCGCTGCCGACGACGGTCAAGCTGCGCGTCGTCGGACGCCAGCAGCAGCTACTGCGCATCGACTTCGAGACGGTGCCCTCGCCACCGGCGCTGGCGGCGAAGCTTACCGACTACGAACGCACGCTGAGCGGTTTCGACGTCGTCGTGCTTTCCGATTACGGCAAGGGCGGGCTGTCGCAGATCGAGCGCATGATCGCGCTCGCCAAGGCCGCCGGCAAACCGGTGCTGGTCGACCCGAAGGGCGAGGCCTATCTGCGTTACCGGGGCGCGACGATGCTGACGCCCAACCGGGCCGAATTCCGCCAGGTCGTCGGCCCGTGGCGCAACGAGGCCGAGCTCGCGGAAAAGGCGCAGGCCTTGCGCGGCGAGCTGGCGCTCGATGCGCTGTTGATCACGCGCTCGGAAGAGGGCATGTCGCTCTACACCGATGCCGGCGCGCAGCACATTCCGGCGCAGGCGCGCGAGGTGTTCGACGTTTCCGGCGCCGGCGACACGGTGATCGCGACGCTGGGCACCCTGCTCGGGGCGCACGCCGACATCGGCAGCGCAGTGCGCATCGCCAACAAGGCGGCGGGCATCGTCGTCGGCAAACTGGGCACCGCCGTCGTGCACCCGGATGAGCTGGGCTGACATGCCGCGGCGGCCCTGATGGCCAGGACCAAGACCGCGTACGTCTGCACCGAGTGCGGGGGCACGAGCAGCAAGTGGCAAGGACAATGCCCGAACTGCGGCGTGTGGAATACGCTGGTGGAGACGATCGCCGCAACGCCGTCGTCGCGCTTCCAGGCGCTCGCCGGTGCCCCGAGTGCCGTGCGCACGCTGGCCAGCGTCGAGACCCGGGACAATGCGCGCACGCCGACCGGTATCGAGGAGTTCGATCGCGTCCTCGGCGGAGGACTGGTGTCCGGCGGCGTCGTGCTGCTGGGCGGCGATCCCGGCATCGGCAAGTCGACGTTGCTGCTGCAGGCGATGGCCGCTCTCGGCGGCTCCGGCAAGCTGGGCCGCGCGCTCTACGTCACCGGCGAGGAATCGGTCGAGCAGGTGGCGCTTCGCGCCCAGCGGCTGGGTCTGGTCAATGCGACGGTCGAGCTCTTGGCCGAGGTGCAGCTGCAAGCGATCGTAGCCGCGATCCGGACGCTGCAGCCGGGTGTCGTCGTCATCGATTCGATCCAGACCGTCTACACCGAAGCGTTGGAGTCCGCGCCAGGGAGTGTCGCGCAGGTGCGCGAGTGCGCGGCGCAGCTCACCCGGCTCGCCAAACAGAACGCCATCACCATCATCCTGGTCGGCCA
>Ga0070699_100006511_pt1 | contig 10170 bp, 7 predicted proteins | sample KBSK1503metaG_FD_65473 | JGI IMG/M metagenome (GOLD analysis project Ga0070699, IMG submission 65473) | Corn, switchgrass and miscanthus rhizosphere microbial communities from Kellogg Biological Station, Michigan, USA - KBS K1-50-3 metaG | ecosystem: Host-associated > Plants > Roots >... | reverse complement strand
AGCCTGAACGGCGGGTACCGGTCCGTGACCAGGGTGAGCGCGTAGCCGACGACGCGGTTGTGCCAGCGGAAGACGCCTTCGACGAAGCTGAACATGCCGCGCGGATAGCGGCCGGTGAACAAGATGGCGAACCAGGCCGCGATCACGACGAAGAACGCCGCGATGTCCAGGAAGAACAGCACGATGTAGTGCGGAATGGCGAGCAGCCATTTGACCAGTGGCAGCCACCGGTTGAGGTCGGCGGCGGCGTCTGGATAGGGGTAGTCCAGCCGGACCCACTGGTGGTCATCGGTGGACGGGTAGTTGTCGTTCACCAGGACCAGGTAGGTCCACACCCGGTTGATGAAGCGCTGCAGTTCCAGGTTCCAGTCGAACCACCACCGGGGGTACTTCTGCCTGAACAAGATCATTAGCAGCGGGCCGAGGAACAGCAGTCCGCCCGCGCCGGCGCCGCCGTAGGCCATGCTGGAATGGCCTCCCGCCCACTCCCAGGTCGCGCCGGAGACGGTGCCGAGCACGATCCAGATCGGGATGATCACGAAGATACGGAAGAACGAGGTCAGCCGGTTGAGCGGCCGGTCCGGGTACTCGACGGCGAACTGGACAGGATACTGAGCTGGATACGGACCCTGAGCCGTGGTCATAATGCCCTCCTTTCGGCCAGTTCCGCATGCATACCCGTTGCCGGGCAACCTCAATGATCAGGCCCATCCCGCGGAAATGCTCTTCCGCCGCAGGCTGGGCCGGGCGCCGCGGGCACGGCGCGAGACCTTCGCCATGCCCGCGTGGTCAGCGGCAGCCTGAACTCTGCCAGCCGAGGACGGAGGCTGATGGGGTAAGCCCATCACGGAGAGCAACCTGAGTCTTCGGGCGCCCACGCAAAGAGCCACCGATCTGTACGAGAGGGGCTGCTGAGTGCAGGGCCAGCGGCAGTGTCCAGATCGGGACGATATGGGCGTGCGCCGCGCAGGCGTGCTCAGCTTCGGCGGAGGCAGGGGGCAGCCGGCCGTCAGCCGCGCCGGTTAGCGGGCCGCGCTGCCTAGTTCCCGGCGCAGGGCGGCCGTGAGCACGGCCACGTCCGGTACCCGGCTGGGATCGGACACGACGGCGATCCGCAGTGTCCCGGCGTAGGACAGCACGCCGAAGGTGACGGTGACGTTGCCGGTCGTAGCCGGGATGGGGATCACCGCTCGCACCGGGGCGCGGGCGAACGTGAGCGGCTCGGCTGGGCCGCGCAGGTTGGTGGCGAAGGTGTGAACCAGCCGCTGGCGGTTGAAGAACCAGCGGAGCAGCCCGGTGGGGCCAGCAGCCGGAACGGCAGTCCCAGTACCGCCGCCGAGGTGCCGCGGGCTGCCGTCTTGCGCTCGCGGGTGATCGCGGCGATCCGGGTCACGCGGGCGGCCAGGTCGCCGCGGGCGGGCAGGGCCACCGGCATCGTCCCGACCTGGTTGCCGAGTTTTCCGCCGGTGGCTGCCTGGCGTGCCGAGACCGGCACCGATGCCGTTACCAGGTCGAGCTCCTCGCCCCGGCTCGCCAGCAGGGCCCGCAGCGCCCCGGCGATGGCGGCCAGGATCACGTCGTTGACGGTGCCGCCGTGGGCGTGACCCAGGTCGCGGATCGCGGCCAGGTCGGCGGCGACGACATCGAGCCGCCGCTGCGACCCCGTGGGGCGGTTCAGCGATGTCGGCGGGAGCCTGCGGGGCGGGCGGGCACCGCCCAGTTCGGCCAGGCCCTGCCGGAGCGTGCGCACGCTGCGCGCCAGGTGGGTCAGGCCGCGGGCCCGGCCCGCCCAGGCGTCGGCGGCGAGCGTGCGGGCACCGGGAGCGGGGACCGGGAACCGCGCCCGCTCCGGGTCACCAGGTGGCAGGCCCGGCATCTCATCCACCAGCCTGGCCAGGACGGCGAGCCCGCCGATGCCGTCCGCCAGCACGTGGTTCATGACGATGACCAGCCCGGTGCTGCCGTCGGCCAGGCCGGTGACGAACGTGGCGGACCACAGAGGCCGGGACCGGGGCAAGGGCTCGCCGGTCACGGCCGCGGCCACCTCCAGCAGTGCCCGCTGGTCGCCGGGTGGCGGGCAGGGCATCTGCCGGACGTGGTGGCGGAGGTCAAACGCCGGGTCGTCGACCCAGAACGGCCGGCCGCAGCCCGGCGGCGCCGGCGCAGCCGCTGCCGGAGCCGGGGCACGGCGTGGACGCGTTCGCCGAGCAGCCGCTGTGCGTCCTGAACGCTGAAGCCTGGCCCGGTGCCAAGAACCAGCACGGCGCCCACGTGCATGGGCGCGGGTCCGACGTCCGTGGCGAGCTGCATCAGGTCGGCCGGGCTGGCCCGGTCCACCGGCACCGACGACCTGCCTCGCACCCCCATCCGATCGTGCACCACGCTGCGGCCTCCCGCCACCCTGACAAGACCCGCGCAGCGACTGGGGCAGTTCGCGGATTCGCGCTACCGCCCGCGGCCGTGCCGAGCGGGGACCATGCGCGGCCGGCCTCGGCCCGGCAGTCGGCCTCGGGCCGAGATCGCGGGCGTAGACGGGCGGTGGCGTGAGAGAAACGGCCCGAGGGTACCTGGGGCCCGGACGGTTCCCCAGTCCGGGTCCCTGCCCAGGTGCGTAGTTGGTAACCGAAGGGCGCTGGCACGCATAACCGCCTGGCGCAGGCCCGTGCCACCCAGCGCGGCAGTCCGCAGCCTCCAGATCCGGGTGTTCTGCGCGCCCTCCTCCAGCATGTCGGCAGACCGCAGAACGGTCGGTCATGCTTGATATGGAGGTGAGCGTGAGGCACCAGGACCAAATCTCTGCGCCTCGATCACCTGCATGGTCAGGCATTGAGGTTTCCCAGCAAGGGTGAGTAGGGCAAACGTGACGTAGCGGGCATCGAGGCAGACACGCGGATATAAGCGGAGATCGCCGGGGAGGCGCGGAGCCCGGGTAGAAGAAGTCTCGCCAAAGATCACCGCTACCGGGGAGAGGCTCCGCGTGGTCTCCTATCGTGTCATGCTCGACGTGCCCAGGGAGCTGATCCTGTTCGTTTCCGGGCTGCTGGCCGCGCGCCGCTGCGAGATCGGGACGCGGAAGGGAACCCGCAGGCTGGGCTGTTACCGGCAAGCGCTGTTCGGGCTGGCCTGGTTCCGGGACAACGGCGATATCCCGCGGCTTGGCGCCGGCTTCGGGCTGCCGCAGTCCACGGCATACCGGTATCTCGATGAGGTGATCGAGGTGGTCGCGGCCCGCGCCGGGTTTGCAGGAGGCGCTGGAGCGGGCCCTGGCCGAGGGGGTGCCGTACCTGATCCTGGACGGCAAGGTCGTGGACACGGACCGGTGCCGGGAGAAAACCGTCAGCCGCAAGGGCGAGGTCATCGATTTGTGGTACGCGGGGAAGACTCATGATTTCGGCGGGAATGTCCAGGCGCTGTTTTACCCGTCGGGGATCCCGCTGTGGGTCTCGGATGTGCTGCCGGGCAATGTCCATGACCTGGCCGCGGCCCGGGAGAATGTCCGAGTTGGGGCGCGGACCGTCGCTCCAGTTGACCAGCGGGTTGAGAAAAGCGGTCGGAACAAGCATCGCGTCCAGGGCGACACGACCCGCGGCGCTGCGGTCGAGGTCGGGACCGGTGGCATTGACCACAGGGATGTGGCCGAGCAGCCGCCAGCGCATCTCGCCGGTGTCGCCGGCGAAGCGGTCGAACCCACTGATCCTTAGGGGGCCGAGGCGGGCTCGCGCTGCCCACACGTAGCCATCGGGTGGGGCGTGGAGCTGGACGGCCCGGAAAGGCAGCCAGCGCCCAAGGCGAATGTGGCCTTCCATCTCGACGATGACCGCTCGGGCGAGCGGGGTGCCGGGGACGATGGCATGAGTGAGCCACCTGCACGCAGGCTCGGGGAGACCAGCGGCCATGACAGGATCGAAGCGACCCGGGTTCGGCTGGCCGCGCGACAGCCGCTCCCACGTGCTGGCGGCAGGCGCGGCGGCGCGGCCCGCTACCTGAGTCAGCGACGGAATCAGTGCCACAGATACCCCATGGCGTGACATCCGGGCTCAGCGGCGGCGAGCACGCGACCACACACAGGCCGAGGCAACGACGCCGCCGAGAGTGAGCGCCGGGTGAACCGACGTCCACAGGGCCGCGGTGAGGAGACCGCGGATGCCGCTGGTCGTCCTCGCTGTATCAGGAGGACCGGCCTGCTCTTCCCAGCCGATGGAGCTGATGCGCTCGAAGAAGCCGTGCTCGACACAACCCTCCAGACTATGGATGTACAGGTCGTCGCAGAATCTGCTGGCAAGGAGGAGATCCCTTTCGAGCTCGTCCTACCCGAGAGACGGGACCTGGGGATGCCCAGGAATGTCAGGTGCCCCGCCGGTGCTGCCCACCGCGATCGCGCTGGCCTCCGGGCCGTAACTCCAGATCATGCCCGGGCCCAGAGAGCGCAGGAAGGAGGAGTACAACATCCAGACCTCACTATCTGTGCCGACCTCCACCAGCCCGGCAAGTCGCTGAAGCAAATCGGAGCCGGCCCGGCGTTCGTCGGCAATCAGCGGGAACTGGTAGTTCTCGACTTGCCAGCCGTCGGCCCGGATCCGCGCGACCAGCCCGGCGTAGGCCACCGCCGCTCGCCGCGGGCGACCCCGCTGCAAGATGCGAGGCAACAGCATTGGTATCACGCCCCACGGGTTGTCCGCGATCTGCTGATAGACGCGAACATCAGGCTCGATGTCAAGACCGACAGCGTCCCAGACGAGACGCTGCTCATCGGTCCACGCCTTCCACTCCCCGTAGCGGTCTGCTGCCCGAAGGAAGTTGTCGGCCGTGAAGTAGTAACCCTCATCAAAGGACAGAAGGGGGATGGCAACGACCGGGACGCCCTCGTCGTTGAGTCGGTGCACCACCCCAGCGCGCTCCGGGGTGAAGGCCGCGAGCGCCAGCGCGACGCGGCTGTTGAGCGCTCGAAGGCCGGCGATGATCGACCGATCGGCGAACAGATCGTCAAGGCGTTCAGAGCTAAGTTCGCAAGCAAAGGTAAGTCGCGGTTGCGGCATTTCCCTGACCCCCTCGACGTCGTGGGCAATCGCCTCCACCATAGGGCGCTGGAAGACGGTCCCGACGGCGCAGTTGTTGCTCGCCCTTCGGCAAGGATCCCATCTGCCAGGCCCCGGCACCCATCCAACGGTGCCCGCCCACCGACGGCGCCGCAGCCACCATGACCAGCACCATCGAAGTGTCCGCAGGCCCGCCCACGGGCCTGCCCCGTGACGCGCCTCATACGGCCCAGGCCGGAGCCGCCAAGGCCCTCACCGAACGAGACGATCTGTGCGAGCCCCACCATCCGGCTGCCGATCCTCGTGCCGCAAATATTCGGCAGGGGAGAGTGCCCTGAAGGGCTCCGGGCACCATTGCAAACGTTCACCCTGCGTAGCAGGGACCGTCGGCCCAGCCCGGCACTGGGCGACGAGCTTTAACCCGTTGCCCAGCGGCAGCAGACATGCGCAATGCGGGCACCGGGAGATCCCTGGCCTGCCCTGCCCGCTCATGCCATGCGGCTGGGCCGGCCCTGCCGGGCGCTTTCACGTCGGCGCGGGCACGGCTAGGCGCTGTCAGCGCCGCGGGATCGCCCGGATGATGTCCGGCCGGACCTGGCCAGTGAGCCGGCGCGCTACATCCGGCGGGCCGGGCCTGGTCGTGGGTATAGATATCGGGGCCGCCTGCGCACGCGGGAGAAGGCGGCCGGGCCCCGGCAACGCTGGTAGCCGGGGCCCTGGGTGCCACGGCATCGCGGTCAGATACCGGTTGCGTCCGGCGGAGAGGATGGGAGCGCTGATGGGACAGCTCAGCCTCGGCGTGTTCGGGATCTCCCGCAAGGAGAACGAGCATCGGCTGCCGGTCCACCCGCTGCACCTGGACCGGATCGAAGCGGGCCTGCGAGCGCGGATCTTCCTCGAGCGCGGTTACGGCGAGCGGTTCGGAATAGCTGACGCGCAGCTCGCCTCGATGGTGGTCGGCGTGCGTTCGCGGCAGCAGCTCATCACCGAATGCGACGTGATCGTGCTGCCCAAGCCCACCGGGCACGACATCGCTGAACTGCGGGAGGGCCAGGTGCTGTGGGGCTGGCCGCACTGCGTCCAGGACTACGCCGTCACCCAGCTGGGCATCGACCGCCGGCTGACCCTGATCGCATGGGAGGCAATGAACTACTGGACGGCCGACGGCGGCTTCGGCGTGCACGTCTTCCACATGAACAACGAACTCGCGGGCTACTGCTCGGTGCTGCATTCCCTGCAGCTGCTGGGCACGACCGGGGCGTACGGGCGGCGCGTCCGGGCCGCTGTGATCAGCTTCGGCGCGACCGCCCGCGGGGCGGTCACCGCGCTGACGGCGCTCGGGATCTCCGACGTGACCGTGCTGACCCACCGCAACGTGCCTGCCGTCGCCTCGCCCATCCCGTCGGTTGGCATGGTCCACTTCGAGCCCGCCGCCGGGGACCCGGCACGGATCTTGGTGCTGACGCCGGGCGGCCCGGTGCCGATCGCGGAGTTCCTCGCCCGGCACGACATCGTCGTCAACTGCGTGCTGCAGGACACCGACGCGCCGCTGATGTTCGTCACCCGTGACGAGCTGCGGCTGTTCGCGCCCGGCAGCCTGTTCGTCGATGTGTCCTGCGACCAGGGCATGGGTTTTGAGTGGGCGCGGCCCACCTCGTTCGCGGAGCCGATGTTCGCCCTGGGCCGGGCAATGCACTATTACGGAGTCGACCACAGCCCGTCCTACCTGTGGAACTCCGCCACCTGGGAGATCAGCGAGGCGCTGATCCCGCACCTGCGGACCGTGATGGACGGGCCCGGCGCCTGGGACCGCGACCAGACCATCGGCCGGGCGATCGAGATCCGCGACGGCGTGATCCGCAATCCGAAGATCCTCTCGTTCCAGCGGCGCTCCGTCGAGTTCCCGCACACCCGGATGTAAGCCCGGCGGAAAGCCCAGGCATGGCCACCTGCGGCCTGCCGGCGGCCGTCCGGGGCCGTCCTGCCAGGATGCCTGGCGATGCTGGCCGGCACCTCGCTCACGGCGTGTGCTGGCAGGTCCGGATCGCAAAGCCAATGGCCGGCCGGCGGGACCACACGGCTATCGCCGCCGCACGGCCGGCACCTGGCATGCAGCGAATACGGGCCATGGTCAGGGGCGTCCATGCTGTGGAACTTGTGCCCGGCGGCGAGCAGCCTGTCACCGAGCGTCGCGGCCCTGCCAGGCAGGCCTGGTTCCAGAAACGCCGGATCCGCCGTTCGGCGCGGCCGGCTGGCGCGTGAGGGTGCCACCGGTGCGGGCGCTGATCTGGGTGATCTGCGCGCGCCCGCGGTCATGGCTGCCCGGCGCCCGGTCGCGCCGGTCCGTGGCAGGCGCTGGTTCAGGGGCGGCCTGAAAGGCTTGATCATGGCAGATGCGTGCCGGAACCAGGCTGAGCGGCTGGGCCGGTGCCGGTGCCGGCGAAGGTCAGCACCCGTTACGGGGTGGCCGGCTGCCTGGACTCACGATCTGCTGGTCTGAGCTGGGCCCGGCGCGGGGCTTCGCCATCTGCAGCGCGGGCGCGATCCGCGGGGAGTGCGGCAGATGCGGGCGGCCAGCTCGCCGGCCGTCCATCGTGCGGGAGGCCGTCGTATAGGAGGCCGCCGGCCTGAACACGCGCCACCGGCCCGGGCTCGCGGATATGCCCGCTAGGCTTACCCGCCCGGAGAACGCTTGTCGGACCGGCTGTTAGCGTCGATCACCACGACAGGGCGCGACGAGGCGAGGTGAGCTGATGAAGGCGATTGTCCAGGAGCGGTTCGGCCCGCCGGACGTCCTGCGGCTGGTGGACACCGGCCCGCCCGAGGCCGGCGCCGGCGAGGTGCTGGTCCGGGTGCACGCCGCCGCGCTCAACCCCTACGACTGGCACATCCTGCGAGGGGACCCCCTGATCGCGCGGCTGATGGGGGAAGTGGGGCTGACCAAGCCGAAGGCCCGGGTGGCCGGGATCGACGCGGCCGGACGGGTGGAGGCGGCCGGCGCGGACGTGCGCGGGCTGCGGCCTGGCGATGAGGTGCTCGGCTTCTGCCGGGGCGCGTTCGCCGAGTACGCGCTCGCGGAGGCAGACAAGGTAGTGCCCAAGCCGGTGAGCCTGACCTTCGAGCAGGCGGCGGCGATCCCGATGGCGGGGGCGGCGGCCCTGCGGGGGATCCGGGATGTGGGCGCGGTGCGGGCCGGGCACCGGGTGCTCGTCAACGGGGCCGCCGGCGGCGTCGGCACGTACGCCGTCCAGATCGCGGCGGCGCTGGGCGCGGAGGTCACCGGGGTATGCAGCACGCGCAACGCCGGGCTGGTGCGCTCGATCGGTGCCGCGCACGTCATCGACTACACGACGGAAGACTTCACCAGCGGGCGCGCGCGTTACGACGTGATCCTCGACAACGTGGGCAACCGGCCGCTGAGCCGGCTGCGCCGGGCACTGACCCCCGGCGGGACCCTCGTGCTCAACGGCGGCGGCGCACCCGGCCACGTGTTCGGGCCCGTCGCTGGCATCCTGCGGGCGGTCGTGGTCAACGGCCTCGTCCGGGAGCGGCTCCGGCTGATCCCGCACGAACAGAAGCGGGACCAACTGCTCACCCTCACCGGGCTCATCGAGGCCGGGAAGCTCACACCGGTCCTGGACCAGACATACCCGCTGGCCGGCACGGCCGAGGGCCTGCGCCGCGTGGAGCAGGGACACGCACGCGGCAAGGTCGTCATCACCGTGGCGTAAGACCGGCGGGGCACCCGGGACGCCCGGGAACCAGCGAACGTCCTCGCACATCGTTCTGCGGCCGCCGCCCACGGCCGCAGCGCGCTCCGGGCGCAGGCGCCCTCCGCGCTGGACCGCGCGGTGGCCGCCCGGCATAAAGCTGGCCCCGGCCGTCGACGGGCAGGAGTCCTCACCAACGCGCCGGAGCGCGAACCGCTGAACTGCCTCGGGGCGCTGCCCCGTACCCTGGTCCTCCCTCCGGGAGCCGGGAGAAGCGGCGGGGAGCTGGTCTCCCGCCGGCCGGACACCACCAGCGGCAACCACACCGGCTGCTGCAACCCACAAGAACCACTAGAACCGACAAGAACCATCCGTGCAGGTTAGTGGAGGACTGACCGGAGACCACCCCGGGCGGCTGCGCAGCGAGGCAGCCCGGGCGCACCTGTGCGGTGCCGCCCCGATCCCGGCATCATCGGGAACCTCACCCGCCACCGGCACGGCCCGGGCGGTGACCGCCAGGCCAGCCATGCCTTGCGGCCGATCGTGCTCACCCGGCTGGGCTCGCACCCGGCCACCCGCGCCTACGCCGGGCGCCGCACGGCCGAAGGGAAATCCAAGGCGGAGATCATCCGCTGCCTGAAGCGTTACGTCGCCCGCGAGGTCTACCCCCACCTCCGCCCGGCCGGCGGCTAACGCCCGACAGCTCCGGGGGCGGCCCGACCCGGTATCCGGCTGCCGCGAACCTGCTGGCCCTCGAACGATTCGCCGGCCGTCCCCGGCCCCATCTGTGACCTGCTGGACGTGACCTGATAAGAGCTTGCGCGCTCCACCTGGAGCGGCCCATCCCTGTCTTGTCCGCAACCCGGCAATAACCCGGTCGGAACACCACCCCGCAACCCCAGAACTGCAGCCCCGAAAGGTCATCCAGCCCTCTTGACAAACATAAGAGCATCGATCCGTGTGCTCCGCGATCCCACCGAGGGCGTGCGGTTCGGGGCGATGGCAAAGGGTGACGGCGGGCAAGCCGGTGTCAGTCGCGCTGCGTTATCAGTCGTGGCGGACCCGCGCGCTAGAACCGTTCCGCGTGGTGCCGGCTGGGTTCCGGTCACGGGGCGGCCGTTCGGATCTGGGCGTCCGGGAGCCTGGCGCCTGGCGCTCAGCGGTCATGGCCGGGGCCGGTCACGCGCTTGTAGATTTCCAGCACCTTGCGGGCAAGGTCGGGCCAGGCGTAAGCGTCGGCGGTGCGCCGCGCGGCCGCCGACAGCCCGGCGGCCGCCGCGGGGTCGGCGAGGACCCGGCTGATCGCGGCGGCGAGCGCGGCGGGATCGCGGGGGGCCACCAGCAGCCCGTTCACGCCGTCGTGCACCAGGTCGGCGGTGCCGCCCACCCGGGTGGCCACCACCGGCAGGCCGGCCGCCATGGCT
>Ga0070699_100006509_pt1 | contig 10171 bp, 7 predicted proteins | sample KBSK1503metaG_FD_65473 | JGI IMG/M metagenome (GOLD analysis project Ga0070699, IMG submission 65473) | Corn, switchgrass and miscanthus rhizosphere microbial communities from Kellogg Biological Station, Michigan, USA - KBS K1-50-3 metaG | ecosystem: Host-associated > Plants > Roots >... | reverse complement strand
CCGGTGTTCGTCGTCGTGCCGCCACCGCTGCCGGTAAACGCAACCACATTCGCGACCGCCGGATCGCTCTTAACGATGTCAACAAAGCGCACCATCCGTTGCTTCATCGCGCTGAACGAAGAATCCTGCGCACCCTGAATGCCGCCCGCGAGCCGGCCTGTGTCCTGCTGCGGAAAGAATCCTTTCGGCACGATGATGAGCAGGTAAACATTCACGCCGATCGTGATCAGAAGCACTAACAACATCGGCGCCGGATGTCGCAGCACCCATGTCAAACTCCGTTCGTACAAACTCAAAAGCCACGCGAAGAACCGTTCGCTGAGCCGGTAGAGCCGCCCGTGATGTTCCGCTTCTTTCGCCTTCAGCAGTCGCGAACAGATCATCGGCGTAGTGGTCAACGACACTACCAGCGATACGAGGATCGCGACCGAAAGCGTTACCGCAAACTCACGAAAGAGACGCCCGACAATCCCACCCATCAACAGCAACGGCGTAAACACTGCCACCAGCGAAATGCTGATCGACAGCACCGTGAATCCGATCTCTTTCGCGCCTAGCAGCGCTGCTTGCAACGGTCGCATGCCCTCCTCGAGATGGCGCGTCACGTTTTCAATGACGACGATTGCGTCATCGACGACGAATCCGGTCGAAATCGTCAGCGCCATGAGCGAGAGATTGTCGAGACTGTAGTGACACAGGTACATCACACCGAACGTGCCGATGAGCGACACGGGAACGACCACCGCCGGAATAAATGTCGCGCGCGGATTTCTCAGGAACACGAACACCACCATGATGACGAGGCCGATCGAAATAATCAGGGTGCGTTCGACGTCTCTTACCGAGGCGCGGATAGTCGTCGTCTGGTCCATCACGACCGTGAGATCGATCGCCGACGGAATCGAGGCGTCCAGTTGCGGCAGCGCGGCGCGCACACTGTCAACCGTGTCGATGATGTTCGCGCCGGGTTGACGAAAGATGATTATGAGTGCGCACGGCTTTCCATTCGCGAGCCCCGCGGATCGCAGGTTCTCAACCGAATCCTGCACGTTCGCGATGTCAGACAGCCTGATCGCCGCGCCGTTGCTGTAACCGACGATCAACGGCCGGTAGTCAACGGCTTTCAGGAGTTGATCGTTGGTGGCGAGGTCGGTGGTCGTGGTGTTATTGGCGAGTTGACCCTTGGCGATATTCGCGTTCTGCTGGCTCAGCATGTTGCGAACGTCTTCGAGACCAAGCCCGGTGGCGTTCAATTGCGTCGGATTGACATCAACGCGCACGGCGGGCAGCGAGCTTCCGCCCACCACGACCTGGCCAACACCCTGAATCTGCGAGAGCTTCTGCTGAAGAATGGTTGATGCGGCATCGTAGAGCTTGCCCTGATCGTAAACGTCCGAGGTGAGCGCCACGATCATGATCGGCGCGTCAGCCGGATTCACTTTTCGATACGTTGGATTGTTGGGCAGGTTAGTGGGCAAGTAACCGCGCGCCGCGTTGATGGCCGCCTGAACGTCACGCGCCGCGGCGTCGATGTCGCGGTTCAGCTCAAACTGCAATGTCACGCTCGTCGAACCGAGATAACTGGCGGAAGTCATTTCCGTCACGCCCGCGATGTGGCCCAACTGGCGTTCGAGCGGTGTGGCCACGGACGACGCCATGATCTCCGGACTCGCCCCCGGCAAGTTTGCCTGCACCGAGATCGTCGGAAAGTCGATCTGCGGGAGCGGTGAGACCGGCAACAACTTGAACGCGACCGCGCCCGCGAGTGCGATCGCCGCCGTCAAAAGCACGGTCGCCACAGGCCGGTGAATAAATGGTGACGAAAGACTCATAACCGCCTCATGCGAACGTCACCATTGGCATGGTCCAATTAACGCCGAAGGCGTTCGCCAATTCCAGCCCAGGGTTCGAGCGCAGCGAGAACCCTGGGTTGCATCCGCTACATTTCAAGACCAACCCTGAAGGGGTTCGGCAATTGGCAAACCCCTTCAGGGTTTGCGCACGTTTTTCTTTTGCGATCCCAGGGCTGAAATTAGCCAACGCCTGCGGCGTATGTTGGTTCCGAAGTTCAATGTAAACCGCGAACCCGGTGGTGGAATTAGCTAACGTCTGCGGCGTTGGTTGTTTCGACTTCGCAGGTTTCAAGCTAAACCTTCTTTCCTCACCACTGCCCTGCCGCGAAGCGCTGAAATCTTTTTCGCGACGGCGTCGAAGAAGAGATAGATGACGGGCGTGGTGTATAGAGTGAGCAGTTGGCTTAACATCAGGCCACCGACGAGCGTGATTCCCAACGGTCGTCGCAACTCGGATCCGGTTCCCGTTCCAAACGCCAACGGCAGCGCGCCGAGTAACGCGGCCATCGTCGTCATCATGATCGGACGAAAGCGCAGCAGACACGCTTGATAGATTGCCTCCTCGGGCTGCTTGCCGTGATGCCGCTCCGCGTCGAGTGCGAAGTCGATCATCATGATCGCGTTCTTCTTCACGATGCCGATCAGCAGGATGATGCCGATGATCCCGACCACGGTCAGCTCCGTTCGAAATAACAGCAGCGCCAGAATCGCGCCCACGCCCGCCGACGGCAGTGTCGAGAGAATCGTGAGCGGGTGAATGTAACTCTCATACAAAACGCCGAGCACGATGTAGACGGTGATGATCGCGGCGAGAATCAGCAGGGGCTCGTTCGTCAACGAAGACCGGAACGCCTGCGCGGTCCCCTGAAATGACGCCTGAATGCTGCCCGGCATATTTAGATCTCGTTCCGCTTGTTCGATCGCGCTCGTCGCTGCACCGAGCGAGGCGCCGTGCGCCAGATTGAACGAGATCGTAACCACCGGAAATTGTCCCTGACGGTTGACCGAGAGCGCCGCGGTTCCCGATTCGAAATGGCTGAACGTGCTGAGCGGCGCTGAGGTACCGTTTGCCGCGCGCACGTAAATGTCCTCCAACTTTGCCGGATTGCTTTGAAAGTTCGGCATCGTCTCGAGGATCACGTGATACTGATTCGCCTGCGTGAACAAGGTAGAGATCTGGCGTTGTCCAAAGGCGTCGTAAAGTATCTGATCGATAGCCAGCGGCGTGATTCCCAACCGCGAAGCTGTCACGCGATCGATCACGAGCGTGGTTTGCGCTGCTCCGGTCTGCTGATCTGTCGCCACGTCCTGAAGTTGCGGCAGTGCCTTCAACTTCTCCACGAAGCGTGTGGTCCAGGTGTTCAATTCGTCGGTGTTCGGCGACTCCAGCGTGTACTGATACTGCGTGCGACTGACTCGATCCTCGACTGACAAGTCCTGGACGGGTTGCATGTAAAGCGTGATGCCATCGACCTGCGCGAGCGCCGTTTGCAATCGATTCATCACTGTAGTCGCATCGATCTTCCGCGCGTCGAGAGGCTTGAGATTGATGAGGATGCGTCCGCTGTTGAGTGTCGTATTCGTGCCATCGATCCCGATAAACGATGAGAGACTTTCAACCGCCGGATCTTTGAGGATGACCTGCGCCAGCTCCTGTTGTTTTTGAGCCATCGCCGGAAATGAAATTCGCTGCGACGCTTCGGTAATGCCTTGAATCACACCCGTGTCCTGCACTGGAAAGAAACCTTTGGGCACCACAACGTAAAGCCAGACGGTGAGGACGAGGGTTGCCGCGGCAATCAGCAGAGTGATCGCGCGAAACTTAAGCACTCCGCGCAACGTCCACCCGTAGAAGTCGATGATCTTTTCAAACACTCGCTCTGACGCAAGATAAAATCGTCCTCGCTGCTCGTCCTTTGAGTGTTCGCGCAGTAATCGCGAGCACATCATCGGCGTGAGTGTGAGGGAAACAACCGCCGACACGAGAATCGTCACGCTCAAAGTGATCGCAAACTCGCGGAACAAGCGTCCGACGATGTCGCCCATAAACAACAACGGAATCAGCACCGCGATCAGCGAGATCGTCAGTGACACGATCGTGAAGCCGATCTGCTCGGCGCCCTTCAACGCCGCCTGGAGCGGCTTCTCGCCCTCTTCGATATAGCGGACGATGTTCTCAATCATCACGATCGCGTCGTCCACGACAAAGCCGGTGGAGATCGTGAGCGCCATCAGGGTCAGATTGTTCAGGCTGTAACCGGCGAGATACATCACCGCCAGAGTGCCGACAAGCGAGAGCGGCACCGCCACACTCGGAATGATCGTGGCCGATAGATTTCTGAGGAACAGAAAGATCACCATCACGACAAGCGCCACCGTCAGCAGCAACGAAAACTGCACGTCTCTTACCGACGCGCGAATTGTGAGCGTGCGATCCGTCAGCACCGAAACCTGAATCGCCGGCGGCAACGTGGTCTGGAGTTGCGGCAACAGCGCCTTAATGCGATCGACAACCTGAATGATGTTCGCGCCGGGCTGGCGTTGAATGTTGACGATCACCGCGGGCACGTTGTTCATCCACGCCGCCTGCTTGATGTTTTCGGCGCCGTTTACGACCGAGGCGACGTCTGATAGTACGACCGGCGCGCCATTGCGATAAGCAACGATGATCTTTTGATAGTCTTTGTCCGAAAGTATCTGATCGTTCGCGTCGATCTGGTACGACTGCTGTGGCCCATCAAAATTACCTTTGGCCTGGTTGACACTCGTTTGCTGAAGCGCGGTGCGCACGTCTTCAAGACTGAGCCCGTACGACGAAAGCGCGGTCGGGTTGGCTTGAATACGCACCGCCGGCTTTTGCCCGCCGCTGATACTCACGAGACCGACGCCCGGCAGTTGCGAGATCTTCTGGGCCAGGCGCGTGTCCGCGAGATCTTCAACCTGCGTTAACGGGATCGAGTTTGACGTTAACGCGAGTGTCATTACCGGCGCGTCGGCCGGATTCGACTTGCTGTAGATCGGCGGCGACGGCAGATCGTTCGGTAAAAAGTTCGAAGCTGCGTTGATGGCTGCCTGAACTTCCTGCTCGGCCACGTCGATGTTGAGATCGAGCGCGAACTGCAAGGTGATGATCGAGCTGCCCCCCGAGCTCATCGAGGTCATCTGGTTTAGCCCGGGCACTTGTCCAAACTGTCTTTCGAGCGGCGCGGTTATCGCGGACGCAACCACGTCAGGGCTCGCGCCCGGGTAAAACGTGATCACCTGGATCGTCGGATAATCGACTTCTGGCAACGCGGAGACCGGCAGTTGCCGGTATGCGACGACACCGGCGAGCAGGATTGCAGCCATCAACAACGAAGTGGCGACGGGCCTGAGAATGAATGGCCGCGACGGACTCATCGCGCGCTCCGTTTCTTGTCAGGAAACCCACCCGCTACCGCAGGTGATACTGACGTTTTCGGAATTGTAACTTTAACGCCATTTTGCAGCTTGTCGAATCCATCGACCGCAATCACGTCGCCCGCTTTAATTCCGTCAACCGCCGTGACGTTCCCGTCAGTCGTGCCCGCCGAAACTGTTTGCATCGCGACGGTTTGATCCGGTTTCACGACGTAGACAAACGACTCCTGTGCGTTGCGCTGAATCGCAACCGAAGGAATCAGGATCACGCCGTGTTGTGTCGTCACCAACAAGTGTGCGTTCACAAACTGATTGGGAAACAGGGCGTTATCGTGGTTCGGGAAAACTGCTTTGAGCTTGATGGTGCCTGTAGTCGTGTCGATCTCGTTGTCGAAAGTAAGCAACGCGCCGGACGACAGCTTCGTCTGCTGCGTGCGATCGAACGCCTCAACCGTGAGCCGGCTGCCGCGACGCAACTGCTGCCGGATCTGCGGCAAGTAATCTTCGGCGACGCTGAACAGCACGTTGATCGGTTGCAGTTGCGTGATGACGAGCATGCCGGTGGTGTCGGCGGCGTGAACGATGTTGCCGGGATCGACGAGACGCAAACCGATGCGGCCGGTGATCGGCGATGTGATGCGGCAATAAGCAAGCTGAACCTTGACGTTGTCGATCTGTCCCTGATCCATCTTGACGACGCCTTCGTACTGGTGGACCGTGGCAACTTGCGTGTCGAGTTGTTGTTTCGGGATCGCGTTTTTGCTGTAAGCGAGCTGGTAACGAGTCAGATCGACGTTTGCGTTTTCGAGCAGCGCCTTGTCGCGTTGGTACTGTCCTTCCGCTTGTTCGAGCTGCGCCTGGAACGGCCGCGAATCGATCTCCGCGAGCAGGTCACCCTGCTGGACCATCTGGCCTTCGCGGTAGTTGACGCTGATCAGTTGCCCGTCGACGCGGCTCTTGACCGTCACCGTGTACACCGGCGCGACCGACCCGAGTGCATTGATGTAAACGCCGATGCTTCCCTGTTCCGCGACCGCGGTGGAGACCGCGACACCTGGTTGCGGTGGGGTTGATTTAGCGGCAGCAGCGACAGTGACTTTTTGCCGGCGTTGGAGGATGAGAAAACCGGTGAGACCCACGAGTAACAGCAAGCTCAGCATGAGCCATGGTCTGATTCGGCGCCGGCGGCGTTGGACCACCGGCGCCGGTGGTGACTCATCGGCTGGTTGATCACTTTCGGGCGGTTCGATGTCTTCGACAATGGGCTCGTCCATCGTCCGTATGTTAAAGAAGACAACCGCTCGATTCTTCTAGTTGTTTGCTCAGCTTGTCAGGTTGTTGCGGATGAAAGGTGGGCCACAAAAAGGCACATAAAGCACAAAAAAGAAGTACCGTTTAATGGAAGTTCTTTTTGTGTCTTATGTGCCTTTTGTGGTTAAAAAAAGTGCGGGTGGCCGCCCTCGGAGCCCTCATCGGTCCACCCACACTTAAAACACAGGGAAGTCCCCCCTCGTTCGCTTGCCCCTGTGTCTATCGAAGAACGTCTTTACCTATAACGCACGCATCCTAACCCGGCTCAGTTCCAGTTTCTTTCAGTTTGTTGTCATCTTTATCAGCTATTTGCGGTAGCGAAAGTCCCTGGTCCAGATCCTGATAGAACTCTTTTTCACCGCCTTCAAAATGATGACCACGCGCCTTCACGGTGTAGAAGTGCTTGGCGCCGGGTGCGGCGTCGTACAGCGACTGCCCTTCACGCAGCGGTGCAGTGTCGTCGTTGGTGGCGTTGAGAAACACGATCGGAGTTTGCTTCAGCTTCCTGAGATATTGATGCGCGTCAAAAAGTTTTTCAGTCGGGGTCCCGTGCGTGAAGTAGATGATGGAGTCAGTCGGTTTCCACGCGCGCTCGCCATACAACGGCAGACTGATAGCAACGATCCTGCTCACCGGCACGCTGAGTTCCGGTTGCGACGCGACGATCACGCTGTAAGTGGCGCCGAGCGACCAGCCCGCCAGGACCAGTGGCGCTTTGACATCGATGCCGGGCTGCATGCGTGCAACTCGCGCGATGGTGTCGTAGTCACTTGTGAGCTCTTCCTCCGACACCGGTTTCTGCGGACTCGCGAACGTCACGAGGTAAGTCTTCACATCAACACCGACTACTGTGATTCCAGTCGCCGCAATATGCGCCGCGATGTCGGCGCAAAATGGACTCCACCCACCATCGCCACTGGAAAAGAGCACAAGCGGCTGATTCGTCGCATGCTCCTGTTGATAAAGATGCAGCTCGAGCGGTGGACCACCACGAATCGACGCCGGAAACGTCGAATGTCTGACCTCATGCGACAACTCCTCGTGGGTAACATGATGATAAAAACCGTGATACCACCGCACCGCATAAACGGACGCGCCACAAAGGATCAACAAAAACACCGCCACCAAGCCCCCGATCCATCTTTTCCCGCGTAATCCGTGGCTCATAGCTCTCGCATCCATGTCACCGCATTCCCGAGCGCCGCATAAAACTCCTCGCGTGCGCCGCTGAACCGGTGATTACTCGCTTTGATAAGTACATACTTCTTCGGATTTCGCGCGGTGGCGAACAACGCATTCCCAACCTTCTGCGGACTCGCCGTATCAGACGTGCTCTGGATCATCACGAGCGGCACGGGCGCGATCTGGCCCATCACGTCTTCACTCCGAAACCCGTATAGCGAATTGCCTTCCGCGTGCAGGTTCGCATGATTCGCGCCGAGTCCACTGACAAGCTGGTTCTGTTTCGGCAAACCGATCGAAACGATCCCGGCCCAGTTAGCGCGCGTGTCTTCATCCGAACCGACTGCGATCGCAAAGCCGGCGCCGAGTGACCAGCCGTAAACATAAACCGGCGTGGCGGAATCGACTTTCGCGTAACGTCGTAACACCACGGCAACGTCGACGTAATCGCGCGCCAGTTGTTTCATGCGCAACGGATTCTGCACTGAAGAAAACTGGCGCAGGTAAACCTTCGAATCGATTCCGGCAACGGCGAAGCCCATGTGGGCCAACTGTCCCGCAGTGCGTGGTGCGAGTCCGCGCCAGCCACCATCGCCACATGCATAAATCGCCGGTGTCGCGGACTTGTCAGCTCGCGGGCGATAAAAGTGGACTGTGAACTGTTGCCCGCGAACGACAACGTCCCGATCTTCCGTGACTACATCGGGCCAGATCTTCGTGTCGTCGGGATCGTAGTGATCGGGTGGCTCCTGGGCCGCGACCCGGATCACGACGACGAAGAGAGCCAGGCCCAACAGAAGCCAACGATGAATGAGGCTGCGTGTTTCCATGTCTTGATCTTGTCTTGAAAGCCTCTGCGCCCAAGCAGCATCTCGAGAGTGAGCGCGTTGCGCACCTGAATCACCGCGTAGAGCATGCCGAGCGAAATGCGGCGTTGATTGAAACAGAAGTAACGCGGCTCCCACGTGTGTGGGTGATACTTGGCTTTGTAGCGATAGAGCAGCTTGAAGTCGTAGTTGAGATTCACTCGCTCGTAGACGAAGCGCATGAGTCGCGCGAGCACCGGATGGTCCAACAGATCCGGATCGTCAAGGAGTGCGAGCGGCGCCAGGCCCATGGATGCCATCTCGTAACCTTCTGTACGCAGCAAACGAAGGATCTCCGTCGTCAAAAGCTCCATCGTTCCGCGCACGGCATCGGGCCGGCGCCGCGTCACATCGAGGTAATAGCCGCTGCGACCATAGATCGGTTCACAAACGACAAACCCCTCGATTCGTCCATTTCCCTTTTGAGATCGCGCAATGTAATAACGTTTGGCAGTTCGTCGCTCGAGCCCGAGCGACCCGAGCATAAATCCCAGCTCCTGATTACCCCTGCACTTCAACCAGGCTTCGGAAATTTCATGTAACTCGTCGTTGATTAATTCTGCGCCGGTCGCAAATGGATGATGTTCGCTGACCACCACTCCTTCACGTCGCGCTTTGTTGGTGGCCGCTCGCACCAGCTCCATCTTTCCACCGGCGAGGGTAAACCGATGCAGATCGAAAACTGCTTCTTTTCCGATCTGCACGTCGGCAAAACCCTCGCCGCGAAACGCCTCCAACATCGGCGGCGAAACCTGGTATGCACCCACGGGCCGCCTCATGGCACTCGTGAAATCACGAATGAGGCGGCGCGCCTGCCGCGGTGCGCATACCGGATCGCCGGCGATCAACGCTATCCCGCCGCTCACTTGATAAGCGAGAAACCCATCCACGCCCGGCGACGTGAAATAGGATTTTGGTCCCTCGAGCAGCACGTACGAGTTTGAGTTGGTGCCGTAACTTCGGACCCACGAATCGAGTTTCGCTTGCGGGATTTGCATACATCTCACGCCATCAGTAACTCAGCTTGTTCACCCGGTGGTTGTGCCGGTAATGCCGGTGGTGTCGATGATGATGATGCTTGCGCCAGTAATTCTTATCGTGCCTGTCTTTGGCGCTCGCTGAGGCCGACTGCAAACCGAGGGTCGCCGCACCGAATAACATGACGGCCCCCAGCAGAAACGAAACCAGTGTTTTCATAGTGAATGTTCCTTTCGAAGATCTAAGCGGGATCGCATTTCGCAACGTGCATGCCAGCCGCAAATCAAACAATTGCGCGGGAGTGAGGCTGATTTGGACCATTGCGGGTGTGACACGTTTGCCTCCGCGGCAAGAACGCCACGAACCATCGGTTAGCCACAAAAAGGCACATAGGGCACAAAAAAGAGTTTCCATTTAAGGTGAATTCCTTTTTCTGCTTTTTGTGCCGCTTTGTGGCAAAAAACTGAAAGATTCGGCTGCGTTATTTGTGCATCGTGTACGGTGTTGAAATGGCATTGCCTTTGCCACCAACCGCGCGATGCGAACATTTAAGCTCCATGCCAAAACCACGCTGCTGAGTTC
>Ga0070699_100006508_pt1 | contig 10171 bp, 6 predicted proteins | sample KBSK1503metaG_FD_65473 | JGI IMG/M metagenome (GOLD analysis project Ga0070699, IMG submission 65473) | Corn, switchgrass and miscanthus rhizosphere microbial communities from Kellogg Biological Station, Michigan, USA - KBS K1-50-3 metaG | ecosystem: Host-associated > Plants > Roots >... | reverse complement strand
GGGGAACCCGAACACGGTGCCGCTGAAGTTGTCGGCCGGATCGAGGAACTACGCCGCGTATAACCGGGAGAAGGTCGAGATCCTGGACCTGGCGCCGAACCGGCAGAACCTTGAGCCGGTGATGGGGGTGCTGGCTGACCGCATGAACAAGGCTGGGCTGCCATCGGTGTCGTGGGGTGAGGGTGGGGCGACGACCTCGGGCTATCAGGTACGTTTGCTGGGGTCGGCGGTCGATGAGAAGCTGGCGCCCTATGCCACGGCCATTGAGAACTTCATGAAGATCCTCTTCCGGCGGGTGCTGGAGAGCTACGTCAACATTGTGGCGCGGGCGGTGGGCCCGATCGATATTACGACGAAGACCAGCCTGGGGCTGCGGCTGTCGGGCGTGACGTTCGACCCGCAGACGGTGTACAACGTCGGCGTTGATGTGAACGTGAAGTTCGGGGAGATCACGCCGCAGGACGAGGTGCAGCTCACGGCCAGCATGATCCAGCTTGAGGGCGCCGGGTTCCTGTCGAAGTACACGGCGCGCAAGCGGCTGGGGGTGAAAGACCCGATGGGTGAGACGAAACTGCGGGCGCTGGAGGCCTTCTTAGGCAGCGATCCGGAGATAGCGCTCAAGTACGCCCAGATGGTGGCGGGGATGAGCGACGACGAGATCATGGCGGTGCTGATGCAGGCGAAGCAGGAGCCGCAGCCGCCGCCGGCGCCGAAGACGGTCCCGGCCGAGACGCTGAACTACAAGGACGCGCCTGAGGACGTGCGGCGTGAGATCGAGGCGCAGGCCGGGTTGCAGCCGAGCAGGACGGGTGGAGCGCCGGTGGTAGCGACGCCGGCGAGTCCGGCGAGGCCGGCAACGGCGGCGCCGGGAGCGGGAAACACGCCGGACAATGCGCCGGTGAACGGGGTGTCGCAGGGGACGATGCCGACGGAGGCATTGCCGCTGGAGAACCAGGTGGGGCCGGGCGGGATGGGTGGTCAGGCGGGGCCTCCGGCGCAGGACCAGATGGCTTTGCGGGAGCGGCTGAAGGATCAGATGATCGCGCGTTTAAGCGGGGGAAGTTTGCCTAATGAGCCTCCTCCGGTATAGGAAGAGGTAGGCTTTTACGTGTTCGAGTGCTGTGCCACCGTTCCCCACGAGCAAGGTTCTCTGGGTGTTTTCGTGCGGGATGATTGTCTCCGCGGGGTAATTTCTCTGGATGAAGACGTGCCCCATTCCGGTCTCCCAGGGCCGTCCTACCCTTGGCAGCAGCATCCCGATTGTTGTCGAGCGTAGTGCCGAGAAATAGGTGGAGCGGATTAGTGCATGGTGGATTATCGCAGGAGTGCAGAACGTGAAGGCCCCTTGGGATTGGCCCGAAATGCAGCATCCAAGAGACTCGATGAGCGCCGATGGTTTTTCCGCGAACGCCCTTAGGAGCGTCATCGGAGATTGTTCCGTAGCCGAAAGGGTGAGAAGCCTTCTCCCACTGCCAGCAGTCATTCGGTGCTGCGCCCTTAGTAACGCGCTTCCAGAAGCGTTCAGTGAGTGTTTGGGGAGGAGGTCCGGTGTTAGTATTATGCCAACAGGAAGGACTGCAAAACTTGCCGCCACCTCGGTTGACATCGCTAACCCGAGAGGTGAAGGTGGTACCGCAGGATTGGCAAACTCGATCAACGGTAGCTCTCATGCCATCTATTATACGGCAGAACGCCACCGTAAACTAGGGGGGGCTCCATGGCAGGCAAGAAGAACTTCATCAAAGCAGCGATCAAGCGGCCGGGAGCGCTGACGGCGAAGGTTGGCGGGCCGCCGTCGAAGAACCCGGCGAAGGTGCAGCAGATCGCCAAGGGCGGTGGGTTGGGCGCCAAGCAGGCCAATTTCTATTTGAACGTCCTGAAGCCCTCGGCCGGGAAGGGAAAGAAGAAGGGGTAATGATGAACATCGCACCGATACGGCCAATCACGCTTGAGGATGGCGAGGGCATTGCTCCTGGGTTCGTGGGGGGTTGTTCGCGCACCACCTACCCTTGGCGAGCTATCGGGTTTCGTTTTGCCTTCCTTGACGGCAAGCCGGAGTTAACGCTTGAACTATTCTGGTGGGCCATCACGATTGGTTGGTTTCTCGAGGCCAAGCAGGTCTCGGAGTAAAAGCCATGGCCATCGTGAAGTTGTCGGGGACTGATGCGGTGCGGGTGCCGGACGAGCAGCTGGCGGCGCTGACGCAGAGCCTGGGTGACCCTGGCCTCGCGGCGGCGGCGGTCCGAGCGGCGGCCGACCCCGACTACCATGGTCAGGTGGTGCAAGCGGTGAGAAACGGGGCGTGGCCGTCGAGCCTTCTGGGGGCGGTGCGGGACCTGCGTCAGGGAGCGGGCGGCGGTGGGCAAATGCCTGCTCCAGCGGCTCCAGCGGCCGGTGCACCGAACATGTTGCCGCCTGAGCCGGCACCGCGGCGGCCGAATCTGGATGCGCTGCAGCAGGTGCGGACGCAGATGAAGATGCCGGGCAGCTTTGGCCGGAGCTTCCTTGACCAGTATTTGAAGGGGTAGGCCGTGCTCTACATCTACCAATCGCCGAATGGTCTAGTAACCACGACAGCGCCGCCTACCGGCCCCGGTGGCTCACCCGAAGGCTCGGTGCCTGGAACGGCTCAGGCAACGTGGCGCCTGGTCGGTTCACATGATTCCACGACCGGCGCCCAAACAGGCACGCCCCCGCCCAACCAGACGGTAACGGCGGCTTCGACGAACAACACGCTGGGGACGGCGCCCGGTATTGCCGTTCCTACTGCGCCGAGTCCCGTATCGCAAGTGGTGCCGGCGAGCAACGTGACGGGTCCGGTGACGGTGGGGAACGTGACCTATATCCCTGACCCCACGGCGCCGGCCGTAGCCCCCGCATCGGTGGCGACTCCGCCGCAGTCAGTGGCGCCCGGTGTGGTCAAGGGCGAGGTGATCAACCCCGGTGCTCAGCCCGTTGCGGCACCGGCTGCGGTGCAAGGAAGAGGTTCTGCTATGACGCCGTTCGACATCTCGCCGTGGTATCTGACGCAGAACCCCAACGCCGTTGAGCAGGCGGCGCAGTGGCAGCAGGAGCGAGTGGCGGCTGGTGAGGACCCGAACGATTGGGAAGCCTTCAGACAGCACGTCACCACTATCAGCGGGTCTGACCCTGGGGTAGCTGGCTACATGGGGCCGAGCAATGGCCCATCGGCAGGACCGGCGGGCGGTGCTCCGGCGGGGAGCAAGCCCAATCCGGCGCCGTTGCCTGGGAATCAGCCTCCGGCGACGAACCGATCCGCGACCCCGTTCGCCATCAGTGATTGGTACAAGGGGCAGAACCCCAACGCGGAGCAGCAGGCCGCTGAGTGGCAGGCAGCGCGGCTGGCGAACGGCGAGGACCCCAACGATTGGGAGGCATTCCGGGCGCACGTCACGACGATAAGCGGCGCCGACCCGGGCGTGGCGGGCTATCAGGGCCCGAGCGCGGGGGCACCGGCTGGAGCGCCGACGGGCCCGGTTACGGGTGGCGCGACTACGACGCTTCCGGGAGGGGGCACGGTCCCTACGCAAGGCGCTGCTCCAGGGGCTGCGGCAGGCACGACGGCAGGTACGATGGCAGGCACGGCAGCCCTGAATGTTCGCTCTCTGGACGACATCGTGAAGTCGATGGCCGGTGGGACGAACTTCGGCGGGCTGAGCGATGTCGAGGGCCGGACTTATCTGCCGTTCGGAACGCAGGCCGGGAATGCCCTGGCCGGTCGGAACATCTCGCGCATCCTGGGTTACAACCCGGACACCGGCAACCCCTTCTCTGATTTCCTGCAGGGCAACATCGCGGACAACGCGAAGCTCCAGGGCGATATCCTGACCGCTGGTGGTTCGGCCGCCGACCCGCGGACGATTGCGGGGGCGATCGCAGGGACGCTGGGCGGCGGGAACTATAGTCCCTTCGGGACCAGCGGCGCAGCGGCGAACGATTTCCTGAATAAGGTGTTGGGGCAGCAGACCAGCTATGTGGGCGGTGCCAAGGCCGGGTTGACCGATGCGCAGCAGAAGCTGGCGCAGAGCCTGGTGGACAACCCTGCGACGGCTTACGACCTCTTTCAGGGAGCGCACGCAGGAGAGTTGAGTCCGTTCCTGGCGAACAACAAGGCGCTGGGCAACCGGGTGTTGCAGCACTTGCTTGACCAGTGGAACAATCAAGGCCCGCAGAACAAGGGCAGCGGGACCTTCCTCGGGTCGCTGCTGGGAGTCTAGGCGATGGCAGACCCGACCGCTCCCATCTCGGCCTGGCTCCAGGCGCTGCTCGACCAGTTCGCCAACACAGAACCACGCGCACCGTTCTCCAGTATCTTCGGGGATCAGCTTTCAGGGCCGAATCAGAACAAGAGCAGTTATATCAATTCTCGTTTCACGCCCTATTACAACGACTTCCTTGGCAAGCTGCTCTCAGATCCAAGTCTTAAGTGGACGGATTACTTGAAGACGAAGACGCCGGGGAATGAATTTGATGCGCTTACGCCAAATCAGCGTGGTGAGCGACCGGGACTGTACGCCCCGCAGATCCAGTACAAATCATCTTTTGGATTCTAGATGGCGCTAGCGCCGTCGCCGTACCGCCAGTGGCCGTGGGACACCGGCCCAGCGCCTGACACCAGCCCTGAGCCTGATGAGATGGTGGTGGAGGCGCCTGACCCGCCGGTTGAACCTCCGGCCGAGCCGCCGGTCTATCCGCAGCGAACGGGCGGCATTGGTGGCCCGACGCCGCAGCCGCCGCAGCCCGAGCCCATGCCGGTTTATCGTGAGGCGCAGGTGGCGTCGGCGCAGGGTAAGGTCGACGCTGAGTCTCAGGTCAACGCGGAGATAGACAAGCAACTCGCTGACCTGACGGCCCAGGGCTATGAGATAGCGCCCGACAAGCTGCAAGCGTTCAGGGATGAGGAAGTGGCGCGGGCTCGAGGGGCGGTGCCAGGAGCCATCTCGCTGATTGAGGCGCCGCAGCCGCCGCTGACGATGCCCAGCCCGCTGGTGACGGGGGAGTACAAGGGCGGGCCGGTAGACCTGCGGGGCTATCAGGTGAACCCACCGAAGCCGGTCGATGTGGGTGAAGCGCTGCCGAAGCTGCCTGACCTCTCGGGCGTGGGCAAGTTTCTTAGCGGCGCGCAACTGCCCGGTGGCGGCCCGACGCTGGGGGATGCGGCTAAGACGCTGGGCGAACTCAGTCAGGCGTACTCCGAGCATGTTGCTCAGCCTGTTGTCGGGTTGGAACGAACGACCGGTTTTGGTTTCCCTGGCGTGACGGGATCGCCCGCCCCGATTGCGGCTGAGGCTCAGGCGGCAATCCGTGAAGGAGTGCAGAAGCGCAATCCGCAGACGCCGCTCGACGCCATCAAGGCTATTTACGAGGCGGCGGGAGAGTACGAGCGGACTCGACCGGAGAGTGTCCCCGGCTTGAAGGCGCTCGACGAAATGGTAGGCGACCCGCTCAACCTCCTGGGCTGGGGCCTGGAGCGCGGGGTAGCAGAGGGCGCCGCCAATCTGGTCCGGCGGGTGCCGGAGGTGGCTAACCGAGCGCTGTGGTCTCCGGCCGGCATCCGTATGCAGCGCCTTTCGCGTGAGGCTGTTGACGCGTTGCAGAGTGAGCGAGGTGGGATTCCCGGTGAGGGCCTGCCGCTGGAGCAGCGGCCGGGCACCGATCCGGGGCCGATGATCGGCAACAACGCGGCGGGGGCGCCGGTCTTTGAGAATGAGCAGGGTATCCGGTTTGTTGAGACGGCGGAGGGCGGGTTCACGCGCGAGCCGGTGAGGCCGATTCGAACGCCGAGCGGGGTGATTGAGGGTGTCAATCGGGTGCAGCGGCCGGGCGAGTTCCGGACGGTGGAGGAAATAGCGACTGAAGGGTCGGGTCCGGCCGCACCATCTGGCGCTCCTGCTGCGGGGCCGGCGGGAGCTGGGCCACTATCTGAATCCCCTGCGCCGGGAGTAGCCCCCGGCGTGTCGGGCGGTGGCGCATCCGAGCCAGCCAGCGCCGGTCTACCTCCAGCCGGCGCGGCCCCCCTTTCAGAATCAGTCGTAGAAGCCCCGGCGGTGCCGGGGACGGGAGAATCCAGGATACCGTGGGACATCTGGTCTACAAATGACAAAGCACAGGCAGCGGGTCTCCCAGCAAAGATAACGACGCATCCTGCTTTCGGGAAGTTAAAACAATTAGTAGACGCTCGCTACGCCAGAACTCAAGGGCCAGGGGCAGTTCATGAAGCCGACCCAGAGAGGGCACTAGCGTATCTTTCCGCTGACCCCGGCACTACGCGCAGCCCGGCTATCGCTGCCCTTCAAGATCAGATTGCTGCTGACATAGGTATAGGACTAAGGCGCGATGTCGGAAAATTCAAAGGCACTACTTTTGATATTCCGAGACCGACAACTCTAGCGGGTGATACCGCTCAAGTGGCCTTTACCGCTGGTCGCGAAGCTGAGGCTTCGCGAATTCGCGCTGCTGGTGAGGAGCCGCGGGGGTATGACTTGGCGGCAGGTGGCGTGGCGGCCGCACTGAAGGCTTCGGGCCGGGTCGCTGACGCCGGAGAGATAGCTAGCCGGTGGCATGACCCGCTGGCTTCGGCGGGGCCGACTGCGACTCTTCCCGATCTCGTTCGGCAGATGGAAGGCGTGCTGACGCCGCGGAGTGGCTATACCCCGCTCAATTCGATGAGTACAGCGTCAGATAAACTGAACGAACGGTCGTGGAGTTGGCGACTATCTGAATCGGTGCCGGTCAGAAAAGTCGAAGACGTTGTTGATGAGATTATAAAGTCCGGTGCTTCTGACGTGCGGCGCGGGACGAAGCGCTATGAGGAAATGGCAGCGCAGGTTAGAGGTGAGGCCGCGAGTCGAGCACGGGGCTATGAGCGCGTTCAGCTAGAGCAGGCTATTAAGAAACTCCAAGGAGAACTGAGCGTAAAGCAGAATTACAGCCTGGGTAGTACGCTGGCTGACGCCGAGAAGACCGCCACGTATTTTGAGGAGCGAGGTCGGGACGTATTGGCCCTGCGTCCAAGTTCAGATGCGGCACAGAAGGCCGTTGAGCACGGTGCTGAGCTACGGGCTAAGGCGGCAGCTGTGCGTGGACGGTTCACGCAGCGGATCGATAACTTACAGACCCGGCTAGATGAGTTGGCGAAGGCTGATGTGGCTGCCGAGGGCAAGGGATTTATCCAGCTTCCGGCGTCAGTGACCGATGGCGAGGTTCGGGCGACGGCTCGGCAGATCGTGAAGCCGACTGCTGAGCTCTTGGAGAAGCCCTACACGCCATCAGCGATATTCAAGCAGGCTGATCGCCGCGTCGTAGGAGAGGAAGGAGGACGCCCCTGGTGGTCTACGGGCTTTTTCTTGGAGTTTGGAGAGCCCGCGCCGGACATCAAGAAGTTGCGGACCTTCTCTGCGGCGAAAGAGTCGTCGCTTGCGAAGAACGCTTATCCGAGTCTTAGGGGAACGGCTGCGTACTCAGAGGCTAAGCCGGTGGGGGTCTTCTTGGGGTCAGTCCCCGGCGACGTGATCTTGAGCGACGGCAAAGCCGTGATCCCGGTGAGCCTGGAATACTACCGCTATTTCGTGACGCGGCATCCGAGGGCGACGTTCCACATGACTTCGCCCACCTCACCGATCCTGGTGAAGGAAGGAAGGGTCGAGGTCGGTCTGGTGATGCCGATTTTTCGGAAGGACATCACGGAAGGGCCGATCCGGGATGTTCTGCTGGCGAAGATGCAGGGCGATAGTGCCCCCGTGGTTCAGAAGCAAACAGCGGCCGAATATAAAAAGGCAATTGAGAAGGCCAACGCTGAGGCGAAGATACGCGCTGAGGCATCGCTCGCGACTACGCCCGAACAAATTGCCGAGATCGAGGCTTCTCGCGCTGCCCTCGTGCCTCTTGACCAACGCTCTGCTGAGTGGTGGGATGCCGAACACAAATATGCGGCAGAACAGGATTCACTGGCGAAGGCAAGTCTCCCCCCGGAAATCCCAAGTCTCCCCCCGGAAATCCCAAGTGCGGCTGCAACCGCCCCCGCTCCGGTGCCACCGGCTCCTGCTGCCGCCCCGGTTGCTCTTCCGGAGGTTGCTTCCCCCACTCCTATAGAAGCGCCTGCCCTGGGGACGGTCGCGCCGGAGCCTCCGACCACGACGACTCCCGTTCTTACTCCAGAGTCTGCGACTCCCGCAGCGAAGCCATCGTGGGGAGATGTGTTAAGGGATATTCAGGCGAACGTTCCCTCTCCCGAATCTCCCGAAGAGCAGGCCACGCATACCGAAGGCCATGCCACCGAGCGCGATGTGCAGGAGGCGACCGCCGCGGTCGAGGCGAATCCGCCCGAGACGGCGCTGCCTTCTACCGCGCCGGATGAGCCGGGCACGTCCGACCTGCTCGATGCAATCCTCGAGCCTGCTGCTGAGGCGGCTCCCCCAACTACCCGCCCCGGCAGGGGTCGAACAGAGGTCAACGGGGTAGTCGTAGATGAGTGGGGCCAGCCTACTGCTGCTCCCACCGAAGAGCCGCCCGTCTCTGTTGTTCCCCCTGAGCCGCCGGTCAAGCCGCCCGCTCGTCCCTCTCGTGCTCCCGCGACGCCTTCGAGCCCGCGCTTCTCCAAAGAGGTCGAAGAGGGCATCGTCATTGCTAGCGACCGCACGGGCATTGACCAGGACCTCCTGCGGCGGGCCATCGCTGAATCGACCATCACGGCGAAGACGGCCGGCACTATCCGCTCGGGCTTCAATATCGTGGCGTCCATCGTTAATTCTGGTCTGTCCCGCACGCCCGACGTGCAGCTCGGCTATGTCGAGGCGACGCGCTATCTCGCTGCGCAGCGGGAGCGGCTTGAGGTCGCCACCGTGACCGGCGAGCGGATGCTGTTGGAGGCCTTCGGCACTGGCAAGACGAAGCCGTCCGCGCCCGGCTACGGCCCCAAGCGAGTCCAGGGCGGCAAGGACGTGCTGGCGGGGGTGCTGCCGAATATGAAGGCCGCTTATCGTGGCACGGCGCCGTCGGGCGATCCCATCCACACGGTGGTGGGGACGCTCTGGCATGTGCTCCAGCGGCCGGACGATTATTTGCTGACCGCCCTTCAGAAGCGGGCGGTCGAGACTTACAACGAGCTCCAGGACAGCGACCGTATTCTGACCAAGAGGATGGGCGTGCCCATTGGCGAGGTCGAGGACCTCTACGTCAAGCACGCCTTCAAGAAGCCGGCCGATGCCGCCGCTGCCCTGAGCGGCCGAGTCGGTGGGCAGGGCCGTGCGGCCGTGACGCGAGGTCGGAAGCTGAGCGTCGAGGAGTACGCCAAGTTCGCTGAGGACCACAACCTTGAGATTGAGTTGAATGTCTCTGACCTGCTGGCCCGACGCCTGGGTGAGACGGCGCAGCTCCGGGCGAACTACATCTTTGTCGACACGCTCGCCAAGAAGCTGGGCGCCAAGAAGGTCGGGCCGGGCACGCCGGTCTCGCCCGAGACGCCCGGCATCGTCTTTGTCGGAACCACGGCCTGGGGGGGCTTCACGCCGAAGGTGGCGGAGGAAATACGGGCGCTGACCCGTCCGGCGGCGCCGATGGACACCGGCCTGGCGGTGGTGAACAACACCATCGACCTGACCAAGGGGGCGCTGCTCAACCTAGACTTCTCGGTAGGCGGCGGGCGGCAGGCCTTCCTGGGCTTCGTGACCGACCCCATCGGCTACGCCATCACCATGGGTAAGATGTGGAGCCTGCTGACCGACCCCTACGGCTGGCTGGTCTGGTTCAACAAGTATGGGGAGCGGGCGTCGTTCTGGAGCCAGCGCGGGCTGAACCTGAGCGGCATCAACATCAACGATGTGGCGGTGGCGGCCAAGGGCAGTGAGAAGCCGTTCTACGAGCGTGGCCGGTTCAACCCCATTGGCCGGCTGAACGATTTGCAGTTCCAGATGATCATGCCGGTCATGAAGATTGACCGGGCCGAGACCTTCCTGTTGGTGCTGCAGAACGCCCGCAACGATGTGGGGGCACAGGCGCTGGTGAACAAGCTGCCCATCTTCGGGTGGGCAACGCGTAAGTACGGCGGCCGCCTCTACACCATGACGGACGACGAGCTCGCCAAGGTGGCGGCTGAGGCGTCGAACAACACCTTCGGCGGTATCGAGTGGGCTAAGGTCGGCAGCAGTCCCTC
>Ga0070699_100006507_pt1 | contig 10172 bp, 24 predicted proteins | sample KBSK1503metaG_FD_65473 | JGI IMG/M metagenome (GOLD analysis project Ga0070699, IMG submission 65473) | Corn, switchgrass and miscanthus rhizosphere microbial communities from Kellogg Biological Station, Michigan, USA - KBS K1-50-3 metaG | ecosystem: Host-associated > Plants > Roots >... | reverse complement strand
GACAGCCCGGCAGGTGCACTCAGCATAGGAGGGAGGTGGATGGATCGTGCGAAAAATGCTCGTGGGAGCGGTGACAATCGCTCTCGTGGTGCTTCCGACGGTCGTAGCTCACGCCGGATTGTTCCCACGGATCGGGTACTAGTCATCGTTCCGAATCGTGATGGTGCCTGGCAACCTCACTCATTCAAACACCCGGCTACGGGTGAGTGGCATCATCGCGAGAGGAGAGGTTAGAAGCGTGGCGAGGGCGGCAAGTAGTGAACCGGGGAAGGCCACGAAAGCCGCCCCCGTCATGTCCCGCAAGTGCATCAAATGCGGAAGCACACTCAGAACGCGTGACGTGCGGCGTGTGAAATGCGGCCGCAAATGTCAGTCGGGTTACTCGCATCAGGGTCGTGTCACGGATCGTGACCGGAAACGCAACGCCGCATACCAAAAAGAGCGTTACAGTCCCGCGTGGGAAAGACGCTTCCTCGCGTGGGATGGCGAGGGCGAGGGCGACCGTTTTACGCTCCTCGCGAACAGCGACGGCGACGGCATCAAAGCCCGTCAAACAGGGATCGGCACCGAGGACTGCCTAACCATGCTCCTCGACGCTCCGCGCGACGTGTCTAACGTGTGGTTCGCATTCGGCTACGACGTTAACATGATGCTTCGCGATCTCTCCTGGCACCACTTCCGCGAGCTAGCCGACGAGAACGTCACCTACTGGCGCGGCTACCGCATCACCTACATACCCCGCAAAATCCTACGCGTGAGCGACGGCACACGCTCCCACACATCATATGATGCGTGGGGTTTCTTCCAATCCTCGTTTGTCCACGCGTTGCAAGATTGGGGCGTGAAAACGCCCTCGATAATCGTGGCAGGGAAACGCGCGCGGCAGGACTTCGGACGATGGCCGATGGACCGCATAATTCAATACAATGCGAAGGAATGCGACCTTCTCGTTTCGCTCATGGACCGACTACGAAAGGCGATCAATGATGCTGGATGGTACGTGTCCTCATGGCACGGCGCTGGTGCTCTCAGTGGATGGTTCCTCCGAACCGTTCGCGCTCACGACCACCTGCGAAGCCTGCCTAAAGACATGGAATACGGAGCAAGATGCGCGTATTTCGGTGGCCGTATTGATGCAAGCGGATGGGGCACCGTGGGCGACGCATTTCACTACGATATCACCAGTGCATATCCGTGGGGGATGACCCAACTTCCCTCCCTCACGGATACCGACTTCCGGCGCGTGCGCCGCAGCGACAGTCCCTATGCGCTCTGTCACATCAGGTGGGACACGCGCATAAATCTCGTGTGGAATCCGTTCCCCTACCGCGAACGTGACGGCACGATCGTCTACCCGCCTCGCGGCGAAGGATGGTATTGGAATGTGGAAATCCAAGCAGCGCAGGCGATCCACGGGCGCGACCTTAAACTCGAATTTCTGGAGGTATACGAGCCCACAAATGACAACACTCGGCCCCTCCAAAATCCGATTGTCGGGGCGTTCAAGCATCGGGCACAACTCAAAAAAGACGGCAATCCGGCGCATGTACCGATTAAACTCGGGCTCAATTCTCTTTATGGGAAGATGGCGCAGCGCGTTAGTTTCGGCAGACGGCCACGTTACTATTCTCTTGCATGGGCCGGGATGGTTACGGCTTTTACGCGTGCGAAAATGGCTGGAGCAATCCACTCGGCTAGATGCTACTGCGCGATGACCGACAGCGTCACCCTCAGCGATCCTCTCCCGAAAAATCTCGTCAAGCCGTATGAGCTAGGCGGGTGGGGTGGTGGCAAGGTCCGCGATTTTGCGTGCATAGAAGCAGGGATATATGAGTTTGAGGACGAGATATACACGCGAGGATTCGAGCTAGAATCGTTGGGCATGACGGTCGCCGACATGGTTCGCCGCTTCGAGGACGCGGAACGCAGGATTCCGTTCGTGGTGAATCGGTTTGTGGGCATGAAACTCGCCTTGCAGAGCAAGAAATATGCGCGGGTTTTCCGGCAGTTTGTAGACATGCCTCGGGAAATTTCCTCGCCGCATTGGGATGGGACGAGCAAGCGCTACCCGATGGGCTACATGTTGCAGAGGAAAGTTGCGGGTGAGTGGCATCCGTCGATCCCTCGCTCGCAGAAAAACGTGGGCGTGGGATCGTATCCGTATGTCGAGAAAATGATCGTGGACGATCCTATTCGTGACGAGGATCGCGCCGCGCTGGAGTGTGTGGACAGTGGGGAGGAATGAGGCAGATAACGAAGAGACAGATAGGCAAACATTTGGGCGTTGTCTCGTTTATGGAGGATTTGGGGGTAGTAATGCAAGCATTGATACCTGAGAAGCCGCACGTCATAGACGCCGTCCACGCGCTCACTAGCGAAGTGAGTGAGAACTATGGGCAGGTGATCGTCTACGCGACGACCGAGGGCAGGTATTTGGTCGTGAGCCTCGTGACGCCGAAAACGACATGAGAATTTGTGATTGGTGCGGCGATAAGGGTCCACCGAAAGTTGCTCCGGTGCGTCTGATAACGATAGACGGTCCTATGGTAGAGTGGGGGCCATTCGACCTACACGAATCGTGTTTACATCAATGGGTAGGAGCAATGGTGGAGCATCAACTGAGCATCACCGAGCGCGACGACGTTTGAAATACACCGCCATAACCCCGCTCGGCTCCACACCCAAACGCTTAAACAAATTCGTCAACCGTAGACGCGCACGATCCGGCATATCACCGCTATACACGTCAACAAATTTGCGCTGGAATTTCGTTCCTCGACGCACTCGCCGGAAGCGATTATCCCCGAGGTCTGGCATGATACGCAAGCGACGTAGCTCGGTCGCTATACGGCTCTCGCTACGATCCTGCTCGCGAGCCGTTGTAACAAGGTCCGTTAATTCCTCTTGATTTTCTGCGGCCCATGCGAGCGATTCACGCTCCGCGCGTGTGCTCGTCCCACGACCTCTAGCCCATGCTTGTATGCGTGTGGTAGAAACCCCCGCTGATGCCGCCGCCGCGTTCTCCCCAATACTCGCGATTAACTCGCTCGCCTTCGTTTGCGTGCTTTTCCCGATTGGGCGACGCTGAGGTTTCGAGGCTCCCCGAGGCACCAGCCAACACTACACCCCGAACGGGATCGGTTCAAGGGTGGCGGCGGGTCCGAACCGGCCGGGGAGCCGAGGACGCCGGGACCGCCTTCCACCCTTGAAAGCCCACTCGGGGTATGGTAGGGTCATCTTAACATGCTTGGTCTACCTCGCACAAGTGAGTATCGACCAAGCAACGGCAGGGAGGGGAAATGAGCCTCGATTTGGACGACGCAGACGTAACAGACGCCGAGTTTGTGAACCTCCTCCACGTAGCACTCAAAGGCGGCAGCGAAGAGCAAACGAATGCTGCCGGGATCACGCTCGCGAAACTCGAAAACGCGACCGCTGAGGACGACACCGAGTGAACGAAAACGGCGATGCTCCCACGCTCACCCACGAGCAGCAGGTAGCGCACTTGGTGGGACGCATGAACGACGAGAGCGATTCTCTCACACGCGACGACGTGCTCGCAGAAACCTACCTTCTCGCTCATCGCAGCGCCGCGTTCGCGGATGAATTCCGTATCGTCATGCAGAACATGACCAGCGGCAAAATGGGCGGCATTTTCGGACGGCTCCTCGGCAAAGCAAACGCCGATGCCGACGCCTAAAAACGTGCGCGTACGGACGATACGCGGCCCCAACAAGAAATACGGACTCGGCGAGAACGAGTACCGGCATATAGAAATATGGCCGGGATCGCGTAAGGTAAGGCTAGGGAAAGTCAAGCAGAGAAAGAGAGGGTGAACATGGCGCAGGCAGCCAAGAAAGATGACGGCGGCGACGAGGCTCTACGTGAACGTATCCGCGCGGAGCTACGTGCCGAGAACATGCCTGAGGATGAGAAGCGCGTGCGCGCGATCGTTCGTGAAGAATCCGAAGGCGTGTTCAAACGCATCCTCGGCGAATTCTTCGGCGAAGAAGGCGACGCAGGCAAGGGCGACGAGGGCGATCCTGCCGTCAAAGAGAACGCGCCGAAAGGCAGCAAAAAAGGCGGTCTCTTTTCTATCTTCACGGGAGAGGTAGACTGACGTGGGCAGCATCGAACGCGTGGGACGTATCCTCGCGGCGCTTGCCGTGCTCGGGCTCGCGGCGATCCTGTTCAACTATTCGGCGTCTCATCTGGGCGCGTCACTTGGGATCAAAGGACAGTAGATGCCCTACCCAAACGACCCTGATGTGATGCGCGGCGACAAACAACGCTATCAGGTCGTCCGCGAGAGCGACGGGAAAATCCTACGCCGTGGGCTCACACAGTCCGACGCGATCCGCTACGCGACCGCATACGCTCGCTCTCACCGTAACGCTACGGGCGGCGTGGGCGGCGTCGCACGAATCGAGCCCATGTGACTGTCGCGTTTGATTTCGATGCCGACACGGAGGACGGGCGCGTCATACAACAAACCCCACCGTCGAACGATGACGGCAGCACCACCAAAGGCGGCACACGCCGCACACGCCGCCCCAAACTCAACAAGATACGCGACGAAATCAAACCCGACATAGAACAAATAATCGGGCTAGTTTCCCTCGCGCTTGCGCCATTCAGCCCCACGGCAGCCGAATACAATGAGCAGAACGTCGCGAAAACCGTCGATGACGTAGCACGCTTGTGCATCCGCCATCCGCGCCTCCTCGAAATCATCAAACAAACCGGCGACATAGGCGCGTATGTAGGATTGCTCGAACTAGTCGCCGGGATCGCACTCGCCATCCTCATCGACCGCGAGAGGATCGACCCAGAAATGTTCGTAGCACGCGCCCTGCGCGTCACCGACGCTTACTACAATTCCCACCCCGAAGCAGGAGGGGGTGAGAATGGTGCGCGCAGCGGTCCTACAGGAGACGGAACTATACCAATTCCGCCGCTCCTGGTCGGAACTACGGAAGATGGTGCATGACTCGTGGGAACAAGGCCAGCACGTCACCGTCATCGCCCCCACAGGCGGCGGGAAATCCGTCCTTGCCGTCAAGGGATTGCTTCCCATGTGGGAATACACGCTTACGATCGACGCGAAAGGCGAGGACAAAACCCTACGCCAGAGCGGCAAAAAAGTGAAACAATACCCCTCATGGCAGCGACACAGGGACAGCAAGTTTTGGCTCCTCCTACCACCCGACCAGCCGCGCGCCGCAGACATAAGCATAAAGACTCTTCGGCACATATTCAAAGACAAAGGATGGACCGTCTACCTTGATGAGCTACGGCTTTTTACCGATCGCAAATACCTTCCCGCGTATCAACGGATGCTCCCTGCGGAGGTCGAGCGATTGTGGCTCTACGGGCGTAGCCGTGGTATCACCCTTGTTACCGGAACGCAGGCTCCCCGGTGGATACCTGCTGCCGCATTTGAACAGCCACGGCATTTCTTGCTTGGACGCGTTCAAGATGACCGCGCAATCAAACGCCTCGGTGAAATATCGGGTGACGTGGATTTGATACGCGCGATCGTTCCGACGCTCGAACCGTTCGAGTTTCTTTACGTAGGTCCTCTGGGCATGGGGATAAGCAAATACCCGCTCAAGAAAGGAGGGTAGACGATGCCGAGCAAGTTCGTAGGACTGTTTGTGTTCATGCTCTGGATACTCGCAATCATGATCGTGTGGAACACGCTCATTCGAGCGTGGGTCGCGAAACATCCCGACAGTCCCGCCGCACGCGGTCTCGCGTTCAGCGTCTAGAGAAAGGAATCACGCCCATGCCCCGAGTCAGAATCTCCTCTGCGGAGGACTACATCAGAAACAAAGAGTATTACGATTCTCTGTCCATGCGGGAACGTATGCTCGCACTCGGTTTGAGCGGCGGACAGCCATCCGCCGCGATCGCTCGCCCACGTCCAGAATTGGGGACGGTCGAGCGCAAGCCGCAGACGACGGCGTCGCCTTCGGGTGGCGGGCCGTTCGTGCGACACTCACGCGAAGCACGTCTAGCCGGATTCGACGTAACCGGCCAAGCATTCTCCGGTCTCGTCACGCAGAACCTCAAGCCGGTCGGCGGTTACATCGAGGACCTGCGCCTCTTGGTGAAGGCGTCGGGTGGGAGCGGGACGACGACAAACGCGACGGCAGCGGCGGACGCCCCCGAGAACGTCATCAGCAGTCTGATTCTGCGTGACCCGTTCGGGCAGCCGATCGTGCAATGCGATGGCGTCGGTCTGCGTTTGATCGACATGTACGGCGGCAGCGCGGGATTCTACTACACGCAGGACCCGCGTAACCTTCCCTCGTTCTCGAACGTAGCGACGACGGGAAACTTCACCGAACGTTTCATCATCCCCATCGAGCACCTGTCGGATGCGTACACGGCACTGCCGTCGATGAACGCCTCCGCGCAGCCGCTTTTGCAGATCAACCTGGCGGCGGCGGCGACCGTGTTCACCACATCGCCTTCGCCGACATTGCCGACGATCGAAGTCCGCGTAGACGAAACGTATTGGGCGGCACCGATCGACGACCCGAGCCTCGCACCGCCGGGTGTTGGCTCGTCGCACCAGTGGTCTCAGTCGAACGTCGCGCAAACGGTCGCGTCGGCGTCCGCGTACAACCTCACGCTACCGCGTGTGGGAACATGGATCGACACGCTCATTCTCCTGGCGAGGGATTCGACGGGCGTGCGCGTGGACACGGTGTATCCGGCCGTGCAAGGGTCGCCGATCGAGTTTTGGGTAGACGGCACGCCCTACTACTCGGAGACGATCGACCTCAAGTTCGACGCAATGACGATAGCGCACGGCGCGGGAGCGGTCGCTCCCTCCGACGCACGACCCACGGGAGTGCTTGTTTACTCGTGGCGCGATTCGGCGTTCAAGGCAGTGTCGGACGCGGACACGGGAGACTTGTGGCTCCACACGACTCCCGGCACGCTCCTGGAAGTTCGCAGCACGTCGCAGAGCATCGCGAATGCTCCCGCGACGGTCACCTGCTACACGGGCGAAGTGTATCCGCTCGGCGGAATCCCCTACGGCCACCTGGCCGAGTAGAGGAGGGGAGAACATGCAGACAGAATACGGTTCGGGGTTCGGGATCGCAGTCGGTTCGGAGCCTGACACAGAATCGAGCACGTTCAACAACGGAAACGCCGCAGGGTGGGCAAGAAACTGGTTCCTGCTCGCTCTTGCGTTCATCCTGTTTGTTGCTATCACAGGGAGGGCAAAACGATGAATCGTCCGATCGTGTGGTTTCTGCTCGGCGTCGCCGCCTACTACGTGTATATCCACTACGTAGCGAAAGTGCCGATGGCAGCCGCGAAGCCTGGCAACGGCGGGTAGAGAGTGGGGACAGTTTCCCCACTCCCCGCACGCCGCTCATCCTGGAATCTACTAGAGGGGGTGTTGCCAGTGGGTAAAGGAATGCTTGCCATGTTCGTGTGGATGGTGCTCGCCGTCATCGTCGGACTGATGATCGCGAAGAAAGTCGGCGTAGCAGCATGATCGGCATAGGCATCGCACTAGCGATCCTCGGCTACGCCGTGATCTACTCGGCAGTGATGGACTTCACGGGGCGTCCTACAGGCGTCATTGAGGTCCTGAAACCGGGGTTTGTGCCGAAGCCTGCGCCGACAAACACGAGGCTACTCGCATGAATAAGAGCGGCGGTATGCGTTTGATTCTCGTCTCGTTCTTCGCGGCGGCGGGAATCATCGCATACCGTGATATCAAAAACGCGGGCCACGCTCCCACGCCTGCCGAATTTATGGGCGCAGGAGTTGTCTACAGTCTCGCCAGTATTATCGGCGAATTCGCTCCGAACCTCGGCGCGACATTCGCCGTAGGGTGGACGCTTGGTCTCGTGTTCAACATCGTACAAAATCCGCTCGGCAGCACCAGTCCTAAGACGGGTAGTAATAGTCCGATTGGCGGCGGCAAGGACCCGAACTATGAGAAGTACGCAGGACCGCGTCAACCGTATCCGTTGACGACACCGCAACAGCAGTACGGGACACCGACCGCGCCGAATCCCGATCCGGGTTACGGGACCATACAGTAGAGGAGGAATCGTGTACGAGATTTTCAATCTTCTGACGCTCATCGTCATCGCCGTATTGATCGCGGGACTGGTGGCGAACGCGAAAGGCACGGCGCAGATCATCAACGCGACGACCGGCTTTTTCAGTAAGGCGTTCGCGGCCGAGCTAGGGCACGCTCCTAAATAATGGACTCGGCGGAGCTAGAACGTCGTTTCTTGCGACGGAATGTCTCGACGATGCAACAGAACTTCCTCAACTTTGCTAGAAGTGTTGACACGTTCATCTCGGACGGGCGTGAAAAAAGTCTCGCGATGACGTGCCTTGAGGAGGCCATGTTTTGGACGGGTGCGGCAATAGGGAGGAAAGACGATGCTGAGACGCAACCAACCTAGAACCTACGTCGATCCTCTCGCCCCACCTGAGATAGCGCCCGTGCGGTATCGGCCGCCATCGACACTCGTACAGGAAACCGAACCGCAGGACCTACAGTTTAACCCGCACGTCGCCGAACGCCCATTCCGACCGCATGATGCGGTCACATTCCGAGGCACGCCCGTAGGCGCGGCAGGAGTCCGCGCGCCGCACAAGTTCAATCCGTCAATGATCTTCGTCGTCGATGACGTGATCAAACCCGTGCCACCACCGAACGTGACACAAGCCGTCCGCGAGAGCGTGTTCATGCCCTGGCAACGCTGGCATTATCAGTTTCACATCAACCCCGCGTGGGGCCGATTCAACGGCCGGTATCCTCGCTTCTCGTTCATCAACCTCATCGCAAAGACAGGTAACAGTGAGGCGCAGTTGAACCGGCAGCAGTCAGGTAAGGGCGCGTTGTTCGGCGTACGTGGAATGCGTCCGGGACCACGGTTCACGCGTGTCCTGCGGTATCCGCGTGTGGATGCGACGCCGCAAACCTACGGGCCGGGAGGCTACTCGACATGAAAGACCTACTCAAGAAAAAGCTATTCGGCAAAATACCCGTCTGGGTCGTGCTCCTCGTCGTCATGGCTCTCGCGTACATCGCGATCAAGCGGCGAGGACCGAAAACCGAAAAAGAGAACGCAGCCGAGAGCGCGAACTACGACGGTACGCAACCGTTCCCATACTCGTCGCCGGACATGTTCCCACTACAAGGTCCGGGCGGCGTGAGCGGTCCGACAGGCTCGGCAGGTCCCACAGGATCATCGTCGGGAACAGCATCGGGAATGCGTGCGACGAAAACGCGCGCGCAGTTGATGGCCGACTATCGCGCCGGGTTGAAACGTCGTCATCCGACGTACTCGACGGCACGGTTGACGGCGCTCGTGCGTGCTCGTTTCCCGTTGCTGAACACGACCGCCGCGCCAATTCCTTCTACATCGACGCCGCGCCCGGTGACGCAGCAAACTTCGCTGGTGGGAAACACTCCGAAGTACCCGGAAAGTTTGATGCTGCTCGGCCGAAAATACACGACACCTGTAGCGCCTGTCGTATTGACGCCGACGCAGCAGGCGCAACAATATCTGGCGGCGAAAACCTAGATGCTCACGTTTAAAACGAATCCCGAGGTCGTAGGTCTCGCTGCCTTGTGTGCGGCGGATGCTGCCGCGTTCCTGTCGGGAATGAATCCCTCGTTTTTTACGATGAGGGCGTTCACGAGCGCGGGCGGCGAGAAAGCAGAGAACACGAAGAAAGACATTCGCGTCGGCTCGGCGGTCGGTGCTGGATTAGCATTGCTCGCGGGTATCGGGGCGTCGCTGATTTCTGAGTCGTGGTGGCCGATCCTCGCAACAGCGGCTACGCTGGTAGTTATCATCGGCGCGTATGAGTATGCGGTATCGCACCCGCATTCGTACGCGAGCATCGAGGCACAGTAATGGCGAAGCTATCGACGCCGTACCATCAATGTGAGCAGCGGTTCACGCCGACGCAACAAGGCGTTACCCCTCAGTGCGGCAATGCTGCCTACCGTAAAGACTCTAACGGGCGCTGGTATTGTCGTAAGCATCTTGCCGAGCGGCGGCGGCGTCGTGTGGAGGGAAAACCTATCCCTGATGATGAGAGAGGCGCGCAGTAATGCCGTCGTTGACGCCCGGCGCGGAGGAAGTAGCACAAGGACTCGCCTCCAAAACAGGCCT
>Ga0070699_100006505_pt1 | contig 10173 bp, 4 predicted proteins | sample KBSK1503metaG_FD_65473 | JGI IMG/M metagenome (GOLD analysis project Ga0070699, IMG submission 65473) | Corn, switchgrass and miscanthus rhizosphere microbial communities from Kellogg Biological Station, Michigan, USA - KBS K1-50-3 metaG | ecosystem: Host-associated > Plants > Roots >... | reverse complement strand
TACGTGCTGGCGCAGCTCGGTGCGATGTCCGCGCTGACGAATTTGGCGGACAGCAAGACACCGATTGCCGATGCCGCGGCGGCCTTGGTTGGCACGTGGGGCGCCGTGGTCATCACCCTCGGCGCTGTCCTGTCGATGGCCGGAACTAACTCCGGCACTGTGCTGGAAGGATCGCGAATGCTGTATGCGCTCTCACTCGATCGCCGGATGGGACCGGTCAGCTACGTGCATCCGAGATTTCGGACGCCGTCGGTCGCGATCGTCGTCCACGTGATCGTGGCAACCGTGCTGGCGCTCATCAGCACCTTCGCGAACATGGCCCTGTTTTCGGCAGGTGCGCGCTTGACCACTTACCTGTTCACATGTGCCGCCCTGCCTCGCCTGCGGAAGTTGAGCGAAGGTGGGTTTCGCACGCCGGGACTGTGGATGCCGATTCTCGGTACGCTGGTCTCGATCGCGCTGGTGGTCAGCCTCGATCGGCAGAAACTCATCGCCGGCGTGGCAGCTTTGGCGATCGGAGTAGCGATCTGGGTGGCCACTCGTCGGCGTTGACAAAATCGCAGCGTCCAATAACAATAACTTCTCTCCAACCAATAGGTCCGACCACTTTCAGCGATAGGAGCGCCCGCATGCGCAGAGTCTCTCGGCTACTTGTGCTCACGATTCTTTTCGCGCCGATTCCCGTTGTTGATGCGGGTCAATTCCCGGAACAGAACATCAATATGGTGGCCGGCACGACGTGGCCAACGGGCGATCCATTCCTGAGGCAGCAGAACGAGCCCTCGATTGCCGTGTCGTCACGGAATCCACTGCATCTGCTCGCCGGCGCGAATGACTATCGCAGCGTCGACATCCCGTTCAATGCGGCGGCTCGGCCCGATGACGAAGAAACCGGCGACGCCTGGCTCGGCGTGTTCAAGTCATTCGACGGCGGCAACCGCTGGATCAGCACGCTGCTCGACGGCTATCCGCAGCAGAACAATCTCAGCTCGCCGCTCAATGGATATCAGGCCGGTGCCGATCCCGTTGTGCGCGCCGCGAACAACGGATTGTTCTACTACGGCGGAATCGTCCTGAACCGCGGAAACAATCCGCTGAGCGCCGTGTTCGTGTCGCGCTTCATCGATCGAAACAACACCGAAGCGGGCGATCCCATCGCCTACCTCGACACAAAGCTGATCGACAAAGGCGGCTCGGGCCAATTCACAGACAAACCTTGGATTGCCGTGGCGCCGATGACGAACGGCACGCAGTGCTCGGTCGATGGGCAGACGTTCGCTGCGCAGAACGTGTACATGGCGTACACCATCCTGGTCGGTGGCGACAACAACATTCGCACGAAGGTGATGTTTGCGAAGTCGACGGATTGCGGGACGACGTGGGACCCGATCAAGCTCAGCGAAATGTACTCGAAAAATCAGGGTGCGAGCGTCGCGGTGGATCCTTCATCCGGTGCCGTCTATGTCGCGTGGCGGCGATTCAAAGGGGTCAACGAACCTGATTCGATCATCATCGCGAAGTCGACAAACGGCGGCGCCTCGTTCACCAAAGGCGTCGTGGTCAGTAACATCAGTTTTCCGTTCGATCAACACACGACCGGAGCAGCGATCCGCACGAATGCGTATCCGTCCGTCGCCGTCGACAACAACGGACGGGTGTACATCGCATGGTCGGAACGCGCATCGGCCAATGACGACGGACGCATCGTTCTCACCAGCTCGGCTGATGGGCTGACCGGCTGGTCTGCATCAATCGCCGTTGCGCCGCCGGTCGGCGGCACTTCGAACGGGCGCGGACATCAGTTCATGCCTGCGATGACCTTCTTAGCGGGCAAGCTGACGATGATCTGGTACGACCTCCGCGACGATTCGACGATCGGCGGCTACTCGTTGAATCTCGCCACCAAAGTGTACGACCAGAGCCGCATTCTGGCCGGCAATCTGTTTCTGGGTCAGCCACAAATCGTCTTTTGGAACTTTCTCTCCGATACCTCGCCGGATGCGAACATCAAACTCGTCCGACGCCATACGCTCGATGTCTACGCTGCGGAGTCGACCGCTTTGGGATCGTTGCCGACATTCACGGCCGGCGTGCGGATTACGCGCTACAAATTCGGCAGCGTCTCACCGTTCAACACGATTCAGGACCTGCAGATCGATCCGCCCAACCTGCCGATGTTCCGTCAGGGGACGGTACCGTTCTTCGGCGACTACATCGATCTCGCCGCGTACACGCTCGGAGGAACAGCGCGCGTTCGCCACGCGGTGTGGACCGACAACCGCGATGTTCGCGCGCCGCTCGGAAGCCCGCCTGACTGGACGAAGTACACACCGGTGCACTCGCCATCACTCGGCAACACGAGCATCTTCGACCCGAACCAGGTTCCCCCGCCCTGCGCCTCCGACAACTTCGGCAACGCGATCTCGGCCGCATCACGCAACCAGAACATCTACACGACCCGCATCACCGACGGGCTGTTCGCAGGCTCTCCGGGGAATGCCAAGCCCCTCAGCACCAACGTTCAGCACGCTTTCACGATCTTCGTTCAAAACGCCCTCGGCACCCAGACGCTTTATCACCTGTCATTCGCGCAACCGCTGCCGGCGAATACGAGCGCCTCATTCGAGCAATTCGCGAATACGCCGACCATCGACGTAAACATCCCTGCCCATTCCACGGCGACTCGGACGGTCTTCGTGACCGCACCGCCGCACACCCGCATCGACGTCCTCGTGACGCAGGATGGCGGAGGACTGACGGCGACGGTCTCGCTCGATCCAGATCCGACGAATCCCGACAATTCGGGAATCGCCAACAACGAGACATTCAATCCCGACATCGGTAATCCGGATATCGGAAATCCGGACATTGGCAACCCGGACATCGGCAACCCCGACATCGGCAATCCGGATATCGGAAATCCGGACATTGGCAACCCGGATATCGGCAACCCCGACATCGGCAATCCCGACATCGGCAACCCGGATATCGGCAATCCGGACATCGGCAATCCGGATATCGGCAATAAGTCAGTGACCGATACGGGCTGGGATACCGCAAACCACGGAAACACGACCGGCGGCTATACCGTGAAGCTGTTCAAATTGAACGATCTCCCGCCTGGCGTTTCCGCACGGCTGATTCTGAACAAAATCTACGATACCCCTGTCGCCCGAGGGTGCAATCTTGGCGTCGAGCACGATCGCCAGGTCCAAACCAGCATCAAGGATCCGACCTTGGTCACGAATGTCAACGGTCTGTCGAATCCTTCGTTGACCGATCCCAGTGAAAAGAACGCGACAATTTGGCTGGCGCCAAACGAAAAAGGACGCATCACAGTTCGGCTGATGAGTCCCACACCGGGGTTGATCCTGGATGCGTCGCAGTTTGTCGTTCCCGTTTCGATCGCACATGCAGTCAATACCGCCGACGCGACCGGCGACAATCGCACGCCTTCGATTTCGCTGACGATTCTCACCGCATCGCTCCCCGATGGAAGGGTCGGCCAGAGCTACAACACGCCATTGAGCGCGATCGGCGGCCGCAATCCAAGGAGCTGGACTGCGACCGGGCTGCCGGCGGGCCTCACGGTCAGTGGCGCGGCGATCACAGGGACACCGCAGGTCTCCGGCACGTTTTCGGTCTCGATCACGGTCGCCGATTCATCGACTCCGCAACAGGTGAAATCAAAAACGCTCTCGCTTCAAATCGCTCCGGCGCTGGTCATTACAACTTCAGCCTTGCCGGACGGGACGCTGGCTGGAATGGGCGTTACAGTGCCCGATTACGACTTCACACTCGCTGCAACCGGCGGAGTCGGTGCGCGTACATGGAGTGTGACACCGGCTTTGCCAACTCGTCTCACGTTGGACCCCTCCACCGGCCGCATCGGACCTGCTCCGGTGAGCCAGACGGTCGATCAGGACTACACATTCAGCGTCACTGATTCCGCGAATCCGCCAAATAGTGCCTCGAAGGTCCTCCATCTCCGCACAGCACCGCCGCTGGTGATTACGACTCAATCGATTCCGAATGCGACCGTGACGCAGCCTTACAGCACCACGATCCAGGCCACGGGAGGGCGGCCGCCGTACGCTTGGAGTATCAAAGGGCCCTCGCAGTTGTCGATCGATCAAAACGGCGTGATCACCGGACTTTTCGATTCGCCTAACAGCAGCTTTGTCACCGTGACAGTCACCGATTCGGGATCTCCGCAGCGCATTGCGCAACAGCAGTACGATTTTGCTGCTGTCTTCCCGACCATCTCCTCGGTCCGACCGTCCACTGCAGCAGCTGGATTCGGACAGACCGTCGCGCTCGACGTTCTGAATCTGACGACTCTCAACAACGTGCGCGTGACCTTCAGCGACGGGACCACGACGAATCCGGGATCCGTCTTTCAGAGCGCATCGTCGCCGCAGCGAGTGGTCGTCCGCCTGCCGTTTGTCGGCGATAACAACGGTACGACCGTGAATTTGAACGCCGGCAATCTCACCATTGCCCTTCTGAACGGTATGCAGCAACTGGCGACAAGTCAGATGACACTAGCGACGACGCCGGGCGCTCCGGTCATCCAGTTCGTCATGGGATTGTCGATCCCGCCGGCCGTGGGAAGCCCGTGTGGGACGCTCAGTTCCACCGCCCCCATCAGCACGATCAGCCGGGGTCAAGGGATCGCGGTGTCGGCGCTCGGCGTCGACACAACCGGGGCCACGCTGACATTCAAGCAAGGAACGAATCCACCGGTGCAGGTCGGCTTCAGCTGCGCCTATAGCTCGTCAGCGTTCGGCGTCGCCCCGGTCTTCACCGTTCCGGCCAGCCTTGCCAATGGGCCGGTGTCTGTGACCATATCTACGAGTGTGAACGATGCTTCAAGCCCGGCCAGCGCACCGATTGATCTCACCGTCGTTTCGCCGTGATCAACGGCAACTACAGCGTCACCGACTTCGATCCGGGCAGCGGGTCATACCCTCCGAGTCCCTAACGCTCACCTAACGGCAATCCGGCGACGGGCATCAGCGACGAGCGGGTCCCCGTCGCCTTTCGTTTTGATGGCCAGGAATTGCTTGTAGGACTCGGTTGCATTCGCGCTGTGAAGTCCTTCTTGTGCCCGGCCCAGGTAGTAGTAAACGGGCGGGAAATAGTGGAAGGTCGGTACGTCATCGAGGAAGAGGGCGGTCGCTTCTCCGCGCCTTTTCGCGCAATTCTCGAAATCCGCCTCGGCCTCGGTGAATGCGCCAAGCTCCAGGTAGGCGCGGCCGCGATCGAAGCGAAGCAGCCACGAGTCGGCCAGCCGCTTGCCTTCTTCGAACTTCGCCACCGCCTCGCGTGCTTGCCCGCGTTTGAGCAGCGTTTCCCCTTCGATCAATTTGCCGTAGTGCTGCTGCTCGGGCTCGAGCTGTGCGCCTAACCTCGAGGCAATCGCCAGCGCGCGCGTTTCCTTTCCCGACTCGAGAAGCGTATGCGCAGCGGTGTAGAGCGCGTGCTCGTCATGCGTGCCGCTCGCTACAACCTGTTCGGCCGCAGCGGCATCGGGCCTCACGGCTGCTAATGTCGCAAGCTTGCGGTATCCCGCGTCTGTGCGCTTCTCCGCGCGGTCGCGTTCGATTCCATCTTTCAGAATCGCTACTGCGTCGGTCGTCGCTCCCTGATAAAGCGCCAAGTCGGCGAGTCCCATGCTGGCAATCGACTGCCCCGCTGCACTTTGTGATGCCAGGCGCTTGTAGGTCTCGGTGGCACCAGCGATGTCGTTCTGACCGAGCTGCGAGAGGGCGATGGCAACGAAGGCCTTCAAGTACGCCGGATTCATCGTGAGGACGTTTTTCGCCTGCGTGATGGCGGTGCCGAAATCGCCGGCGTACATCGCGTAGAGCGCCGCGTTGTTTCGGGCAACGTAATTCCTGGGATAGACCGTCAGAACGCGCTGCGACTCATCGAGCGCGCGCGTCATGTCGCGGCTGTTGAAATAGGCGAAAGGCAGATTATTCAAGCCTGCCATGTCGACCGGATACTGCTTGAGCAATTGCGTGAGCTCTTCAATCGCATGCGTGTTGTCGTGCTTCAGGAGGTAATACGCGCTTCGAGTGCGGTACTTCTCGCGATCGGTCATCCGGTCGATGTGGGACATGGCCAGCTTGTACTCGCTCTCCGCTTGGTCCTTCCGCCCCAGGTTTGCATCGACTGTGGCCAGGCCGGCATAGGCGCGGCCCATGTTCGGATCGAGCTTGATCGCCTGCTCGTAATGTTTGCCGGCGTCCTCGAACTTGCCGCGCCAGAAGAGATCCTGGCCTAACGCGTATTCGTGCGCCGCTTCCAGCGAGCCTGCCGTGAACGTTTCCGCGGCGGCGATCTGGGTGGACATCGGTGTGCTATCGCCGAGAGCTTTGCGCAGATCGGCAGCCGCGCGTCCAACAGCGGTCAGCACCTCTTCCTTCGTTTTCGCAGTGACCTCGCTGCTGTCGATCGGATTACCGGTCACGCCGTCGAGCGCCCGCAATGTCAAGTGATAGGAAGCCGTGCGATCGATCGTGCCGGAAACAACGACATTCACTCCTTCGCGGACCGCAATGAGCCGCGCCAGCCGCTCGTCGAGACTCGACGCGTTCGGCTGGATCTGCGCCGCGACCTTGCGAGCCTGACCGCGATTGTACGAGTTGATGAACGGCGCACCTTCGAGCGCTAGCGTGAGAATCGGTTCGAGCGTGCCGTCGAACACGGCATCGCCCGTCCGATTGTCGAGATCGGAAATAAGGACGCTCACCGGTTTATGCGCCGCCTCCGTCGCTCTTTGCCTCGACGCGCGCAGCGCCTGCCATCCCACGATCGCGCCGGCGAGCAGCAGGATGCCGGTGAACACCGCCGCTAGGGCGGCCAGTCCACCCTTCCGGCGCATCCGATATTGCAGCGAGCTGTGGAATGTCTGGGAGTCGAGGTCCAGCAAGATTTCCGCGGCTGATGAATAACGAAGCTTGGGCGCCGGCTGCAGGCAGCGATCTAGAATCTTCAGCAGGTACGGCGGAATTTTCGGATTGTGATCGCTGGCCGGCCGCGGCGTGCGCTGCGTGCGCTGGATCATCACCTCGTAGGCCGAGCTGCCGGTGAATGGAACCGTGCCGGTCAGCATCTCGTAAAGAATGATGCCGAGAGAATAGAGGTCCGACCGCTGATCGAGCGCAGTGCCCTTCACCTGTTCTGGCGACATGTAATGCGGCGTCCCGATGACTTTGCCGGCTTCGGTGAGGCTGGCCAGGTCGAGCGATTTCGCTAAGCCGAAGTCGCCGATCGCCACTCGTCCGCGTCCGTCGATCAGAATGTTCTGCGGCTTGAGATCGCGATGAATGACGCCCATCTCGTGCGCGGCCTGCAGACCTTCGCAGATCTGCCGGAAAATATCGATGGCCTTCGGGAGCGCCAGGCGGCCTTCAGCGTGCATCAGCGATTCGAGGTCCTGACCATCGACGTACTGCATGGTCAGAAACTTCACGCCCCCCGCTTCGCCAAGATCGTAGACGCGCAGAACGTTTTTGTGCGTGATGTTGCTGGCGAGCTGGATCTCGCGCTTGAATCGGTCCAGGATCCCCGGATAGCTGACGACATCGAGGCGGATGACCTTCAGCGCCACGTCGCGGTCGAGCTCGCGATCGCGGGCGAGGTAGACCTCTCCCATGCCTCCTTCGCCCAGCTGTCGAATGATGTTGTATCGCCCGCCGAGGTCACTCCCCTCGGCGATGGCACCGCTGAAGCGGCGGTCACTGGAGCCACTGACGATAGTCGACTTAGGTCTAGCAGCCGTCAGGTTCAGGTCAGAGAGATCGTGGCGGCACGCACTGCATTGGGCCGCACCCTGGGCATTCTCCACACCGCATCGAGGACATTCCATGGGTCGTGTGGACGACTATCGCCGATTGTACTCAAAACATCCAACTGCAGACGGCCACCGCAACGATGGCTGCCACCAGGTCGCCGACCAGCGCCGAGGGAATGGCGTGCCGCGTCCGCTTGACTCCGATCGATCCGAAGTAAACCGCCAGGACGTAGAACGTGGTCTCCGATCCTCCGTAAATCGTGGCCGCCGTTCGGCCGATGAGCGAGTCAGGACCGAATTGCTTGATGATGTCCGTCGTCAGGGCGAGCGAGCCGCTGCCCGACAGCGTTCGCAAAATCACGAGCGGGAAAATCTCTGGCGGAAAACGCGTGGCGCTCAGCAAAGGTCGTAAAGCGTTGGTGAGCATGTCCATGGCGCCGGAGGCCCGAAACATCCCGATGGCAACGAGAATCCCGACCAGAAACGGAATGATGCGGACCGCGACCTGGAATCCTTCCTTCGCGCCCTCGATGAACACGTCGTAGACCTTCAGCCCGCGGATCATGCCGATGAGCGGAATGCCGACCAGCAGCACCGGAATGGCCCACAGCGAGATGGCGCCGAGGATCGTGCGAATCACGTGTAATCCTCCACGCTCTCTTCTTCTTCCTCGTATGGAAAGAATCGCTGCAGGATCTTTGCTGTAGTAACGGCTGCTATAGCGCCGCAGAAGGTCGCGATGATGGTGGTGGAAATGATAGCGGTTGGATTCTTCGATCCGGCGGCCACCAGAACGCCGATGATCGTCGCCGGGATGAACTGAATGCCGGCGGTGTTGAGCGTCATGAACGTCACCATGGCATTGGATGCGGTCTCTTTCTGCGGATTCAGCTCCTGCAGCTCCTCCATGGCCTTGATGCCGAGCGGTGTGGCAGCATTGGAGAGGCCGAGCATGTTGGCGGCGATGTTCAGGATCATCGCGCCGATGGCCGGGTGGTCGGGTTGGATTTCGGGAAAGAGAAGCCGGCTGAATGGCCGCAGCGCGCGGCCTAGGAGTGAGATCAGGCCGGCCTTCTCGGCGACGCGCATGATGCCGAGCCACAGCGTCATGATTCCGATCAGGCCGAGCGCGGTCTCAACGGCCGTCTTCGCGGCGCTGACCGCGCCATTCGTGACTGCCCCCGCCGTCCCGTTGAACGCCGCTACGATCAGCGCGATCGCCATCAGGGCGAACCAGATGTAGTTCAACATCAGCGACCCTCCAGCGCGCGCAACAACCCTTCCGCCTGCGGATAGTCGGGCCGCAAGCGCAGGGCGGCGCGAGCATTCTCCCGTGCCGCAATGGTATCGCCGCGCTGGGCCTGCAGCACCGCCATGTTGAGCAGATTGCTGGCGTCGGTGGGATCGAATCGATGTGCCGCCTGGAATGCCGCCAGCGCTTTGTCAGACTGATTCGACTGCACAAATTCGATTGCAGCCTGCTTGTAGGCCTCTGAGCTGCGAGCATGCAGCGTCGCCGGATCGCGCGTGATCCTTTCCGTGTCGGCGATGAGCTGGGCGGCCTCGTCGAGGCGATGCTGCTCGATCAGATACACGATCATATTCGTCCGTTCGTGCGCGCGGCCGTCGTCGAGTCCGAAATTGCAGCAGATGCCGATCGCGAGGATGCCGGCAGCAATCCACGTCCACAGCCTCGGTCGCACAAACATCGCACCCGCGGTGATACACATCGGAATCAGGAGCGGGAGCCGGTAGCGCGACGAGACGAAGAAGATCGCCACCGAGACCGCGTAGACCGGAATGAAAGATGCCCATACCGTGAAATTTCGATCGCGCACGTAGCGCACCGCTCCAACAATTCCGAGCGGAAAGAGCAGCCAGGGCCCAACCACGAGAAGCTTCAGCGGCGAGGCCACGTCCTTCGTGAAGTATGAATAGCTGTAATTCAGCGACAGGTCTGTCTGGTTGAACGTGTATGCGATCTTGCGAAGGAAAAGAGCAAATGCCGCCGCCGGGTGCGCCCTCATCCACGCCCATGCCCGGCGATAGAACGAGCCGTATTGAGCTTCGATTCGCGGCGCATCTTCCTCCTGACCGGCGATCGTCGGTCGGATGCCAGACACATGATGATAGGTGCCGTCCGCGTCCGGATTGTTGCCGATATAGAAGTTGAGCCCTCCGTGCGACGCGATCATCACCGGCTCGTGCGCGACCACGATGTTTCGAATGGTCACCGGCGCAATCGGCAGAATGACGCCTGCCGCTAAGACGATCGCCGACCGCCACCCGCGTATCCAAAGCACCGCCAAAGCGAGTATCGGCGGCCACAGGAGCGCGTTCGGACGGTTCAGCACGAACATTCCAATGGC
>Ga0070699_100006504_pt1 | contig 10174 bp, 8 predicted proteins | sample KBSK1503metaG_FD_65473 | JGI IMG/M metagenome (GOLD analysis project Ga0070699, IMG submission 65473) | Corn, switchgrass and miscanthus rhizosphere microbial communities from Kellogg Biological Station, Michigan, USA - KBS K1-50-3 metaG | ecosystem: Host-associated > Plants > Roots >... | reverse complement strand
ACCGGGCCGGCCTTCGCGCACCAGCTCGATCGCCCGCCGCGGGTCGACGCCGGCGCCGACGAGGCAGCAAGCGGCAAGGGTGCCGCTGCGGCCGATCCCGGCATGGCAGTGGATCACCACGGTCCGTCCGGCAGCGAGATGCTCGAGGACGCGTCCCACGAGCTGGGCCACCTCGCCGATGCTCGATGGTGCGGTGTCGTCGCGGATCGGAAACCAGAGCGTCTCCAGGCCGGCGCTCCGCGCCCCATCGAGCAGATCGCCGAGGCCGATCCTCCCCATCTCCTCCTCCTCGAGCAGCGTGACCAGGACGCCTGCCCCGCAGGTGTCCCGAAGACAGGCGAGATCGGCTCCGAGCCGTTGAGCGGGCCCGAGCCGCGAATCGTGCGGCCAGCGTCCGGGCGCGGGAGAGAAACCAATCCGGCCAGGAAGGCCGTGCGCCTGCTGGGGAAGAAAGGCGACGGGCGGGTTCTCGTACAGGTTCATGGCAGCAATGGTAGGCGGGAGTGCGGCCGGGGCACAGCTGTTCGCAGGGAATCGGCTAGCCCTCGTCCGGTACATTCGGAGCATGAACCCATCCGGTTCCGTCGTGGGGTGCTCCACATGCGGTGCTTTGTATACGCCCGCTGCGGGAGACGAGGGTGTCTGCCCGACGTGCAGCAGCCTTCTTCCGGCTGAGCCGCCGGCCCGGCCCGCGCGTCCCGCTGGACCGAACCTACGCTCCGTCTCCGGGCGGTCGGAGACGAAGAGCTTCGACGTGGACTTCGATGCGGCCACGCGGCCTCGCAAACGCGTCAGCAGACGCGGTCTGCGGCGCATCGCGATCGGGGCGGCAGTCGTGGCGCTGGTCGCGGGTATCGGCGCGGCGATCGTCACGCGGCCGCGGCCTCTGATGCAGGCATGGACCTCCATACGTCGCCATTCGCCGATGGAGGCGTGGACCGCGGTCCGGCACTTCGCTTTGAACACGTGGGCCACCGTCCGGCCCCACCTGCCATTCATCGACGGGTCACGGTCCGAGCGGAGCGCGTCAGCCTCGACCCCGACGCGAGACACGACCGCGTCTCGATCAACTCACAAGCGCTCGCAGCACGGCAAGGGGAAGCGGAGCGGAGACGACTGAGCACGGTCTCTCGTCGAGCTGCCGGGCTGGGTATCGCAGCGAGCCCGTAGACCCTTGCGATCCTTCGCTTGACGTGCCTTTCTCCCTCGCTTCGCACCGTCGCTGGTGCGAAGCGAAAGGAGATTCCGATGCCGTTCGTCAACGTTGGCAAGGAGAATTCCGGCAACATCGACCTCTATTATGAGGACCACGGCGCCGGTAAGCCGGTGGTGCTGATTCACGGCTGGCCGCTGAGCGGCGCCTCCTGGGAGAAGCAGCTCCCGGTCCTGTTGGAAGCCGGCTACCGGGTCATCACGTACGACCGCCGGGGATTCGGCCACTCCAGCCAGCCGACGTCGGGGTACGACTACGATACATTCGCCGAGGACCTGAACAAGCTGATGACGAAGCTCGAGCTGCGCGACGTCGCCCTCGTCGGCTTCTCGATGGGAGGTGGCGAGGTCGCCCGCTTTCTGGGCACCTTCGGCTCCGACCGCGTGCAGAAGGCCGCCTTTCTCGCGGCCGTTCCGCCATTCCTGCTGAAGACGCCGGACAACCCCGGCGGCGTGGACGGCAGCGTATTCGACGGCATCAAGAAGGCGATCGCCGCCGATCGGCCGGCGTTCCTCTCCAAGTTCCTCGCCGACTTCTACAATGTCGACGTCCTGCGCGGCGAGCGCATCAGCGACCAGGCCGTCCAGGCCAGCTGGAACGTGGCAGCCGGCGCGTCGCCCAAAGGCACTCTCGACTGCGTCACGGCCTGGTACACCGACTTCCGCAAGGACCTGCCGCGCATCAATGTGCCCACGCTGGTGGTTCACGGCGATTCCGATCGCATCCTGCCGATCGAGGTCACCGGAAAGCGCACGCAGGAGGCGGTCAAGGGGAGCCGGCTCGCGGTGGTGAAGGGCGGACCGCATGGCCTGAACTGGACGCATGCGGAGCAGGTCAACCGCGAGCTGCTCGACTTCCTCCGACAGGGACGTTGATGGCAGACTCCTCGGTAGTCCGTTTTGGAGTAGAAGCCCCTCTGATGCCGAGGAAGCTGCAGTTCGACCTGGAAGAGCTCCGCTGGGCGTTCGAGGATCAGAGCGGCGAATTCTCCTGGGTGCTCGACACCGAAACGGGGATGGTGCTCCGCCTCTGTGAGGAAGAGGAAGAGGAGCTGCCGCTGCCGATCGAGGAGATCGAGGAGGATTCCACCGGCCGGTTCCTGGCCATCGAGCCGGAGGACTCGCACGAGGGCCACCGCGACATGCAGGAATTCATCGGCACCGTCGCCGACTCCAGGTTGCGGGAGCTGCTCGAGGCGGCGATTGCGGGCGGGGGAGCGTTCCGCCGATTCAAGGACGTGCTCACCCGCTTCCCGGACGAGCGCGAGCGCTGGTTCCATTTCCAGCAGGAGCGCTTGTTCGGGAGGATCCGCGACTGGCTGGCGGCGAACGGGATCGAGGGGCCGGAATAGATTGACCGCGTCCCGGTAATAGATTGAGCTTTTGCCGCAGCGATCGCGACACATTCCGAAACGTGAATTCGACTCTCGGGCCGCAGTCATTGGCGGCATGTGGCGGATGATCTGCCTCATCGTGTTGGCCGCCTGCGCGAGCTATCGCGCACTGCCGCTGGAAAGGCCGCCGCCGGGACCCTCGCCGCTGACGCTGCGATACGAGAAGAAGCATGTCTTCGCCTCCATGCGGGAGGACGCGCAGGTCGAAGCCGTCTTTGCGTCGGATGCGACCATCGCGGCCGTGGTCTCGCGGCCCCGCGAGGGCGTGTTCGTTTCAACCGACGGAGGCTCTGACTGGACGTTCGCGCAGATCGACGACCGCTTCCACGACGTGATGCTCGACGGCCAGCTCATCGTCGGCCGCGGGACGTCACGGCTCCATTGCTCGAGGGATGGTGGCAAGAGCTGGCGGGCCTGGGGCCCGACTCCCATCGACGCCGCGGCCGTGGCAGGGGGCGCGATCCATGCGGCAGGGGGCGGACACCTGTACATCTCGCAGGACTGCGCGCAGACCTGGAAGACGTTGACGCCCCAGATCCCCGGCGCGTGGCGCGCGCGCAGCATCGCCGTGGACCGGCAGAGCATCTACATGTCGGTGCGGACCGTCCGCGAGACCGCGCCGCTGACGACGCTGCTGGACGGAAGCTCCGACGGGGCGCAGGCCGCCCTTTCTTTCGTCGACGGTCACGAATCGAGAAGGTCCGCCGGGGGCGATGTCTGGGTGACGCACGACGGCGGCGCGCTCTGGCAGCGGACATCGCTGGCGCTCGACGCCTGGCTCGCGGTGCTCGACGGGCAAGTCTGGGCGGTCGCCGCCGATCCGATGACCGAGGGAGCCGCGCTCGTTCGGCGATCACCTCTGCTGGCCGCAGCGCTCGACGGCCAGCTCCGCGACGCCCGCGTCGACGCCAACGCCTTGCGGGCGTCCTTCGTGTTTCCCGGCCGCGGCAAGCTCCTTCGCGCGATCGCTGCGCCGGCGTTTCGTTCCGTCGACGAGGGCATGACCTGGGCGCGCATGGATCAGGCGCCCGTCGCCCTAGGGACCGCACTGGAGCGACAGCGCGCTGCCCAACCAACGATCGAGAGGACGCCGGAGAGGCCGCGCAGACCGGACCGCGGCGGCGGACGGGCGAGCGCAGGCGGACCTCCCGGCGGCGAGGGAGGTCGCGGCGGACGTCGCGGAGGCCGCCGCGGCGCCCCCTCCGGGCAGCCCCCGCAGCAAGTGCAGCGGGGCCCGCGCACCGTATCGCCCGAGACGTTTTTCACGCTGCTCGATCCGCTGCGCCTTCTCTCTCGCTTCAACTCCGGTCGGGCGCTGACCGGCGTCGCGGGAGACAGGGTCCTCTACGCCTACGTGCCGACGGAGCAGTTCTGGAGCTCGCTGGTCGACGCGATGATCGCCGAGAGCGATGCGGAGGGAGAGATCGCGCTCAGTCCCGGGACACGCGGTCTAGAAAGCGCCCCAGATGGGGGGTTCGAGCTCCTCTTCTCTACCGACGGCGGCGCGAGTTGGAACGAGCTCCCTCCCCCCGGGTTCGATGTCTCGATCCGGCAGAGAGGCATTCTGCCGTATCCCGTCGGCATTGCGGCTGCGGCACAGCAGGCGATCGTGCTGTTCGGCGGAATCGACCGAAGCGGCCAGAACTGGCGCGAGCCCTGGCGCTGGGCGCAGTAGCAAACCCGCAAAGTTGACCCCGCCGTTCGCGGGGCCCGGGGTCAGGGCGTCAGCACCGCGCGGAAGCGGACGCGATTCTCGATCATCCTCGCGAGAGCCTGCTCGGCCTGTTCCAGCTTGAACACCTCGATGCGCGGACGGACGCCGGTGAGGACGCTGAAGGCGACGGTCTCCTCGGAATCGAAGGCGCTGCCGCTGGGCCAGCCAGCGATGGTCTTCCCGCTCAGCAGCGGGAGTGCCGAGACTTTCAGCGGGTCGAACGGCGCGGCCACGATGAGGAGCTTGCCGCGGGGCTTCAGCCCGCCGATGGTGCTCGCGATGGCCTCGCTGTTCGGCGCCGTTGCCAGGACCAGGTCAGCTCCTCCGAGTTTTTGCAGCCCCTCCGCGGCGGGCACCTTCTGCGTATCGATGTATTCGTGCGCGCCGAGCTGGCGGACGAGCTCCGCCTTGTCCGCGCCGCGCGAGATGGCGATGGTCCGGAAGCCCATGCGCGCGGCGAACTGGATGCCGAGGTGGCCGAGGCCACCGATGCCCTGGACCGCCACGGTATCGCCGGGACGAGCGCCGCTGTTGCGGAGCGAGTTGTACGTGGTGATGCCCGCGCAGAGCAGCGGGGCTATCTCGACGGACTCGAGCTTGTCGGGGAGGTGCACGCCGGCTTCGTGCGGCACGACGGTGTACTCGGCATACCCGCCGTCGTAGCTGATGCCGGTGATCTTTTCCCGCTCGCAGTTGATGAAGAGGCCCTTGCGGCAGGCGTTGCAGACGAAGCAGTGGCCGCCGTGCCAGCCGACGCCCACCCGGTCGCCCTTCTGCCACTCGGTCACGTCGGCCCCTACCTTGTCGACGCGCCCGGCGATCTCATGGCCCGGGATCCGCGGCAGCGTCAGGCCGGGAAAGGCGCCGGCCTTCACGTACGCGTCGCTGTGGCAGACTCCGCACGCTTCCACCTTGATGCGGATCTGGCCCGAGGCGGGTTCTGGGAGCTCGCGCTCGACGAGCTCGAACGCGCCGTTGGGCTTGGACACCTGTACGGCCCTCATCATCTTTGGCATTGGCCTCTCCACCCCTGCGCTTTTGCCAGGATCTTCTTGAAATGCGCGGCGGGCGCAGGTGTTGCGCGGAGATCTATCACTCTGAGCGCTGATTCGGGCGTCTCACGGCAAGAGTGCGGCGCGCACTGGGGCACGGGCTGCCTCTGCGGTGGGTGCCGGCTCGCCCGCCCTGCTGCTGGCGGCGATCGTCTGCTTCTTGCATGTGCCGTCGTCATCCCTAGGCTTGCCGTCCACACCAAGGAGGAACGACATGAGGACACTAGTGATCGGTATAGCTGCGGCCGGATTGGTTGGCGCCACGACGGCGAAAGCAGGCGAACAGCCTTCCACTTCCGACAAGTCGGCGGCGCAGCCCAGCCAAAGCCAGACGTCACAGACGCAGAGCCCCTCGGGCAAGTCGATGGACCAGGCGCCTTCGAGCCAGAGCTCGGCATCGACGAGCGCGACGGGCACTACGGCGAGCGCGAGCAAGGAGCTCTCCGGCGTCGTGAAGAAGGTGGACAAGGACAAGCGGTCGCTCAAGATCTCGTCCGCGACCGGCGGCGAGCAGGAGCTGAAGCTTGCCGAGACCGCGACCATCACCCGCGATGGCACCCAGGCCGGCCTTGATCAGATCAAGGAAGGCGACCAGGTGCGCGCGAGCTTCGACGCGAGCGGCAGCCCGAACAAGATCGAGGTGAGCTCGAAGCAGAAGGCGGAGAAGAGCGACACCAAGGCGAGCGATACGAAGCCCCAGAGCAAAGACAAATACTAACTAGCACTGGCGCTTTCCTTCCTCGGCGGCTTCGACGGTAGCGAAGGGCGCGGTATCCTCCCTCGGTGAGGATCGCGTCCCTTCTGCCGTCGGCCACCGAGGTTGTCTGCGCTTTGGGCGCGCGGGCTGAGCTGGTCGGGCGATCGCACGAATGCGATTTTCCACCCGGCCTCGATGACGTTCCGGTCCTCACGTCTGCGCGTATCGGGCCGCTCCCCTCGAGCAAGGCCATCGATGCTTCGGTGCGCAGTGTCCTCAGGGACGCCCTCGCCATCTACGACATCGAAGTGGACGGGTTGCGCGCTGCGCGGCCGGACGTGATCGTCACGCAGGACCTGTGCGACGTCTGCGCGGTGTCCCTCCATGACGTGAGGGCGGCGGTCGCGCGCCTGGCCCGGCAGGACGTCGCGATCGTCAACCTGCACCCCATGCGTCTGGAGGACATCTGGAGCGACATCGCGCGCACCGCCGAGGCGATCGGACGCTCCCAGGCCGGAGTGCGGCTCGTGGCCGGGTTGGGGGCCCGGGTCGCAGACGTCGCGCGCCGCGCGGCGATGGCGCGGGCGCGCCCGCGCGTCGTGAGCATCGAATGGATTGCGCCGGTGATGGTCGGCGGGATGTGGATGCCGGAGCTGATCGCGCTCGCGGGAGGAGAGGCGCTGGTGACGCGCCCCGGGCAGCACGCGCCGACGCTGGACCGCGACGCGCTTGCCGCGCTCGATCCCGAGGTGGTGCTGGTGAAGCCGTGCGGGTTTCCGCTGCAACGCACCGTCGAGGAGCTCGACGTGCTCCGCGAGGCGTTGCCGAGCGCGTGGCGGGCGCGCGTCTATCTCGCGGACGGAAACGCGTTCTTCAATCGACCGGGGCCTAGGATCGTGGAGTCTCTCGAGATCCTGGCCGCATGCGTGCACCCCGACCTGTTCGACGACTTCGCTGCGAAGCACGCGGCGAGCTTTCGGGCCATCGAGCCGGATTGAACAGCGCGGCGACCCGGCGAGGCAGCAGGAAATCGAGCTCGTCGCCCGCGCACATCTGCCCCTTCTTCGAATTCGCGGACATCATACGCAACTCCTCGTGCCAACTCGCCCGAGGAGGAATCGTCGAGCAACCCCACTCCTTCGTCCACTTCCGAACCGTGGGGTGTGGTTACGGGTAGCTCAACCTCGCCGTGACGGCGTGACGTCCGTACTCGCAGCCGCGAAGTGCCGGGGACACGATGTTCTTATCGTGTCGAAGTGCCGGGGACACGATGTTCTTATCGTGTCCCCTAGCCGGACGACGAATCAAGGGTTCACGGCGGCAAGCGCCTCGCGCTCAGCCGTCGCACCCCGCAGATCGATGCGGAGGATGGCGACCGGTCGAGAGGAGGACCCGCCCAGCGCGACCCGGAGCCGGTCGCGCCCGTCCGGAAGCGGCAGCGTGAACGTCACCGTGCGGTCGTCGAGGCGGGCTGTGGCGCCGGGGGCGGGCCGCGCGTTGAGCAGCAGGAGGCGCGATTCCTGCGGGCACGGCTCCTTCGTCTCCTTGCGAGTCGCGAACACCGCCTGCGCTCGCAGTTCCCTCCGGGGCACCTGCTCGATCCAGAGCTTCTCGAACGCGCCCCGCTCCAGCCTCGCACAGCCGGTCGGCGTCGGAACCCTCGCGACCGGCACGTCGACGCGCCCCGCGATCGCGTACCCGACCCGACGCACCTCACGCCGCTCGAGACCGATGCGCCACGACTCCAGCGGCCGCGTCGGGCTCGCCACGTCGAGCCGCACCGCATCGATGCCGTCGGGAAGGTCGAAATTGTAGAGGACGTCGCGCCAGCCGTCGCGGGGTGTCTCGCCCATCGTGCCCGACGAGTGCAGAGCGCGGCCGCCGTCCGCCGATGCCTTGACCTCGAGCGGCAGCCAGTCGCAAGCGGCGTCCTGCGAATGGAGCACGAGCTTGAGCTGCATCGCCTTCATCCCGGGCCAGACCCGGAGGCGGGCGAGCTCGATGCCCGCGTTCTGGTAACAGGACGGCAGCTCGGGATCGATCTCGAGCAATTTCGCTCCGCTCAAGAGCCGCCCCAGGGAGATGTCGCGGTGATCCGATTTAGGGGGAGGGGGTGGCGTCACGGGCTTGGACGGTTGGGTCAGCTCGCGCTCGAGGGCCTCGAGCTGCGCGCGCCGGGCACGCTCAGCGTTTGGGCTTGGGCGTTCCGAGAGCGTGCTCATCATCTTCCGTATCGCGATCAGAGGCAGGGCGATGGAGGCGAGAACGACGATCGCCGCGAGGGCGAGCGGGAACCTGGCCTGGCCCGGACGCTTCCTCGGCGCGGGCGCGTCGAGGGCGAGCAGGGCCTCGACGGCGGAGGCTGGACGCGAAGCACGCTTGCGCGCCGTCAGCCGGCTGAGGAAGGCGCGAAAACCCGGCGAGACCTGCAGGTGGTCGAGGCGGAGCTCGAGGTCGGGGCCGAGGATGTCTTCCGGAGCCTTGCGGCCGACGAGATGGACCAGAGTGGCTCCGAGCGCGTACAGGTCGGCGGTGGCGTCGACGGTGCCACCGAGCTGCTCGGGCGGCATGTATCCGAAGGTTCCGACCAGCGTCGCGCCGTGGGTCACGCCTTCGACGGCCCGGGCCGCGCCGAAGTCGACCAGCGCGAGGGTCCCGTCGGGGCGGCGCAAGACGTTCGCGGGCTTGACGTCGCGGTGCACGATGCCGCGCTCGTGCAGGTAGCGCAGGATGCTCAGGAGCTGCCGCGCGATGATGCGCGCTTCCGATTCGTCGATGCCGATGCGCCTGGAGAGTGGTTCGCCCTCGACGAGCTCCTGGGCGAGATAGAGGCGCAGGGAAGGGCCCTCGCCTTCGCGGAAGGAGTCGATCAGCCGCGGAATCTGCGGGTGCGAGACGGAGCCGAGGAGCCGGGCCTCGCGCTCGAAAGCATCGAGCTGTTGCGCGGTGGGGACGAGGGCGAACACCAGCTCCTTGAGCGCCACCATGCCCGTCGGCCCTTGGGCGCGGTATGTCCTTCCATGCGGAGACTGCGCCAGCACCGACAGCACGCGAAACGCTCCGGCTTGCGCGGCGGCGCCGCAAACAGCGCAGCGGTTTCCGCTCAGCAGAGCGGAGCACGACGGGCAGGACGCGTCGTCCATCCAGCGATGATGACATCGGGACTCGATGGCACCACTTTTCCAACCGCCGTCGCCAGCGCACAGGCGCGCCCGAGGTGCGCTCCCGCTCAATGCGCGGGTTCGAGCGGGAGATCGACTGTGAAGACCGCGCCTTTGCCGGCCGTGCTCGCGACCCGGATGGTGCCGCCGTGCGCATGTACGAACTCGCTGGCGATCCACAGCCCGAGCCCCAGCCCGCCGTACTGGCTGACCCCGACGGCCCGCTCGAACCGGCGAAAGATCCGCTTCTGGTCTTCGAGGGCAATACCGATGCCCTCGTCCCGCACGGAGAGGAGCGCGCGATCGCCATCGCGCTCGACCCGGACGTGCACCGGCTTTCCCCGGCCGAACTTGAATGCGTTGAGCAGCAGGTGGGCGATGACATGCTCGAGGCGGGCAGGGTCCCAGCGGCCCACCACGGGCGCAGGCGCTTCCACCTCCAGGCCTGGCGAGGCCGCCGGAGCGAGGCGATCTCCCACCTCCCGCGCCAGCGCGCCGAGATCGACCGCCCTCCAGTCGAGCTCGATGCGAGCCTGCTCCAAGCGGATCGCGTCGAGGAACTGATGGATCAGGCCGTCCATGCGCAGGACTTGCCGCAAGGCCGCGCGCAGATCGTCCTCCGACTTCTCAGACCTTGTTCCCAGCCGCTGCAGGCGCAGCCGGAGCGTGGTGAGCGGAGTGCGAAGCTCATGCGCCGCGACGGTGAGGAAGTTCTCGCGGACGATGCGAGCTTCCTCGGCTGCGAGGATGGCGCGCAGTCGCGAGTGGCAGAGAATGCTGAAGCCGACGCCTATCGCCACGAATACCCCGGTGGCGATGACCGCGGTCGCCGACAGTGAGGGGTGCCCGTACGGAACCAGGAAGAAGACGTTCACGATGGCCGCGCCGAGAAAGGTGCAGACCAGCCCCGGCAAGAGCCCGCCGTACCAAGCGCTCATGAAGTT
>Ga0070699_100006503_pt1 | contig 10175 bp, 6 predicted proteins | sample KBSK1503metaG_FD_65473 | JGI IMG/M metagenome (GOLD analysis project Ga0070699, IMG submission 65473) | Corn, switchgrass and miscanthus rhizosphere microbial communities from Kellogg Biological Station, Michigan, USA - KBS K1-50-3 metaG | ecosystem: Host-associated > Plants > Roots >... | reverse complement strand
GTCCACGCTGCCCCTTGCGAACCAGAAGCCGAATGCGAGGATCTTTCCTCGTGTACTCCCGAACTAAATCAGCTGTTCCGTCCCGGCTGTCATCGTCGACCACGATCAATTCGTAATCGAACCTCACACCATCCAAAGCGCTGTGCAGGCGCCTGAGTAGCGTTGGAATATTGCCGGCTTCGTTGAGGGTGGGAATGACAACCGCGAGTTTTTGGCGTACAGATTCCGTCGTCTTTGGTGCCGTAGTAGTGCGTATTTTGGCCGGTATTTCCATGTTTATCTGCCATCCTCAGGTGCCTGCTGCGGTATCACGTGGTGTCGCGGTACCCAGACGTAAATGCCGCCATTGGTATACCGTGTTACTTCTGGCCCTGGAAGTGTGAGGCGAGCGATCGGCTCGTAGTTGCTGAGGATCGCCTGACGCATTGAGGGAGTTGTGTAGAAGTCGGCCAGTTTGCTCGAAGAAAAACGCCCGAGATCAAAATCCAGCAAGATCAGGCCATAGCCACCATTGCTGATGCGAGAGACGACTTCATCGTCGGGAAACATGCCCTTCCTCGTGAGCGCCGAGTAATGCCACAGATTCGTCACTGGTGCATCGAGGCCTGCACGAACCGGGTCACCCGCGTAATAACATAAAGTCGATGTACCCGGAGGAAAGTTTTCCTTAAGGTAGCTCTGCAAGGTGCCGTCGAGGGAGAAGTCAATGGGCCTGACTTGTGGCACGACGAAAGAGGAGCCCAGAAGGGCAACCACTCCAAGGGTGAGACCGAGGGCTCCGATCCATGTCAGTGCTGGCAATATCCTCTCTTCTGTTGCTATTCGCGCCGCGAATAGACAACTCAGGACAACGGTGATTTCGAGACAGCGATTGGTGTCGGCGCCGGAGCCCGATGAAAGAAGAAAAAGAAAGTACACGGCTACTGATGATCCGACGTAGCAGCCAGCCAGTTTGTCCGGGTGTTCCGTCAAGAAATCAACCCCGGCCAGCAGCGGCACGAAAAGCGGTATTACAAACATTAGAACCTCTGGCAATACGAGGTTCTTATCAAACGGAAGCCTATTGTAGGAGAAGAAATGCAGGAGAAAGGCTTGGTGCGAAAATACTGCTCGTGAAAAGATCACTACCATAATGACCGCCCCGACGGTCATTATCGTGACGAACTCGAAACACTGACGGAAGCGTTTGCTGATCAGAAGGTATGCAAAAACAGCGAGTGGCGCAGCCACAAATTGCTGCTTGTAGAATAAGCTGGCTAGCATGAGCGGTGCGGAAAGCAGCAGAACTCGGCCACTATCGCGGAAGCTGTAAGCGATTAGGAAACCTAGAAATGCTAGCAATAAGGCAACCATGTCGGCGCGGGCTGAGATGCCGTAGCGCCCGACGAATGCGTTCGCGAAGAGAATGAGCGGAGCCAATAACGCCACCAGTGGACTGCGACATGATCTGAAGGCGAATATCGCCGCGGCAATTGCAAGGCCCATGGTGGCGGCGAGAGAAAGGAGCCGCAATGGCGCATACGAAGGCTGGTCGGGATTGACGATCTTCGCGCCGATTAAGTAGCAGAGCGGACCATAAATAGCTCCATCAAAGCGACCGCCCTTCGGGAGGGCATAGATGTGGACTCCTCGCCGGAGGTGTACCATCTCGGACAGTTGTGTGCCTTCGGCTGCGTCTTCTTCTCCAAGGTATCGCAACCTTGCCGGCCACTTTGCAACCTGAACGAGGGCACAATAGCCGACCAGGACCAGAGCCGTAAAGGGCACTATCGACCGGCGAATTGTTTTTGCTAGCTTCGACATATCCAATGTTTCAGGCAGCCCGAACTGAGGACTGAACCCGCGACTGGCACCAGGCATCTGCCGGGCTGATCATTTCGGGCGTCATCGTTCAGTGGCCGCCTGGGCTTGCAGTATTTTCGCCAGCAGTGGGTTGAGAAGGCGGGTTGAGCGGGTACGGGGATACCCTTGCCGGGAACTCATCCGGCTCGACCAGCCAGACCTGCCGCTTCTTGAAGTACCTGATCAACTCCTCATTCTCTGCCTGACCCATGTCATGCGCCCAGATGACTTTCGAATCGTCTATATCGGCAGAGTTGTTCACCCATCCCTCCTTTGGGTCGTGCTGCGGAGAGTAATGCACCAAGGCCAAATGCTGTCCCGGGTGACCCTCAAGCTGAGCTTGTATGCGCGCACGTTCCACGAGCTGGTTCCATGGAGAGCCCCAGGTTTCCGGTATTGAACCATTGAGGACCTCCAAGTGGAATATGGGAAGGGCCACACGCAGTAGCAACAGGGCCACGGCTATGAGAGGCACCGCCCGCACAATCGCCAATCCGGTTGGCTTTCGGTACCATCGCCAGTGCCGAATCCGCTGCAGCGCAATCATTATCAGGGCGTACATCTCGGCGGTCAGAGGTGCTGCATAGTGCGCATTAGCATACGCTGGCAACAGCAGTCCCAGCAGCGATACACAACATACGAGCAGCAGAAAGCGTGTCTTAGGGCGAAGGTCCTTATAGGACATGCCGTAGGGCAGCACTAGACTCAGAATTAAGAACGGGAGGGTAAGCAACGGCCCAAAAAAGAAAAACCAGATCATGTCAACTTTGATCACGGCGGCGAAAATCGGGTGCAGACGTGCAAATTGGTACTGACTGAGGGCCCAACCTAGATAAAGGTTCTGAATGACCTGATGGTGATATTTTGGCACGGGCTTGACTGGCAGCCAGGGGAAACCTGGGTCGACAAAATAGGTTTCCAGATTTACGAAATAGGGAGGGCGAAAAGGACTGCCTGTCGTACGCCAAAAATAATAGAGCATGCAGCATGCGGTCACAGCCAATACAAGCCCAAGTGGAAGCATGACACGCCTAAGAGATTGCCGCAGGGCCTGTCCATTCTTTCGCAGCACCCAAATAAGAAGCGCCAGACCTATGGGAAGGCTGAAGAATAGACCTTCAAACGGGCGGCTGTTGGCGAGAAGGGCCAGACCCAGACCCATCAGCAGAGCATCACCTACACGCTGGTGCCGCTTAATCCGCGGCAGCGCCCCAAGAACCAGCGCCCCGCCTGCCGCCGCTACGGCGCCGCCGAAGTAACTGTTCGTCCAATAGCTGAAAACACCAAGCCGAATAACAGCCAGCAGCCCACCTAGCAAAGCCCACACCGAGGGCAGCCAGCCCTGCAACATCCAGCAGATGGCCGCACACATCAAGCCCACACTGAGCCATACCCCCCAAAAGGGATGCCCAGCTATCGCCTGGCCCAGAGCGAGAAATAGCCCCTGTGCGGGATAGAAGACCGAACAATAGGTGGGCTTGTGGATGACCGTGACGCTCTCAAAATGAACCCACATGAGGTGAGTGGGATTGGTGACGCGGCCATGGGCGAAGGTGTCAGCCATCAGGAGGTAACTGAAATCATCGTGGACAGCGGGCTGCGGAATCGGCTCGATTGGCAATACAGCCGCACGGAGAAACAGTGCCGCTATGCCAACGACGACAACTGCAAGCCCGCGCCTGCGGGCGAGCTTAGCAAATCCGGGCTCTAATGTTCTAAACCAGTGAGACCCTGCCTCGGGGAAGGTGAAGGCGACGATCACCGCGATCAGTACCAAGCCGCACTCGATTAGAAGCATCTGCCGGAAAGCTCCGTTGTTAAAGTTTTGTGGCAATCATTTCGCTTGACGTCGCTCATCTGCTGGAACCGGAAGCTCTACTTGGCGAGTGGCCAGATCGGCTGAGTACGGGGCGAGCCTTGGAGGGGTCTCATCCGCCTCCAGCAGCCACGCACGGCGGTCTTTGTAATAGTGGATCAGCTCCTCATTCTCCACCCCACCCATGTCCCGCGCCCAAACGACCTTCGACTTGTCGATGTTCGCCCCGTTGTATACCCATTCAACTAGCGTGTCGTGATCCGGTCTATAGCGCACCAGAACCAACTGCTGTTCCGGCAGCGAATCAAGCTGTGCCAGGACCGATGCCCGCTCCGGCCCCATGGCCGGCCAGGTTCCCGGCTTCGGGCGAGCACCGAGAGTGCGCGCTTGGAGGGGAATCATGAACACACAGATCAGCACGATTGCGCGCACAAGGAACAGCCCGGTCGGCTTGCCCTCCCAGCGCCATTTTCTCAAATGTCGCATTCCTTGCAGAATCACCGCCAGAATTACGGCAGTTATGGGAGCGGCGTAATGGGCAACGAAAAATATGACAACGGCCGTTCCCACAAAGGAAACCACCCCGGCGATCAATAGACATCTAATTCGGCGGTCGCGCAGCACACGGGGCAGCATGAAGAGCGGAATTGTGAGCACCGGCCCGAAGAAAAATACCCAGATTGTTCCAATCTTTATCGCTGTTTCCCGGGTGAAGCCGGCCAAGGAACGAGCCTGCAGGTATCTGGGGAATTCGAGCCCGAGATAAAAGTTCTGCATAACCCTGTGATGGTAGACGGGCTCGGGGTTAGGACTCTGCCAGTAAAAGTACCGGGCAACAGCATACTTGTCACGGTTCACCTGATAAGGCATTCTGAAGGGGCTGCCGGTGACCCGCCAGAAGTAATAGCCCATGCCGGCACCGGTCACGGCGAGCACAAGCAACAGGGGAAGCACGACGCGCAGCACCAAGACTGGCGGCGATGGGCGTTTCTTCCCCATCATCCAAAACACCAGCGCCATCCCTACCGTCAAGCTGAGGATCAGACCCTCGTAAGGCCGGGTATTGGCCAGCATCGCGATACCGAGTGCCATCAGCAGGGCATCGCCCACGCGTTGCTGCCGCATGATCCGTGGAAGCGCCCCCAGCACTAGCGCTCCACCGATCGCCGCCGGAGCACCACCCCAATAACTGTCGTCCCAGTAACTGAAGACACCGAAGCGCAATACCGGCAACAAGCCGCCGAGCAAAGCCCACCCCGGAGGCAGCCACGCCTGCAGCATCCAGCACATCGCGGCGCACATCACGCCTACGCTGAGCCATACCCCCCAAAATGGATGCCCGCCAACAATTCTGCCCGCAGCCAAGATAAGACCTTGCACGGGCGGATACATGGAGGCATAGGTGGGCTGAAAGATGACATGAAAGCTCTCAAAGTGAACCCACATAGGGTGTGGCGGGTTGGCCAGCCGCCCGCTCAAGAACGTATCCGCTGCGAGTAAGTGGCTGAACTCGTTGTTCACATAGGGCGGAGGAACAGGCACGAGCGGTAACAGCGCGGCACGTATCGCCAGGGCAGCAAGGCCGCAAATCATTACGCTGGTTTTGCGGCGCCGCGCAATGGCTCGCAGCGTTCTTTCCGCCCTATCAAACCAGCCGGCGCCAAGCTGGGGATAGATGAGCCCAATCAAAAGCGCGAGAGAGACAAGTAAACTTTCCGGTCCTATGAAGGTGAACATCTAGTGCCGTGCCTCAGCCCCCTGAGCACCAGTGTCCTTCGGCGTAACCTCTCCGCTAAGGATTGGGTTGCTCGGCCCGCGGAACGCGTCAATCCCGAAAGCTCCTAGGGGGAGAGCTGCCGTATACGAGCTTCTAACCAAGTGCCCGCCGATTTTAGAGGATTATTTAGCCAACTGAAGTCCCACTCGTATTGCTTGCTCCAGGCGCTCGGCAGGTACCAGACTTCCTGCAGTTTGCGCCAATAACGGGCGCGGGAAGCATCGTCTGTTCCGAGGCCCTGCCCCGTGACTGCGAATTCCGCCGGTGGGTCTTGCGGGAGATGATAACCGTAGCTGTATTTCCACTGGATCTGAGTAGTCGCGCAGGTCCAGTAGGCTCTGGCTATCTGCTCCTCCGAGGCTCCCTTCCGAGCCGACCCAGCGCTGAATTGATCAACGAACTGCTGTGGCATCTCAGTGCGTAAGCGAAACTCCGAGCGGATCGACACATAAAGAAATAGTCCGACCGCAAGCACTGGAACCAAAATTTTGTCGTACCCTCGCCGGATGAACATTTCAGCTCGTTCCCTGAACTCACGGCCGCTAACACCAGTCGTCCTATAGCCTTTCGCTCCCCCGCCTCAAGTCAAGCCCTACTTAAGACGATTTCCACTCCAGCATTCGCTCGTGCTCTGCAACCAAGAGTGTGCCTACTTCTCAGGGGAGATTCGCGTTGCTTTCGCCGCCGCCGTGGCAGTCTGGTTCGTGCGCTCCAGCAGAACCGCCAAGGAATCACTATAAGCGACCCTCCAATCCGTGTCGTGTTTGAGCCAATACGTCAGCGGCTCCCCAGTCGGGAAAAGCACGTACCGAATCTTGTACTTGTCGAGAACCGGCTTGGATTGCTGGACCCCAAGCAGGTCGAGGTAATCCTTGAGCACCCCCGCATACTCGAAGATGTCAACCCGGCTGTCGATAAACAGTTTAATGTTTCTATCATGCCAGCCCAGATAACCGCCCCAAAGATAGTAGTTCAGCATGGGGCCTTCGGGGGGATGAGCTTTCAAGTACGGGAGCACCTGGGCAGGGTATTCTTTGTCGACGGATGCTTGCAGTTGCGCAGAAGTCGGCCAGTAATGAACCATGCCCGCGACCATCAGCATTATCACCGCGGTGTTGATCAAGGGTGTGTCAGCTTCCGGCCGATAGGGCGGGGCAAAGTCCAGAATTTTTGCCAGCACCGGTGCTGCAATAATCGCAAGCAGAAACAAAAACCGAATGTAAGTGAGCCCGCTGTACAGTCCAAACAGCACGAGGCCCAAGTCAGCCAGAGTCCAGCGGCGATTGCGGAATAATGCGCTGAGAATCAAGCCAACAATAAGAACGAGCACCAGCTTGCCGCGGAGGTCGTGGAAGTCCACGGAGACCCATTCAGCGACGTGCGAAACGTTGAGCTTTTGATGGAAAGCCAGGTCAAACGGGTAGAGAACCAGCCGATACCCGAATGGATTTACGAACAATGCAGCCGCGCTGGCGATTCCAGTAATCACGAGTTTTCGGAACTGCCCCGGAGCCCACGGCTCAGCCTCCAAACGTCCCCAGGTACCCTTGAAAAGACCTGCCGCGCCGATGATGCCGAACACAATCAAACCCAAGGACCACGATCCGTGGGTGTTTATCCACAGGCAAAACAAGGGCGGAATCAGCCAGAGAGGAGCATGACCTTTGCTCCGGAAGCGTTGCAGGATGATGAGCAGAATGACCAGATAGCCGTAGCCAAACAAAATCGTGCGCGGACCAAACGAAACCGTGGCGAGAAAAGTCGTAAACGCGCAAGCCGCCACCGCAGCCTTGAAGTTCCCGCTCTCTTTGTAACAAAGATACAACAGGCCCAGGAAAATCAACTGAATAACCACAATCGAGAGGCTCTTCACCCCTACCAGTCCCGAAGCCTGCCAGGCGAGATAAAACGGGAGCTCCGCCAGCCATTCATGATTGATCCAAGGTTGGCCGGCAACTGTGAAGGAGTACAAGTCGTAGTGCGGCAGTTGATGGTGCTGGAAAAGATATTCTGCGTTGCGCAGATGCCACCAGATGTCCGGGTCATTCATGCCCCGGCTCGCCATCATGAACTCGAGGACGACGACGAGCATGGTCAACACTACGAGAAAGGAGGGTCCGGTGCGGAAACGCCCGTGCAGTCCGCTCCGGCTCCACATAGGGGCTCCCTTGTCCGACAGTTCGGTGAGAACCTGGTCTGACAATAGTCCCGTATCCACCTCGTCCTTCGGATGAGGCTCCCCAACCTCGATTTGGTCCGTGGAGCGTGCCAGTTAAGCCGTTACCCCCTAGGAAATCGAGCAATTGCGGTTCCAATCGGATACAGCCTCAACGGAGCGGGATCCAGCGTGTCACTTTGCGACGACGGCGCAATCGTTCAGCAATAAACATCTTGATTTCAATAACATATGTCATGACATGCAGGCTGCATCGGAGCCGAACAACTGCACTGGCCTGGCTAGACGAGCCAAGTTATGCCATGTCTGGTCTCAGCAGAGTCAGGGCGTATCAGTTCATCTTGACCCATTAGGCACCGTGAGAGCGTGGCGGAAGCTTACACAGCCAGTGAATAGTTTTTCCACCCTAAAGCTGCAATTTCCTATGAAACTACAGATCTCAAGCCGGATAAGTGTTGACTTTTTGGAACGGTATGTGCACACTAGGTGTCCACAAGCGGAGGCAGGGGTACGACCTGCCGATCCGCAACCTCCTCCAAGGATGCGACTGTGGCCCTGCGGTTGGGGGCTCAGAGCGTACTTCTCCCCCAGCAACTGTGAGTACCTTCGCGGTTACCTGATTACGTTGATTTGCGCTCTTACACTCTGGCTGAGGGGGAAGGTAAATTGTCAAAGGCAAACCGACCGGAAAAGCGAATTCTCCTGGTCGATCCCGATGAGGCATTTGGCCAGGTTCTGCAGGAGGTTCTGGGTTCAGGCTATACGCTCCGACGTGTCTCCACGGTTGAGACCCGCATCGGCCATCTCGATACCAGAGAACTAGATGTCGTATTGCTGAATCTCGATCTGCGCAATGGCAGTTCCGCTGCGGAAGATTCTCGCGCCCTGTTGAGAGCAGCGTCGGAACGTGCTGATGTTCCCCCGGTGATTGCTTACAGTTGGGACGCACGGCGGGAAAAAGCCGTGGCAGCTTTGCAGCACGGTGCGGTGGACTTCCTGGAGCAGCCACTCGACATCCAGGCATTGAAGTTTGCGGTGGACGGAGCGTGCCGGCGCGCGACACTGACGCGGGATCTCGCGGCAGCCCAGAAATTCCTGTCTCCCACGCGCGTGGAAGGGTTGCTGGGCAACAGCGCGGCGATGGAGCAGGTGCATGAGGTCGTTCGTAAGGTGGCCGGAGTCCACACCAGCGTGCTCATCACGGGCGAGAGCGGGACTGGAAAAGGCGTCGTCGCGCGTGCCGTCCACAACCTGAGCCAGCGGGTGGATAAACCCTTCGTGGCCTTTTCGGCGTGCGCGTTTCCTGAGTCTTTGATCGAAGACGAACTCTTCGGCCACGAGAAAGGCGCGTTCACCGGCGCAACCCAGACGCGGCGGGGGCGTTTCGAGGAAGCCAAGGGCGGGACGATTTTTCTCGACGAGATCGGCGACTTAGCGCTGCCCTTGCAAGCCAAACTTCTGCACGTCTTGCAGGAGCGAAGCCTGGAGCGCCTGGGCTCGAATGCCGCCCAGCCCGTGGATGTTCGCGTGATATGCGCCACCAGCCGAAACCTGGAAAAGATGGTGCAAGAAGGTACCTTCCGGGAGGACTTGTATTTCCGGATTTCAGTGGTGCGCATTCACATGCCTCCCCTCCGCGAGAGAGGTGAGGATATCCCGCTCCTGGCGGAGTATTTTTTGCGCATCTTCGCCAAAGCCCACAGCAAACCGGCGCACGGCTTGACCCCCGCGTTTTTGAGCGCGCTTGCCAGGCATAACTGGCCGGGCAACGTTCGCGAGTTGCAAAACGTGATCGAACGCAGCCTGGTGCTGGCCAACGGCAGCGAGCATCTCAGCGTGAAGGATCTCCCACCGGAGCTGGGTGGGCTGGCGATCTGCGATGAAGTTGCGACCGGCTCTTTCCACAAGGCTGTGCAAAGCTTCAAAAGGGAATTGGTGCGCTCAGCCCTGCGCATGCATTCCGGAAACAAGCTGAAAGCCGCACGAGAGTTGGGGATTAGCCGGTGCTACCTGCATCGCCTGCTGAACCAGCTCAAGATCGCGGATGCATTAGCGGCAGAAGATGATGGAGAGCCACCACGGCGGGAGGTTGCAGGCGCCCGGGCTGGAACCGAGGAGTTCGGCCCCAGGTCCCGGGTGGTGTGAGGTCATTCTATGCGCATGGGAAAACTTGCTTTCGCGCAGGGTAGTTCGGGCCAGAGTCTGGTGGAAACTGTTCTGGTTACGCCATTGCTGTTGATAGTCGTTCTTAACGCGGTAAACTTCGGATATTTCTTCCTGGTGACATTGAATCTGACGGCGGCTCCGCGGGCTGGAGTGGAGTATTCCATCCAGGGGTTCGACACACCGTCGGCAATATCCCTACCGCTGGCCGGCCCGCCGACGCCCTGCAGCGGCGGGAGCACGGCGGGCTGTTTGTCGGTCAGCTATCTGACCTATCAGGACATGACCGGCGCACTCAATGATCCTACGGGCGCGTCCCTTCAGGTTTGCAGCCCGACTAACCTTAACTCAAGTAAATCCGGAGTGAATGGCACTGGGGTGAATCAGGTGGCGAATTGTGT
>Ga0070699_100006502_pt1 | contig 10176 bp, 10 predicted proteins | sample KBSK1503metaG_FD_65473 | JGI IMG/M metagenome (GOLD analysis project Ga0070699, IMG submission 65473) | Corn, switchgrass and miscanthus rhizosphere microbial communities from Kellogg Biological Station, Michigan, USA - KBS K1-50-3 metaG | ecosystem: Host-associated > Plants > Roots >... | reverse complement strand
GGCATGGCCATCGTGCCGTGCTCGATGAAGACCGTCGCCGGCATCCGCGCCGGATACGCCGACGGCCTGGTGGGACGCGCGGCGGACGTGGTGCTCAAGGAACGCCGCAGGCTGCTGCTGGTCCCCCGGGAGACCCCTCTCAGCGAGGTCCACTTGGACAACCTGCTCGCGCTGGCGCGGATGGGCGTGGCGATCGTGCCGCCCATGCCCGCTTTCTACCACCACCCCGCCACCATCGAGGACATCCTCGACCACCTGGTGGCGCGGGTTCTCGACCAGTTCGCTCTGCCCGCGCCGCGCGCCCGCCGCTGGAGCGGTCTGGCGGATGCGCGGTCCGCAGCCGCGGACCCCGCCGAAGACCCTCGGCGGCCGAAGCACCCGGGGGCACCCGGCACCCGCCCACGCCGCCGTGCAGCGCGGCCAGCACGCAGATCACCCATTCCCGCGCCGCCTGGCGATCACGTAAGCCTGCTGGGACCGGCGCGCAGATCGGCGGGTACGGGCGCGCGGGGGTACCGTGGCCCGACTACGTTCCGTGACGCGTGTGATCGATCCTGATCGCGGCGATGAGCGCGCGGTCGTGGCGGCGGTGGGGGTACAGGCGGGCCGGTGCCCGCGGTGTGGGCTGTGTCGCGGGGCGGTGTGTCGTCAGGGTTGGCCCGGTGGTCGCGGGCTTGCCGCCGACCGGGGCAGACTGGGGTGACCGCTGAGCAGCTGGAGCTGATCTCCACCGATCCGCAGGTGATGCACGGGCAGGCTGTGCTTACCGGCACCCGGGCGCCGGTGAGCGTGATCCTCGATTGCCTCGCCGCCGGGATGACGGTGGAGGAGATCATCGCCGAAAATCCGGTGGTTACCGCGGCGGGTGTGCGGGCAGCCGTGGCCTACGGGGCGGCGCTGGACGGTGCGGCCCTCGGCCAGTCCCCGCTCCTTGTGGCCGAGGGCCGCACGTCTAAGCCGACCGCGCCGCGCTGCCGGCCTGCGGCGCTCCCGACCGGCTCTGCCCGGACCACCGGTGCTGTGACGAATGCCGGAGAGTCGCTGCGCTGGCGGACGGAAAGGCCCGTCAGGGAACGAGCCCCCTGGCTCTTGCGGTCCGGAGCGCGGCCGGTCAGCGTACGATCCCGCTCCTCCCGGCGGATCCCCAGGCTGACAATGACCACGATGCCGGCGGCGGCTCCAGCGACGAAGATCCCGATGCTGATGATGGCGATGGCAGCCATGGGTGCCTCCCTCCCTGTAGTGAGGAGCAGGCAACGCTCATCCAGATACAAGACCGCGACTGCAAGGACACGATGCGGCCCGGGCTGATGACGCGGTCGGCGGCAACCAGCCCCGCCGCGTTCCTTCCGGGTGGCAGGGCGGGATGCCCGGTACGGGCAGTCTGCGTCACGCAGCGCTGCGCGCACTGAGGGGTTCCCGCTCGGCCTGGGCGTCCTGCCCGCAAAGGGGCCAGCGCATCGACGATGTGACCCGTGCTGCCTTTCCACTCGAGGCGCGCCGCCAGCGGCGTGGCCCAGCAACATTTGGTTTGCGGCATCTTCATGGGCGAGGAACCGGTGTCGTCGGCCAACGTCTGGATCGTCGGCGTTTATGTCAACAACCAGCTGTCGCTGGCGCACTTCAACGGCTCTGCGTGGAGCGCGCAGACCGCGCCGGCCGGGATCTACACGCTGACCGGCGGTTCGGCGCTCTCCTTTGGGAGGCGTGTGGTTTAGCGGCAGCTTCGTGGAGTCCAGCGGCACCGCTGAACCCGGCTGACTCCCTTGCCCACGACGCGGTGCGCGGATCAGCTGATCCGCGGACCGCCACGGCGGACGCGTCCGGTGCCCGCTTCAGATAGGCTCGGGCTCTCATCGCGGCTTTGTACCTGACCGGCGCGTCGGCTGCCGAAAGGGTGACGGAGCCGGGCTGTGAGGCCGAGGCTGTATCAGGGTCTGGCGAGGAGCCTGACTCCCTGAGCGGCGATGGACAGGCCGGTCACGCCGCGGGGATCGCTGAGTGACTGGCCGCTGAGCGCTTCGAGGCGGTGCAGCCGGTTGCGTACGGTGTTGCGGTGGCAGTACAGCTGCCGTGCGGCGGCGGAGGCGTTCCCGGCGCAGTCGAGCCAGGTCCGCAGCGTGGTCAGCAGGATGTCCTGCTCCTCCTGGGCGAGATCGGCGACCCGGCCGAGCAGCCGGTGCACCACCCTGCCTGAGATTTCCGGTGCACAGGCTACGAGGGCCGCTACCGAGTCGTCGTCGATGGTGACCACGCCGGAACTGCCCGGCGGCAGGCACCTTCTGGCGACGGCCGCGATGCCGAGCGCCCGGCCGGTTTCCAGGGCGTCGTCGTACTCGGGGCTGATCCCCACCCTGCCGGTAGCCACCTGGGCGAGCAGATCCCTGACGACCAGCGCATTGCGGTCCCGGCTGACAGCAACCAGGCCCACCTGCTCGTCCGCGCGAAGGCGCCAGGCGCAGGGCACGCCGCAGCGCCGGAGGAACTGACTCGCCCCAGGCAGGCTCTCGAGTCCGGCTCCTGGTGTTTCGGCGGACACCGCCAAGTAGCGGCCCCGCTCGGGCAGGCCCACGGCGGGCAGACTGCCGCCCAGCATCTTCCACTCGCCCAGGCGCCCCTCGAACAGGGCATCGAGCAGCAGCATCCGCTGCTGCTCATCTTGTCGGGCGGACTCGATCAGAGCGTCGCGGTACTCGGCGTTGACGGCCTCGGAGCTCGTGTCGACCCAGGCCCAGACCGTGGCCGACCCGCGCACCAGGCCATCCAGCCATTCGGGGCCCTTTCGCAGCGCCCGGTCGGCGAGCGCGCCCCAGATGACGTGAAAGCCCAGCCGGTAGGCGTGCAGCACCGACCCGAGCGGCACGCCCTGGTCGGCCCGGCGCCGGGCGGTGTCTCGCGAGGAGGAAGTACTCGGCGATCGCTGGCTGGCCAGATCACCGACGAAGCTGGTCAGGTTTGCCCTGACGCTGCGTCGCAGGTCGTCGATCTCGACGGCAAGGTATGCTTCGTCGGCCTGCCGCAGCATGGCCACGAGCTGCTCGCTGAGATCGCCGAGCTCATCAATCAGCTCGGCCGCGAGCTGGGCCACCACCGGGTGGCCGGCCGGCCCCGTGGCGGAGTGGCGCATGGCCTGAACAGTACCGGCGACGCCGGGACGTGACCATGTCGCGGACAAGGCGGGCGACCTGGGCCGCCGGGTGCACAACGTGGCCTGGTGATTTGTGTCACTGGGAACAGTGAAATCCCCGCTGCGCGGTGTGCATACTCCCCCAATGCCCCAGGCAGCGGTCTGGGGGCGTGATGCATGTAGGGCCGCATCGACGGCGCGCCGCTGGAGGCCGTGATGGCGAATCTGAGTTCCATGCTCGAGCAGGCGGCAGCCGATCACGGGGAGCGCCCGGCTGTCCGCATGGACGACCTCGTGCTGAGCTACGCGGAGCTGCGGGATGCCGCGGCCCGTGTGGCATCCCTGCTGTCGTCGTTCGGGATGGCGCGGGGCGACCGGGTCGGCGTGATGCTGCCCAACGTGCCGGCCTTCCCGATCGCCTTCTACGGTGCGCTCGCCGCGGGGGCGGTCGTGGTGCCGATGAACCCGCTGCTGAAAAGCCGTGAGGTCGCCTACTACCTCAGCGATTCCGGCGCGAAGGTCCTGTTCGCTTGGCACGCCGCGGCCGGCGAAGCCGCCAAGGGCGCGGCGGACGCCGGCGCGCGGGTGGTCGAGGTGCACGAGCCGGACCTCGCCGGGCTGCTCGCCGGCGTCGGCCCGGCGCCCGCCAGCGCGAAGCGGTCCGGCGACGACGACGCGGTGATCCTCTACACATCGGGGACCACCGGCCGGCCCAAGGGCGCCGAGCTTACGCACGCGGGCCTGATCCGCAACGCTCGGCTGACAGCCGTCACCCTGCTGTACCTAGGCCCCGGCGATGTGGTCATGGGCTGCCTGCCGCTGTTCCACGTCTTCGGGCTGACCTGCGCCCTGAACGCGACGATCATCGGCGGCGGCACCCTGACCCTGCTACCCAGGTTCGACCCGGCCAAGGCGCTGGAGATCGTCGGGCGCGACAGGGTGACGATCTTCGAGGGCGTGCCGACGATGTACGCGGCGATGCTGCACGATCCGGCCTGCGCGCAGGCGGACGCCTCGTCGCTGAAAGTGTGCGTCTCCGGCGGCGCGGCCCTGCCGGTAGAGGTCATGCGGGGGTTCGAGCAGGCTTTCGGGTGCATCATCCTGGAGGGTTACGGGCTGTCGGAGACATCCCCGGTCGCGTCCTTCAACCACCCGGACAAGATGCGCAAGCCCGGATCGATCGGCACGCCGGTCGAGGGAGTACAGATGCGCGTCGTGGACGCTGACGGCGCGGAACTGCCGGCCGGCGAGATCGGCGAGATCGTCATCCGGGGCCACAACGTGATGAAGGGGTACTGGGGCCGCCCGGACGCCACCGCCGAGGCCATCACCGACGGCTGGCTCCGTACCGGTGACCTGGCCAGGGTCGATGAGGATGGCTACTTCTTCATCGCCGACCGGAAGAAGGACCTGATCATCCGCGGCGGGTACAACGTGTACCCGCGCGAGGTCGAAGAGGTCCTCTACGAGCATCCGGCCGTCGCCGAGGCCGCTGTGATCGGGATCCCGCATGCGGAACTGGGCGAGGAAATCGGCGCCGCCGTGAAGCTCAAGCCGGAAGCGGGCGCCACCCCGGCGGAACTGCGATCGTTCGTCAGGGAACGGGTAGCGCCGTACAAGTACCCGCGCCAAGTCTGGCTCATGCCCGACCTGCCGAAGGGCCCCACCGGCAAGATCGTCCGCCGCGAAGTACGGCCTCCGCAGGACCTCTGACGACCGCGAACGCCGGCCGCTGACCTGGCGGCCAGGGCAGTGAGCTTAGCAACCAAGACAGCGAATACTTCCCGCGAGGAGGAACGAGATGGCAGCCCTAGGTGCAAGTCCGGACAAGCCCGTCGAACTCGTCCGCGCAGCTGAGGAAGCCGCGGTGGCACCGCTGGCCGGCGACCCCGGCCTGCTGGGGCTTCCCAGCTTCATCGTGGGCACCGTGGCGATCGCCCTGGTGTTCATCGGTGTCGTGCCCGCCGACAACACCGGCGCGGCCCTGCCCATCATCCTGGCGGCCACGGCGACAGGGATGTTCATAGCGGCGATCTGGGCCGCGGCCATCGGCCAGAGCGCGGTGGCGGGCATCAACGGCACCTTCGCCGGCTTCTGGCTGAGCTACGCCGTGCTCGTGCTCGGGCTGACCCACAACTGGTTCGGAATCACCCCGGCCGCGACAATAGCCAGCGAGAAGCTGTTCCTGATCGCCTGGCTGGCTGTCATGGTGACACTCACCCTGGCGACGCTGCGGCTGCCGCTGGCCTTCACGGTCCTGCTCACGCTCGTCGACGTCGCGGTGCTCCTGGTACTGCTCGGCACCGTCCAGGCATCGACCGGCCTGCTGAAGGCCGGCGGGTACGTCGCGCTGGCATTCGCCACGGTGGGTGGGTACATCTTCGCCGGCGCAGCCTCCCACGCCACCGGCGGCAATGAACTCCCGCTGGGCACGCCAGTCTTGCACCAACCGGCGCATTGACGGCATCCGCCCGGCCGTCACCAGTGCGTGGGCGCAGCCACGTCAGCGGCTGAAGCTCACGTTCTGGCCGGCGATGTGCACCAGCACACCCTGGCCGGTGACGCTGACACCCTGGATCGTCATCCCCAGCGGCAGGGCAGGCAGCGGCAGGGTGATATCACGCAGCGGGCCGAGCACGGTCACCGGGATGCCGCCCGCGGAGATCACCGCGATGCGGATGCCGCCGGGGCCGGCCCGGGTCACCCGGGCGGTGGCCGTGCCGGTGACCAGGCCCCGGCCGGCGGTGATCTTCACCCGGTCAGGGCCGTCGGCGCAGACCGTGACCCCGGGCGTGCCGGACACCCCCGCCAGGCCTGCGAAGCCGACCAGGGCGGTGCCCGACAGCCGGGAAGCGGTGCGGCCGCGGCCGGAGCTGACCCGTATCCCGTGCACGGTGACGTCGAGGCGCTTGACCTCCACCGGCCCTAGTTTCTTGCCGGCCGCGCTGATCACGACCTTGTTCAGGCGCCTGGCCGCCACCTGTGCCAGGAACGGGAAGCCCGCGATGGTCACGCGCGGCTTAGCCGGGAAGCCCCGGTCCTCCAACTGCGCGGCCACCCGGTCCTGGGCGTGGATCACCGCGACCCGGTCGGCAACCAGCACGACAGCAAGCAGTCCCGCCACGATGGCCACGACGATCACGCCCCCCACTATGGGCCGGCGGCGGCGGCCAGCGCAGGCATCTGACATCCACCGCCTCGCGAGCGCGGCGGCCACACCCTGCAGCACTGAAGTCAATCCGGCCGACGCGGCCAGCGGCTCCACGCCCAATATCGCGGACTAACAGCGGCCCCACGGCATGGCCCGTCGCCATTCTGTACTCAACGCGCAAGGCTGGTTGCTGTTCAGGCGTCCAAGTTCGGATTGTCAGCGCCGATGGGTATCAGGGGTGCCGACGGCGGACTTTGACTAGCGACCAGTTCGCGCCATCAGGCAGGTACGCGTCCACACGTCGAATGAATCTGACACGGTTCAAGGACACAGACACATATTGACCTGATCTGCGCGCCACCGGATGGCCAGCCCCGAGGGGCCGTCAGCACGCAGAACGGCGGCTCAGCGCGCGTTCTCCCTGACCTTCTCCATCACTCAGCGTGACCCTTTTCGACGCGACCGGCGCAGCGCGACTGGTCTTGAGGTCGTGCTGGGCGAGGTGCCTGTCGATGCCGCGGGCGAACAGCGCGGCCGTGGCAGCAAGATCTCGGCGGACCAGGCGCGCGCCCTATGCGGCATGACCGGATGTCGCTAGTCCTCCGCACCTGCGCATACTGACGGCATGCCGGTGAGACTTCATCACATCGTTGTCGACGCGCATGACCTGCCTGGGCTGGCGCGGTTCTGGACGCAGGCCCTCGGCTGGAACGTCCTGTCCGAGCGGGAGCGCGAGATCGTCATCGGGCCAGACGAGAACGCGCCGGTCGGATTGTGCTTCATGCCGGTGACCGAGGCGAAGACGCTCAAGAACCGGGTCCACCTCGACCTGACCACCGAGGGGGAAGACCGCGAGGCGGAGATCGAGCGTCTGCTGTCGCTGGGCGCCCGCCGGGTCGACATCGGGCAGACCGGCGCTGAGTCGTGGACGGTCCTGGCCGACCCGGAGGGCAACGAGTTCTGCGTGGTACGCCCGAAGACATCGCTCACCAGATGACCATCGGCGCCAGCCGACACCGCAAAGATCGATGATCCGTTCGCGGCATTACCGGATGTTGCAGGACGCGGTTGGGGAAACGCATGCTTGCCAGACCAAGGGCGTGTGCTATGCCGATGGCCGCGGGGCGGCCACGTGGGCTGGGAGCCTGGGCAGACCGGCATCGAGCCGCTGCAGTTGTCCCGCGCAACGCCGCGATCTAGCATCAGGGTCTGTCATGTAGCCGACCGAGGCTTATATGGGGTTCCTGTCAAGTGTTTGGCGTCCGCGCGGGCGCCGTCGTTCTCGTCCTGCTGCTGCGAGCCGGGCAGCGACGCGAGGCCGCACTATCAAGACCACCAAGGGCGTCCGCCGTGGCACGAGTTACTTGCGCACAGCTCTGGATCGCATAGCTCGTTCGCTAACCAGAAATAGCCGCAGCGTCGATGGGAAGAAGCTCGTGGCCGTGTATCACCACGGAACGTGCACTGTGAACCATAGGTCCAGGAAGGCGGCGTCCAGGTGCCGGAGAACCTACTAGTTAGGCCGCAACGCAACGCGGCATGAGCGGAAAGTTCAGGCGCCGAGGCCAGAACTCCCGTCACGCCTTTGCTGCCGCGCGGCACGGTGGACAGAGCGTCGGTTTGCGGCCGCGGACTCGCAAGCGTTCAAAGCGGCAATTGCATTCTTGGCAGACAAGCACCTCAAGTGCGGCATCCGGGTCGGCCGTGCCCGGCGTGCCTCCTGATGGGGTCCCGGCGACAATGGCTGTGTGGAGGCTCTCCAGCCCGACCTGCCTTTTCGGTACGACTGCGGCATCAAGTTTTACTATGGCCCGATTACGGCGCTTAATAAGGTCCTCGACACCCTCTTCGCGCGCGGCGCGCTGTCCGTAGAGAGCCAGACCGCGTTCTGCCCACCATTTGCAGGCCTCCCAGTCCTTTTTCTTCTGCTGCCGGATGGCCATCTGCCGGTAGGTGTCCAGCAGCGGGACCTTTCCCCACTTGGCCATGAAGGCCTCGCAGATGCTTTCCATCTCCGCGTCGTGACGGGCGCATGCCTCGTCGTATTCGGCCAGAGCTGACTCGTACAGGTCACGTGATCGGTACAGCCGCGTCTCCAGTTCGGCGAACTGGAAGTGCCGGTCAACCGGGTCGGGATCAGCGGCGAGCAGCTCGCGGAGTTTCGCGATCGCTGGCCGGTCTGCTTCAGGGAGGTCGTTGAACCACGACAGGTCGTAGGAGTTGTCCTCAGCGTCAGTGAGCCAGGCCTCCGTGAAGCCTGTCCGCATGACTCCGTCGGCACTCGCGTGTCCTGGCGGAGCCGGGCGCGCGAACGAGGCTGGGTGCACCCCGAAGTCGGCCGGGTCATGTTCCAGCCACACGCCGAGCCGGCCCGGACCGTCGTCGTAGTAACCGCCACCCACGATCACCCCGCGCAGGGCAACGTAGCCACCGCGCAGAGACATCACGTGCTTCACGCCGGGCAGATACTCCTGCGCCGTTGCCCGCGGAAGATAGCCGACAACCTGGCCGTCGACCTGCACGGCGATGGCGTTCGCGTCATACGAGTTGGTGGGCTCGGGAACCAGCACCGCGACGATGTCGCAGCGGATCCTGTCTCCGACGGTCCCGCCACACAACCGCCACAGGACAGCCTGATACGCCAGTTCGCCAACGACCTCAAGATCGTCTTGCCCGCCCAGCAAGGACACCGGCACGGCACGGGGCTCAGCCGGCGCGGAGATTGAAGACCCGCGCCCCTTCAGGCGATCCAACAGCCCCATCTGACCTCCCCGCCGCTGCCGAGATTAGTTGGGAGCAGCCGCCAACCGCTGCCCAATCGGCAGATGGGCGCGTCTGAGGTCAGAAGCGAGAAACTCGCTGGATGGCAGAAACGGCTGCCGGAACTGGATATCGCGCGGGTACGGCGGTGGTGTGATCAACGGCTGCCAGATCACGCGCTTGACGAGGTCCGGATGGAGTGCGAGATCGGTCCGCGGCGCCTGACCACCGTTGAGCTCTGTCCACCCTGGCGTGCGGGCCTGGGCTCGGAGTGGACGCGCTCACCGATCGCCCGGCTCCGCTACGCCAGGACGGCCCGCAGCCGGACACTGTACTGGCTCGACCGCCACTGGCGCTTCCACCTTTATGACCGGCTTGCGCCATCGCGCCGAGCAGCAGACCTCCTTATGAAGATCGAGCGCGGTACAACCTCCATCTTCTGAGGATGGCAGCGGGCGGATGCCGCACCAGGAGCGGCATCACCGAGCGTTCCGACAGCGCAGCGATCGTCGCGGGGCGCGGCCGAGGATTCGGCACCGCGGTCACCGGTGAAGCCGCAGGCGCCGCCCACCCGGGCCCGACGCTCTCGGCGGTCACCTGCCTTGCATCGACGACCGGGCAGGTGGCTCTGTGACAGGCTGGCCGCAGCACCCCCGGAACGGGCCGCACGTGGCCAAAGGAGAGCGTCATGAGCGTGTACAGGGTGACCGACATCATCGGAACGAGCAGCACTTCATGGGAAGACGCAGCAGCAGAGGCGATCAGGACCGCCGCCGGGACCCTCCGCGATCTGCGGGTGGCCGAGGTCGTCAAGCAGGACATTCACCTGGACGAGGGCGGGGAAATCACCTATCGCACCAAGCTCCAGCTCTCCTTCAAGTACGAACCCGAGCACTGACCCCAGGTCAGCTGCTCCCCGCGCTGGCGGGTTAAGAGCGCCAGCTTTGGGGCCAATCCTGCCGCCATGCCCGGATGGCCCTTGCGCACCCATCGCAAAGACCAGCAGCATGACCGATCTGCGGCATAGAAAGACGTTCTGCGTGTCGGTGCGTGACGTAGGAACGTCCCCCTGATGCGCTTCGGGCTTGGTGTCCCACGCAGCAGGAGGACGTTCATGGGTAACGGTAGTGGCGTATCC
>Ga0070699_100006501_pt1 | contig 10176 bp, 14 predicted proteins | sample KBSK1503metaG_FD_65473 | JGI IMG/M metagenome (GOLD analysis project Ga0070699, IMG submission 65473) | Corn, switchgrass and miscanthus rhizosphere microbial communities from Kellogg Biological Station, Michigan, USA - KBS K1-50-3 metaG | ecosystem: Host-associated > Plants > Roots >... | reverse complement strand
CCTCCATCCTTAGTAAGTTCGCTCTCTGGGCTGCAGTACGTTATGACGTGAAGATGCTGGAAGAGCCGGAGGTGGGAATGGCGCTGAGCCCCGAGCAAGAGGTACTGCTATTGTCGCGAGCATCGCGAGTGGGGAACATCGGGCATAACCAGGGTCACTGGAGTCCGGTCTACACCGCGGTACAGCTAGCGCTGAACACCGGGATGCGTCACTCTGAGGTACGACGACTGCGCTGGCAAGATGTTGACCTTGCCAAACGATTGCTCCGAGTAGGCGAAAGCAAGACCAAGGCTGGGGCGGGCCGGTACATCCCGCTTAACCGGCCCGTCTGGGCCGCACTCGAAACCTGGGCCGCAAGGTTTCCAGACCGTCGTCCAGGGCAGTTTGTGTTCCCCGCGTGCGCAAACGGAAAAATCGATGCTGCTCGCCCGATCTCGAACTGGCGTAGCGCTTGGCGCAATCTGACCCGTAGCATCGAATGTCCGGCATGCGGCCATTTAGAACCTCCCGCGAGCCACTGCCGCAATGAAGAGTGCCGCCTCGATATACGTGAGATCAAGAGTCCCATTGCTACCCTCCGCTTTCACGATTTGCGTCACACGGCGGCGACCAAAATGCTGGAGAATGGAGTACCATATGCCACAATGGCGCAAATTCTTGGGTGGTCGGCGACGACAGCTGTACGGATGGCGAAGCGCTACGGTCATATTCGGCCCGAGGCGCAACGCCGCGCTCTCGACGTGATTGCGACCGAGGACTTCCGATCAGGTGTGCACCAAATTGGTAACCAAGTCGCTGCTCTGGTAGAATCGCCTTCTCAGAAGTCGTTGAAGCCGTTGTTGTAGGCGCGTAGCTCAGTTGGTTAGAGCGCTACCTTGACACGGTAGAGGTCTGGGGTTCGAGTCCCCACGTGCCTACCATTTCCTTCATCGGTTTAGAGAGAATCCCCAAAATTCTCTAGCCCGTGATGAGCCCGTGATTCCGCATGCTCCGTGGAAAACTGTCCCATCCGACTGCCCAAGATCCATCGCAAATACGGTCATCGTCGGGCTGGGCGTTTCTGTTACGTGGTGTGTTCAGGTGACGCGCAAGCAAATCCCCGCCACGATTACCAGCACTCGGTTCCGCGCGCTAATCCACCATTCGCCTTTTGTTCGCTACGGATCATCGAGTGCTCAGTTCACAGCTCTGGTCTTTAGAGCTCACGCGGGCATATATCACGACTCGCATGGTCGATTGGGTACTACGGATCGTGGAAGCGAAAGTCAGAGAAGAAACGCCCAGTAAGGGAGCTGATGACTTCGAGCAGAGCATCGAATGCTGCGAGCATCCCCACGCCTGAACGAAATCGCCTATGCGGGGAGTTCCGGCAACGGCTCCCTCACTCTTGACCCGCTGCTGCGCTTCGTTCTTGATCAGCGGGCTCCGCCCCTACCTTAACTTCTAGTCTCGAACCACCGATCCAGTACGATGCCGGTGCTCTCAGTCCGCCCTGGATTGCAGGATAGACTGCGATTTCATCTCCTCCGCAGGTAAACCTCCGGTCTTCCGTGTCGCTGTGCGGAATGCTTAGCATCGTTTTGCAGACCGGGCACTTCAGCATTTGCTGATCTCCACGATGCGTGTACATAAACTCCATGGTGGCGTTTCGGTGACGAATACTGGCTAATGCTATTAATCGTGCCATTCGCTCCTCTCAGTCCAGGGCTTTGGGTAAAAGCAGTTTGTGCTGTCACTCAGTGTTCTTGACTGAAGTTTGTGCTCATTCCAAGTGGCAAGCTAGATTACCGACGTTCATAGCGGCGTTTCTGGGCGAGTGGTCGCCGACTCTGAAGTTGGAACTCGTTTTTTATCAATCTCTTCGCGGTATGAAGTCACATTTGTTCAGAAAACCAATACCATGCCGTTCCGGGTAACTCGACTCAGTTGCGCATCTTTAGCCGTCGCGTTTGCTGGTTGTGGCGGAGCGTCCTACTATCCCTTATTCAGAGCGGATTGTGGCCTCGAATCTCGGGCGGGGTGCCGAGGTCCATGAACCGCGAATCGCCTGCCTCGTTGCGTACCGAACTCAGCGACACGACAACTTCGCGGATGTAGTAGAAGGTTCCCGCCAGCAAGCAGATCATTGCTAGAACTAAAGAGGACGACGGCCGCCACCGCGGCCTCTTGCCAGTAGAGGCCGAACCCTAGCAGCAGACAGGATGCGATCGTCCCAGCAAGAGAAATGAGCACCAGAAGGAAGCAGCGCCGGATCATTTCCGCGCGCTGCTCGATCGAGCTGATCTGCGCCGTGTAGGCCTCGGCTTCTTGCACACGGTCATTCTTGGCGGCGTCATGCTTCGCGTGTACATACTGCCGCAATCGGCTGACGATACCCATAAGCCGGACGTTGATCGAGAGGATCAACAAGGCGGTTGCCGAAACAAAGATAGCAGGAGCAAGGAATGCTTGAAACAGGCGAGCGATGTCGGTCATGGCGGAGCCTTCCCAAGTGTGAGCGCGTTCTCGTGTGCCGGATTCTAACCCAATACTGGTTGCGACAGATTTAGAGCAGGGATCAGAGAGTCGTGGCAATTGGCGAAAACCGTCTTCTCCCTCCCAACAGTTCCGACTTATCGAGCAAGTCTACCGGCCAGCGTCTCATGAGGCGAATCAATACCCGATCCATCGTGAACTGCTTGCGCGTAAAGTGGCGGCTCAAAATTCCGATCCGTTCTTCAATCCATTGAACCGTCGTCTTACGCGTATTTGCAAGGGTTTGGGCGGACCCTATCGGTGACTCAAGTTGTTGAAGGGAATAGATGAGCCTTAGCACGGTAGAGGTCTGGGGTTCGAGTCCCCACGTGCCTACCATCTATTCTATTGAATCCGCCGATAGCATCCGGCAGCTTTCCCGTGCCGGCTGTCTGGACGCGGCATATTGCAGGATTGTTGCGGGCTGACTAAATCTGTATTAATCCTGCTGAGATTGAGGTGATGCCAGATTTCAGCAAGGTGAGCTCATTCAGCTGTATCTCGCCGCGAAAGCTCTGAGTGAGCAACTGGGCAAGGTTGTCGGAGGCTAGAGTGAAGCTCACTCTCCACTGCATCCCGCGTTCCCGCTAACGATGTCGTAATTGTACGTGACGACGCCTTCGGGCGCTTCGCCTTCCTCAACTGCATCCCTATACAAGTACAAGATGAGAAGTGGAAACGAAAGAAGCGAGGTTCTCAGCTCCGAATTGTTTAATGCGGTCCGAAAATTTTCCGATTTCGGTGTTGTTGCACGTCCTCCTCTGCCGCCTCCCAGCCATTCTCAACGAACGTCTTTTTGGCAACTGCAACTTTGTCCACAACCAGATGGAATGTTCCCTGCCCTTCGTGGAGCTCGGCGGAGAACGCCTGAATCTTGATCCCCTTTTGCCAGAGGGCAGAAGCTATCTCAGCAAGCAGCCCCGGACGGTCGGAAACTTGAAATGAAAATTGTTTTACTTGTTGCACGACTCGAGTTCCATCTCTTGAAATAAGATAGTCGAAATCCGTTCCGACTTTGGCATCACAAAAGGGGACGGACAAATTGTAATCCACACAGGTTCCAGCCCTCCCCATACGTGATGCGAACCACGCGCGCACGCAGCATTCGTACAGCCCGCGGCAACTTCACATCCTTCAAAAGGGGTGCGGAAGGTATTTCCAGGGATACGCGCGACCGGCGCCGCAAGGGTTTGCGTATCGCAAGCAGCACCCCGCCGGCGCTTTCGTTGAGCAAGGTGCTGAATTCCAGGAATTCTCTACCTTGTCCGTTAACGCCACGCACGAAGGCGGGAATGGCCAGGAAAAGTCGCGGCCAGCGGCGTCGTTCGGTCCTTCGTTGGGCAGCCGCAGAGAGTCCTCCGCCCCAGCGCATGCACAATCATAGCCAGAATAGGAATGTTTCACTAGGCAGGGTTACCACAGATGATACCGTGGTTCGGGAATCAAAAGCAGTTTTACGGGGGCATTGGCTCGAGGGGGCAAGCTGGGTTCTGCGGACGAAAAACGACCGCTGGTTAGCGGTCTCGGTAGGGGTGCTGAAAGACGACTTTACGTGAATTTGAAAAAGAGGCGTGGGAACGCCTTTCTGCTGGCCGGGACTAGGCTGTTGTTGCTTGACAAGCGGGCACGAGAAGTGCACAATCTGTGGTGCGTTTGCGGGTGAAGGGCAGCCTCTTCGCTCTCGATCCACTCCGATTCTCTTTGCTGTCCCCCACCCCTCCTGGCAATTATGAGCAGTTTGCGTCCTACGGCGCAGAGAGGAGGTGGCACATGGTTGACACTCTTTGGAAGGTATGCCTCGATGACGAGGCCCAAGACATCGCCGAGTATGCGGTGATGTTGGCGGTTATTCTCGTCATTGTCGTGGGTACAATCCGATTGGTCGGTTCCAACGCCAACAACGTGTTTTCGTCGGTCGCAAGCGCGGTTCAATAACCACGCGGTTCGCGGCAAGCGCGCAGGTTAGGGCAGAAGCGGAGTGAGGAAGTCCAGGCCGAAGCAGTAGCCCGGCGGTTGCGGATGATGCCGACGATCGGCAACCTCGGTGGTGTCTGGGACTCAAGCTCGATCGGATCACCGGGTTCGAAAGAGACGCCCGCGTGAGCCATACCGCTCCGGCCTAGTCGGCTCCGCGCCCTGGCACCGAAATCTTGGTAGGGACGTTCGACTGCGAGATTGAGGATGGCCACTGAACGAGCAGTGTGCACGAATGCCGATTGCCACCAGGACCTATCCGGCTCTCCCCAGCCACCGAACTTCTGCCCGGCGTGCTCCGCACCCGTTGTCACTGCCTGCCCCAAGTGCAACAAGCCCCTGGCAGAAGCGAGAGATCCGTGGGCGAACCTATGTGAGGTATGCGGCGAGCAGCTACGGTTCCACACCAACCAAACCTATTACGGAGTTATGTAATCGACCCTTGAAACCGGAACAGCTCGCTACGAGGCGCCACGAGCGCCTGCCGGGCAGCACCATCCCAACCGCTTCAGTGCGAGATTCCTACCGCATGTAACCGCCGATCCAGGGCGCTCATCGCGTAGTCAACCATTTCGCCCCGCAACCTCTCGGGGTTCAGCCCAGGCCAAGCAGACTCCAAATGTGCGCCGCCGTAGAAGCTCAAGTCGCCCCCTGGCGGACGCATAATCGTAGGTATCAAGGGGCGGAACTCCCGGATCGTATCTTGGATCAGTGGGACATTACGGTGTGGATTCTCTGTGACCCTATCTCGCAGGTATCGCACGCCGAACAGCACATGCCGTGACTCATCGCGTGTGGCAGCGGTAAAGCCCTGATAGAAACCCCAAGTGCGGCCCCAGCGTCGGCTGCCCTCAAGCTGGTAACGCATCCCGGTCAGGAACAAGGCGCCTTCCACAATGAGGTGATAGACGGTCACGAACCTTGCAGTGGCATCGACATCATTGGGGTGCGAAGCCAGCCACTGCGATTGCTCCGGGAGCCACTCGTAGAACAAGTAACGATAGGCCGGGTTTTCTTGCGCTGTTACGGCGATTTGCCTCACCAGCTCGTGCAAGTTCTGGGCATCAGTGCCCACGACCTCCCGCCAGTAGCGGTCGAATAGCATCGTGTGGCGGACCTCATCCGCTAACTGGGTGGCCACGAATGCCTCCACATCCTTGCTGGGAGCAGCCCAAACAAGTGGCGCCAAAAGGCTTGCGACCCTTTCTTCTCCGGCGAAGAACATTCGCAGGCTCCAGGTCCGTCGCCTCTTGGTGTCGGGCGATAGGCGTTGCCACTCCTCTTGGTCCTGCGAAAAATCCAGCTCGTCCGGGGACCACGCTTGTTTCACAGCCATTCCGTACAGATCCAGATACGAGGGGAGTTTTTTCGCCCCCCGCTCAACGACCGCGAGCACGTCATCGATGTAAAGGCTGCTCATGGAGCTGAGTCGGGCTAAGCTGACCTGCTGTTCAACTTCTTCATCGCTGATCTGACGAACTTCCAACATGGCTATACCCCCATTTGTGGTTTGGGCCGAGAATTTATCACGGCAGGAATCGGGAGTCAATCTCTCGCGGGACCTCTCTCGCGGGACACGACCTGGGACAGGCTCCTCATCTGGCAAGAAGAGTCCCCTTTTCTTGCGATACTCAGCGGGTCGGCGTCCAATCTCTTGCAATCTTCAGGATATGGTCGGCCAGCAAACCCGGCGTCCCAGCACGAATTCAGGCCTTAGCCTGCGAGGACACGGCGGCGGGATTGCAGCCACTCGGTGATTGACCTCACGGCCCGGGCAGGCGTAGTTTGGTCTCGCTTCCAGCCGTATGCCTGTTCTCGGACGGTTTGTAGACTTCATATTAATTTGTAGACTTCATATTAAACTGAAAGGAGTCTTTACCATGTTCGTTCGCGTTGTCGAAGTGAAGACGAAGCCAGGAAATGCCAGAGAAGTTTGCAGCATGCTACATGAGAAGGTGCTGTCTACGTTGAAGGCGCAGACAGGTTTTGTGGATGAAATTGTGCTCGTGTCGGACGCGGAAGGCATCCTGGCTCTGAGCTTCTGGAAGACACGAGAGGATGCCGAACGGTACAGCCACGAGGATTACGCCAAGGTCAGCGATATCATTCAGCACTTGGTGCACAGCAAGCCCAAGGTGCACGCTTTCGACGTGGAGACCTCGACCTGCCACAAGATCACGAAGGGCAAGGCGGCTTGAGGAAGCAATCTTGCCGGCAATCCTGTGTGATGTGGTCGCAGGTTCATGGATGACTGAGCCGGGCCGCTGGCCGTCCGCAGAAGATATGAAGAAACTGGAAGACGCAACGCCTTAAGCCCGGGCGCGCATGGCCACGACAAGTTGTGGGGCATGGGAACGGTTCTTTCCACGCCATCTGGCCGTGCTGAGGCTAAGAAAAAGGCCATCGAGCCAGACTCGGCCAGATCAGAGGCGGGGCAGGAAGGCCGCGTGCCGTTTCTCTGTGGACCAGGCCAATGGACGGCTTGCGGCAACGGAAACGGGACCACGCTTTTCAGAATACGCCGTTGCTACCGCCGGCTCGCTCCGGGGTCTTCCTATTCCTGCGATTTTCTCTAACTCTGTGCGGCTCTGAACCAGCAGCCTGGATCGCGTCAGATTCGCCAAGTGCTTCTTTCGGAAGATGGCGAGAGCGCGAGTCACCGTTTCCCGAGACGTTCCTATGGCCTGCGCGATTTCATCGTGCGTCAAGTCCATGTCCACTCGCAGCACATCATTGAAATCCTTTCCTGAACGGCTTGGTTCTGCTGAAAGACTGAGGAGGAAACGGGCCAGTTTCTCGCTGACCGAATGCGAGAGGTTAACCGAACTGATCTGAATGTACGCCATGTGACAGATCCTGGCGAGTTGCTCTACAGCGGACAGACAGGCCTCCCGGCTATCACGCAAGACACGCATGAGATCCTCACGCTTCACAAAGCTTACGCGGCTTGGCTGAAGGGTCTGCGCCGTCATCTCGTAAGGAGCGCCAGTGACGCAGTTGTGGAGGCCGAGAATCTCACCTGGCTCGGTGACCTTTAGGATCAGCACACGGCCTTCGCACGAGCTGATGCTGAGCTTGACGTGGCCCTTGGAGATGATGTGAATGCCACGGGCCGTTTCGCCCTCCATGAACAACATGGCGCGAGACGGTAAAGAACAGACGAACCCTTCCGATCGCAACTGCTCAATCAGGATATCGTCGAGAGTTTGAGAGCTACCAGGGGAGCCCATGAGGCGCCTTCCTCTCCAGCCCCTTCCGGCGTCTTCCAAGGACGGTTGGGGGCATTTGTGCTGCGTAACGGTAGCATGTTCTGTGACCTGTGCCGATAGATTTTTTGGGGCAGGGGGCCGGTCCCCGAACCGCTTGATATTTTGAGGAGTTAGCTCAGTCGTTCCCAGGGAAGACCTTCAGACTCATCGCTGTTGGGAGCGCCTTTCTCCGGATCAATATCACACGGCCTGTGATTGCAATCACTGATGGCGGGGAATCCTGGTTTAGTTACAGGCCGGATTTCCGAATGCCCCTGAAAGTAAAGACGGCGGTCTCCCGCCGTCTTTGTGGAGTGCATGGCATCCAGAGCCATTGGCCGGCCGGCAAGAGCGTGCACACGCCCGTGTCGGGCGCCCGGCTAAGCCGTGGCCTTCACCTCGGCCCGAGCATACGACGACGGTACCTGGGGGCGCTTGGCTGCGAGTTCACTGAGCAGCGCCACCGCTGCCAGAACCGCCGCTGTGTAGAACGCCATCTGGTAGTTCTTGTACTTGTCGAACAGCACGCCGCCGATCCTGGGACCAATGATGCCGGCCACTCCCCAAGCCGTGAACAACAGCCCGTAGTTGAGGCCAGCGTTCTTGGTTCCCCAGAAATCCGAGGTGGTCGAGGCATTCACCGAGAGCTGTGTGCCGTAGCACCAGTACACGATGAACACCACCACGTACAGCGCCGCCACGTCGCTGCCGACCTTGTAAAGGATAGGCATGGCGACCATCGAGATGGCGATCATCAGCCGCAAGACGTTGAGCCGCCCTAAGGCGTCCGACATCCAGCCCGACAGGATACGGCCGGAGGCGTTGCCGATTGCCCCCACCACCAATCCCATCGTGGCCAGAGCCGCGCTGGGAATACCCATGCTCTTGGCGAAAGGCACCAGTTGGCTGATCACCATCAAGCCCGCCGAGGTCCCCAGCGCATAGGCGATCCACATGAAGTAGAACGCCGGCGTGCGTAGCACTTCGCCCGGGCTGAAGTCATAGGTTGTGGCAGCCGCCTTCGAGGCCGGAGCTGGCGTCCACCCGCTCGGCTTGTAGCCCGCGGGCGGATTCTGCAGCAGCAACGCTCCGACCACGGTCATGAACAGAAAAATCACACCCAGGATCATGAACGTGGTGTGCACGCCATAAGCCGGGATGAGTTTCAGGTTGGCTAAGGGCCCGAAAATGGCCGACCCGCCGCCATACCCGGCCACGGCCAGTCCCACCGCCAGACCGCGTTTATCGGGAAACCACTTGGCCATCACCGGGATGGGCGTGGCATAGCCAAAACCGTTGCCCAACCCGCCAATCACGCCAAAGCATATGTAGAGGTAGTTCAGGCTGTGGGTGTAGCTGCACAGGAAAAAACCCAGGCTGACCAGCACCCCGCCCGTCAGGGAAACCCAGAAGGGCCCGAACTTGTCTTGTAGCCGGCCGGCCACGATAAAAGAAAGTGCGAAGACCACCACCGCGATGGTGAACACATTGGAAGTCTCCACCCGCTTCCAGCCGAACTCTTTCTCCAACGGAGCCACGAACACACTCCAGGCATACAGCGTGCCCAGGGCAAGATTCATCGACAGCCCGCCCACCACCCGCCACCAGCGGCTGATGTGGGACTGGGGCATTTCGGAAAGAGCTTTTGCGGTTGCCATCATTTTATCTCCTCATTCGCGGGATCACCTGCACTAACGCTCGCAAGATCGTACGGGTCACGCGTTGCCTCAATGCTGCGGAGCCGAGGACCGACTGGAGGAAGCTCGCACCGACGCTCAAAACTCAAAGCCCCAGGAAAACCGCGTTCGGCACATCAGAACATCCTCCAGTAAACTCATCTGGGGCTGTGCCCACCGGATTATTCAGAAGAACGGGCGCATATTCAGTGACGAAGGTCACAATCAATTGTGACGTTAAGCGCGATCCGCTGCGCGCCCAACCTCGTTTTGTAGGCCTTCCCCTGCCATCGCCGTTTTGCGGTGCGCGATCGGAGGCCAGACAGTCACAAGTGATTGTGACAGCGGTCACAGACGGTGCCCCCTACCGGAGAGGAAAATTCGCCTGCTTTTGGGAACCCCCGCTAGTTTTCCGCCCTAGAACCGGGCAGCATTACGTCGCGGAAGCGCTTCACTTCGATCGGCATTAGGAGGCCACACATGGCAGCAACGCAAGCCAAAGTCGCACCCTGGCCCGCCATCCCCACCCCGAAACCGGAAGAGGTTTATGCGGGGCTGAGCGACCAGGCCAAGGCGTATCCGCTGTTTCTGGAATCAATCGTGCGCCAGGAACACAATTTCGAAAAACCGGAAGCGCTTTCCCGCCTTCGGGTGCTGGATTGTACCACCCGCATGACGATTGGCCACTGGTGTTCCTCGCAGCTGGCCGAGCTGGGTGCCGAGGTCATCCAGGTGGAGCCGCCGGGGGGCGATCCGCTACGCCA
>Ga0070699_100006499_pt1 | contig 10180 bp, 7 predicted proteins | sample KBSK1503metaG_FD_65473 | JGI IMG/M metagenome (GOLD analysis project Ga0070699, IMG submission 65473) | Corn, switchgrass and miscanthus rhizosphere microbial communities from Kellogg Biological Station, Michigan, USA - KBS K1-50-3 metaG | ecosystem: Host-associated > Plants > Roots >... | reverse complement strand
ACCGGGCTGGCCGACGGCATCGTCGTCACCCCGTCGCATAACCCGCCGGAAGACGGCGGATTCAAGTACAACCCTCCCCACGGCGGTCCCGCCGACACCGCGGTAACCGGGAAAATCCAGGACCGTGCCAACGCCCTGCTCGCCGGCGGATTGGCTCCCGTGCGTCGGATCCCTCTGGCGAGGGCGCTTTCCGCATCCACCACCCGGCGGCACGACTACATCGCGGCCTATGTCGGGGACCTGGGCAACGTCATCGACATGGACCCGCTGCGGAACGGCGTCAAGCTTGGCGTCGATCCCATGGGCGGTGCCGGCGTGCGCTACTGGGGCGCCCTGGCGGAGCGCTACCGGATCCCGCTCACCATCGTCAGCGAGGAGGTTGACCCGACGTTTCGCTTCATGCCGGTGGACCGGGACGGCAGAATTAGAATGGACTGCTCCTCGCCCTGGGCAATGCAGCGGCTGATCGGTCTTGCGAGCCGCTTCGATGTGGCCTGGGGATGTGATCCGGATCACGACCGGCACGGCATCGTGGCGCGGAGCTCCGGCCTGCTCAATCCCAATGCGTTTCTGGCGGTCGCGATTTCCTACCTCTTCTCTCACCGGGCTGGGTGGAGCGCCTCCGCCGGCGTCGGGAAGACCGTCGTGAGCAGCGGAGTCATCGACCGCGTCGCGGTGCGGCTGGGCCGCCGCCTCGTGGAGGTCCCGGTCGGTTTCAAGTGGTTCGTGGATGGACTTCGTGACGGCTCATTGGGTTTCGGCGGGGAGGAAAGCGCCGGCGCGACCTTCGCGCGCCATGATGGCGGTGTGTGGACCACCGACAAGGACGGCATCATCATGGGACTCCTCGCCGCCGAGATCACCGCTGTGCTCGGCCGGGACCCTGGAGAAGTGTATCGGGACCTGACGAAAGAGCTGGGCGAACCGGTCTACGAGCGAATCGACGCGCCGGCCACCCGCGAGCAGAAGGCGATTCTCGGGCGGCTCTCGCCGGCGCAGGTGCCGGCCTCCACCCTGGCCGGCGAAACGATTACCAGCCTTCTGACTGTGGCGCCTGGAAACGGCGCGCCGATCGGCGGCCTCAAGGTGATGGCCGCGAGCGGCTGGTTTGCGGCTCGCCCGTCCGGTACCGAAGACGTGTACAAGCTCTACGCGGAAAGCTTTCAGAGCCTCGAGCACTTGCGCCGAATCCAGGCCGAGGCACAGGCCATCATCGCCGCGGCGTTGGGTTCGGCGCCTGCGCCACGATGACCCGCGAAGCGTCCGACCGGGGGATCGGGGCGGCGGCCGCCGCCGCGCTCGAGCTCGTCGGTGACGGCGCGACGGTGGGGCTCGGCACCGGACGGGCGGCATCGGCCTTCATCACGCTGCTGGGCGTGCGGGTGGGCCAGGGCCTTCGAGTTTCCGGGGTGGCCACGTCCCATGACTCGGCAACCCTTGCCTCCGAGGCCGGGATCCCGCTGGTGGATTTGAGCGAGGAGCTCGAGCTCGACCTCACGGTCGATGGCGCAGACGAGGTCGCCCCCAACCTCGACCTGATCAAGGGCTGGGGCGGCGCGCTGGTGCGGGAGCGCATCGTCGCCGCGGCCTCGCGACGCCAGGTGATCGTCGTCGGGAGTGAGAAGCTGGTGGATCGCCTGGGCGAGCGGGGCCGCATTCCGGTGGAGGTGATTCCGCTGGCGCGAGGACCCGCGATGCGACACATCAAAGCGCTCCAGCTGGTGCCCGCGGTGCGCGCCGGCCCCGATGGCTCGCGGTATTTCCTCACCGAGAACGGCAATCTCATTCTCGACTGTGCCCCCGCCCAGCCCTTCGCTAACCCGGGTGTTGCGCGGGTGGTCGACGCCGCGCTCCGGTCCATTCCGGGCGTGGTGGACACCGGGCTCTTCCTCGGCATCGCGGAGCGCGTCCTGGTCGGTCACCGTGACGGGCGAGTAGAGACGGTGCTGCGGAGCTCCCTCATCAGTGGTTGAAGTGTTTCCGACTCCCCAGGCAGTCATGGCCGCGGCCGCGGAACGATTTGCGCTGGCCGCGGATCGGGCGATCGCTGCTTCAGGTCGGTTCGTGGTCTCGCTCGCGGGAGGCTCGACTCCGGAAATGCTCTACCGGCTCCTCGCGACGGAACCGTATCGGTCCCGTGTCGGTTGGCCGTCGGTGCAGGTGTTCTGGGGCGATGAGCGCTGCGTCCCGCCGGATCATGCGGCGAGCAATTATGGAATGTCGCGCCGGGCGCTGCTCGATTCGGTGGCGTTGCTTCCCGAAAACATTTACCGCATCCGCGGTGAGGATCCTCCGCACGCGGCGGCGGACGCCTACGAAGCCACGCTCCGGAGTCGCTGCCCGGCGCCTGCCGGCTGCTTCGACCTGGTCCTGCTGGGCCTTGGGCGTGACGGCCATACCGCCTCGCTCTTCCCCGGCTCCCGCGCGGTCCGGGAGCGGAGCCGCTGGGTCTGCGCCGTCTCGGCCCCGGCGCCGCCGTCGAGAATCACCCTGACTCCGGTAATCCTTGCCGCCGCGCGCGAGGTGGTTTTCCTGGTGACGGGCCCGGAGAAGGCCACGGCGCTGAACCTCGCGCTTCACGGCCCTGAGAAGCCCGATCAGCAGCCGGCGCAGGCCGTTGCATCGGGAAACCAGAACGTTCGCTGGCTGGTGGACTCTCTCGCGGCCGGCCAAACTGCTTGACCGGCACATCCCCAGCACCATATTCAAGTGTGGGCGCCGCCCGGCGCCCCGGTCTTCTGGGGGTGGGAAATGCTGACGCGTTCCCTGGCCCGCCCCGGCCTGGTTCTCCTCACGGCGCTCCTGGCCCTGTGCCCGCCTCTCGTCGCTCAACGGCTCGGCTCCATCGGCGGTACCATCACTACTGCGGTCGGGACCAAACGGTCCGGCATTGAGGGGGCGCGCGTCGTGCTGGTTGGCACACCCTTTGTGGTGCACAGTAACAGCAAGGGCGAGTTCTCATTCAACGGCCTCGCCCCAGGGAAGTACACCATTCGAGCCAGCGCCATCGGGTACGGCACCATGACCTCACCCATCGAGGTCAAGGCGCTCGAGCTCCTGGAGATCGATTTCGAAGCCGATCCCGAAGCGGTGCGCCTCCCCGATCTCGAGGCCGAGGACAAGCCCAATCTTCCCCCGGAATTCCTGCGGCGGAGCCGGGAGGGTGGCGGGCGTTACTTCTTTCGCGCGGACATCGAAAGGCGAGCTCCGCCGACCGTGGCTGACCTGCTGCGCACGGTGGCGGGTATGCGGATTGAATGCGGGGGGCCGGTCTGTCGAGCCGTCTTCGCGCGGTCGACCCGAAACTGCCAGCCGGCCTACTTCATGGACGGCGCGCCGGTCGATCCGGCGGTGGTCTGGCTGCAGCCGCCGCGTGACCTCGACGGCGTGGAAGTGTATTCCGGACCTGCCACGGTGCCGCCGGAGCTCAACCGGTATGGCGGCTGCGGTGCCATCGTGCTGTGGACCCGCACCCCGCCGCCCCGGATCAAGAAGGAGAAGAAGCCGCCGGTACCGAAGGATCCGCCGGCGTTTTGAGCTCGCCCTCCCACCGGCCCATCACCGCCGACGCCAGGCAGTTCCCCAGCAGGTTCACCGACGTGCGCGCCATGTCCATGAAGGCATCCACGCCGAGAATCACCGCCACACCTTCCAGCGGCAGTCCGAAAGTCACCAGCGTTCCGGAGAGGATCACCAGCGACGCCCGCGGCACCGCCGCGACTCCTTTGCTGGTGAGCATCAGTGTGAGCATCATCAGCAGCTGCTGCCCCAGCCCGAGCTGGATCCCCGCCGCCTGCGCCACGAAGATCGAGGCCACCGCCAGGTAGAGCGTCGATCCATCGAGGTTGAAGGAGTATCCTGTCGGCAACACGAACGAGACGATGCGCCGCGGCACCCCGAACTTCTCCATGTTCTCCATGGCGAGCGGGAGCGCCGCTTCCGAGCTGGCGGTGGTGAATGCGATCAGCCAGGGTTCCTTCACCCAGTACCAGAAGCGCTTGATGGGAATCCGGGCGAGAATGGTTACCGGAATCAGCGCGATGAGGATGAAGACGATCAGTGCGCCGTACAGGGTGAGCACCAGCTTCCCCAGGGCGAGGATGACGCCGAGTCCGTTCTTCCCGATGGTGGCGGTCACCGCGCCGAAGATGCCGAGCGGCGCGAACTTCATGACGATGGCCGTGAACTTGAACATCACTTCCGACAGCCCCTCGCAGAACCCCAGCATCGCCTCCTTGGCCCGGCCGGTCTTGACCATGGTGAGGCCGGCCGCAAACAGCACCGAGAAGAAGACGACCTGCAGCACCTCGTTCTTGGACGCGGCCTCGAAGAAGCTCGAGGGCACCGTATGCTCCAGGATGCCCGAGAGCGTGATCGGCGTGCCGGCAAAGGCCTGGGCTTCTGAGGTATCGCCGCTGGCGAGCGAGACGCCGTTTCCGGGCCGGACCAGATTGACCGCGGCCAGCCCCACGAAGAGCGCCACCGTCGTCACGAGCTCGAAGTAGATGATCGACCGGAGCGCCAGCCGTCCCACCTGCTTCAGATCGTCGCCGTGCCCGGCGATTCCCACCACCAGGCTGCCGAAGATGAGCGGCACCACGATGCTCTTGATCATCTTGATGAAGATGTTCGAGAGCACCTTCACCGCTCCGCCGACGTCGGTCTGGGTCCACACATCGTGATCGAGCCAGCCGACGAGGGCGCCGGCGATCGTGGCGATGATGATCCAGTGGGTCAGGGAGAGCCGACGCAATGCGTTGGGCATGGGCGTTCCGGTTAGAGGTGACCGCTCACCCAGCCAGGGCCCCGACTTTGGTTTCAATCCCCGCGAGAAGCTGCCGATACGACGCCGCGAATTTCGCCACGCCGTCTTCCTCGAGAAACCGCGTCACCTCCGCCAGATCGATACCGGTGGCGGCCAGCGCCTCGAGCAGCCTCGGCGCCGAGGCCATCGCCTCCGCGATGCGCGTCTCCGGCTTGCCGTGATCTCGGTAGGCATCGAATGTGTCGGGCGGCAGGGTGTTGACCGTGTCACGAGCCACCAGCGCCTCGACGTAATAGACGTCGGGGTAGCGCGGGTCCTTGGTGCTGGTGGAGGCCCACAGCGGCCGTTGCGGCTTCGCCCCGGCCGCCGCCAGCGCGCGCCAGCGGGGCGTGGCCAGCGACCGCTCGAACGCGGTGTAGGCCGCCCCCGCGTTGGCGATCGCGATGGTCCCGCGCAGGCCGTGCGGGTCCCCCGACTTGTCCAGGATCGGATCGATCCGGCCGTCGACCCGGCTCACGAAGAACGACGCCACCGAGGCGATCCGGTCGACCGGCTGTCCTGCGACACGGCGTCGATCGAGCCCCGCGAGAAACGCCTCGATGACGGCCTGGTAGCGTTCCACCGAGAACAGCAGTGTGACGTTGATGTTGATCCCGGCGGCGAGCGAGGCGGTGATGGCGGCCAAACCAGCCTCGGTCCCGGGGATCTTGATCATCGCATTGGGACGGTCCAGCGCGGCCCAGAGCCGCCGGGCCTCCGCGATGGTTGCCTCGGTGTCGTGGGCCAGCTCGGGGCTCACCTCGAGCGAGACCAGCCCGTCGCCGCCGCCGGTCTCGTCGTAGAGCGGCCGGAAGACATCGCAGGCCGCGCGGACATCCTGGACCGCGAGCGCTTCGAACACCTCACCGGGTGGAAGTCCCTGCGCCGCCAGGCGGCCGATGTCGGCATCGTAGTCGGAGCTGCCGGCAATGGCCTTTTCGAAAATGGTGGGATTGGACGTCATGCCGCGGAGCCCGTCCTCTGCGACCAGGCGGGCCAGCCGGCCCGAGGAGATCAGCTCCCGCGTGATGTAGTCGTACCAGGGACTCTGGCCCAGCCGGCCGAGGAGGATCAGCGGATTGATGGGCATCACCGTCTCCGTGCCAGGGTGCGTTCCAGCGCCGCCACCACGGCGTCGGTCGTAAATCCGAATTCTTCGAACAGGCGCTCACCCGGAGCCGAGGCGCCGAAGTGATCGATCCCGATGGTTTCCCCTTCTTCGGTGGTCCACTCCTGCCACCCCATGCGCGCGCCCGCCTCCACCGCCACGCGGGCGCGCACCGCGGGTGGGAGCACCAGATCCCGATAGCTCTGCGGTTGCCGCCTGAAGTGCTCCCACGACGGCAGCGACACTACCCGCACCGCGACGCCTTTCGCCTGCAGCCGCTCGGCGGCTTCGAGGGCCAGGTGGACCTCCGACCCCGTGGCGATCGCGATGGCCTGGGGCGCGGTGGCGGGGTCCCGCAGAATGTACCCTCCACGGAGCACGCCGTCGGCGGATCCCAGTCCGGTGCGATCGGGCACCGGGAGTTTCTGCCGGGTGAGGATCAGCGCTGTCGGGCCGGTCGTGTGGGTGAGCGCCGCCCGCCAGGCCACCGCGGTTTCGTTCGCGTCGCCGGGGCGAATCACCGTCATGTTCGGCACCGCGCGCAGCGCGGCCAGATGCTCGATCGGCTGGTGGGTGGGTCCATCCTCGCCCAGGCCAATGGAATCGTGAGTGAAGATGTAGATCACCGGCAGCCCCGTCAGCGCCGCGAGCCGGATGGCGGGCTTCATGTAGTCGGAAAAAACCAGGAAGGTGCTGCCATAGGGCCGGATGCCGCCGTGCAGCGCCATGCCGTTCATCACCGAGCCCATGGCGTGCTCGCGAATGCCCCACGCGAAGTTCCGGCCGACCGTGCCGGGCCCGAAGGTCTCGATGCCCTTGATGTTGGTGCCGGTGCTGCCCGCCAGGTCGGCCGACCCGCCAGCCAGGGTCGGCACCAGCGAGTACAGTGCCTCGAGCGCCTTGGCGGACGCCTGCCGCGTGGCGAGCCCGGCGCCGGCCGGAAACGCCGGCAGCACAGCGTGCCAGTCGACCGTGATGCGCCCCGCCATCGCATCGGCGAATTTGCCCGCCGAATCGGAATCCGCCCGGGCGTAGTTCGCGAAACGGGATTCCCATTCGATCCGCTGCTCCCCCAGGCGGGTGCGCAGCGGCCCGACCGCCTCACGCACTTCCGGCGGAACGTGGAACATCTGGTCCGCGGACCAGCCCAGAATCTCCTTGGTCCGGGCCACCTCGTCCTTGCCGAGTGCTTCACCGTGGGCCTTCGCGGTGTTCTGCCGGGTCGGCGCCGGATAGCCGATGATGGTGCGGAGCACGATCAGCGTCGGCCGCTCCGATTCGGCGGCGGCCATACCGAGCGCACGATCGATCTCTTCCAGATCATTGCCGTCCGGTACGTGCAGCACCCGCCAGCCGTAGGCGTCGAAGCGACGGCCGACTTCCTCGCTGAAGCTGAGTGCGGTGTCGCCGTCGATGGTGATGTGGTTGTCGTCGTAGATCACCGTCAGCTTGCCCAGCCGGAGGTGGCCGGCGAGTGAGGCCGCCTCACTCGCGACCCCTTCCATGAGGTCGCCGTCGCTGGCGAACGCCCAGACCCGGTGGTCGACGACCTCGTGGTCCGGCCGGTTGAAGCGATCGGCCAGGAGCCGTTCCGCGATGGCCATCCCCACGGCATTGGCAAATCCCTGTCCCAGTGGGCCGGTGGTGGTTTCGACGCCGACGGTGTGTCCGTGCTCCGGGTGACCCGGCGTCTTCGAGCCCCATTGCCTGAAGTTCTTGATCTCTTCGAGCGGGAGGTCGTAGCCGGTGAGGTGAAGCAGTCCATACAACAGCATCGAGGCGTGGCCGCAGGAAAGCACGAAACGGTCGCGGTCGGGCCAGGAGGGCAGGGACGGATCGTGCTTCAGGTGCCGGGTCCACAGGAGCCACGCCGCAGGGGCGAGGGCCATCGGGGTACCGGGATGTCCGCTCCGGGCCGCTTCCACGGCGTCCATCGCGAGGACGCGAATGGTGTTGATGCTCCGCCAGGTGAGATCCAGGCCCGTGTCCGGTGCCGGACGCGCGGCCGGCCGCTGGGTGTCGACCGTCAGGGGGAGCTCCTTTCGTACGGCGGAGGCGCCTGCGTGGGACGAACGGATAGGAAAGAAAAATATACCGGGTCGGCCGCAATCCTAGGAGCCGAGTGCGCGTGCGATTAGATTTCCGTCTTGAATTCGAACGCTTTGATCGCCCCAAACCGAGACCTCGTGCCCCGCAAGTCCCGCAAACGTCCCCCTCGTGCTCCATCCATGGCCTCGTCCACGACCCTCAGACGGTCCGGAGGCCGATCCTATCAGGCCCACCGAGACTGGCTCCTCGGGCTGCACGGCCCGGTCTGCGCCTATTGTGGCAAGATGATGGGTGCTGAAGAGGTGACCCTCGACCACGTCCGGCCCCGGAAGGGGCAGACCGCTTACGACCGGCCCGACAATCTGGTGCTGGCTTGTCCGACCTGCAACGCTGCCAAGGCGGACACTCCGTTCCTCGCCTTCCTGCTCGCCCGCCGCAGCCGCGGCGTGTTCCTACTCCACTACGGGGACCATCTCTCCGATGGCATCAAGGAAATCGTGAAGCAGGTCACCGAACGGCCCCTGCTGCCGCCGGATTAACCCGGCGCGCTCCCGTCGTACCCGCACGCCACCGACCCGGCGAGCACGACGGGAAACAACAAGCGCCATGGCAGCCGCACGTGACCTGGCCCTGAAAGGGGTGCCTGACCGGCTCGCAAGCGGTGTTCCGCGATTCTGATTCCTGGAAGTTCCTGCGGGATGAGAAGTTACGGAATTGGCCTGCCGATGAACGTGTCCACTCGTCAGGGCCAGGAGTGTCGAACGGACACGCCCAAACCCCTGGCTCCTCGCTCCTAACTCCTAGCTCCTATCCCAAGGCCTCCGCGACGATCCGCGCCTGCTCGGCTGCGTGCGCCGTAGGATAGCCCTCGGCAGGACTGGCCCGCTCCGGCCGCCCCGCATAACGCAGAGCCGTGCCGGTGGGATGCACGCTCGGCAGCAGCGGGGCCACGTATGACCAGGCGCCCATGTTCCGCGGCTCCTCCTGGGCCCACACCAGCTCCCGCGCGTCGGAATAACGAGCCAGGACGGTCTTGAGCGACTCGGAAGGGAAGGTGTAAAGGCCCTCCAGCCGGACGATCGCGGGGCGCTTGTCTCCCAGCTTGCCCGCCTCGGCCAGAAGATCGTAGTAGATCTTGCCGGAGCAGAGCACCACACGCTCCACACTGGTCGCGCGCGCCTGCACCGACTCATCGGGATCGTCCAGCACCGGGCGGAACGTGCCGCGGGTCAGGTCCTCCAGGCGCGAGGACGCCTGCGGCAACCGGAGCAGGCTCTTCGGGGTGAAGATCACCAGCGGCCGGATCCGGTTCCGCCGCGCCTGGCGCCGGATCAGGTGGAAGTACTGCGCCGGAGTCGTGCAGTTGGCTACGCGGAAATTCCCCTCCGCCGCCTGTTGCAGGAACCGCTCGATCCGTCCGCTGGAATGCTCGGGGCCCTGGCCCTCATAGCCGTGCGGTAACAGCAGCGTGAGTCGGTTGGTCACGCCCCACTTCGACAGGCCCGCCGCCATGAACTGGTCGACGATGACCTGGGCGCCGTTGATGAAGTCGCCGAACTGCGCCTCCCAGAGCACCAGGCAATCGGGCGCCGCGTTGGCGTACCCGTATTCAAAGCCCAGCGTCGCCAGCTCCGACAGCGGGCTGTTGTACACCTCGAACGCAGCCAATGCGCCGGGCAGCTTGGCGATGGGGGTGACGGTCTGCCCCGTCACCGCATCGTGCAGCACCAGGTGGCGATGGCTGAAGGTGCCCCGTTCGGTATCCTGCCCGGTCAGCCGGATCGGCACCCCCTCGGTGAGCAGGGAAGCGAACGCGAGTGCCTCGGCGTGGCCCCAATCGATGCCGCCCTCCGGTCCCATCGCGGTGACGCGTCGCTCCAGCTGGCGCTTGAGTTTCGGGTTGACCGAGAAGCCCTCCGGTACGACCAGCAGCTGGTTGTTGAGCGCCTGCAGCTGCTCGCCGGGCACCGCGGTCTCGACCGTTTCTCCGGGCGGCACCTTGACGCCGAGCCCGCTGGATTTGTGGAGCGGCGTTTGCGGCGCGCTGGCCTTGAAGCCCTGCTGGATTTCCACCAACCGCTGGTAGGCCGCGGCGTACCGGGCCTCGGCCTCGTCCGCGGTTAGCACTTGCTCCTTCACCAGCGCCGCGGCGTACAGCTCCCGCGCCGTGGGATGGTTCTTGATCCGTTCGTACATCACCGGTTGGGTGTAGGACGGCT
>Ga0070699_100006498_pt1 | contig 10181 bp, 9 predicted proteins | sample KBSK1503metaG_FD_65473 | JGI IMG/M metagenome (GOLD analysis project Ga0070699, IMG submission 65473) | Corn, switchgrass and miscanthus rhizosphere microbial communities from Kellogg Biological Station, Michigan, USA - KBS K1-50-3 metaG | ecosystem: Host-associated > Plants > Roots >... | reverse complement strand
TGTGCCCTGCACGCATCCGTGGGCTGGAGCCCGTCGGCCAAGGAGAAATAGGATAATCGGTGATTGGAATCCTCGTCCCCCAACAAGTGGTCTGCCACACTCACCAGGGCGGCGGGAATCTGTTCCCGTTAATACTATAGTCAATCCAGTAATCCGCGGGTGACGCAGGAATTGCGGCGTCAAAAACTATGTGAAACGTGTGTGCTGTATTTTCCGGACCACAAAATCTTCAAGAGAGATATTGACAGAGCCGTCTTCTATTGCTCCACGCTTCTGGGGCGTGGAATTCAGCTCGGAGCCCTCTCCCAACAACGTTCATTAGCAAAAATCACCGAGCAGTATCGACGCGAGCCCCCTACGGCGAAAGCTTTGCGGCTACCACGAATCTGCGTCGGGAAAACCAGTCACCCAATCTCCACAAGAGCAGGATTGCAACGAGCGCGCCGTAAAAGAGCGGCGACCGCACGTCGGATTTTACTTTCCAGTAGAAATGAATCACGCCGGCAATCGCCGCAAAATAAATGGCGCGATGCAGTATCCGCCAGCGCCTCCCGCCGAGACGGCGAATCCAGCCTGCCGTCGAAGTAATGGCCAGTGGAACCAAGAGCAGAAAACCGAGAAACCCTACTGTGATGAACGGGCGCTTGGCGACATCTTTCCACATGGCACCAAGATCGAAAGACTGATCGAGGCCAAGATAGGTGAGGAAGTGCAAGCAGACGTAGAAAAAGGCGAAGAGGCCGAGCATGCGGCGGAAACGGATGAGATCCGGCAGGTTGAGGAGCTTGCGAAAAGGCGTGATGGACAGGGTGAAAACCAGAAAACGCAGAGTCCACCGGCCGGTGGTGAGCTGAATGAACTCGACCGGATTGGCGCCAAGGCCGTGACGAAGAGCGCGCCAGGTGAGCCCGCCAAGCGGAATCAGGCAAACGAGGAAGAGGACAACCTTGGTCCACTTGCTGGTAAGGAGAGCACGCACGCGGGAATGCCAGCTCAATAGTTTTTCTTCAGGTCCATGCCACTGTACATGCTGGCGACCTGATCGCCGTAGCCATTAAACATAAGCGTGCTGTGCTTGAAGATTTCGCCGAGGCGGCGCTCTTTGGCTTGGCTCCAGCGCGGGTGATCCACATTTGGATTCACGTTCGAATAGAAGCCGTATTCGTTGGGCGCGGCAAGGTTCCAGGTAGTTGGCGGCATCTTCTGCTGGAATTTGATTTTGACGAGCGACTTGATGCTCTTGAAACCGTATTTCCACGGAATAACCATGCGCATGGGCGCGCCGTCTTGGTTTGGCAACGATTCACCGTACATGCCGACGCAGAGTAGCGTGAGCGGATTCATGGCTTCGTCCATGCGCAGGCCCTCGACGTAAGGGAATTCGATGCCGGCCCAGCGTCCCTGAGGCATCTGGCGGGGATCATAGTAGCTCTGGAAAGCAACGAACTGTGCCTTGGGGGTGGGTTCGACCAGCTTCACGAGATTGCTGAAGGGAAAGCCAATCCAGGGAACCACAATGGACCAAGCTTCCACGCAGCGATGCCGGTAGATGCGCTCTTCGAGCGGGGCGAGCTTGAGGATTTCCTCCATGGTGAACTTGCGGGGCTTGGCCACTTCGCCTTCGACGGAAACAGTCCAGTTCGATGTGTTGAAGTTTTTCGAATTTTTCGCGGGGTCGCTCTTGTCGGTGCCGAATTCGTAGAAATTGTTGTAGTGCGTGACGTCGTCGTACGAATTTTGTTTTTCGGTGGTGCTGAAAGGGCTCTTGGCAAGGCCGCTGAATTTTGTTCCAGCAAGGATGGTCTGGGCAGGAGTGGCCAATTCGAAAAGACTGCGACCGGCCATGGCCGTGGCGCCAGCGATGCCCATGGCGCGGAGGAACTTCCGCCGATCTAGGTAGACCGACTTGGGGGTAACGTCCGCGTGCGTTAAATCCGTGGTTTTGCGAATCAACATCTTGTTTCTCCGAACAAATGTGGATGGTGCGGCTTCCCTACTATTCTAAGTACTCTTCTTTGTATTGGATGCGAAAACCTTGCCGCCGTGCCGCTCCATCCTAACCGAGCTGGGCTGACACCGTTGTGCCGTCTTATTGGTGTGAGTCGCAAAGCGCAGAAAAGTTACAGGCAAGATGAAAGCATCTGTCTCCCCAATTTCCGCCCGCGAGGCTGGTGAAAAGCGCAGCCAAAGCCTTTCAATTCCCTTGAAATTCAGAAGCCATATTTGGCGATTACCGACTTTTCCTGCTTTACGACGAGAGCAAGAGCGTGTTGTCAGGGGCTCTCTCGCTATTTGAGACCATGGCTATTGGAAGCCCTGGTGCGATAGATGGGAAACATCGCTGGCGGGCGGGGATGAAAGGGTCACATGCAAGGGCAGTGCTGAGCTTGAGCTTGGCAACATTGTCCCGGGCGTGTTCAACCCGGTACTGGCCAAGCGCAGGAAACAGCGTCTAGAATCGACAGGCTTCCGCAAAATCCAATACGTGACGCGGTTGCGCAACGGGCAGCAACGGCGACGTACTCGGAGGTTACTTTTGGCGCATCAGCCGACAGCCTCCGTCCGGGCTTTGCTAGCTTGGCGTGCGGAGGTTCAATCATGCGAGGGACCGCGCAATGCTCTTTAAGGGTCCGGACGCTATCGAGCAACGGGCTTCGAGGAAGTTGGCAGGATTGGTACCGTGAAGTCTTAGTGCAAGTCGGCATAGCGGAAGCGATCTGCACGAATGCTCACCTAGGTTTTAGGGGGAATGCGGGAGCGTGTCTCCCAGCTTGGTGGGAATCTGACTATTGAATCAAACAGTGGTGCGACGACCGTCGTTGCAACTTTCCCGATCTGCAATGCAGCAGCCGCTTCGAATGAGGAGCTAGGAGTAGCTTAAGGGCGAACGAAGCTGGCGTTCTCTGCCGTCCCGCATACTTCTGGAGAAGACGGATCCTGTTGATTAGTCCGATGAATTCCCTACACCCTGATCGAACAACTGATTCTGAATCAGTTGAGTTTCAACCTTATTGGACCTTTGTTTGACTCTGCAAAACGGCATGTCGCTCATTCTAAAGATGAAAACCAGCGCCGAGAGTGGGGCACGAGTTGGCTGCAAAATCCCCCATAACTTATTGATTATAAATATCTTGGCGGAAAGAGTGGGATTCGAACGTACTTTGAAGACTTTAGGCGGTACGGGTGGCACCGTAAGTCCTTGAAAGTACCTCGATGGAATTCATAGTGGACCTGTATTGGCCCTGCGTCGGGAGCTAGCCATTGACGCGTTTTGTGGGCTTCTTTGTGAGCTACGGTTCCTCCTTTTTCATCCCTAGCCGCCCGAGTATTTTTCTGGCGAACAGCCGCCCGGAAGACTGCGCGGACCGCTCGGCGGCATTACTTCACCATCAGTGGGCCGCTTGCGCCTTTCCTGCCGGCCTGAACCGCTGAACAAGCAAGAGCAGCGCGGCAGTGCCCAGTGTCAGCCATGCAATCACACGGAAGCAGTCCATGAACGACAAGAGCATGACCTGATTGTGCAGCTGCTGATACAAATAGCCGTTCGCTGCCGCCGATGCATCTGGAGTAGTGAATCCTCTGCTCACGAGGTAATTCGTCAATTCTGTTAGTCGGCTGTTCAATTGTTGTGTCGAGGCCGCAAGCGCCGATCCGAGATTGGTTTGGTGAAACTGTTCGCGCCGTTCGGCGGCTGTGGTAATGAAGGCGATCCCGAAGCTTCCACCCCAATTCCGAGAGAGATTCGTTAGGCTGGAGGCTCGATTGTTCTGTTCGGGCCTCAACTGTGAATATGCGAGCACGTTTACTGGTACAAAAAAGAAGCCGTAGCCAAGGCCTTGGTAAGCCCTGGCCAGGGCGTAGTGGGCATAATCGGTTCCTAACGTGAAGGTGCCGTAATACCACATAGTGGCGCCGCCAATCGCGAGGCTGATCGTGAGCAATGTGCGGGGTGACACAAGCTGTCGCTGGATGAGTTGTGCGACAACCGGAGCAACCAGTGTAATAACAAAGGCGCCCGGCCCCAATACGAGTCCCGCATCGATGCCACGATATCCGTACAGTGACTGAAGGATTTGCGGGATAAGGACCGTGCTGCCAAAAACGCCGAATCCAAAGACAAAGAGCAGCACGTTCGCGATGGCAAAGTTGCGACTCGCCAGCAACCGAAATTCGATAACGGGCTCCTTCAGGCGGAGCTCCCACACTATCGTCGCAATCCAGCCAATGACTGCGATTGTAATCATCCAGGTTATGAAGCTGCTGCCGAACCAGTCATCGATCTGGCCGCGATCCAGCGCTACTTCGAGGCTGGCTGATGCGATGGTGATCAGGGCGATTCCAATGCCATCGACGTGAAACCGGCCATTTCGGATAGCTGCCCGTTCCGCATCGAAAGCAGGCGGATCTTTGAGAACCCGGCTGCAGAGAAAGAATGCTAGACACCCAATTGGGATATTAATAAAGAATATCCAACGCCAATCATAGTTATCGGTAATCCAGCCGCCCAATACAGGCCCAATCGTCGGGGCGGTCACAATCACGGCTGTATAGACCGCGAAGGCCGAAGCACGTTTTGCCGGCGGGAACGTATCAACTAGAACCGCCTGCGCGACCGGTACCATTCCGCCGCCCGCAAGACCCTGCAACACGCGGCTGGAAAGCATGATTCCGAGGCTCGGCGCCACTCCGCAGAAAAACGATGTAAGGGTAAAAAGAGCGACGCATCCGAGATAGTAGTTTTTTCGCCCAAAGAGGCGGCTCAGCCAGGCAGACATCGGCAGAACAACGGCATTGGCGACGAGATATGTGGTGAGAATCCAGGTGACCTCGTCGTAGCTGCGGCCGAGTCCTCCTCCGATATACGGCAGCGCAACGTTCGCAATCGAGGTATCGAGGGTCTCCATGAACGCTGCCAGCGTGACCGCAAACGCGATGATCCACGGGTTTACTGACGGCGGGTTGATGGAAGGCGAATTTTCCGCTCCTTTCGACATAGCCACCTCAGCGGACTTTCACACTCGGCTCGACCGACATACCGGGCCGCAGCATGTGTTCGGGATCTTCATCCTTGTTGAAGCGAATGCGCACAGGAAACCGCTGCACCACCTTCACGTAATTGCCAGTAGCGTTCTCAGGAGGAAAAAGACTGAACACCGGCTCCGCGGCGCCAGGAAGATTCTCAACCGTTCCTTCGTAATCGCGGTCGAAGGTGTCGACGTGGATCGTCACACGTTCGCCCGGCCTGATGTGGTTGAGTTGTATTTCCTTGAAATTTGCTGTCACCCAGGTGTCATCGAGGGGTACGATGGCGAGTAGCATCTGCCCGGGCTGAATCCGCTGCCCAAGTTCAACAGTTTTGCGGCCAATGACGCCGTTGACCGGGGCGTAGATCTTTGTGTATCCAAGATTTAACTCCGCGGTGCGCACGTCCGCGCGAGCTTGCTCCAGTTCGCCGTTCTTCGACTGCGACTTAGCTTGGGCATCGATCACCTGCTGCGGTGCGGTCTGCGCTTCTTGCACTTGCGCTTCCCGCTGTGAGATCAGGTTCTTTGCCGCCGCGATTCTCTTCTCAATCGCGTTGACAGCGGCACGATCGGTTTCAAGCGCCTCTGCGGCAGAGGTTGCTTCCGTGTCGCGCGCGTCGTAATCCGAACGTGAGATCTCGTGTTTTTCAACCAACGCCTGATAGCGAACCCGGTCGCGCTCAGCGCGCGCACAGATCGCCTCGTCCTCCTGAGCTTTGTGTTTGGCCGCAGAGAGGTTTGCAACCTCGGCCTCCGCTGCCGCAATGGCCTCGTCTCTCGCCGCATCCGCAAGACGCAAACGGCTGAAAGCTCTGGTTTGCGTGATCGGAACGTTTACGCCTGCTGAATGAGCGTCGCCTTCGCGTGTCGCAAGCTCGCCCTTGGCGTGGTCGAGCTCCGCCTGATAGTCATTTGGATCGAGCTCAAGAAGGAACGTTCCGGCCTTTACGTACTGGTTGTTTTCAACTTTGGGATTGATATAGATGACAGTGCCGCTGATGCGAGCGCTGATCGCATCGAGATGACCGTCGATCTGCGCGTCATCAGTAGACTCAAACTGCTGCGCATAAATCCACCAGCTTAAGCCAGCTACTACCGCCACGGCTGCCAGCGCGAGCAGTGCTCGACGCGAAATTCGCTGGGGCCGGCGGAAAAGATTACGCAGGCGATTACTGGGCTGGCTGATCGGCTGTTCCTCTTTTAAGGGGATCAACCGCGGCTCTTCCACTGCGACTGCTTCTACGTTGTGCGCCATCTCATTTACCTCCGAAGAATTCAGTAAAGCGCCGCTCTGCAACGCCCATTGAGCGTGCTTGGGCGGCTTTCGCGACGTTGAAGGAATAGAGACTTTGAATGTAGTTTTCGCGAGCAGCCGTTACGGCTTCCTGCGCCTGAATGACTTCCACATAGTTGGTAACGCCGTTCCCATAACGATCTCGCGATTGCGTGAGCGCCCGCTGCGCTAGCGCTTCATTCTTTTCGGCGACCTTAACGCCAGAATCGGAGGCTTCGAGATCCAGCCAGGCGACACGCACGTCATAGGCGACGCGTCCTTTGAGGTCTTCGTATTCTGCCCTCCGGCGATTGAGGCTGGCTTGGGCTTCCGCGATATCAGCTCGAATTCGGCCACCGGTAAAAATTGGAAATGAGATGCTGCCAGAGACCCCGTAAACCGAATTGAAACTGCCGACGTTGGTTCCCGCTCCGCCGTAGTTGGCGTTCACGGCGATTGTGGGATAACGTTGTGCCTTCTCCGCGCCGACGCGGTATTCAGCGGCGCGCACGTTTGCCTCAGCGCTAGCCAGATCGGAACGGAATTGCAGTGCCTCTGCGGTTACGGATTCCAAGGTGAGGTTCTCGAGACCCCGATACGCAGCGGAATCCGCTAGAGCAAACTTCTGATTAAGTGGCAGACCAATGATGCGGCCAAGCGTCAGCTTGTCTTTCTCGAGCGCGTTCGTCACGTTGACCAGACGTTGCTCAGCAGTTTGAAGTTCGACTTGCGCGCGGACGGAATCGATCTCGGGCGAGACCTCGTTCCTGACTTGATCTCTTGTTTGCTGATCGAGTTCTTTCGCTGTCGCCAACTGTGCACGAGCTGTTTCCACTCTTGCGACACTGGCGGCAACCTGCAGATACGCGACACCCACCGCATAAACCACGACGTCCCGCGCGTCGCGTGCACTGAACGTCGAAGCTTGTTCAGCACTCCGCTGCGCACGATAGCGATCGTGCAGTTCTGCGCTGTAAACCGATTGCGTGAGGCTAAGGAGCGCGTCTTGATAACCGAAGTTGCCACTAGTAGCCGGCAACGGACCTACACCGGGAATTGGAGGCAACTTCGAAAGGCCAACTTCCTGGAAACTAATGTTCTCGAACCCCTGCTCCCCCTTTACAGATAAGTCCGGCAACAGGGCTGAAAGAGCACGCAGTCTTTGGGCGCGAGCTTCAGCACTTGCCTGGTTGCTCTCAATCAGCCCAAGGTTGTATCGCAGCCCGCGCTCGACCGCTTCGTTAAGGGACAAGGGAACAACTTCATCTGTGGCCTTGCCACTGGGTGTGCTTCCCAGATACGGATTCTGGCCCTGGGTTGCGAGGGCGCTCGGGTTCGTAGTACTTGCCGCCGGGTTGATAGGCCGGGGCGTCGAGATTGAGTAACCCTGTGGATCGATACCCGCTTGAGAAAGGACCGCCTGTGGAACTGCGAGCAGCAGGCTCAAAACTGCGATAATGATGAGTTTCTTCATCATGCCTCCCGTTGGTTATGAAGTCCGACACCGTTGTGTGCGACCGATCGGTCTCTTTTGAAATCTGATGCTCGCAAATGTTTTTTGTTTCCTTTTTTTGCACAAGGGTCGGTGGTGGCTGCCGTAGTAGTAGAGACCGGGCGGTCTTTTGTGGCATCTAAGCGAGTGTATGACCGAAACAAGTAAAGGCCAGAAAACCCGAGAGGGGATCGTGGCCGAAGCCGCTAATCTGTTCAACCAGCGCGGTTTCGAGGGGAGCTCCATGTCTGACTTGATGGCCGCCACAGGGCTTGAAAAGGGTGGCATCTACCGCCACTTCTCCTCCAAGGAGGAACTCGCGGCCGAGGCGTTCGATTACGCCTGGAAGTCAGCTTTAGAGGCGCGGATGCATGGCCTGGAGAAGGTCCCGAACAGCATTGACAAGCTCAAACTATTCATCGCTAATTTTATCGACCGGCGACCTGCCGTTCTTGGCGGTTGTCCCGTTCTGAATACTGCGATTGAGGCGGACGACGGCAATCCGCTCCTGCGGGAACGGGTTCGCGCCGCATGGCGTCAATGGCGGGATTATCTCGCCGAGATCGTCGCGGCCGGGCTCAAGCGCAAAGAGATTCAGCCGGAAGTTGATGCGAAGGAAGTTGCAACCCTGATTATTTCTTCCGTTGAGGGTGCATTGATGATCGCGCGTCTGGAACGTAATACAGAGGCACTCCTCACAGCGCAATCACATCTGGAGCGCTACCTTGATACCCAAGTTCGCCTGCACACCCGTTCGCGCCGCTGATCCTGCGCCATTAACGCCCAGCCCCCGCACACAAGCTGCCGGGGCCTCGCACCGTACTTCCACATTTCACTTTCCTTCATCAATTTCGCCCCCACCCAATTTATTTGCGACCGGACGGTCGCTCGCGAATCGAACTCTACATGGTGTCCGATCAATACAAAACTCGTGACGGAGTCGCCGAACACTACGGAACGAAGCCGCTTGAGGACCGTGTCCGTGAAGCTTGCGAGAAGGCTTTCGGCGATAGGCAGGCGCTGACTTGGGCTGAACTAGTGCCCCTGGACCAGTTTCACGTCCGTGGATTGGCTGCAACGGAGGATTTGGCAGAGTCGCTGGCTCTTCGTACCGGCGCAGCTGTGCTGGATATCGGCTGCGGCCTGGGCGGGTCCGCGCGCTTCCTAGCTGCCAAGTATGGATGCCGTGTGACTGGAATTGATCTAAACGAGCAGTTTATTGCCGTCGGCCGCCTTCTCACGCAAAGGACAGCACTCGACGTCACCTTCGAAGTGATGGATGCGCTGAACCTAACCTTCGCAGAGAACAGCTTCGATCATGCATGGACGCAACATGTCGCGATGAACATTCCAGATCGCGCAAAGCTCTACGGCAATATCCATCGCGTGCTTAAGCCGGGCGGCCGCCTCGCGATCTACGACGTAACCGCCGGAGATAAGGGTCCCTTGGTATTTCCAGTACCTTGGGCGCGTACACCTGAGATCAGCTTTCTTTCGACCGAGCAAGAGATGCGGTCAGCTCTTTGTGCCGCAGGGTTCGCCGTCATCTCATCGAAAAATCAAACTACTTTAGGAATTGAGTGGTTCGAAGAACAGCAGGCGCGTCGCACGGGGAGGCCGCAGTCCGTGCTCGGACTTGAGTTCGTTATGGGGCCTGAATTTTCTGCGATGGCGGCCAATCTTGCACGCAACCTCAAGGAAGGGCGCGCTGGCCTCGTCCAGATGATCGCGGGGAAGCCTCGACGTTAGCCGCATCCCTACTCCATCAGCGCCTACCCTTCCCAAAAAAAACATTTGCGACCGTATCGGTCCCAGCCAGTCATCGAATCTGGCAGCACCGGCAATGCAAGGGAAAGGTTGGTATATTGACCAGGTGCGGCATATTTATACTTACAACTGCGGCGCAATTTGCCAAGGATCGCTGACATGGTTCCTCCTTGGGGAACGAAAGTACATTACATGTCTGGAATACACACGAATGTAACAACTGTACAGTTACCTTCGGGACAAGCCCGGTACAGTTACCTTCGGGACAAGCCCGGTACAGTTACCTTCGGGATAAGCCCGGTACAGTTACCTTCGGGATAAGCCCCCAAAACAGGGAAATTACCCCGTTTATGTGTATCGATGCCGTCTGCGGTTCATTGGAGGGAAAGAGGGATCGGGTCGACGAGATCGCGGTAGGGACAACCGTTGCTGGTTGCCCCCTGTTATAGGGAACGGGGGCGGACCGGGAACTGGTGTTGGCAAAGGTGGTAGGTGTTGTAACCGGGGGACGGTGCTCAAAACGGTCCCTGAGGGTTTCCATTTCTGAGCCACTGAGGCTAAACAAATGAACGTCCAATTCTTGCTATTCGTAATCGCAATTCTGCTTGTTCTGATTTTCTGGGAA
>Ga0070699_100006497_pt1 | contig 10181 bp, 8 predicted proteins | sample KBSK1503metaG_FD_65473 | JGI IMG/M metagenome (GOLD analysis project Ga0070699, IMG submission 65473) | Corn, switchgrass and miscanthus rhizosphere microbial communities from Kellogg Biological Station, Michigan, USA - KBS K1-50-3 metaG | ecosystem: Host-associated > Plants > Roots >... | reverse complement strand
AGTCTTTTCTCAAAGCTCTCTGTGCACCCCTCAGCACTGCCTTCGGGGCAAGTATATCTACAGCGCACTTATGCAAAAGGATAAAATAAAAAAAGACCACCACAACAAATGGAGGTCTTATGAGCAACTCAATAATTATTACAACAGCTTCGCCTTCGTTAAGGCCTGCTCCAAAACGTCAATTGTGGCGGGCTTAAGGAGCATGGCAGTGGCGCCCAGCTTCATCACCTTTTTGCGCGTCTCGGGCTGGTCATCAGATGTGATCATGAATACCGGTACCGGGATCAAACGTGGTTCGCGTCGTAGATACGCAAGCACCTCCGTCCCATCAGCACCCGGCATGTTAATATCTAAACATATAAACTTGGGGATAAAACCACTACCCAATATAGCCATGCCTGCGCCGGATCCATAAGCCACACGCGCTTTAAATCCCAGTACTGCCAGCATCTGACGAAGAGCATCCGCTGTTGTACGGTTGTCATCAATGATCAGCGCTTCAGACATTTAATCCTCCAAAATGCTTGTGCCCATCACCGACACGTCATAGCCTGTCAGTTGAGAAACAGCCTTTCGGAAATCGGCATCCACCAAAAGTCCGAAGAGAGGCGCAAGCAGATCACTTTCAGCATGTGCTTTTGGGATCACCAGATCATAGCGCTCATTAAAAAGTGGGATGAAATCCAGATCCAATGCTTTTGCGGCGGCGGCAATTCCCAACCCACAATCTGCGCGGCCCGAGGCCACCGCGGCTGCAATGCCAAGATGAGTATACTCTTCCTGGGAATAGCCGACAATGGAATTTGGATGAATGGCAATTTTTTTCAGATGATAATCAAGCAGGACGCGCGTACCAGCGCCGCGCTGTCGGTTCACAAATTGGACGTTGGACTTACTGAGGTCTTCCAGGCTTTTGATTCCCTTTGGGTTCCCGCGCCTTAAGATCAGGCCCTGTTCGCGTCCCACCAGCGCCATAACTTTCACTGGAATATTCGGCATGTATTGACGGATGTATGAAATATTATATTCGCCAGTTTCAACATCCAGCAAATGCGAGCCGGCCAGGTGCGCCTCGCCACGCTGCAAAGCGATCAGCCCGCCTTGCGAACCAACGTTGGCGGAGGCCAGTCTTCTATCATGTTCTGCCAGAAATTGTGCCATCAGATCGAGTGTGAGATCGTGCGAGCCAATGGCAAGGATTGTTTTTCCAATTTCAGCTCTGCTTCGATATAAATGGACTTGTATCTTTTCACCGGCCTCAATGCCCTGCATGCCACTTGGAATGAGAGCCAGCCCATCAGCTTGAACCAAAGATGTGATCACACCTGCCCCACGCGAAAGGGGCGCGGCGAGAAGTTTTTCCCCTACTATGCCGAGCACTACGCGGACGTAATCATCATCCCCAGCAGGCGAGACCAGTTTACGAGTAAGAGTCGCAGTCTCAATGGGTAATTCCCTGGGTCTGCGTCCCAGCCATTTTGCCATAATAGGCTCGACGAAAATATCAATTGTCAACGCCGCCGAGACAGGATAACCCGGGACACCTATGATGGGAGTCCAGTGTGAGGTGTTGGTTGTCTCGTTCGATTTACGATTTTGGATTTTGGATTTTCGATTTTCGATTTGGGATTGACGATTAATAAGACCGAGAATAACTGGATGCCCCGGACGGACTGCGACACCATGAACAAGAAGTGTTCCAAGTTTCTCCACCACTCTCGCAGAAAAATCCTCCGCACCGGCTGAGGAGCCAGCATTTAATAGAACGAGGTCATGCTCGCGCGCGGCTTCCTGCACGTGCTGACAGATCATATCAAGATCATCTTTAATAATGGAGAAGCGAGTCGGCTCGCCGCCCATTGATTTTATCTGCGCGGCAAGCACAAGCGAGTTGTATTCGAGAATATCGCCCACCTTCAGCTTGCTCCCGATGGGCACAAGTTCGCTCCCAGTTGGGAGAATCGCTACCTTTGGATTGCGCGCAACTTTGATATCCTGATGACCAGAGGCAGCCACCGCACCCAGATCCACGGGCCTCAAGATATGCCCCGCAGGCAAAACTAATTGAGTCGCAACAATATCCTCACCCAACGGGCGGACATGACTCCAAGGTGCAACGGAAGCACGGATCCGAATGGACTTCGGCATACGGATATCTTTCGTGAGCAGTCCGTTCTCATCCAGCGATTCAACATTCTCGATCGGGATGACGGCGTTCGCCCAATCAGGTAACGGGTCACCAGTATCTACATACTGCGCCTGAACCGGCAAATTACCTATTACCAATAACTGGATCGGTGACGATGGCTGTGCGCCATTCGTATCATCCGCTCTTAGCGCGAATCCATCCATAGCTGAGGAATGATAATGCGGCGATGAACTCTTTGCCCAAACCGCCTCAGCAGTAACGCGCCCCAAAGCATTCTCGTCGAGAGGAATCGACTCCATCCCCAGCACGCGCCAAAGACCAGCGTCTTGTAATGCTTCTCGTAACCGGGAGTGAGCTTGAGCAAGAGGAATATCGTGGAGGTAGACAGACATTAGTACGATTACGCCACCCCATCCATCGCCGCGCCCAATCTCTTTATGATCTCATCCACTTCTTCTTCATTGATCGAAAGCGGAGGCGAGAATGCCAGCGTATTCATAACGGGCCGCGTGCGGAGTCCACGGTCCTGTGCGGCTTTGAATATTTTCATAGCCATCGCTGCATCCGCAGCTTTAGATTCTTTATTCGAGACAATTTCCACCCCGCACAACAAACCTAACCCGCGTACATCGCCGACGAATGAGAACTCCGCAAGAGTCTTCAATCCTTCGATCAGCCGTTTGCCTAGTTCCTTTGCGCGTGCTGGATAATTTTCCTTTTCCATCAACTCCAGGTTTTTGTTGCCCACCGCGCAAGCCATGGCATGACCTGAATATGTGTAACCATGCATATACGCCTCAGACTCAGCAGCAGACTCCATCGTCTCGCGGATTTCGTCCGAGAGCTGTATCCCACCCAATTGAGCGTATCCGCTTGTAATGGCCTTGGCAAACGAAAGGATATCCGGCTTGATGTTCCAATGCTTGAGCGCGAACCACTCACCGGTGCGGCCAAAACCCGTGATGACTTCGTCTGCGATCAATAACACTCCGTATTTATCGCAGATGGCGCGCACCAGTGGGAAATAATCATCGGGCGGGACGATCACTCCGCCCACGCTCATTACCGGTTCAGCAATGAACGCCGCAATGGTATCGGCGCCTTCGCGCAAGATCGCCTCTTCCAAAGCGCGCGCGGCGGCCTCACCGATTGTTTCGCCGGCCTTCAACTCGCCCTCAAAGCGATATGGATTCGGCGCGGGAATATGAACAAATCCATCCATCGCAGGGCCGAACATGGTCTGATATTTTTCAAGCCCCGTGGCAAATGTAGCCGCAAGTGTGACCCCATGATACGCGCCTTTGCGGGCGATGACCTTGTACTTGCCCGGCTTCCCTTTTCGCTTCCAGTAGTAACGGGCGGTCTTGAACGCAGAGTCATTCGCCTCTGAACCGCCGGACGTGAAGAAAGTCGTGTTTAAACCTTCATAGGCGAAACCTGCGAGTTTATCGGCTAACTTAATGGACGGAAGGTTAGTCATGCCCGCAAAATTGGATGTGAAAGCCAGATCCTTCATTTGGTTATAGGCAGCTTTTGCAAGTTCTTCGCGGCCATACCCCACGTTGACATTCCATAAGCCCGCCATACCATCCAAAATTTTTCGGCCATCCGTCGTGTAAAGCCAGACGCCCTCACCACGCTCAATCACCAAAGGATTTATGTGCGACTTCGGATGGTAAACAGGATGCAACTGTTTTTTGTCCTTCTCAACCCAACTTGCTGTAATATCCTTTGTCATGTTTTCTCCAGGTAAATTGGTCTACAGGTACACAAATGTTCACCTCACAAAATATGTACTCGCCTCACATTCTTCATCCTTCAGAATTCACCCAATCACTTCCACATCATGCGGGCCTGACTCTCTCAACCCTGCCCCCGTCATCCTCACAAAAACAGCTTGCTTCTGCAGTTCTTCCACAGAGTGAACTCCGCTATAACTCATCCCCGATTGTAAACCACCGACCAATTGTGTGAGCACTTCGCGCGCCTTACCGCGATATGGCACGGCGGCTTCCACTCCCTCAGCCACATAATCTTCAATTTCCTCCTGTGTGAGGTCATTGCCTTCGCGCCTGTTGCGGTTAATATTTGCTTCGAGTGAGGCCATGCCACGCGACGCTTTATAACGATGACCACGGCGAGTCATCAACATGCCAGGGCTTTCATCCGTGCCCGCCAGCATGGACCCGATCATCACCGTTTGCGCGCCGGCTGCGATCGCTTTCACCAAATCACCAGGCTGACGTATCCCGCCATCCGCGATGATGGGAATGCCATAAGGCGCGGCCGCTTTCGCGCATTCGATGACCGCTGTCAATTGCGGAACCCCTGAACCTGCCACATTACGCGTAATGCAAATGGACCCTGGCCCCACACCCACTTTCACAGCGTCCACGCCCGCCTCGATCAAGCGCTTCGTACCATCCGCAGTGGCAACATTTCCTCCAACGATCTGTGCATCAGGAAAATGGCTGCGAATATTTTTGATCATCTCGATCTCAAGGTGAGAGTCGCCGTGGGCAATATCCACAACTACACAATCGGCACCCGCCTCCAGCGCAGACTCGACGCGGCGCATTTCCACATCTCGCACGCCCACTGCCGCGCCAACAGCCAGCCGCCCACGCTCATCCTTTGTAGCTTTCGGAAACTGCGTGATCTTCATAATATCCTTCAATGTCACCAGCCCGGCCACCTTCCCATTTTTATCCACCAATGGCAATTTCTCAACACGAAATTCATGCAGCAAGCGTTCTGCATCCTTCAACGTCGTATCCGGCGCGGCGCTGTGCACATTGCGCGACATGATCTCAGTCACCAGTTTATCGTCATCATCTTCAAATAACAGATCACGTGTCGAAACAATACCGATCAATTTTTCATGTTTATCCAGGATCAAAATTCCGCCCGTCCCAGTTTCATCCACCACACGCTTTACATCGCCGACAGTATGTGCATCTGTCATCGTAAGAGGTTTATCCACTATGAACGACTCAGCTTTCTTCACGCGCCCGATCTGCCGCGCTTGTTCGGCAATCGTCATAAATCTGTGGATCATCCCAATGCCACCTTCACGCGCCATCGTGATCGCCATCTCACTCTCGGTCACCACATCCATATTCGCCGAGACGATCGGTATCTGTAAGGCGATCTTTTTCGTCAGGTAACTCTTCGTAGAAAGCAGGCGCCGCGAATCCACGTCAGAGTATTGCGGCACCAGCAAAACATCATCATAGGTCAAAGCCGTTTCAGACAAAATTTTCATCGGAACTCCTCTTGGATTCAGTCGCCCGAATTATAATGCTTGACGATGACTCTTCACGCCCTATCGCCATTGGATGGACGCTACGAAAAAGAGACCGCGCCACTGCGGGACTATTTCTCCGAATTTGCCTATCTCCGCACCCGCGCACGCCTCGAACTGGACTTTTTATCTGCTCTTTCCAAATTGGCATTTGCCCACCTGTAAACATTTCCCTGGATGTCTTCACAGATGATGCTCTCAAGATCCAGGAATACGAAAAGACCACTCGTCACGACGTGAAAGCAATTGAGTATTTTCTCAGAGAGAAAATTGAAGCATATCATTCTGAGCAGCGCAAAGAATCTCCTGCGAATGAGCAAGAGACTCCTCGACAAAGAACGCTCAGCGAGAATCAAACAACCGAAGAACAATTATCGAGTATCGAATAATGGAGGCTCTATGAGCGTAACAGCAGTGATCGGGTCACAATGGGGCGATGAGGGTAAAGGAAAAGTTGTAGATTACTTGGCGGAAAGCGCCGATTATGTAGCGCGCTTTAATGGCGGGAATAACGCCGGACATACCGTGATCAATGAATTTGGGACGTTCAAAATTCATCTCGTTCCTTCAGGAATTTTCGCGCGCAGCACTATGGGTTTGATCGGCGGCGGCGTGGTAATCGACCCTCAGGTATTGATTGATGAAATTGATTTATTGAATAGCGCGGGCGTGGGAGTGGAAGGTCGTTTATGGATCTCGCCGCGATCACACTTAATCTTGCCGTATCATAAAATTTTGGATGGCCTGTACGAAGAAGCCAAAGGCGCGGGCGCAACGGGGACAACACGGCGCGGCATCGGGCCTGTCTTCGCAGACAAGGTCAGTTATAACGGAATCCGCTGGAGTGATTTTGGGAGCAATGCATTTGAGTCGCGGCTGTCGGTTCAATTAGATTTGAAAAATAAAATTATCGTCGCGTTAGGTGGAGATGCAGTGAGGTACGAAGAAACGCGCGACACATATCGTGAATATTATGTGCGCTTGAAACCGTACATTCGTGAGTTGTTCTCGCTCGTGCAGGATGGTCTGAAGGCAGACAAAAACTTTTTGCTTGAACAAGCCATGGGAACATTTCTGGATACCGACTGGGGAACGTATCCCTTTGTCACCGCCTCGACGACGATTCCCTCCGCGGCGTCTGCCGGGCTCGGTATCCCACCGCGCTATATCACGAACGTCGTCGGCGTGACGAAGGCATACACCACACGCGTCGGCGCAGGACCTTTGCCAACAGAGATCCATGATATGGAAAGTGAAGCGTATAAAAAATTCGCAGAAGTTGCCGCAACTACAGGGCGCACTCGCCGGGTCGGCTGGCTGGACCTGGAGTTGGTGAAAACTGCGGTTGAATTAAGCGGAGTCACCGAACTGTGCCTGACCAAACTCGATGTGCTAAGCGGACTGGATGAGATCCAAGTTTGTACGCGCTACGAGTTGAGTTGTGACCCTGTCAGATACGCAGATGTTGACACATACGGATTGGAAAAGGTTGAAACTGTGTATAAAACCGTGAACGGCTGGCAGGAAGATATCAGCAAGGCCAGGTCATTTGAGGAATTGCCGGCGAATGCGCAGAATTACGTGAAGATGATCGAAGACGCAGCAGGTGTCCCTGTGAAGTGGATTGGAGTAGGCCCTGAGAGGGATGCGACGATTAGAAGATAAAAGTGTGCCTATTTAGTCGTGCAGATAATAAGGCACATCAATAATTACACGTTGGAAGCCCAGATTGCGCCGGTGATATAAAAGTGCGGCTTTCAGCATCCATGCCGTTTGATTGTGCAGGATTCCCTCCCACCAATGGGCAGGGACAAATTCAGGCAAAACAATTGTTGCCTGCTGGCCATCGTTATGTTCCTGATCGGTCTTGTCGAGAAAATCCAGCAGCGGCTGAATAATGGATCGAAATGGCGAAGTGATCACCACAAGCGGTATATCTGGCCAAAAACGCTGCCACTTTTCCTGAACTTCTTCTCCATCACCCGGTTCCAATTCGACAAAAACACCCGTAACATTATTGGAAATTGTTAGAGCATAGCGCATGGCATCCACGATTCCGCGATGTACACCAGAAATTGGAACCACCACGCGCAGATCATTCAAAGGCCGCAATGTAGGCGGAAGTCCATGTAGGGAGAGCTCATGTTTAACCTCTCGATAATGAGCGCGAACGCTGAGAAACATAAACATGATGATCGGAATTAGAAAGACAGTAACCCAAGCTCCTTCAAGGAATTTAGTAATCCCTACAACAAATAAAGTGATAAACGTAGTCAGCGCGCCGAGTCCGTTGATTAACAGCTTGATTAGCCAGTTTTGACCACGCAGCCTCCACCAGTGAAAAACCATCCCAGCCTGGGAAAGCGTGAAAGCAAGGAATACCCCCACTGCAAACAGCGGTATCAGTAAATGACTGTCTCCATGAAAGAGAACAATAAGTATGGCCGTTCCAGCCGCGAGAAATAAAATACCGTTCGCAAACACCAAACGGTCGCCCAGGTTTCTTAACTGATGTGGGAGGAATCCATCTTTGGCTAGGATGGCAGCCAGGCGTGGGAACCCTGCAAAGCTGGTATTTGCTGCCACAGCAAGTATCAACATCGTGCCAAACTGGATCATAAAATAAACAGGGCCGGTTCCCAGCAATCGCCGCGCAAGTGCAGAGAGAATTGTCTCCTGCGGACCGCTGACTACTCCAAGAAATTGCGTAAGACCAATACTGCCAAGAAACAGCAAGGCCATCAATACTGCCATGACGATTAGAGTTCGCGCGGCATTTTTCGCTTCCGGATGTTGAAAAGCTGGAACACCGTTACTAATTGCTTCAATGCCTGTCAGCGCAGTACAGCCTGTGGCAAAGGCATGCAAAACCAAAAACAGATTCAAAGGTTTAGCAGCAATCGGAGCATTGATGGAAAGTGATGTCCCTCCATCTCTCCACAAAATAAACAGGCCATATCCAAGCATTGGAAGATATGTAAGCAGGAAAAGATAGACAGGGATGGACATCAGCGTACCCGTCTCTCGCAGTCCGCGCAAGTTGGCAAGTGTGATCAAGCTCAGGAAAATGAGTGCGATTAAAACGCGATGCGGCCAAAGCAAAGGGATTGCTGAAGCAATTGCCTCTACTCCGGCCGTCAAGCTCACCGCCGCTGTCAACAAATAATCAATCAACAATGCGGATGCGGCAATTAATCCAAAGCCAGTCCCTAGATTTTCGCGTGCCACTACATAAGATCCACCGCCTGATGGATAACCGTAAATGGTCTGATAGTACGAAAGGGCAACGATAACCAGCAAACCGGTGATCGCGATGCCAATGGGCCATGCCAGAGAAAGTCCAGCACTGCCAGCAATAAGCAAGCCAAGATAAATCTCCTGGTTTGCATAGGCAATCGATGAAAGTGCATCCGGCGAAAACGCTGCCAGTGCACGTATCTTGTTTAATCTCTTCTCGCCGAGGTTTTGTGTGGGAATGGGTAGGCCGATCAGGAAATCTTTTAATCGAGTAAACATAAACCAAATTCCTCGCTAAGTCAAAAGACATCAACTTCAATTGTGGACAGGAACGCCATGCGGTCACCGGCTTCAATGAGATGAAAACCATGCAGACCTATGAGCATCCCACCGATAATGATGCCTGGCAAGCGCACGCGCTCTGAAAGCAACGGCGTAATCAGGATGATCTCATGATAAGCAAAAAAACGCAACCGGTTCGTTTAATCGTTCGATCAAAAAATTACTCCTGAAAAAGATGACCTGGACATTTTAAACCACCGCAACTTTTGGCAGACGACAGGGTTGAAGGAATTAGAGGCAGATGCCATCTGCCATGCAACAGTCGTCAACCAATCACCAAATAAAACGGAGGTAGAAATGAATTGGCTCGTCTGGATCATATTTGGGGCCCTCGCCGGCTGGATTGCCAGCATGGTAATGGGAAAGAACGCTCAAATGGGCGCGCTTGCCAACATTGTTGTGGGCATTGTCGGCGCCATCATCGGGGGATTCCTGATGACGAACGTCTTCGGCGCACCGGGAGTTACAGGCTTCAATATTACCAGCCTGATCGTCGCTATTGTAGGCGCGGTCGTTCTGCTTTTCCTGGCAGGCCTGGTACGGCGCTGACCGCTGACGTTTGATCGGAACATTTCAGAAAAAGAGCCGCGCAGTGTATGCGCGGCTCTTTGATATTGACTAACTTCCTCCGTCAACCCATTCCAAAAATTATGGACAAGCCGCTATATTTTGGATGGCCTCCTGAATGCGTTGTATGCGATTCTCAGGGTTTGGGTGTGTACTGAAGAATTCTGGTGGTGCATTTCCCTGGCTCGCTTCGGCCAGCACCTGCATCACTCTAATTAGTTCTTCGGGGTTATAGCCTGTGTCATTGATGAAACAGACTCCCAGAAAATCCGCCTCCAATTCGTCATCCCGTCCAAACTTTAGATTGATCAATTGTCCTATCAACGCCGCGACTTGTGCAGTATTCGCAGTGGCAGGATTGTTCGGATCATATGTGGCGAGGACAGCGGCTCCAGTTAATCCCTCCGTAAGTTGCGCCTTGGCAATGTGCTCGGCGGAATGACGGGCAACCACATGTCCAATTTCATGCCCAAGAACTCCAGCCAGTTCTCCTTCGGTCTGAAGTCTATCGAATAGAGCGCGCGTAATAAAGATCTGACCACCCGGCAGAGCAAAGGCATTAATCGTCTGATCATCCTCCAG
>Ga0070699_100006496_pt1 | contig 10182 bp, 8 predicted proteins | sample KBSK1503metaG_FD_65473 | JGI IMG/M metagenome (GOLD analysis project Ga0070699, IMG submission 65473) | Corn, switchgrass and miscanthus rhizosphere microbial communities from Kellogg Biological Station, Michigan, USA - KBS K1-50-3 metaG | ecosystem: Host-associated > Plants > Roots >... | reverse complement strand
GCGACCGCGTGGCCGTGATGTACCTCGGCAAGATCGTCGAGATCGGCCCGCCGGACACGATCTACGCGGCCCCGGGCCACCCGTATACCCGCGCCCTCTTGTCGGCCGTGCCCGTGCCCGATCCGGTCTCCGAGCGGCGCCGTCGCCGGGTCATCCTGACCGGCGACGTGCCGAGCCCTGCCAATCCGCCGTCCGGCTGCCGCTTCCACACCCGGTGCTGGCTGTACGAGCAGCTGGGCAAGCCGGAGAACTGCCGCACGATCGACCCACCGCTGCGCGAGATCGGGCCGGACCAGAAGGCTGCCTGCCACTACGCCGAGGATTCGGTCAAGTCCGACGTCGGCGTCGCCCACATCGACGAGAAGACGGTGCGCCACGGGACACCCGAGGCGGCCCTCCGCGTCGCCCACAAGTCGACCGCCGAGATCATCGGCGAGATCCCCGAGGGTGACATCGACACGGCGCTCATCCCGTCGATCGAGGACGTCCCGCCGACGGCCGACTCCGGGTCCGCGAACGAGGACACGAAGCCGAACTGAGGCCCGTCGGTGAACGCTAGTGCGCGCCCCCTGCGCCGGCCGCCGCGACGCCCGACCCGCGGAAATGGCACGCAACGGCGTGCGGCGCGTCGCCGATCTGGAGCAGCTCCGGGTCCCGCGTCACGCAGATGTCCGGGTCGCCCAGCTCGGCGCGAAGCTGGCAGCGCGGGTTGAAGCGGCAGCCACTCGGCGGGTTGACCGGTGAGGGCACGTCGCCGCGGAGGATGACGCGCTTCCGGCGCAGCTCGGGATCCGGGATGGGGACCGCCGAGAGCAGCGCCTGGGTGTATGGATGCTGCGCGTCGCGGAAGAGCTCGGCGCGGTCGGCGACCTCCGCGACCTTGCCCAGGTACATGACGGCGACGCGGTCGCTGATGTGCTCGACCACGCCCATGTTGTGGGCGATGAACAGGTAGGTGAGGCCGAGCTCTCGCTGGAGCGACTTCAGGAGGTTCAGCACCTGGGCCTGGATCGACACGTCGAGCGCCGAGACCGGCTCGTCGCAGACGACCAGGTCGGGCTCGAGGACCAGCGCCCGCGCGATCCCGATGCGCTGCCGCTGCCCGCCGGAGAACTCGTGCGGGAAGCGGCGGGCGTGATAGGGCGCCAGCCCGACGAGGTCCATCATCTTGCTCACCTTCTCGCGACGCTGCGCCGGCGTCCCGATCCGGTGGATGCGCAGGCCCTCGGCGATGCTGTCGGCGATGGGCAGGCGCGGGTCCAGCGACGCGAATGGGTCCTGGAAGATGATCTGCATCCGGCGCCGGTAGGGCTTGAGTGCCGAGCCCCTGAGGCCGGTGATGTCGCGCCCGTCGAAGGTGATCGAGCCCGCCGTGGCGTCGATCAGCCGCAGGATCAGCCGCCCGACCGTGGTCTTGCCGCAGCCCGACTCGCCGACCAGCCCGAGCGTCTCGCCGCGGCGCACCTCGAGGTTGACGCCATCGACGGCCTGGACCCAGGCGACCGTGCGCCGCAGCACACCGCCGCGGACCGGGAAGTGCTTGACCAGGTCACGGACGACGACGAGCGGCTGTCCCGCGGGCGCGGCGGCGGGCGCCGAGCCGGCGGCGGCCGGCTGGGCCATGGGAGCGGCGCTCATGTCGTGGCCCCGTCCCCGGATCCGCCCAGCTCGGCGGTCTCGCCGCGCTCGACGATGACCTCGCTGCCGGCGATGACGCTCGCGCCCGGCCGGAACGAAGGCGGCGCCTCGGCGCGGATGACCCGGCCGTCGGGATCGTGGTACAGCCAGCAGCGAACCGCGTGACCGGGCGTCGCCTCGACCAGGTGCGGGTGGATCTCCGTGCTGTGCTCGACCGACTCGACCTCGCGGGTCACGCAGCGCGGCGCGAACCGGCAGGCCGGCGGCAGGTCGATGAGGTTCGGCACGTTGCCCGGGATCGTGGCCAGCTCCTCGCGAATCTCGCCGACGACCGGGATCGAGCTGATCAGGCCGCGCGTGTAGGGATGGCGGGGGTCGCGGAACAGCGTCGCCGTGTCGGTCTGCTCGACGATCTCGCCGGCGTACATGACCGCGACGCGGTCGCACATCTCGGCGACCACACCGAGGTCGTGGGTGATGAGGATGATCGCGGTCCCGGTCTCCTGCTGAAGCCGGCGCATCAGGTCGAGGATCTGGGCCTGGATCGTGACGTCCAGCGCCGTGGTGGGCTCGTCGGCGATCAGGAGCTCCGGCTCGCACGCCAGCGCCATCGCGATCATCACCCGCTGGGCCATCCCGCCGGAGGTCTCGTGGGGGTAGGCCTTGAGCCGCCGCTCCGGGTCGGCGATGCCGACCATGCGCAGGAGCTCGAGGGCCCGCTCCCGGGCGACCTTGCGCTTCATGTTGCGGTGCGTCTCGAGCACCTCGCCGACCTGGGAGCCGAGATCCATGACCGGGTTGAGCGCGGAGGTCGGTTGCTGGAAGATCATCGAGATCCGGTTGCCGCGGATCTCGCGCATCTGCGTCTCGGTCAGACCGAGCAGGTCCTTCCCGTCGAAGGTGATGCGGCCCGAGTCGATCTTGCCCGGCGGAATGATGAGCCGAAGGATCGACAGCGAGGTGACGCTCTTCCCGCAGCCTGACTCGCCGACGAGGCCGAGGATCTCGCCGCGGCGGACCTGGAAGTCGACGCCGGTCACAGCCCGGACCACGCCGTCGTGCGTTCGGAACGAGGTGTGCAGGTCGTCCACCTCGAGCAGCAGCTCGCCCGTGGTGCCCCGCCGCCGTCGCTGCGACTCCGGGACGAGCTCGGCGACGACGGTCTCGTCGAACGGTGGAGCAGATGCCGCCCGCGCCGAGCTCGCGTCGAGGTGCCCGCTGTTCATCGTGTGAGACGTGGGTCGAAGGCGTCGCGCAGGCCATCACCGAGGAGGTTGAACCCGAGCACGATGAGCGTCAGGCCGATACCCGGGAAGATGATGAGATGGGCGGCGTTCTGGAGGTTGTTGTACTCGCGGCCGATCATCTGGCCCCACTCCGGGGTGGGAATCTGTGCGCCGAGCCCGAGGAACGACAGTGCCGCGACCTCGAGGATCGCGGTCCCGATCCCGAGGGTCCCCTGGACGATCATCGGGGTGAGGGCGTTGGGCATGACCCGGCGCACGAGAATGCCGAGCGCCGAGTCGCCCATGGCCCGCGCCGCGGTGACGTAGTCGAGCTCGCGGACCGAGAGCACGGAGGCGCGCATCACCCTCGCGTAGATCGGGATGGCCACGATCGCAACCGCGATCATCGCGTTCACGAGGCCTGCGCCGAGGATCGTCACGATCACGATCGAGAGCAGCAACGCCGGAAAGGCCAGGATCACCTCCATGAGCCGCATCAGGACGTTATCGACCCAGCCGCCGGCGTAGCCCGCCACCGCTCCGATGAGCAGCCCGATCAGGATGGCGCCACCGACGGTGACGAACCCGATCACGAGCGAGACCCGGGCGCCGAACACCACCCTCGCGAACTCATCGATCACATTGCCGTCGAGGCCCATGAGGTGCTCCGGTCGATCCGCGGCGCAGCCGAGGGCGTGGATGCATGGCGCGGCGCGCGCCTTGGCGAACTGCGCCGGCTCGACGCCGATGACCGACTTCTCCGGGTCGTACGCGGCGAGCACGTCGGCGAAGACGGCCACCAGGAAAAGGAAGGTCAGGATCGACAGCCCGATCACCGCCGGTCGCTGGGCCAAGAGCCGGCGCCAGAGGGCGCGGTTCGATCGACGCTCCGCGGCGCCGACAGCCGGCAGGGGCGTCCCGGTCGCGGCGTCGACGGCGGAGGTCACGACGGCCGCACGCGCGGATCGAGGAGGCCGTAGCTGATGTCGGTGAGCAAGTTGACGATCACGTAGACGATCGCGACGAACAGGGCGACTCCCTGGACGACGGCATAGTCCCTCGAGGTGATCGCCTCCGTGATCGTCAGCCCAACCCCGGTCAGGCCGAAGATCGTCTCGGTCAGGACCGCGCCGCTCAGCAGGCCACCGATGGACAGCCCGATGACCGTCACGACCGGCAGCATCGCGTTCCGAAGGCCGTGCCGGAACAGGACGGTCCGCGCGCGCAGGCCCTTGGCGCGTGCGGTCCGGACGTAGTCGAGGCCCATCACCTCGAGCAGGCTCGACCGGGTCATGCGAGCGATGATCGCCATCGGGATCGTGCCCAGCGCGATGGCCGGCAGGATCATGTGCCGGAGGGCATCGAAGAACAGGCCGAACTGCAGCGTCAACAGGCCGTTGACGGTGTACATGTTCGACAGGAAGTCGAGCACGGCGCGTGGCGGGCCGGCGAGGTCCTTCATGCCCCACGCGACCGCGATCGATTCGAACCTGAAGCCGGGCGACAGCCGCCCCGCGGCGACGCCCGGCAGGGCGAGCGGCGTGCCCTTGAGCATCACGGCGAAGAAGTAGGCCAGGACGAGGCCGAGGACGAACACCGGAATCGAAACGCCGAGATTGGCGACCATCATCGATCCGACGTCGGCCGCGGAATTGCGGCGTGAGGCAGACAGGATCCCAAGCGACATGCCCACGACGATCGCGAACAGCAGCGCGTAGAACGTCAGCTCGATCGTCGTCGGCAGGCGCTGGACCAGAAGCTCGATGACCGGTCGCCCGAACTTCGTGGACGTCCCGAGGTCGAGCGTCGCGACATCCTTCAGGTAGATCCCGAGCTGCACCGGGATGGGCTGGGACAGCCCGATGCGCGCATTGAACTCAGCGCACCGTTCCGCGTTCGCCTTCTCACCCAACGTGGCCGTGCATGGATCGCCGGGGATGACGCGCACCAGGATGAACACGATCACGACCACACCGAGCAGCACCGGGATGCTGGCGATGAAGCGGCGGATGATGAACTGGATCACCGTTTGACCTCAGCTCGCCCGATATAGCGAAGGGGCGCAGGCCGTTGGCCTGCGCCCCTTCCGAGTCTCCGTTCCGTGCTGACAGATGTCAGCTGGGCGCCGGCGTGGCAGGAGGCGCTGGGTTGAGGCTGCCACCCCACAGGCCGCCCCAGTACTCGAAGATACCGGTGTTGCCCTTGTGGAGCGGATTCGCCTCGTCCCACTGGACGGCGAACGACGTGACGACGTCCTGGGCATCGAAGGTCGAGCCGTCATGGAACGTGACGCCCTGGCGGAGCTTGCACGTCCAGACGGTGCCGTCGGTGTTCGGGTCGCACGAGGTCGCGAGGACCGGGATGACGTCGGTGCCACCCACGGTGTAGCCGTAGAGGCCCTCCATCGACTGCTCGCACGCCCGCAGGCTCTCGCCGTCGGTCTCGTCCGCGCAGTACAGGCCGATCGGCTCTGCGTTCTGCATGAGCACGACCGTGTTCGGGTCGGATGCGGTGGCCGGCGGCTTCATGCCCCACATGACCTCGGTGCTGATGGCCGAGACCTGGGCGCCCGTCGTCCCGGCGAGGTACGCGTTGGCGTACTGGCCGTGCGCGATCGGCACCATGGGCACGTCGTCGATGAGCTTCTGGTTCGCCTCGGTGTAGGCGGCCGTGCGGGCCGCGTCATCCGTGGTCGAGTTGCCCTTGCCCAGCGGCGTCGAGATGTCCGGCAGACACTTCCCGAAGGCAGCCGTGCAGCCCGAGCCGAAGTGGTAGTCCATGAAGTTGGTGACTTCGGGGTAGTCGGCACCCCAGCCGAGAAGGAAGACGCCATCGAGCTTGCCGGAGTTGGCATTCTTGATGTACGTCGCCGAATCCTGCTCATCAATGGTGGCGTCGATGCCGATCTTGGCCAGCTGCTCCTTGAGGTCCTGGGCCACGACGGGCGGCTGCGGCAGGTACCCGCGGAACACGTTGCGGTACTGGATCTTGGTCTTGAACCCATTCGGGAAGCCCGCCTGGGTGAGAAGGTCCTTGGCCTGCTGGATGTCGGCTGCGGTGCCGCCGGACGGCCAGTCGGGGCCAACGCACGCGTACTTGATCGCGCACGGGGTGAAGTGCGTGGCGACCTCGGACCCGGCCGGGTAGAAGTTGGTGACGATGCGCTGCCGGTCGATCGCGAGCGAGACCGCCTTGCGGACCTCGAGCTTGTCCCACGGCGCGTCGTCGTGGTTCATGCCGACGAAGAGCGTGTTGAGCGCCTGGCCTTCCGGCGCAGGTGCGAGCAGCAGCGTCGCGTCGTTCTTGACCGTGTCGAAGTCGTTCGGCCCGACGAGCGTCATGCCCGTGACCTGGCCGGCCTGGAGCGCCTGCAGCCGTGCGCCGGAGTCCTTCGACCAGCGGAGCACTGCGTTCGGCACGAGCGGGTACTTGTCCTTGTTCCAGTAGTTGTCGAACTTGCTGAACGTCAGCTCCGTGCCCTTGTTCCAGGCGTCGAGCTTGTATGGGCCGGTGCCGTTCATGGTGTCCTTGATCGTGCCGTCGGCGGCGTGCTTCTCGATCCAGCCGCTGTCGTTGATGTAGAAGACCGCGAAGGCCATCTTCTGCAGGAACGCGACGTCCGGTGCACACAGCGTGAACACGACGGTCGAGGCGTCCGGCGCCTCGATGGACTTCATGTTGCCCTTGTAATCCTTGCCGCCGTACGACCCGGCGGTGCTGCCGCTCGGGCAGGTCACCTCACCGGTCGCGGGGTACTTGATCGCTGCCGCGGTGCTTGCCTGCGAAGTCGGCCCGGTGGTCGGGCCACCCGTGGGCGCGGTGCTCGGCCCCGGGGTACACGCGGCGGCGACGATCGCGAAGCTCGCGAGCAACGTCGCGAATTTCGGCAGTCGTCCAGAAGGACGGGTCATGCTGGCTCTCCTCCACAGCTCCCCGCGCCGGTCGGGACGCGCGTCCCGGAGATCGCGGGGTCACTCGCACATCGCGCCGACGTGAGCATCGGCCGCGAGTGCGCGCAGACTAGCACCCGGCGCACCGGGCGTCACCCGAGTTTCCCGACAGCTTTGCTCCGCCCGGCAGCTCAATTCGCGGCCGTTCCGAGCGGGTCTGGAGCTCGCCCGACGGGCGTATCCTCGTCTCGATGACGCTCCGGATCGCGCTCGCCCAGACCGCTCCGCGCCTCGGCGCGCTCGACGAGAACCTCGCCCGCCACCGCGAGCTGGTCGACGAGGCGCGCGCGGGCGGCGCCGGGCTCGTCGTGTTCCCCGAGCTGGGCCTGACCGGCTACCAGCTCCAAGACCTCGCAGCCGAGGTCGCGATGCGCCTCGACGATCCGCGGCTGGCCTCGCTGGCGGCCGCCACGCGCGGCCTCTCAGCGGCGGTGTCATTCGTTGAAGAATCGGGAGACCACCGGCTGTTCATCGCTGCCGCGCTGCTCGAGGACGGGGAGATCCGGCATGTCCACCGGAAGGTCTTCCTGCCGACCTACGGCCTGTTCGACGAGCGTCGGTTCTTCGCCGCGGGAGACGTGGTCCGGGCCGCGCCGTCACGCCTCGGCGTGGGTGTCGGCATCGCGATCTGCGAGGACTTCTGGCATCTCCAGGTGCCCCAGCTGCTCGCGCTCGACGGCGCCCAGCTGCTGCTGAACGTCTCCTCGTCGCCCGGCCGCGACCTGGCCGCGCGCAACGACGTCGGCCTGGGCACGGCGACCTCGTGGCGAACGCTGATGCGCACCTACGCCCAGCTGACGACCTCATTCGTCGTCTTCGTCAATCGGGTCGGCGTGGACGAGTCGGTGACGTTCTGGGGCGGCTCCGAGGTCATTGCGCCGTCCGGCGAGCCGATCTTCTCGGCGCCCCTGTTCGACGAAGGCCTGTACCTCGTTGACGTCAACCTCGAGGACGTCCGTCGCGAGCGGATCGCGCTGCCGCTGCTCCGCGACGAGCGCCTCGAGCTCCAGGCGCGTGAGCTCGGCCGGATCATCGCCGAGCGCGCCGGGTTCGCCACCGACTCGACCGCGGACCCCGGCTCCGAGCCTGGCCTCGACGTGGCGCCGCTGGCGCCGGTGCGAGGGTCGCGGCAGATGCAGCAGCGCGGGCCGATCATCCCGCCGCCCCTTCGGGCACCGGGCCGAGATGCAGCGCCCGCTGCCGAGGAGCCGATTCGCCTGCGGTCGCGGCGCCCGTGACCGTTCGCGCATGAGCACCGCCCGACCGCTGCCGGTCGACGACGCGGGCCGGCCGCTGTTCGAGCTGCCGGACGAGCTCGCGATCGACACCGACGTCGCCCGCCGGGTCATCGCCGGGTTCGTTCGCGGTCAGCTTGCCCAGGCCGGCTTCGAACGGTGCGTGCTCGGGCTGTCGGGCGGAATCGACTCCGGGCTCGTGGCGTACCTCGTGTCCGAAGCGATCGGGGCGGATCGGCTGCTGTGCGTGCTGATGCCGTACCGCACGTCCTCGCCTGCCTCGCGCGCCGACGCCGAGTCGATCGTTGCCGCGCTGGGCTGCCGCAGCGAGCTGGTCGAGATCACGGCAATGGTCGACGGGTACTTCGGCCGGGACGGCGAGGCAGGTGCGGGCGGGCCGGGCGTCGCCGAGGCCACGCCCGTGCGTCGCGGCAACTTCATGGCCCGCGCGCGCATGACGGTCCTGTATGACCGCTCGGTGTCGTTCGGCGGGCTCGTCGTCGGCACCGGCAACAAGACCGAGTCGCTGATCGGCTACACGACCCTCTTCGGCGACAACGCCTGCGCGTTCAACCCGATCGGGGACCTGTACAAGAGCCAGGTCCGCCAGATGGCCGCGGCGATGGGCGTGCCCAGGCAGGTCATCGCCAAGGCCCCGAGCGCGGACCTGTGGCCCGACCAGACCGACGAGGCCGAGGGCTCGTTCAGCTACCCCCTGCTCGACCGCATCCTGTACTGGCGGATCGACCGGCGCCGCTCGACGGACGAGCTCGTCACCATGGGCTTCGAGCGCGCCCTGGTGGAGCGCATCGAGCGGCTCGTCGCGACCTCGGAGTTCAAGCGCCAGGTGCCGCCCGTCGCCAAGCTCGGCCCGCGGACCGCCGGCGTCGACTACCTGTACCCGAGGCGACGCCCGGGCTCCTCGCGCACGTAGGCGGCGTGACCCGCCCCGCCCCGCGCGAGCCCGACGGGGACTCGAACCCGGCCCGGGCAGGCGCCGGGAGCCTGTACGTCGTCGCGACGCCCATCGGCAACCTCGGCGACGTCACGATCCGCGCGCTCGAGGTGCTGCGCGCGGCGCCCCTTATCGCGGCGGAGGACACCCGCATCGCCAGGCGCCTACTGACGCGCTATGAGATCAGGACGCGGCTGACCAGCTTCCATGCCCAGAGCGGCAGGGCGCGACTCGACACCCTGCTCGAGCACCTGCGGGGCGGCGCGGACCTCGCGCTCGTGACCGACGCCGGGACGCCCGGCGTCAGCGATCCCGGTGACGAGCTCGTCGCCGCATGGGCGGCCGAGGGCGGCCGAGTCGTGCCGATCCCCGGACCGTCGGCCGTCCTCGCCGCGCTGGCCGCCAGCGCCGTGGCCGGCCCTCGCTGGGGCTTCGAGGGATTCCTGCCGAGGAGGGGCCGCGAGCGGCGCGAGCGCCTGTCGCGGATCGCGGCGGACGATCGAGGCGTCGTGCTCTTCGAGGCCCCGACGCGGCTCGCGGCCACGCTGCGAGACCTGGCCGCGGCCTGTGGGGGCGAGCGCATCGCTGCCGTCTGCCGCGAGCTGACGAAGCTGCATGAGCAGGTCCGGCGCGGCACGCTTGCGGAGCTGGTCGAGGCCGTCGCGAGCGGCGAGGTTCCGGCGCGCGGCGAGGTCGTCATCGTCGTCGGGCCGGCGAGCGCGACCGAGCTGAGCCGCGACGAGGCCCGGGAGGCGCTCGCCGAGGGCCGCGCCCAGGTGGACGCGCTCGTCGCGGGCGGCCTGAACAGGAGCGAGGCCGCGCGCCGCGTCGCGCTCGCGACCGGCCTGTCACGACGGTCGCTCTACGGCGGGGTGCAGCCCGAGTAGGCCCGCCCGGACGGCGGAGGAGGGAGGGGCCGACGTCGTCCGGGCGGATGGGAGTGGAGGCTCGGATCAGGCGGCGAGCTCCTCCGGGATCGGCTCGTCGGCGGCGACGCTCGGTGCCTCGTCCGCGGCGCCCGTCGCGCCGTCGGACTCCGTGGCCGTGGCCTCGATGCCGTCGGCCGCCGACTCGGCGGCGTAGTCCTTCTTCCTGCGACCGGAGAGCATCTCGACGGTCGACGCGACGATCTCTGTCTTCCAGTGGCGCAGACCCTTGTCGTCGTCCCAGGTCCGCGT
>Ga0070699_100006495_pt1 | contig 10183 bp, 8 predicted proteins | sample KBSK1503metaG_FD_65473 | JGI IMG/M metagenome (GOLD analysis project Ga0070699, IMG submission 65473) | Corn, switchgrass and miscanthus rhizosphere microbial communities from Kellogg Biological Station, Michigan, USA - KBS K1-50-3 metaG | ecosystem: Host-associated > Plants > Roots >... | reverse complement strand
CTATTCGCCTGTTCGACTTCGCCGCGGGTCATTGCGACCTCGGCCAGGGCGCGTGCGATCTCAGCGCCGGCGTCCGCACGGACTTTCTCCGCGTGGGCTCGAGCCTTTTCGACTTCCCCGTGGGCCGTGACGATTTCCCGGCGGGCGGTTTCTAATTCGGTGTGGGCCAGCACGACTTCGCCGCGTGTCTTTGCGGCCTCGGCCTGGGCTCGCGTGATCTCAGCGGTGGCGTCCGCACGGACCTTCTCTACGTGGGCCTGCGCCGACGCGGAGACTTCACCGGCTTCTGCGCGCGCACGCTCAGCCTCGGCTCGTACCCTTTCGACTTCCGCGAAGGCCGCGGCGGCTCCCCGCCGCGCGTTTTCCAACTCGCCGTGGGCCTGTACGACTTCGCCGCGCGCTTTTTCGACGTCGTCCTGGGCACGCGCGATCTGAGCGCTGGCGTCGGCACGGAGCTGCTCGGCGTGGGTCTGCGCGTACCGTAAGGCTTGCTCGGCTTCTGTGCGGGCGCGCTCCGCGTCGGCTCGCGCCTTTTCGATTTCCCCGTGGGCCCCGGTGGCTTCGCGGCGCGCGTTTTCCAATTCGCGATGGGCCTGCTCGACTTCCCCGCGCGTCTTTGTGACATCGGCCTGGGCGCGCGCGATCTCGGCGCTGGCGTCCGCACGGAGCTTGTCGGCGTGGGTCTGCGCGGAGAGAGAGGCTTGCGCCGCCTCAGCGCGGGTACGTTCCGCGTCGGCTCGCGCGATTTCGACTTCGACGTGGGCCGCGGAGATTTCGCGGCGCGCGTTGTCTAGTTCCTGGTGTGCCTGTTCGACCTGGCTGCGCGCCCTGTCGACGTCAGCCTGGACACGCGCGATCTCGGCACTGGCGTCCGCACGGGTGCGTTCCGCGTCGGCTCGCGCGACTTCGACTTCCCCGCGGGCCCCGGTCGTTTCACGGCGGGAGAGTTCCAATTCTCCGCGCACCTGTTCGAGTTCGCGGCGGGTGTTTTCGACGTCTTCACGGGCCAGTGTCGTGTCGCCGCGTGCGCTTTCCAGCGCTCCGTGTATCTGTTCGACGTCGGCGCGCGCTTTTTCGATCTCACCCTGCGCGAAGCGACGGGCGGCGTCGAGCTGCTGCTGCGCCTGGGCGCGCAGATCGTCGAGCGCCTTGCGCAGCTCGCCGATCTGTCCTTCTGCGACGCGTTTCAGGTCTTCGGCGTGTTTCTGGGCCGCGGCGCGCAACTGCGCAATCTGCGCTTCCGTCTGGGTGCGCAGTTGTGCGATCTCCCGTTCCGCCAGGACGCGGACTTCTACGGCGGTGGCTTCCCTTGCCGCGGCAACGGCTTTTTCCCGCTCTTCCGCCGACACGCGAGCCACTTCCTGGGCGATGGCACGCACGTCCGCGTCGAGATGACGCCGGAGGCTGGCGGCTGCGCCGTCGAGCGCCGCGTGGACCTGGTCTTCGAAGGACACGTTCGGATCTGTGCGCATTATAGAGGCGGTGCCGTAAATTGCTGGAGGGTTTGCGGTTCGACCACCGCACCGAGGCTCCTACCCACCGGTTCTCCGTCTAGAATATCGACCATCCGGTGGACTTCCTGCACTCCCCGGCACAGCGCCCCCAAGTTGGGCTGGGGCGAGGGAATGCCAGGGAATAGTGTCGGACGGCCGAGAAGGCCAGGTTAGAGCCGGCCCCAAAGGACGATGCCGTACAATAGCTAGGTGCGTCGGGGAGCGTCCGGCGCGCTGTCTACCGGAACGCCTTAGCGGCGTTCCTTGGGGTCTACCGGAACGCCTTAGCGGCGTTCCTTGGGGTCTACCGGAACGCCTTAGTGGCGTTCCTTGGACCGATCTCAACCGAGGGGGCGAATTTGGCTTCGACGGGAGCTCGAGATCGCGGGATGCATGCCGAGCACCATTAACTCGTAAATCTGATGGAACATCCGTTAACTGCGGATTCTCAGTACGCTCTCGCAGCCTAATTAAGCTGTGAGCGTTCGCCTCAGCCTCGCCTGGTGGTTGGGGGTCGAATGTCATTAAGCAGGCTGGCGGTTGCGCGGCGGCCCGGCGCGCAACCGTGAGATGTTCCGGGTCTGGTGCCTGACGGTTTTTCGCCGCTTTTTCACGTCGGGCACGAGAAAACAGAAGCGGACACGCATGTAGAGTCCCACGACGACGTGCTTTCGGACGCGGGTTCGACTCCCGCCGCCTCCACCATCCCTCTCTCGCTGCGCTCGTTCGGTCTGGTGTCGGCGCCGATGTCAGGCCGCTCGGCCATCGGCGCTTCGCGCCTCGGCCTTCGGGCACGACTCCCGCCGCCTCCAGATCATTGCCACGACGGGAGTCATCTGCTCCGATAGGCACTGCGCGTCCACAACTTCTCCCCGCCCGATCCGTTGTTAGGGGCACGGACAGGAACCTGAATAGCCGGCAATCGATCGCGGATGATCTGCTGCGGCGACCCGCATTGGACCGCGGCGTCAGGAGTAGGGCGCGCAAGCACGCGCGGAAACGAGCGGCGACGTCGATCCCCGTTCACAAGCTGAGCGCTGAGATCTGCGCGGCGCTCAACCGTCGGGATTGGCGGACGTCCACTACTCGCACGCCGGCTACACGTTAGCGCGGCGTCATTTGGGCCACGCGGGTGAGCGTGACGAGCTCAGACAGCAGCGCGGCGAGCACCAACGCGCTGCGCACATGATTCATCGTGGCCCACCCGCGCCACGCCTGCGCGGCGGCTTCAGCGTTCATCGGATTGACGAACATGATTTCGTTCCGCGGATAGAAATACGTAAACGTCATGATGTCTCCGGTCACGTTCGCGGCCAGCGCGATGCCGGCAAACAGCCGCGCGCCCGGAACGTGCCAGCAGAGAATCAGCGCGAGCAGCGACAGGACCTGCGCAATCGGTGACGCGATTCGAAAGAAGGATCCCGCATTGACCACAGAAAAGTACGCTCGCGCCGCGTTCAGCGACGTGGGAATGTTCGAGCCCCAGTTCCGCGCATCGACCGCCGACGTGTACACGTTCGCGCCGAGTACCCCGCCGATCACAATCACCGCGAGCCACAACACCACTTGTCTTGCCATGCATTCCTCCTGGCGGAGGACTTTACGCGAGGCCGTTTTCCGGCGATTGGATGGGACGGACATCCGGGGAAAACAGAATGCCCGGGATCACTCCGGCCTGGGCGCGGTAGGCACCCGGCGTCAGCCCCGTGAAGTCCTTGAAATCGCGGCAAAAATGAGCCTGATCGTAATAGCCGGCTGCGAGCGCGATCTCGGTCAGGTTCCGCGGCGATCGCATCTGGCGGAGTGCGGTATTGAACCGGCGCAGCCGGAGGTAGTCACCCGGGGCAGTGCCGACGAAGTCGAGAAAGACGCGCCGCAGATGGCGGCTGGTGTAGCCCACCGCATCGGCGGCGTGATCGATGGCGGAGAGGTCAACGGACTGCCCGATGACCGAGCACGCGTGCTCGATACGCGCAAGACGATCAGACGTCCGGATGCTTCGTTCGAGCCAGCGCATCAGCAGGTCGCACCGATCGCGGAACGTCGGCGCGTCGTGCAGCCGTCCGAATAGTGCCTCCGTGCCGGGCAGTACGTGATCCGCGCGAATCGTGAGGTCGCTGAGCTCGTGCGCAGGCAGCGAAAAAATCGCGCGGCTGGTCTCGGCCTTGAGGCTCAAACCGAGCATCAGCAGGCCGCCCTTCGCTTCGCTGCTGACGGCTCGACTCTGGAGGCCCGCAACAAACGGAGCATCATGGATCATCGGCGAGTCGTTGGTGTGCGCCTCGGTAAGCGTTAACCGCCCCTCGAGCGGGAACATGAGGTCAACAATGCCGCGTGGGAACACGCGCTGGCGCCAATGCGGGTGGGCGACACAAATCTGCCAGATCCCATGGACGAACGGCCGAAGCGGATGACCATGTGGAGGCGCGTAGTGGCTCGCCTGCATACGGACCATTATCTCAGCGTCAGATCCATCTGCACGAGGATTGGCGCAGAGAACGTCATGAGGCGACGAGACTCGCTCGCGCCTTGCCAGTCCTCGCCCTGGCGGCGAAGATTGCGCGGCCCTCCCGTAGATGCTCCAGCCCATCGAGCGCAAACGAAAGAGACTAAATTTAGCGCCGGGAGGCGAACCTTCTATCCCGGCTTAGAAAGCCGATGGGCGGGAACAGCGATGCAGTTCGTCGTTCTTGGAGGCGCAAGGAACTGAGCCCGCCGCCATTCGGCAGAAAGATCAGCGGACTTGTGACCACAACTCGCGCGCCGCCATTTAGTTAGGAAATCGCCCTTTTTCTGGTTCGACAGGTCGGCTTCGGCCTTCGCCCTCGCCTTACCGGCTCGACTCCGCCGCCTCCACCATTAATAAGATGTTGATATAAAGCGACTTACACAACGCGGTGGAAGTCGCTGGGGCCGCCGTGTGCGGTCAAAGTGCGGAACGCGAGCAATTGCGACTCATGAGGAACGCAAGCTGATAGGGTGGCGGTCTCCGCGAGATCCGTTCGATCTCGTGGGAGAGCTACTTGCTTACCCCGTCACATGACCGAAGACAATAACGTTCGACCACCCCAAACGGCTGGCGACATCATGACGACGCATCCTGCGTGCTGCACGCCGGAAACGCCGCTTCAACGGGTGGCGCAGCTCATGGTGCTGCAGGATTGTGGTGAGATTCCGATTGTTCAAGACGAAGACAGTCTCATTCCTATCGGTGTCGTGACGGACCGTGACATCGTCTGTCGCATCGTGGCCCGCGGTAAGAATCCCCTAGATCACACGGCCGAAGCCTGCATGTCGCAACCGGTGATAACAGTTGACGAGAACATGCTCATGGAGGAGTTGCTGAGCGTGATGGAGAAGCATCAGATTCGCCGCATGCCGGTGGTGAACGCGGGCGGGCGGTGCGTCGGGGTAGTTTCTCAGGCTGACGTGGCGTGGAAAGGCCAGCAGAAAGAAGTCTCGGATCTCGTGCGTGAAGTGTCCCGGGACACTGATTCTCCCTCCCGCTGAGAATCACGGGGAAGCTCGGCTACCGGTGGAGGCGGTGCGCACTAGAAGACCTTCACCGTTCACTTGCAGTAGACCTCGTTCGACCACCGTTGCCAAGACAGCGCGCCCACTCCAGGTTCAAGGTCGAACAAACGATACGCTTGTGAAAAAGTTGGCGGACAGCCTCGCCTACGTAGATCACTGCTTCCAGATGGCGAAGTTAAGGCGGAGCTTTCTTCGTCCGAGAAGCGCTCGCCAGTCGATGAACAGCACGCCCGACAGCAACAACAGCCCGGCGGCGGCTGTGAGGCCCGTTTGCCAGGACACGTGCCCGTGCATCAGGTCGGCGGCCTCGTCCGCGGTCACCTTGGCGGTGAAGATGACCCACGCATCGCCCAGAAATTTTCCGATGGCAAAACCGGGCAAGACATTCCACGGATTCACGTGCGCCATACCCGCGGCTGTGAACAGCGCCGTGGTCGAAAGCGGCGAGATCGCGTAGAGCATGACGAATATGTTGGCGTGCCAGAACCGGCCGCCAATCCTCTTGCCCAAGAAGCTGATGTTGTCGTTTTCAGACGGTCGGAAGATTTTCGCTGAGACGTGGGGCATGTAGAGCGTCAGGATGTAGCGGCCGATTACGGAGCCGATGGCTCCCGCCGCGATGAGGCCCCAAGGGTTTGGTTTCCACTTGACGATGATGAAGGCCAGGATCGTCCACGCAGGGGGCGCAAACACCGGGATCGTGTCGACCAGAAGCGCAGCGCCGAATGCAACGAGATACAGCACGCTCAACCCCTAAGGAAGTTCGACTGCACATTCCTCTCCTTTGGGCTGCAGCTCCGTACAACGCTGGTGTGCCGGGCCCCGTCGTTTCAGCGTGTCCGTGGGGCCGTGACGTCTTTCCAGGGACGAAACGCATTCTCGACACCCTCGAGGGCCGGTGCGACCGCGGGATAGTGTCGTTTCAGGAGCGACAGCATCGTGTTCTGTTTGATGTAGTTCAATCCGAACTCGGAGTACAGCTGCTCGCGGTAATCATCCGTGAAGAACCGATCGCTCTTGAGGCGGCGCGATGCCATGAGAATGAACACGCGTAACGCCGTTTCGCTGAAGCCAAGCCCTTCCGGCAACGGCTCGGCATAGAGACCGGCCATCAAGTCAACCTTCTCCAGATTGTTGTCATAGACGCGGCGGAGCTGCTGCCGCCATTCTGGCTTGTCGGTCAGCTCGTCGAAGGAGGCGACGGGAGCTTTGTGAATCAGCCGGCGAAACTGGTTGTAGCGAGGGACGCCACGCTCGCGATCACGCAGGATGTCGACGGCCGCCAGGTCAAGGTGCTCGCCATCGTCTCGACGCAGGTTCTGGAGGTGTTGCGGATAATTGTGCAGGGTGATCGCCCCTGGGTGCGAAATGCCGAAGGTGTAAAAGAGATCCGGCATCGACACACGATCGGCGATATCGCGCGTCAACCGTCCGGTGATGTCGGGGAGTTCGCGCGTTTCGAGAACCTTACCGGTCGTCAGCGAGTGAAACGTAAACCGGTCTGGGATGAGCGGGTGCATCCGGTACACCGCGACGAACTCCTCGGTGAGCGAGTACGGAGCCGTGTGATGGTTGGCGTGGGAGCCGACGATACCGCCGAACACATCGCTGTCCTCGAGGAACGTGAAGATGTCAACCAGCTCATCGTCAGCGAGCCCATACCAGTTCGCATCCATCGCGACTCTGATCACCGGGTGCGGCACGATCGCCGGCGTCCATTCCAAGCTGTGTATCTTGGCCATGATGGCTGCGTTGATCAACTTCGCTGTGCCGTGCAGTTGATCATCCTTCCACGCTGGATGTTCCTTCGCGAGCAAATCACAGATGTGATTGTGCTCGAGCGTGAACAGCGTGTGCAGCATCGCGAGCCCGATCCACCAGTTGTCCGTGAAGCCGGCGAAGTGGATGCCTGTTGTCGGATCGACGGGCAACAGGCCGGTCGCTTCCACCTTGAGCTTGCCTTCTTGCCCGGTGCGTAGTTTTGCCGCAACGTCCGGATCGGAGCCATACACCTGCGACGCATCCCACCAGTGGCTGTTCGGGTTCGCATAGGCCGGCGGACGCGTCGATCCGGGCGGAGCCTGATCAGGAACCGATCGCGGCACCTTCATCGTGCCGTCAATCCAGTCGTCCCCAGGGGCGAGCGGAATCTCGATGCCTTCGTCGAGGGGCGACCGCTTGTGTACGAACCAGTCATGCACCATGAACTGGACCCACGATGCGGCCATCAGGTTCAGGAAAGGGACGGGCTGAAATGTCTCCCGGGTCATCAGCTCGCGACTGACAACCCGAGGACTCGGCGTGAGCAGGTTCGCGGTATCGGGAAACACATGCTCGAGGGGAAAGTTGCGGCCAAAGCGTCTGCCGCAACTTCCCATCGCCGGGTAGTGGAGATCGTTATACGTGCCGTCGACCGTGCGCTCCTCCCGTAGACGCGGATCGAGATCAGGCGGAATCTCTTCTCGTGTGAGGGGGGGCTCCTCCGTGTCGTGAAGATTCTTCTGACGCAGCTCGTTGCGGATCTCCATGAGACGAACGGACGCGAGCAGTTGAGGCAGCGCGTACCAGGGCCGCCGATGCAGCAAATCGCCGATCTTTCCGATGAGTCTGTCCGGCATGAGGCTCCTCGCTTTGCCTGGGAGGATGGTCGAGGCTGCGTAGTCTGGCACCGGATGTGGATCGAATCAAGACGTTACAGGGATTGTGTCAAAGCTCCTTTAGAGAGATGTCCCTTGCATTAACTCGATGGAGCTGTCCCCTTGTCATTCGTAACGACGCCGTCCGATCGCCCTCACCTTCTTGATCGTGCGATCGCGAGCAGTCGACTGCGGTTGGCGCCGAGACACCGTGAGCGTGTTGGTCGGAGGCACCACGACGGTCGCGCCACGCGCACCAGCGGCATCGAAAACGGCGACCGAGTCGTACTGAAGAAGTCGAAGTTCATCGAAAAGCACATCGCATGCGCGCTGCGCCAGGCTGAGAACTCTTCACGTGAGGCCTCTGTCGCGGCTTGCGCGAGGGGGCAATTTGGGGGTCGAGGCGGGATTTCGAGCGATTCTGTCGATTTGAGAGTGTGAGTTCTAAAACGGTTCGAGTGAGGTCTTCACTATGAACAACACATTCGCGTCGAAGCCCGGCCTCTCCTGACCGACCTCTACCCACACTTCGGCCCCGGCGGTCACCGGAAGGGTGACCGGATTGCCGTAACGCTCGTTGCCCGAGAGGCAGCAGGCTTCAATCTGGGGGAGCCCTGCAGGGACCTGCGTTGGAACGGCTTCAATCGTCAGGTTGCCGTCGGCTGGCGCCGTAACCCGTAGTCTCCCACAGGGCCCGGCCAGCCAGCCGGTACACAGCCCGTTGTCGGGTGTAACAGCCAGTCGGATCGAGTCTCCCGCCGTAACGCGCGTGATGCGGTGCAGACGAAAGTTCTCGGTGACCCGTGGAATCGTGGCGAGGACAGTGCGCCAATACCACTCGTACCCCTCGGCGACGACTTCGGCTCTCGCCGCACCTCTACTCCCGTTCGTGCCATTCATGTACGGATTGGAGGTGAACGCGATCGTGTAGCCTCCCGAAGCATCCGTTCGCACCGACGGCCTGCGGACCATCCCTCCCAGCCAATGCGACATCGTCACCTCGGCCCCCGCCACCGGCACGCCCTGGTCATCAGTGACCACGCCGGTGACGCTAAATGCCTCCCCATTCGACGTCAGAGGCGTGGGACTTGTTGTCGTGCTGCCGCCGCACGCGGACGCCAGTATCAGAAGCAGAACGACGACACGGTCACGTTTGAACATCACACGCGTCACTGTCGCCCGATTGACGTCTTCAACACGAATGATTGGCTGGCAGCCGAACCGTAAACCATCTCGACGTTCGCTACCACCTCTGTTCCGGCGGTCACCGGAATCGAGACGGGATTTCCCATGCGTTCAGAGCAGCACGGAGAGACGCCGACGGTTTCAACTTCAAGACCAGGGCGGGCCCCAGCCTGAGTGGAGAGTGCTTCCAGTGTCATGATGCCATCGGCAGGTGCCACGACGCGCACGCTTCGGCACACATAGTCCTGGCCCAAGCCAAGCGTGTCTTGAACGTTGTTCACGCAGAGCGTGTCATCCGGCGCGACAGTCACGACCATCGAGCCGCCTGCGGTAATTCGCGTGATGCGATACAACCGAATACTCTGAGACGCACCTCGGATGTAGCGGTAGTCGCTTGCGTAGTTGTTGGCCGAAACATACGTAAAGTCGCCGTTGCGCCCCGCGTCGAGCAAGCCGGTGAGGCTGTAGTTTCCTGAACTGTCTGTCGTTGTCCTGTACCTGCCGTTTATTGAGACCGTTGCACCGGAGATAGGTGATGCGGTGGTGCTGTCCGTGACCTGGCCGGTCAGCACGATGGTCGGCGGCGATGGCGGTGTGAGCGATGGAACGGACGTTGGCGAGACCACACTCGGCGCTGCCGGTGGCGCGGGGGCATCACTGCACGCACCGGCGAACAACGCGAATGCGAGGCCGAACATCACAGAGGTTGAACGCTGGACTACCGTCATTTATTTCGCCGAGCAGTTGCGAGTTCCGTCAGCGGGAACGTGGTCTGATTTGACGCCGCACCGGCGCCGCACGCGGTAATGGCGGTAACGCGAACCGCGTACACGCCTGGCGTGAGGCTTGCCGTCAGGCTGGTGCCGGACTCACCGACCATCTGCGGTTCTGGGTGCCGCGCGCCATGCTGAAACATTCCTTCACCGCTTTGAAGAGGAATCCATTCGCGTCAGCAGTGCCTGCAAACGCCAGAAATAAAATCGGCGCCGCTCTAGCCTCTCGACTGCCATCAGCGGTCGGTCGGTTCGACACGGCGCGGGTGTGATTCACACCGCCGGCGAGGCCTTACATCAAGATCCAGTGAGACTTCTATTCTAGGTTCTTGCTGGGGGCAATTTGGGGGTCGATACGGGGTTTCGAGCGATTCTGTCGATTTGAGAGTGTGAGTCTATCGAGCGATTTCAAGAAATGGCCGGTTTTCGGAACCTCTCAAGTTCGACTCCCGCCGCCTCCACCACTCGACTCGCTCACGTTGTTCGCTCGCTCGTGGTGTCGGCGCCGTGGTCAGGCAGGTCGGCTTCGGCTATCGGCCTCGCCTTACCGGCTCGACTCCCG
>Ga0070699_100006494_pt1 | contig 10183 bp, 11 predicted proteins | sample KBSK1503metaG_FD_65473 | JGI IMG/M metagenome (GOLD analysis project Ga0070699, IMG submission 65473) | Corn, switchgrass and miscanthus rhizosphere microbial communities from Kellogg Biological Station, Michigan, USA - KBS K1-50-3 metaG | ecosystem: Host-associated > Plants > Roots >... | reverse complement strand
GACGCGAATTGACACGAATAAAGGCGGTTAGGGGCTGGTCGTTGATTCGCGTGCCTTGGCGTGCATTGGCGGTTGATCTCAGGAGCGAGCTGTGTTGCAACCATGAATGGACGCGAATTGACACGAAAAAAGGCGGTTAGGGGCTGGTGCTTGATTTGCGTGTATTCAATGCCATCGAGAGCCTGCATATGCAGCTGCGCAAGGTGCTCAAAAACCGGGGACACTTCCCCAGCGATGAAGCGGCCGCCAAGCTGATCTATCTGGCGTTGCGTAATATTACCAAAAAATGGAAAAATCCGCCGATAACCTGGAAGCAGGCGGCGACCCAGTTTGCCATCCAATTTGGGGAGCGATTTTTCGCGGCCGAGGCCGCCCAAAAACCATGAGAAAGTCGAGAGTTGTTTCCAACGACTTGAACAACGCTACGCGTTGTTCACATCGGGCCCGGCTAGAGCCGACCGTTTTTGGGAGACGGTCTCGCCGGCTCCCGCTGACGTCGTTAGAACAACTCTCTTTAGTGTAGACAGCAAAGCCAAAAATCGACCCGCACACAGAAAAGCTGACACTACCTAGCGTTCATTCGCGGTTGATCTTACGACCAGGGCAGATCCAGCTGTTGGACAGGCTCGAGTGACGGCTCCTGAAACCGAACGCCGAGCCCGAGCAGGCGAACGTGCGCTTTTCTTCTACTCAGGCCCTCGCGCAACAGCGTGATAAAGCTTTCCAATGTCAACGGCAGTTCCGCTCGTTCGACTGTGGTCCGGCTAAAGTCGGCAAACCGAATCTTGACAAAAACCGTGCGCACTCGATCCGCATACTCCGATCGTTGCAGGTCAGTCATAACGTCTTCGAAGAGTTCAGGTAGTTTCGCTTCGCACTGCGCAACCGAGGTCAGATCCCGCGAAAATGTCCGTTCGCTGCTCAGAGACTTGCGAATACGATCCGGTTCCACCGTTCGGGAATCAATTCCGCGACAGAGATCGTATAATTCGGGCCCAAATTTGCCGAATTCCTCGAACAATTGAAAACGGGAGTAGCGTTGGAGGTCGCCACAAGTATGTACGCCTAACTTGGCTAGTCGTTCTGCGGATTTGGGGCCGATACCCCAAAGGCGCCGAACCGGAAGATCGACCATAAACTCGTCGATCTGATCCTCTCTGATCTCAAACTGTCCATTCGGTTTGTTCCAATCGCTCGCGATCTTTGCCAGCATCTTATTGGGAGCCACTCCAGCAGAAGCGGTGAGACCGGTCCTCTGAAAAATCAGGTGGCGAATGATTTCAGCGACCGCCGAAGCCTCTCCCGGGTGCTGCGATAGATCTAAGAAGGCTTCGTCCAACGAAAGCGGTTCCATCCATGGGCTGAACTTCAGCAGAATCTGCCGGATAACATTGGACTCGCGACGATAGACGTCGAAACGCGTAGGCATCACGATCAACTGCGGACATTTCTGCAACGCTTTGAAGGTTGGCATCGCGGAGTGCACCCCAAATTCCCGCGCCTCATAATTGCAGGTGGTGAGAACGCCTCGTTGATCGCGAGCTCCACCGACGGCAACCGGCTTACCAGCGAGCTCGGGATGGTCGCGCACCTCGATGGCCGCATAAAAGCAATCCATGTCGAGATGAAGGATCTTGCGCGCCATTTGATGAGTGTAGCACGGATTCTTTTAGGTGTTCAGACGTACGACACGGCGGCGTATCGGCGTATCGGCGTGTCGGCCCGAAGGGCCTTGGAAACATAGCCCAGGCTTTAGCCTGGGTCGCCGTGATATAATGCGGAAAGCCCTGTAGGGTGGGAGGAACAGCGTTGAACCGATCTTTGGCATTTATCAGCTGTCATTTGTCATTCTGTTTTTATTTCGTGACCCACTCGATCTTTGCTGCGCCGATTCAGCCCCGAATCACTTCAATTACTACCTCAAAGATTTGTGCGCTCACCGGTCCCCAGGCTCTCGCCGATCAAAAGGGCCTCGATGTTTGCGGGACCGATCTAGGAATAATGACCGAGCTGAATGACCGAATCTATTTCGTTTTCGGCGACACGTTTGGTTATGAGGGCGACATTTGTCGCGGGGTCGGTGGCCCAAATTGGCGGTCTAATAGCTTTGCTTCGACCGCGGATCATAACCCCGAGAATGGGATCAGGCTCACCGACTGGTTCTGTGGTTCGGATGGCCGCGCCATCGCGATCGTCCAGGGTGCGCATCAACTACCGTTTGCTGGGGAAACGAGCGAACAGACCAAGATTCCCACTGGTATGGTGACTGTCGACGGCACGATCTACCTTCATTACATGTCCGTGCGAGGTTTTGCGCCCAGAGGCGGCGTGTGGGAATGCAACTATTCGAAATGGGTGTATTCCAGCGATCAGGGCAAGACCTGGCATGAATGTGCGATACCGTTTGGTGGCCGAGCGTCCAATTTCAACATGGTTGCTCTGGCTGATGCCCTCGCTCCCGATAATCCCGGCGGCAAGTATGTGTATGCGTTGGGAACGCCCTGCGGCCGGTTCGGCGCAGCCAAGCTTGGCCGAGTATCTAAGGAGCGCATCCTTGACCGTCAGGCTTGGGAATATCTGACTACGTCCAACGCTGCCGAGACGGAACCAAATTGGACAAAGGATTCCACTAGCGCCGCTGAAGTAGTGCCCGCTCCGGTAGGCGAAGCTTCCGTTCTCTGGAGTCCCGCCCTGCGACGATGGATGTACACCTATCTGAATGAAAATACCGCCTGCCTTGAGTTACGCGAAGCGGATCATTTGTGGGGGCCGTGGACCGCACCGCACACGCTGGTCAGCGCTAAAGATTATCCGCAGCTCTATGGTGCGTTCATGACGCCTTCCTTCTTGCGAGACAACGGGCGAACCCTCTTTTTCGTCATGTTACAGTACGGGCCTTACAACACTTTCATCATGAGGGCGCAACTGACTTACGCGCCGTAGGATCCAGGACGTTTCCGCCGTTTTGCCGACAAAATTTGGCCCTGCCAAATTGACGTCGTGAAACCCCATCAGTCGGAGGGCGCGGCGCTTGCGCCGCCCGTGAGCGCTCCACCGCGCACTGAGGCATCGAAACCAGAGAAACCGCCGCCCAATCCGGTTCAGGAGCCGTTTCCGGGAGCAGCAAGCTACTCCCCTCCGGGAATCTATGGCGCGTAAACGTGAACTGCTTATCTACTCCCAAAATGCAGCTGCTCGCTGCCGAAGCGCTCCGGCCGGATCTTTCAGTGCAGCTTCTAATGTGATTGACTCGCTTACGACCGAAACAGCTTTGTCGAAATGTTCTTGGGTCTGTTCTGCATCCTCGATCGTACCGGCGATCACCCAGGTAGGTTTTTTCGCTCGCCGCGCGATCTCCGCGACGCCGAAAGGGCCTTTCCCTTGTAATGATTGAAGATCGAGTTTGCCTTCTCCAGTGATAACAACGTCGGCCGCCGCGATCCGTTGTGAGAGTTGCAAACGCTGGGCAACCTCCGCGAAACCCGAAACCAGTTTGCCATGGAGGAATGTCAAAATGCCGTAGCCGAATCCTCCGGCCGCTCCAGATCGGATCGTTTCCGAATGATTGCTTCCCAGTGAAACTTTAACCCGGTCGACCAAACGACAGAGCTCTCGATCCAGTGATTCTACCTCGTCCGGTCGGAGCCCTTTCTGCGGCCCGAAAACGTGGATGGCTCCCTCCGGGCCAAGCAACCGAGTTTCCACGTCCGCGAGCCCTATGACCTCGGGCCAGCTGCTGATATCCGGCCGTTTCACTTGTTCAATCGCCGCAAAACGCGACGGGACCGGCCGGATAAAGTTCCCTTGTTTGTCGAGAAAAGAGTAACCGAGTGCAACTGCCAGCCCAAACCCGGCATCAACTGTGGCGCTTCCGCCTAAGCCAATCGAGATTCGTTTTATGCCAAGATCCCAAAGATGGCGTACGATTAGCCCCGTACCGAGGGTATTCGAATCGAGTGGGTGACGATCTGATGAAGCGATCCGCCATAGGCCGGATGCGGAACTCATATCGATAAAGCCTTCGTTTTGATAAACAAAGAATTCGGCCGATATGGATCGTCCCAGCGCGTCTACGGTTGCGATTGACCGTCTCTCCGCTCCGAGCTGGGAGGCAACGAGCTCGGCGGTGCCTTCGCCTCCGTCGGCGATCGGAGCCAGATCAATCTGCGCACCGCGATCGTGCGCGCGCACAGCTTCGGCCAGAATTTCGCAGACGTTCCATGCGCTCAGAGTCGCTTTGAATTTATCTGGAGCGATTAAGTAACGCATGGGGTCGACTCAGATTGGGCTCGGCCAGCAATCTTGATCCTATGCTGATAGGCCAGTCAATTGAGCAGGCCTCTGGACTTCTTGTTTTTTAAGGCCATCCGGATCTTTTGGGCGGAATCCGGTGATTCAAACTGAGCGAACATCCCAAGCCAGTCGTAAACTGGCCCAGTCAAAGAAGCCGGTAAACCAGGAGGCGCCTGGAGAAGCAGACGAAGTTCCTCCACCACGCGCTGCGCGATGTTTTCGAGCATTCTTGAGCTCGCTTCGTGGTAGTCATCGCCCTTGGCCAGCCCTTCCTGGTAAAGGACGATCGAGTCCAGCAAACAGGTGCGGGTTCGTGGGTAATAGCTCATCATTAAATTCCAAGGATGTTCTCCCTGGTCGCCTCCTTTTCGAAAGTCAGTTCGCAATAAGAGCGAAGGAATATCGGCGAATTTCGCGACCATGAATTCCACCACTGTTCCGGAGTCAACCTCAGTACCGTCGAAGTTGAAGATCGCAATGTCGCAATCGACAAGCGACTCCAGATCCTGGTCTCGGATTTGCCGGGCCGAGTTGCTTCGTTGTTCCAAGGCTTGGGGCAATCGGCAGATAAATTCTCCCTTCGACTGTCGTTCAATCGCTGCCGCTAGCGCAGAATTACCGATCAAGTGCTTGGCGTTGAACAACTCACCAGCGAAGTAGAGTGAAAACATCAGATGGTCTCCAGGCATTAGTTTTTGCGATTACATGGTGAGATTTTGCAACTGTCACTACCGACTTAGCTTTGGATCTGGCCAAAAAGATGGAGTGGAGCTAAGAAAATCAAATCGAGCCGTGGCGCAATTCGAACTGATTATCGGCTTACTTTTGGTTGGTGTCCTTTTGGCCAGTGTCGCCCGCCGGCTGAAAATGCCATATCCAGTCTTGTTGGCTGTGCTCGGCGTTGCTCTGGCTTTTGCTCCCAACGTGCCGGATTTGACGCTGGACCCGCAGCTTACGCTTGCTCTCTTTGTTGCTCCGGTCCTGTTGGACGCGGCCTATGATGCGTCGTTGCGCGATCTCAAGGACAATTGGCGGCCGGTGGCAAGTCTCGCGTTGATCGCGGTCGCGCTGACCGTTATTTCCGTGGCACTGGTTGTCCGGTTCTTTCTGCCCGATATCCCCTGGCCGGCTGCGGTTGCCTTGGGCGCAATCGTTGCCCCACCCGATGCATCCGCCGCGACAGCGGTTCTGCGGATGTTACGACCTCCCCATCGAGTACTCGTCATCTTGGAAGGTGAAAGTCTCTTCAATGATGCCAGCGCTCTCCTCATTTACCGCGCTGCCGTCGGAGTCACCACCGCCGGAACATTCGTAAGCGCGATCCCGTCTCTGCTATTGGCAGGCGTCGCCAGCGTGTTTGCCGGTATACTTCTGGCCCGCCTCTACCTTCGTGTCTCGCGGAGAATCCGAGAAGTGGCTCCAGCGGTCCTGATCCAGTTTCTCTCCGTGTTCATCGTCTGGATCTTGGCCGAACAACTGCATTTGTCCGGCATTATCACGATGGTTTGTTATGCTATCACCTTGGCTCGCGGCGCTCCGACCAAGCTTGTCGCCCGGCTACGTATCCCTTCCTACGCCGTTTGGGAAGTAATCGTGTTTGTGCTCAATATTCTGATTTTCATTTTTGTCGGGCTGCAACTTAAGCCGTTGCTGCAACGGCTTAATCCGGCCGAATGGGCCCGTTACCTTCTGATTGGCGGAACAGTTTGCGGAACGACTATTCTGGTCCGAATCGCCTGGGTCATGTCGTATAACACGGTTGTACGTTGGAAAAACCGCCATTTTGGCGTTCATCTCCCGCACCGGGTGAGTCCTCCTACCGTTCAGGGAGGAATTATGATTTCGTGGTGCGGAATGCGAGGGATTGTTACTCTGGCAGCGGCGCTTGCTCTCCCCGACGCATTCCCGTACCGCGATCTTCTGCTCTTCACGGCCTCTTGTGTCGTGCTTGGAACGTTGATTCTACAGGGTCTGACCTTGCGCCCTTTGATGACGGCACTGAGCTTTGCCGATGACCGAATCGTCGAGGAAGAAGTGCGGCTAGCGCGAACTGAAACTACGCGCGCTGCTTTGAATATTCTCGATGGTCAGGAACCGTCAGAAGCAACTGCCGTTGTCCGACGAGAGTATCAAGCTCGATTGAGCGACGATGCCAACGACCAGCAAGCCGGTGAGAGCGGGATGCCGGGACTTGCCACCATCCAAAGCCGGGCAATCGCCGCTGAGCGTCGCACTCTAGATGAATTGCGCAGTCGAGGTGACATTGGTGACGATGCGTTTCATCAGATCGAGGAAGAACTCGACTGGGCAGAGGTACACGCGCAACGTGCTTCACGTTCGGTCAGCGAATAGCAGCTAGTCGATAGCAGGATAGCACGGCGCTTTTGCCGTTAATCTCCGACCTGCTCCAGGCTATCTAACATGTGAAAAAACTGTATTTTGCTTTGCAAAATCTGTGGCAACATTCTTCCGGTTCTTCAATAATATACAAGCTATGCTGACTGATCAGATAAGGCGAATTGCGGGTCGGCCGAACTTTCGACCATTCGAACTTAAGACCGCATCTGGCAGCGAGTTTAGCGTACGGACGAGGGACCATATCTGCTTTGGCCCTTTTGGTGTCGCGATCGGTGTCTGGAATGAGCCGGGTACAGCCTGCACGAGGCTTTCCGCTGCCAACATCACCGAGGCGGTCGACGAAGACCCGCTGGCGAGCTGAGTGAAAGTACACGTCGCGTATCAAGTTTCTAAACCGCCTGCTTCGCAGAACCGCCTCGCGCACCTAGAACGCTAATGATAATCCGTCTTCGATGAGAACCCCCGCTGCCGATATGCCCATTGTTCTGCCGCGGGCTCTTTGGGAGCATCGAGCCTGGCTGCATGAGCGGCGGGTCCAATCTTGGATTGCGCCCTACCTCAACCAGAAATCACGCCAGGCCAAGCACCCGGTTTATGATTTTCTTTTTCAGTACTATTCGTTTCGGCCGGCCCAACTGGCCCGATGGTCTCCCGGCCCGAATGTGGCGATCGAGGCCGAACGAATCGAGGACTTGCCGGGATCGCCGAAGTCGTGGGAACGTGCCGACGGTGGTTGGAGACTAGTTGCGTTTCCCATCGCTCGCCGCGAGTACTTGGATTGGGCGGTTCGTTTCCTTGAGAGAACCGCGCTTCGGGAGCCGAATTTTTGCTGTTTCGGTTTGCACGAGTGGGCGATGGTCTATCGCCAAGATTCCATCCGCCATTCGGAAGTGTCTCTCCGATTGGAGCAATCAGAGATCGCCTCGTTCGTTGACTCTCAAGCCTTGGTCTGCACACACTTTGATGCCTTTCGGTTTTTTACCGAACCAGCGCGAAAACGCAATCAAACCGCACTACACCGGGAAACTACCATCGAAATGGATCAATCGGGGTGCATCCATGTGAACATGGATCTCTATCGATTCTGCTATAAAATCGCTCCCTGGATTGAGTCGGAGCTTTTGGCGGACGCCTTTGAGCTGGCTCGATTTGCTCGCGGGTTCGATATGCGCGCCAGTCCGTACAAGCTGGAAGAGATCGGATTCGATCCGATTCGTGTGGAAACGGCGGATGGCCGTGCTGAGTACGTCCGGTTGCAGCGAAAGATCACCGAGCGTGCCCGACCGATTCGGCAGCGGGTGCTAGCAGCCTATCGGCGGCTGTTGCACCCATGAGACTCATAGGACCTATGAGACCTATACGCCGCGTGAGAAGGCAACCGATTTCGGTACGGCCGCTAAACCTCCCTTAGCCCGCCAACGATCCCGAGCGAAGATGCTGGTTCGCGATCGTTTGGTAGAGTCGATCTTGCGGGCCGACCGCCTTAAGTTGGGTAACCTTTGTCCATTCTTCTCGGGCTTCGGCCTTTTCACCCAGGGCTTCCAAAGCTTTGGCGAATTCCGCGTGGTGGATAATCCGTTGGGGGGCGAGCTCGATCGCTTTTTTGAAATGGGTAATGGCTGCCTGAGTCGAGGCTGCCGGCATCTGTCCGTAGACCAGTTCAGCGATTCCTTTGAGAACTGGATTGAGCGTTGCCAGTTCAAAATTCCAGCGGGCCAGGATCAAATGGCCGTAATCGTTAGACGGGTCAAGTTCCAACCCCTTGGTTACCTGTTGATAGATCTGTTTCGAATACTCCACGCGCGATTTTTCATCAACGAACCAACAGATCTGGCCGTAAGCCGCTGCGAGGGCGATGCGTGCTTGCGCATCATTTGGAATCTTGGCGACTGCTTTTTTGCCAAGCTCGACCGCTAATTCGGCATCCCTTCGTTTCACCGCCTGGTCCGAGATTTCCTGGATCTGCCGCGCGTACAGTCTGCTCAGCCGTTTCTCGATCTGGGGGTTGTCTGGAGAAGCGCTATCCGCTTGCTTTAATACCCTAATGGCGGATTCGGTTTCTCCTTGATTCTCGAATTGATCCGCCTGCTGAATGAGCGGTTCCGCCTCTTGGGTTAGTGCCGGCTTACATAGCACAGCGACAGTCAAGAAAACGATCAAGTGCTTCATGCATGTACCCCCTGTGTTGCTGAACGCGAAGTCTGCCTAATTTCCTTGGCGTTGAGAACTTCCCATTCGTAAGACTGCAGCTTACCTATTGCGCAGAAGCTTACGCTTGGCCATTCCAATTTATGATCAATCCTCAGTTCGCAAAAAAAACGGCCGCTATCGTCGGGTTCTGTGCCGTCGCCTTGGGAGCGTTCGGCGCCCATATGCTTCGGGCGCATCTGGAGAATCTCGGGACATCCCAAACTTGGCAGACTGGCGTTCTCTATCATCTCGTTCATGCGGTCGCTCTGTTAATACTCAGCGGTTGGCGCCCTGTCCCGAAGTGGAGTTTTTGGCTGCTGTTAACCGGCGTAACCATTTTCAGCGGATCACTCTATTTACTCGCTGTAACCGGTTTCCGTTGGTTCGGCGCAATCACGCCGCTCGGTGGGCTTGCAATGTTGGCGGGGTGGTTTGCTCTCTGCCTGAAGTCCAAAGAGGAGCTAGCCTGATCCCCAGGTTTCAACGTTTCAGCGCCTTGGCGGCTTCTCTTTGATCCTCCCGATCTTCTCGGTCCGTTGCCGTCAACTGAAGGACTTTCTGATATTCCGCGCGCGCTTCTTCCTTTTTCCCCATTCGATCTAACGCTTGAGCATACCCGAAGTGGTGAACGATGCGGTTTGGAGCAATCGAAATCGCCTTTTTGAAGTATTCGATCGCCTTTTCTTGGGATGACTCGGGAACTTGGCCGTAGAGCATCTGGGCGATTCCTCGCAGAATCGGATTCAGATCGGACATTTCAAAATTCCATTTTGCCAAAACAAGGTATGCCAGGTCATTTTTGGGATTGAGCTGGACCGCTTTTTCCGCCTCGCGATGGATCACCCTGGAGTATTCCATTTTGGTCCGATTATCGACAAAGTCGGTGATCTTTCCGGACGCAATGGCAAGCGATAGATGAGCCTCCGACGAACTGGGGCCCCGTTCGACCGCTTGTTTTGCGTATTTTAGGGCGGTTTGCGCGTAGGCCTTCTTTTCCTTTTCGCCTGAAGCAAAGTCCACCGACTCCGCGTTGCAATTAGAAATGCGGTAGAGAACCTCGGGATTCTCCGGATCGCTCTGTTCCGCGGTCTTCAACACTTCGAGTGCTTCGCTCAGACGATCGGAATCTTCCAGTTGATCAGCTTTTTGCAGCGGCGCCCGGATATCGGTGGCACCCCACGAAAGCTGGGCAAAAGGGAACAATGCCAGTCCGTAGATCACAGCTGAGAGTCGACGGCGCATCATTTGTTCCGGATATCACCGTTCCCGGTTGGAATCTAGTGCGTCGTCTCATATGTAGCTGGCATATGGCCGCGGCCCGGAGGGTTGCGTTGAAAATGGG
>Ga0070699_100006493_pt1 | contig 10183 bp, 7 predicted proteins | sample KBSK1503metaG_FD_65473 | JGI IMG/M metagenome (GOLD analysis project Ga0070699, IMG submission 65473) | Corn, switchgrass and miscanthus rhizosphere microbial communities from Kellogg Biological Station, Michigan, USA - KBS K1-50-3 metaG | ecosystem: Host-associated > Plants > Roots >... | reverse complement strand
CGGCCGAGGTCGACCGCCTCCTGCGCGCGGGGCGACAGCGACCGCGCCTTGGGCGGTGCTGCGAGCGCGGGCGCGGCGGCGAGCACGATCACGATCACTGAAGCGACGCGAGACTGAAGGCGCATGCGACCTCCGCGAACAGGAATCCTCCCATGGTACGGATGCGGCCTTGGAATGACCAGCGGAATAGTGCCACGGAAGGGAGTCAGAAATGTGACGCTCGCGACCGCTGCGGGCGCAGATGTCGGACTATAGAAGGCCGGGGCAAGTACGCTCCAGGGGCTTGCACCCGCGCGCGTCGGGGACGTCGCATGAAAAAGTGTCCGCTGTACACCCAGCAGATCCAGGACGACGCCATCGAATGCCGCTACTGCGGCGGGATGTTTCCGGTCGCGGGCAGACGAGACGCTGGACCGGCCTCGCGCGCGAGCGGCTGCAAGCATGTCGTGCGTCGTGAAACGGAAGAAGAGGTGCTCAAGAAGGCCGGGGAGCACGCGAAGCAGCACGGAATCCGGGAAGTAACGCCCGAGCTACTCGCACGCGTCAAGGCGAACATCCGCAACGGGTAGCACCCGCTGCCTGGCCTCGACAGCCGGCTCGCGGTCGCGCATTCGTCAAATTCGAATCGGGCGATGGCGCGGATGGCGGCGGTGTCCTAATAGTCCAACGCCGCTCCGCGATCCCCGCCGCCACGGGCCCGTAGGAGCGATAACCGGGGAAAGTTCACGTAACGTCCGAACTCGGACCCATCGCCCCCCTCGCCCCCAGCCCCCCCGACTCGCGCGGCGCTGACGATCGCGCTGGGGGTGGAGAACGCCGGCTACTCGACGTAGTGCTTCGAGGTGGACAGCGTTCCGGGCGTCTCCTACCTGGTGCAGATCGGCGAGGCGATCGAGCGCGCGAGCGCCGTAGTCCTGGTCATCTCATCACTCGCCCTCCATTCCCGCCAGGTCACCATCGAGGTCGTCCGGGCGCACGAGTCGGACAAGCTCCTTCTACCGGTCCTCGTCGATGTGACACACGAGCAGTTCCAGGCACGCCAGCGCTCGCTCTCCTGCTCGTCAGCATTCCGTCGCTCGGCTTGTGGAATCATAAGCAACCGAGAGGCCTTGGTGGTTGCCGGACTGCCGCGTAGCAGAGAGCGCAAACTGTACGGAAAGTTTGGGTCGCCCCTTGACATTCGAAACCGACCGGCGCTAGGACCGCCCCGGGCAAGGGGGGCGCCCTTCCCACAGGAGGTCTTGCGATGCGTAGCGCCCCCCTCACGTCCGCCGTTGACGCCGTCGCCACCGCTCTCGCGGGAGACGACAATCTGAGCGGTGAGCTCAACGCGGCCGATGCGCCGTGCATCACGCTCTGCAGCTTCGGCGTGTGCCGGACGGGGCGAGTGGCCGGGGGAGAAGGCGGATGAGGACGTGTTCGTAGAGACGTCCGCGCCGGTTCACAGCGGCTGGGTCGTCCGGATGCAGCGAGCCGTGTGAAATCTGCCGAGCGTGGCGCCTCACGGCCTGGCGTTTCTCTTGCAGCGTTCGTCGCCGATACGTCGGAGTGAGTCAGATGATCAGAAAGAATCGCCACGCAGACCGCAATCCCGGAGGAGGAAGACGCGTGCGTGGATCCTTTGTCGGATTCGGCGGGGGGCTCGTGCTCTGCGCCGCCCTGCTCGCGACCGCAGCCGCCGCCGCTCAACAGCCCGAGTCGTCGGTGGCATGCAACGAGGCGACGGAGCCGTTGCGGATGGTCTATGGCCAGTACACGACCGGCTGCGCCATCAGTCCGTCCACCGACCTCGACCGCTTCGTGGTGGCGGCGGCCGCCGGCGAGACACTCCGGATCACGCTGGAGAGCACGACCGCTGGCCTCGATCCGCACGTGGAGATCCGTGATCCGCTGGGTGCCAATGAACTGTGGAGGAACAATGAACCGTAATCACGTCGGAGGGATCAAGGGGTGCATGCTTGCGAGCCTGATGGCGGCTGCCGTGTTCGGCGCTTCACCCGCATCGGCCCAGGCGCCCTGCGTGACGACCGTGCCTGGCGGCCTCGTCGTGGGGCAGACGTGGCGGGCCACGGGGTCCCCCTACTGCGTGGAGGGGGACATTCAGGTGACTCTGCTGACGATCGAACCAGGTGTCCAGGTGCTCGTCGATGGCCCGTACGCGATCGACGTGCTCTCGACGATCACGGCAGTCGGAACCGCAGACGCGCCAATACAGTTTACCGCCCGCACACCCTCGACCCCCTGGCACGGGTTCAAGTTCCAGAATACTCCCGCCGGCTCAGCGTTTTCCTATTGCACATTCGAGTATTCCAACAGTGGGGCGATCTCCCTGCAAGATGCCGGTTCCATACAGATCACGAATTCCATTTTTCGACGTAATTCGGTGGCTGGCAATGGAGGCGCCATCGGAGCGGCCAGAGCCTCTGGTCTTATGGTTGCAGCATCAACTTTCGAGGATAATGTTGCACGCGGTGGTGCTAATGCACCCTTCGCGGGCGGTGCGCTTTGGCTGCAGGCCACAGAGGCCTCTATTTCGTATAGCGTATTTGCTGGCAATAGTGTGAGCAGCTATTGCGTCGCGACGCCCATTTATTGCCCTGCAATCGATGCAGCAAACGGTGGTGCGATCTTCGTCGATGGCACATCAGTAATCTCCATTGCCGGCAGTATCTTTTCTGGAAATACAATTTCCTACTGTCAATCTGGCAACGGCGGCGCAGTATACGTTAATTCTGGCACCGTAACCCTTGCGAACAGTATCTTGAGCTGCAATGCAGAGAGCAACGGTTGTGGTGGGCCGGCCGCGGGGCAGGCGTTGTATGTCAACCACGGGACGACGACTGTCGAGGGTTGTACGATTGCACGCAATGGAGCTGGAACCGGAATCGACTCCGCGGGTGGAACCCTGCAGGTGCACGATTCGATCGTCTACTTCAACAACAACGGCGGCGCACAGGTTGGCAGCAGACCAATACTGACATACTCCGATATCCAGGGTGGTGCCTCTGGAGCCGGTAATATCAACCTCAACCCTGTGTTCGCGGGAACAGGCTGCACCGGGGACGACCTGAACATCGTCGCTGGGTCACCGGCCATCGACGCCGGCGACCCCAACCCGCAGTACAACGACATCTGCTTCCCACCGTCCCAGGGCGGGGCACGCAACGACATGGGCGCCACTGGCGGGCTCGGTGCGTGCGGGGGACTACCGCCAACCCCGAGTACTTCGACGACCACCAGCACCACGACGTCGAGCTCGACCACGTCCAGCACGACGACAAGCAGCAGTTCAACGACCACCGATACCTCGACGACGAGCAGTACGACCACGACGACGACCGTCAGGGTCACGACCACCGTCACCTCGACGAGCACGACGTTCGCGATGACCAGCACCACCACCAGCACGACCCTACCCACAGGCTGCGATCTCACGCACTGGGATGCCGGTGCCCAGTACTCGGGTTCCAGCAATCCCAATTGCGCTTGGTCTTACGGCAGGAAATTCGGTGTGGAAGGCGGGTCCTTCGATCTCATGACCGTCCAATGGGGGAGCGACGGTTGGTACCTTGGAAATGTTGGCAATGGGGGACCGAGTATCCAAGGGGGACCTCAACTGTGGGCGAAGGCCAACGGCAATGGCCTCCCCGTGGTTCGCTGGACCGCACCTCAGTCAGGTCAATATGGGGTGACCGGGAAATTTGTCGGCGCGGACTCGCGCGGGGTGGACAACTTGGTGTACGCGGTGGTCAACGAATCCACGCAGTTTTCAGATCGAGTGACCGGCTATCAAACCGAGAAGCTGTTCGACCTAGGCCAGGTGTCCCTAAACGTCGGTGACCACATCGACTTCATGGTGCAGTGGGCGGGCGGAGTCAACTCGGAGTATGGTTGGACGGAGCTCGATGCAGTGATCTCGTCGTTGTCGGCAACTACGACCAGCACCAGCAGCACCACGGTGACGACCACGAGCATCGTCACGACGACGACGCCCCCGACGACCACCACGATGACGGCGCCCCTTCAGGCGTGCCAGCAGCTCGTCTGTGACGCGAGCGGCTGCAGGTCGGCACCGGCCGCTGACGGTACGGCGTGCGATAACGGGGACGCATGCGGGCCCGACAGCTGCAAGGCGGGAGCATGCGTCGACGACGCGCTCTGCGATCAGACGTTGGCCGATCAGCAGCAGCCGCCCGGCGGTCGGAAGCCCGTCACGGCGATCGCCGCGCGCTGCTCGGTCGAGGGCGCCATCGGCTTCTGCTCCGGGCAGGGCTTCGTCACCCAGGCACTCGTCAACGAGATCCTGCATGCGGGCAAGAGCGCGCGCGTCGCCGTGGTGGTCCTCCACCCGCTGGAAATCGGCGCCGACGCCGACGTCCCGGTCACCAAGAAAGCGCGCGCACGGTTCGACCGCTTCGGCGTCGCCCGCTTCTCCCTCAAGCTCAACCCCCTCGGCCGGCGTCTGCTCAAGAAGGCCACGAAGCTCGGCGTGCCCCTCCCCGTCGTCATCCGGTTCACGCTGATGAACGGGGGCACGACGGCGGAGCTGCGTCGCCTCGTTCAGCTGGTCCAGAGGAGGTCCTGACCCGCGCGCCCGGGACCGGGAGCGCCTGGGGCCCGGCTTCGCTAGCCCAAAGCCGTGTCCAAGGAAAACGGGTGCGCTCTACGGGCCACTAATCCCCGCCTCGCTGCCCGCGCCCGTCGAGGATCTTCGGTATCTCTTGGCTTTTTCGGACCGCCATGGCTCGTGTCGCATTAGGGGGGCGGCTTAAAATCCGCTGGGCCGAAACGCCCGTGGGGGTTTCGAATCCCCCTCCCGGCATAATGGACTCGCCCAGCGCGGCGAGATGCGGCGGGCACGCGGGCTACGGGCGTCAGCCGCGCGGCGCGTCAGCATCGCGGGTACAGCCGGACCCGCGAGTGGCACGCGCCTTTCGGTCTACGCTCGCCCGCCGACGCGAGAAACGACCGCGGATCAGGATGCGCGTGAGCGGCGGGGTGTCACTCGCGACCGGCTCGCCCGGGATGATCAAGATGATGATCCGCGACATCCGCATCCCCTAGGCGCGGCGTTCCGCCTGCTCTGGCGCCTGGCGACGCCGGTCGCCGCGGTCACCCTGGACGGGCTCGACTGTCGTTTTCGCCTTCCGTCCGCGGCCGCGGATGAGGGACTGGCCGACAGCGGCCGGCGACTTGCTGAACCGCCCACGGGCCGGACGTCGGACGTCTCGCCCATGCCCCTTGCGGGGCTCGACCGGTTCGCGCTTGGCGGCCATACGATCCGTCTCTCGCCGCGGATCGAGATGCACGCCGCGTGCCGCGCTGCGGCGGCCGCCACTCTCGAAGGCTTTCTGCGTGCCCCTGGCGACGACCGTCAGGCTGGCGGCCTCTGCCGGCTGACGAGCGGCCGCGAGCGAGAGCCCAAGTGCTTGACCTGCAATGGCGACTGCCGCCCGAACCCGTTCCGCGAAAGCGGCGTCCGGGGCGGGAAGACCTGCTCCGCGACCGACGCGAGACCGCCGCGACCGGCCCTCCCCACTCCATCATCATGCTAATCGCCTTGACAACGGCCTTGAAACCTCAAATAGGCGCCCCATGCGGAGCTCGGCACGTTGGCTGGTGCTCGGCCTGGCGGCTCTCCCCTGGGCCGGATCCCCCACCCACGCCTACTTCCTCGACAACGGTAGGCACTTCGACTTCCGCTTCCGAGCCTACTCGCAACTCGGGATCCTGACGGACTCCTCGGAGAAGGACTGGCCTGGCAATGGACCCAACACCTGCGTGGTCAATGGGAAGGATTCCAGCAAGTGCAAGTACTCCGCCGGTGACCTGGCGCAGCACCGGAACTTCTACTACCCCGAGTTCGACGCCAAGCTCACCGACTACACGCCCTGGATGCACGAGGTGCCGGGGCTGTCGCTGATTACCCCCGACGACTTCAAGTTCCGATTCGCCTGGTGGGGCTTCTACGACGGGCTGTACGACTACCTGAATGGCCCCTGGAACTTCAACCGCCAGAACCTGAAAGCGCGGATATCTGAGAGCGACAACATCAACAAGGAGAGCTTCACCTTCAAGGACCAGAACAAGAACGCGCGCCACATCTACGGGCGCCGTAACCGCATCAACGAGCTCTACCTGGACTACAAGAAGGGCCCCTTGTTCCTGCGCGCCGGCCGCCAGTCGATCTCGTGGGGGGAATCGGACGACATCGTCTTCATGGACCGGCTGAACGCGTTCGACCTGACGCTGGGCGCGCCCGGCCTGTTCCAGGACCTCGACGAGGCGCGCATCCCGTTCTGGGCGCTGCGCGCCACCTACAAGGTCCTCGACAACTGGAACTGGTTGTCGAGCACGTTCGCCGATGCCTTCGTCGTGCCCGGCGTCATCGACACCACGGTGCCGATCGACCCGATGGTCGGCGGGGTGAGCCCCTTCAGCCCCGACGTCGCAGATCCGCAGCTGACCGCCAACGATCTGATCAAGCGGAATGGCTTCGACCCGAGGACCTTCCAGGGCCTGCACCTCGTCCTCGTGAGCCGGCAACCCGAGAACAGCTGGGCGAACACCCGCTGGGGCGTGCGCCTGACCGGTGTGGTCGCCCGCGACTACACGGTCCAGGCCTGGTTTGCGCGCGAGTTCCCGGTGGCGCCCACCCCGCTTCTCACGGGCGGACCAGGCGGGTTCGACCAGGGCTTCAACGATCTCAAGGGCCTCGGGATAAGGCGAACACCCCCTACGCTGATCGACGACCGTGGGTTCAGGACGCCGATCTGTCTGGACAACAACACGAACAAGCCGCTCGTCAAAGGCGCCGGTGGGAGGTTCGGGGCCGTCGGGCACACGCCCTCGGGGCGGACCTGCTCCTACGCCGAGCCGATCGTGACCATCCTCGACCGTCAACTCGAGTCCGTCATCGGTATGTCGTCCACCTGGTTCAGCCCACGGGTCAACGGGATCATCCGAACAGAGGCCGAGTACTTCCACGACGAAGAGGCTGTGATTCCGAACCAGAACCTGAACCCACTGGCGCAGGTACCTCGATCGATCCTCAATGGAACGCTCTTCACGAACACGATCCCGCGGACCGACTACCTCCGCTGGCTGATCGGCTACGACCGGTTCTTCTTCTTCCGCCCCCTCAACCCCAGCAACAGCTTCATCGTCGTAGCGGCGATCCACGGGGAGACGAACATCTTCGAGCGGCGCGAGAGCGACTTCCGCACGGCGCAGCAAAAGCCCGGCAAGCCCGCCACCGCGCCGACGACTCTGCCGGTCTGTAGCCCGGTAGCGCTCGCGAGCAAGCAGTGTCGGATCGCGCCGGCCAAGAATTTCGAGGACTTGCACGCCTTCGACAACGACTACTTCTCGGTTGCGCTCCAGACCGACTACCTGCACGGGCGACTCGAGCCGCGCATCGTGGTGCTCGCCTGGGCTAGCGGCATCTTCGGCTTCCAGCCCCTGGTCACCTACCGCATCAATGACAACTTCCTGCTGAGCGGCACCTGGATCGCGATCGAAAGCTCGCGGCGGGCGATCCTCGGAACCTTCCGGGCTCACGACATGGTCCAGCTGAGGCTGACCTTCCAGCTCAATTGACCCGACTTGCGCTCCGTCCCTGGCGAGTGTCCGATTGACGCGCTGCGTTTGCCCGCCACCTCGCCTCCGCCCACCGAAATTCCTGCCCGGGCTCACAAATTCACGTGACTTGACACCGCGCTTGTGGCATGGAGTCGTCTCGCTGCCCGCGAACCCGGCGGAGCGGCCGAGCAACCCGCCCGCCGGCAACGGAGGAATTTGCATGAGATCTAGCGTGCGGGACGTCGTAGCAGCTTGTTTGCTCGCCGCGATCGTCGGATTCCCCGCCCGGGCGCTGGCGATATGCACGGATATCGCCGCGGTGTGTGCCGCCCGAGACAAGGCCGAGATGCAGTGCCACTGCGCCCTGGCGACCAACCACGGCCAGTACGTGCGATGTGTCGCGGTGGTCGCCAAGGGCGAGGTCGATGCGTTGCGGCTTCCGCGGCCCTGTAAGTCGAGTGTCGTCCGGTGCGCGGCGCGCTCGACGTGCGGCAGGCCGGGCTCCGTCACGTGCTGCCGGCCGGACTCGATCGGGAAGACCCACTGCAGCATCAAGCGCGACGCCGCGCACTGCAACTCGCCGGCCACCATCGGGACGAAGCCCAGCTGTTGCGACGCCTGCGGCCCCAACGGGTGCCCGACCACCACCACCACGATCACGACCACCACGACGACCACGACCGTCACGTCCACCTCGACGACGACCTCGACCACGAGCACCACGCTGTGCGGCAACAACATGCTCGACCCGGGCGAGGAGTGCGACGGCACGAATCTCGGCGGCGCCACCTGTAGCTCCGCGGGAGGAGGATTCCTGCCGACGTGCACCGCCAACTGCACACTGGACTGCAGCACCTGCCCTCACGGCACGTGCTCGGCAGCCTGCCCCGCGATCGTCCCCGGCCAGCCGATCGCCAACACCTACCAGCTGCTCGGCGTAGCCGGCCCGAGGGTCTGCATCACCAGCTCGTCCAGCAACGCGTTGCAGCTGTGCACCACCGACGCCGACTGCGGCGGGCAATCGGGAACCTGTCTCCAGACTCCCTGGGTCACGGCCGACGGTTTCGCGTTCGCGTTCCCGGTGGGGATCCAGACCACGTTCACGGTCGCGGCCGCGGATCCGCCACCCTCATGCAGCCACACGGCCTGCATCAAGTGCGGTGACCCCAACGCCGCCTGTGCAGGCATCCCGGGATGTGGGAGCCCGCCCGGCCCGCCGCAGAACGGCTGCAGCAAGAACACCTGCTGCGACACCCCGGGCTTCATCGTCCCCACCTTCAACGTCCCGATCCTCGGCGGGCTCTGCGGCCGTGTGGACCAGTTCGCCTGCGGTACGGGGGTGGTCAACACGTCACGCCCCCAGACGGGGGACAATGAGGTCGTCAAGCAGGGCGACACGAGCGATCCCGGACCAGATTGCACGTATGGAACCGGAGACGACTGCTCGAGCCCCGTGTGCAAGCCGTGCACCGTGACGGGTCAGGGGGCGGACACCAAGGGGAAGGTCGTGCGCTCGCTCGGCAACGGCAGCGCCGACACCGCCGGCATTCACTTCCGCATCTCCACCCCGGAACTGGCGACCGTGTGGCAGGACACCCAGAATCCCTGCCCCGACGGCTCCACCTTCGACGCCGGGGAGAACCTGATCTCCCAGCTGGTCCTCAACGCCGAGCCAACTACGGCCGGCGCGACCGGCAGCTTCGCCGACCTGAACGGCGACGGCTGTTCGCGGGCCGGGTTCGGCTTCAAGACCGGCGGGGACCCGAATACCAACGGACCGATCACGATCGGCCCGCCGGTGGCGCGTCCGCAATCGTACGACGGCAGCGTGGGCTCGATCCAGGTCGCGGCGGGGACGATCTTCTCCGGCTCGGCGCCGTTGAACGACGTGGGGTTCATCGCGATCACACCCAACAACCCCGCGACGGTCGCTCCCGCCGACACCTGCAGCTGCGTCCCCGTCCCCGGATGTCCCGAGTAAGCGGCAGATCACGCTGCGCGTGCGGCCGATTCCTCCGGTCTGTCGGGGAGACGGGACCGCCGAAAGACGGCAGGACGGCTCCGGCAAAGGAGGCATGACGCGCTCGCACGACGAACCGCGTCACGTCGCTCGAAAGACAGGAAAAAAGTCGAGATACCCTATTGACCCCGTAAACAGCCGGGAGGTAAGCGGCAACCTGGCCCAGACACGCGACGCGGCCGCGTACGGCGATTGTCGCCGCTCACAAGCGAACGGAGGAGGATGCATGAAACGACTTCTGGGACTCGCCCTCGGAGCATTCTTCTTGATGGCCACGGGTGTGGCCGTCGCAACGCCGCCGGGGCCAGGCAAACGCTTCAACTGCAGTGACACGACGGGAAAAACCTCCTGCGCGAGCGACGACACCGGCTGCGTCCCGCAGACCAAGGACGCGCCAGCCGGGCAGGTCTCGACGCTCAAGTGCGGCGACGGCCTCGCCAAGGCCTTCACCAAGGCCATCTCGTCCGTGATCAAGTGCCACGCGAAGCAGGCCGACGCGACCTTCAAGGGTGGCACCGGGGTGGACGACGAGACCTGCGAGACCAACAACGGCGGGAAGTCGGCCAAGGAGAAGCTCGACGC
>Ga0070699_100006490_pt1 | contig 10185 bp, 10 predicted proteins | sample KBSK1503metaG_FD_65473 | JGI IMG/M metagenome (GOLD analysis project Ga0070699, IMG submission 65473) | Corn, switchgrass and miscanthus rhizosphere microbial communities from Kellogg Biological Station, Michigan, USA - KBS K1-50-3 metaG | ecosystem: Host-associated > Plants > Roots >... | reverse complement strand
TCTTCACACATCAAGGGAACACAGGGCCCGCGCCCGCGCATCTCAGCACACCCGCCACGGCACCAGCCCGGCGCCGCCCCGTGACCACGGGGCCATCGCGTCATTTATCAAACACTCACTTAGCTGCCGAGGCGGCCACGGGCGGGGTGTCCGGCCCGCTGGAGACGCCGCGGGCCGGGACCCGGAGCAGCAGCTCGCCGGGTCCCGGCCCTCGTATCCCGAACGCTACGCCGGGCTCGTTAGCCCTTCCTGGGCTCGCCCCGGTAAGTCCCGAAAGACCAGCGGTTCCCCTCCGGGTCGCGGGCGGCGAAGTCGTGTGAGCCGTAGTCGGTGTCGTGCGGCTCGGCGATGATCTCGGCCCCGGCCGCCTTGGCCCGCTGGTAGAGCGCGTCCACGTCGTCGGTGACCACGTAGGCGCCGAACGTCCCCGGCCGGGTCGGCGTTGCCTGGCCGTGCGCGTCCGTGTCACCGTCGCGGACCGAGCCCAGCATGATGCCGCCGCCCGGCGGCCAGGAGAGCTGGGCGTGGTCGACCCGGTCCCCGTCCCCGTAGACCACGGTCTCCTCGAAGCCGAACGCGTCGACCAGGAACCTGATCAGCGCCCGGGCGTCGTGCGCCCGCAGCGTGGGCCAGACCTGCGGTTCCGGTGTGGATGGCATAACGTGCCCCCTTTGGGGTTGATCGGAGCCCGGCAGGTTCACCGGGCTTGTTTCAATCCCAGGATTGACTGGCCAGCCAGTTCCCGGCTTGGACGTTTCGGAACTCCTCGGCCAGCCACTGGCTCGGCGGGCAGCCGGCCAGCGCGCGGAACTCCCGGGCCAGGTGGGCCTGGTCGAAGTACCCGCAGTCCGCGGCCAGGTCGGCGAGCCGGTAGCTGGTGTCCGCGTGTTCGGTGAGGTTGCGCACCAGCAGCTTCCTGGCCCGGTCGAACCTGATGACGCGGGCGGCGGCCTTCGGCGCCAGGCCGATCTCAGCGCGGAACCGGCTGGTCAGGTGGCGCTCGCTCCAGCCGGTCCCGGCCGCCAGCGCCGACACGCGCACCGCGCCGCCCGCCCGCAGCAGCTCGCGCCAGGCCCAGCCGACCTCGGGCGCGGCGTCCGGGCTCGCGGCGGCCGGGCCCGAGGTCGGCTGGTGGCTCGCGGGCGCCCGGCGGAGCAGGATCTCGTCCAGGACCGCGAACCGTTCCCGCCAGCCGACCGCGGCCCTGACCCGGTCGCGCAGTTCGGCGCAGACACCGCCGAGAACGGCCTCCGCGGGCAGGTCCAGCTCGGCGAGCTCGCCGGCCGGCAGGCCGAGCAGCGCCCGCGCGCCGAGCGGCCGCAGTGCCACCTGGATGCCGGACTGCGCGCCCGCGTGGGTGATCAGCGCCGGGACGGAGTGCAGGCCGCCGAGCAGGGTACCGAACTCGCCGGGGGGCTGTCCGGGGTCGGGATGCGCCTCGATGGTGAGCGGCTCGTCCAGGGTGAAGATCAGCGTCAGGAAGGGGGACGGCAGGCCGCGGTGCCTGGCCGGCGGCAGCCCGCGCTGCCGGTAGCCGGTGTACCAGGCCACGTAGCGGCGCAGCGGTTCGGCGGGGACGTAGCGGCAGTGCTCATCCACGGGACCGGCTGCCACGGGACCGGCCAGCTGGCAAGCTGAGGATTCCCTGTCCGCGGTTGAACCTCCCAGGCCGCTCATACGTATTACCCAGCAGAATCCCGGTATCCCTTCAAGTGCAGGGGTTCTAATCATTTGCGCTGGTAGTGACCCTGCTGCCAGAATCGGGACTCTCATTCCCAGTGTACGGGGCACTAGGGGTCCGTCCTGGTTCGGCGGTGCGCGGAACGTTTTGCCGGTCCGCGGACGTTAACCGGGAGGGCACGTGATCATTCGTCTACTGGACCGCGACAGCGACGTCGCGCCGGTGCCAGACGGGGGAAGTGATGCAGCCGTGATAACCGCAGAAATTTCCGGCCCGGGGGGACAGGCCCCCGGCGCCGCCAGCCAGGACGCCGCCGCCGGCCAGGACGCCGCCGCCGGCCAGGACGCCGCCGCCGGCCAGGACGCCGAGCCGGCTCAGCTCGAGTTGAGCTGCCGCACCGGCGCGAACGGATACCAGATCGTCAGCGTGACCGGTGAGCTCGACATCGCAACGGCCGAACAGGCCTACTCCTACCTCAGCGAGGTCATCGACGGCCGGCTGGCGCCGGTCACCGTGGACCTGTCCGGGCTGACCTTCTGCGACGCCTCCGGGCTCGGGGTACTGGCCCGCACTGCGCGGTACGCGCGGCAGAAGGGCCGCCAGCTCATGCTGGCTTCGGCCCGGCCGCCGCTGCTGAAGATCATGCGGATCACCGGCCTGGACCGGGCGTTCCCCGAGCTGCACCCGGTCGCCCACGCGTATTCGGCGTTAGCCGTCGAGCCCGGCCCGGGAGAGGCCGGGGACTCGCTCGGGCCGACTGGGGCCGGCCACTGACCGGGCCGCCCAGATCAATGCATCGTGACGATGGAGGATGCTGGCCGCTCGCGTTAAATTTGGAGTGCTTCCGGCGTTAATTCTGAAAGTACGCGCAAGCGGAGGGACTCTCAATGTCCGAAGACGTTCAAGGGCAGGCCGCCGAGGAATCGGAATCTTCCGAGTCTTCCGAGGCAACGATCGCCGTTCACTGGCGAGAGGAAGGTTATTATCCTCCGCCGCCGAAGTTCATCGGCCAGGCGAATGCCTCTGACCCGGCTATCCTGGACCGCTTCGCGGAAGCGAACTTCCCGGAGTGCTTCAGGGAATACGCCGATCTGCTGCACTGGGACGAGTACTGGCACACCACGCTGGACACCAGCAACCCGCCGTTCTGGAAGTGGTTCGTCGGCGGCAAGCTGAACGCCAGCTACAACTGCGTCGACCGGCACCTGGCCAGGGACCGTAACAAGGCCGCGCTGATCTGGGTCCCCGAGCCCGAGGACGCCGGCGACACTGTGATCACCTACCAGGAGCTCTACCGCCGGGTGAACGAGTTCGCCGCGGTGCTGCAGGACCTCGGCGTCCAGGCGGGCGACCGGGTCACCCTGCACATGCCGATGGTGCCCGAGCTGGCCGTGACCATGCTGGCCTGCGCCCGGCTCGGCGTCGTCCACTCCCAGGTGTTCGCCGGGTTCAGCGGGGGCGCCTGCGGGCACCGGATCGCCGACTCGGACAGCACGATCCTGATCACGATGGACGCCTACTACCGCAGCGGCGACCTGCTCGACCACAAGGTCAAGGCGGACGAGGCGGTCGAGGCCGCCCGCAAGGAAGGCACCGAGGTCGAGAAGGTCCTGGTCTGGCGGCGCTTCCCGGGGCAGTACTCGGCCAAGACCCCGATGGTGGAGGGCCGGGACGTCTTCGTCGACGAGCTGCTCGCCGACCACAGGGGCGCGGTGGTCGAGCCGGTGTCCATGCCGGCCGAGGCGCCGCTGTTCCTGATGTACACCAGCGGCACCACGGGCCGTCCCAAGGGCTGCCAGCACTCCACCGGCGGCTACCTGTCCTACGTGGCCGGGACGTCCAAGTTCTACCAGGACATCCATCCGGAGGACACGTACTGGTGCATGGCCGACATCGGCTGGATCACCGGCCACTCCTACATCGTGTACGGCCCGCTGTCGCTCGGTACCACCAGCGTGATCTACGAGGGCACGCCGAACTACCCCGACGCCGGGCGTCCCTGGCGGATCGCGGAGCGGCTCGGGGTGAACATCTTCCACACCTCCCCCACCGCGATCCGGATGCTGCGCAAGGTCGGCCCGGACGAGCCGGCCAAGTACGACTACCACTTCAAGCACATGACCACGGTGGGCGAGCCGATCGAGCCCGAGGTCTACCGCTGGTACTACAGCACCGTCGGCAAGGGCGAGGCGGTCATCGTGGACACCTGGTGGCAGACCGAGACCGGCGGCTTCATCGGCACCGGGCTGCCCGCCTTGTTCCCCATGAAGCCCGGCAGCTGCGGCCCGGCCGCGCTCGGCATCTACCTCGACATCCTGGACGAGAACGGCGACCCGATCCCGAAGGGCAGCGGCAAGGCCGGCAACATCACCGTCCGCAACCCGTGGCCCGGCATCTTCCAGACCATCTGGGGCCAGCCCGACCGCTTCGTGTCCACCTACTTCGCCAAGTACAACAAGGACCCGGACAGCAAGGACTGGCACGACTGGCCGTACTTCGCCGGGGACGGCGCGGTGCAGGCCGAGGACGGCTACTTCCGCATCCTCGGCCGGGTGGACGACGTGATCAACGTGGCCGGGCACCGGCTCGGCACCAAGGAGCTGGAGTCCTCCGCGCTGGCGGTGGAGGAGGTCGCCGAGGCGGCGGCCGTCCCGGTCATCGACGACGTGCGCGGGCGGGCGGTCGAGATGTACATCTCGCTCAAGCCCGGGTACTCGGCTGACTCGGGCGTCGAGGCCAAGGTGAAGGCGGCGATCGAGACCGACATCGGCAAGATCGCCAGGCCGAAGAACATCTGGATCGTGCCGGACATGCCGAAGACCAGGTCCGGCAAGATCATGCGCCGGGTGATCGCCGCGACGTCCAACTTCGCCGACATCGGGGACATCACCACGCTGGCCAACCCGGAGGTGGTGGAGCAGATCCGGCACCAGGTGCAGAACGCCAAGCACGCCAAGGGCGAGGTGCCGCGCGAGCTGACCGAGGCCGAGGAGGCCGAGATCAAGGCGTTCGGCTCGGAGTAGGAAGGCAGGCGCGCGGCGGGCCGCCGTAATCGGGTGGCCCGCCGCACGTCGTTTTTACCGCGGCCGAACGGGCCCGGCGCGTGCCCCGGCTACCCGGGCTCGCCCGGCTGGCCGACCTCGATGGTCAGGTCGTCGTGCAGGAAGGACAGGTAGCCGCTGACGGCGGCGGAGTCGCCTTCGGCCCGCGGGTAGGACCAGACCGCGTCGGCGAGCTTGCGGTCGCCCGCGCTGACCGTCCAGTACGACGCGGTGCCCTTGTAGGGGCACACCGTGTGCGTATCGCTCTCCTCGAGCAGGTCCTGCCGGACGTCGGCGGCCGGGATGTAGAAGCGGTTCGGCAGGCCGGTCTCGGAGAGCAGCAGTGGCCGGGTCGTCTCGGCCAGCACCGTGTCGCCCAGCAGGACGCGGACGCGGCGTGAGGAGCGGCGCACGTCCACCCGGTGGTACGGGTCGCGGATGTGGCCCTCGACGCGCTCGTCCTCGTCGTACCACTCGTCCATGGCGTTCCAGTAGAAGCCCGCGTAGCCGAGGAGCCAGCTCGACTCCTCGTTCGGCTCCGGGTAGGCCCAGATGGCGTTCTCCGCGACCTGGCCGCCCGCGGTCACCGTCCAGTAGGACGCGGTGCCCTTGAACGGGCAGTACGTGTGGTGGTCGGTGGGCTGGATCAGGTCGGCCCTGATATCGTCCAGCGGCACGTACACCTGCGGCAGCAACCCGGTCTCGTGCAGGAGCACGGCCCGGGTCGTGTCGACCACGGTCTGGCCGCCGAAGACCGCCCGTATCCGGCGCGGGAACTCGTGCATCAGCAGCTTGTGCGCGGGACCGTCGATCTTGTAGTTGACGGTCTCCGGCGGGTGACCGGACAGCAGGCCTGAGGAACGGGTCAGGGACATCAAATCTCCTCGCAGATCGTCGACGGCTATGACAACCGGCGCGAGCGTCCCCGCCATTCCGGTCAACCCCTGCCAGCTGCCTCCGGCCCGCGCGTGGCGTACGGGCTGTTGCTGGTGTGGCCAGAGGTTTGGTTGGCTCGCGGGGGGCGGCTAACCGAGGTCGGCGGGGGTGGTGTAGTCGAGGAGGCGGGCCTGGCCCGGGGACAGGTCGGCCCAGTCGCCGGGGAAATTCAGCACGGCCGCGGCGGCGGTGGGGAACCGCAGCGGCGCGTCGTCGCCGTCCGGCGGCAGGGCCAGGCTGGTGGCGAGTTCCGCGATGCCCGGGCTGTGCCCGACGAGCAGCGCGGTCTGGCATCCGGCAGGCAGTTCCCTGACCAGGTAGAGCAGGGTCATCGCGCTGGCCGCGTAGGCGCGCGGTTCGAAGGTCACCGACGGGGAGCCGCCCAGTTCACGCGCCATCAGCTCCCAGGTCTGCCGCGTCCGGCGCGCGGCCGAGCAGATCACCACCTCGGGCAGGTACGCGTGCTCGTGCAGCCAGCGGCCGATTTTCGGGGCGTCGCGGCGACCGCGTTTGGCCAGCGGCCGGTCCCGGTCGGGCACGTCCGGCCAGTCGGATTTGGCGTGCCGGAGCAGGATCAGCCGCCGCGCGTCGCTCATAGCCAGGCGTACAGCATGTCACGCGCCCGCGTCCGGGCGGACCAGCATGAAGTTGATCGCGGTGGCTCGCATCACCGTCGTGCCGCCGGAGTTGGCCGCCTCCACCACGGTCTTGACGATGCCGCGGTCCGGCTTGCTCAGCGACCGGCGCGACTCCACGACCGTGGCCCGGACACGGAGCGTATCGCCCGGTCGCACCGGATGCGGCCAGCGGAGCTCGTCCAGGCCGGCGCTGCCCAGGCTCGACTCGGCGGACAGGTAGTTCTCCACGAGCAAGCGCATCACGAGAGCGGCGGTATGCCAGCCGCTGGCGATCAACCCGCCGTACGGGCCTGCCGCCGCGGCCACCGGATCGACGTGAAATGGCTGCGGATCGAATTCTTTGCCGAAGGCAATGATACTAGCTTGATCGATGCTGACGCTGCCGCACTCGTACGCGGCCCCGGGCGCGTAGTCCTCGAAGTAGCTCAGCCCGTGATCGTTCACCCTCGCAGTATCGCAGCCCCAGTGACCTGCGAGCCCATAGATCACAGATGCGTTACAGAAATACTTCAATTCACCTGCGAGCCCCGGACAGTTGCTGCCATGCTTCCGCAGACGGCACAGACCACCGAAAGCGAAGAAAAGCCACATCGGTCACACGCGGTGACCAGGAAGGCTCGCGGAAAATCCTCGGCCCCCCGGGACAAGTACGCGGGCGCGGAAACTACTTGGGGAGTTCTGTGGATTCATCGCACCTGCACCGGCGCCCGCGCAAGATCCGACGAACGGGCCGGCACGCCACACCGTCGCAGGTAGAGAAGGTAGCCGAGAAGGCAGGCAAGGCCGCCCCCGCGGTGGCGATCGCCGGCGCGCTGGTCGCGCTGCCGCAGTCGGCCCACGCCGAGGTGAAGACGCCTGCCAAGGCCACGGCCGTGACCGAGCAGGCGCACACCGCCGCCCTGGTCCGGCAGGCCGCCCAGCCGAGCCGTACCTACACGGTCCGCTCGGGCGACACGCTGTCCGCGATCGCGGCGAGATTCTACGGTAACGCGGGCCGCTGGACGTGGATCTACGCGGCGAACCGGTCCAAGATCCACAACCCGAACAGCATCTACGTCGGCGAGACGCTGACCATCCCGGGCCATGCGCCGACCGGCACCGCGTCCTACGCGCCGCGGCACGCCAAGAAGCCGCAGAGCACCGTGCTGACGTCCTCGGCGAGCAAGCTGAGCGGCAACCTCAGCTGCTCCGGCCTGGAGGCCCTGTGGAAGGCGGCGGGCGGCGCGCCCGGCTCGGCGTTCATAGCGGCCGAGATCGCCATGGCGGAATCCGGCGGCAGGCAGTACGCCCACAGCCCGACCAACGACTTCGGCTACTGGCAGATCAACGGCGGACACGGGCCGGCCATGGCCACGTACAACCCGGTCGGGAACGCCAAGGCCGCGATCGCCATCTCCAGCAACGGGCACAACTGGGGTCCGTGGACCACCTACGTCACCGGCGCCTACCACGGGCGCTGCTAGACCCAAGGTAAAGGGCATCGTCCGGGCCACGTAGGTTCGGAACCATGGATACACCGGACGTGCTCACCTGGCGGGACGGGTCCATCGAGGCCCTGGATCAGACCGCGCTGCCGCACCAGGTCCGCGTGCTGCGCATCACCACGGTGAACCAGCTAGTAGACGCCATCACCACGCTGGCCGTCCGCGGTGCCCCGGTGCTCGGCGCGGCCGGGGCCCTGGGCGTCGCGCTGGCCGTCCGCCAGGGCGACCGCGAGGGCTGGGACGCCGCCCGGCTGGACGCAGAGGTCAAGCGGATCGCCGACGCCCGGCCGACCGCCGTCAACCTCCACCGCGAGGTAACGGCGGTCGCGGGCAGGATTCCCGAGGGCCGCGCGGCCGTCGAGGCGGCGGCCCTGGCCGTGATGCGTTTCGCCGTCACGGCCAGCGAGCAGATCAGCCGGCGCGGCGCCGGCTGGCTCAGGCAGGCCTGCGGGAGCGGGCGGCTCCGCATCCACACCCACTGCAACACCGGCAGCCTCGCCTGCCTGGGCTGGGGCACGGCGCTCGGCGTGATCCGCGCCCTGCACGCCGACGGCGCGCTGGACTACGTGATCGTGGACGAGACCAGGCCGCTGCTCCAGGGCGCCCGGCTGACCTGCTGGGAGCTCGGCCAGCTCGGCATCGAGCACCGGCTGGCCTGCGACGGGGCGGCACCGTTCCTGATCAGCCAGGGGCTGGCCGACGCGGTGGTGGTCGGCGCCGACCGGGTGGCGGCCAACGGCGACGTGGCCAACAAGATCGGCACCTACAGCCTGGCCCTGGCCGCGCGGGCGGCCGGCATCCCGTTCCTGGTCGCGGCGCCCGAGTCCACCCTGGACTCCTCGACGCCGTCCGGCGCGGCGATCCCGATCGAGCAGCGGGCGGACGAGGAGGTCACCGGGCTGGCCGCGCCGCCCGGGACCCGCGCACTCAACTTCGCGTTCGACATCACCCCGGCCGAGCTGGTCTCCGCCGTGGTCACCGAGGAACGCCTTATCCCGCGGTCCCCCGCTCGAAGCTGAACTGGTCCTGCGCGTCGGCGAAGCCGCAGGCCCGGTAGACCCGGATGGCGCCCTCGGCCGGGTCGGCCACGATGACGAGCGTGCCCGCGCCGAACGCCCCGGCCGCGTACCGGCCCGCGCACCAGACCAGCGTCCCGGCCAGGCCCTGGCGGCGGGCCGCGGGGTCGGTCTCCACATCCTGGTAGCGGGCCAGCCCGCCGCCGGCGTCGCACACCCCGAGCTGGGCCAGCAGGCGGCCGCCGGTGAACGCGCCGAACCAGGCAGCCCGGTCCGCCTGGGTCAGCCGGCGCCTGGCCCCGGCCCGCCGCTCCAGGTAGGGCCCGCCGTAGCCATGGCAGCGGATGCCCAGGTCACGAGACTGCTCCCAGTCATCGTCGGATTCCAGCCGCCGGATCTCGGCTTCGGTGTTCTGGTGCGGCGGCGGCTGGACCGCGGCGCAGGTCAGCACGGTGGCACGCTCGAACTCCAGGCCCGCGGCCGGGAACTCCGGCGGTACCTGCGCGGGCTCGTGCCCGGCGTCCACGCCCAGCGTGAGGTGCCCGGCCTGGGGGAACTCGGTGGCGAACCTGGCCAGCCAGCCATCCCCGGTGCCGGGTTCGGGCCAGCTGGCGAGCAGCAGGAAGTTGCCCCACCAGAAGGTGGGGTTGTCCGGGCTGCGGACGACCAGGTAGTCGCCGCGGTCGGTGATCTCGGCCCCCTCCAGCACGCGGAGTGCCAGGTCGGTCTGAAAGCCGAGCGATGTTACCCGCATCGCCCCGATCCTAGTGAGCCCCGATCCTAGTGAGCAGGGCCTTGCGGCCGGTAGCGTCACCGATGTTCGGCGAGACGGTAGGTTCGGCTTGTGGCGAAGGAGCGATTGCAGCAGGTCGGGTTCGCCGGGCTGATCGGGGCGGTGGCCGGGGCCGCGCTGACGGCGCACCGGGGGCGGGCGGCCGTGGCGGTCGGCGCGCTGGCGGGCGCGGCCGGCCTGGGCGCGGCGGAGGCGGTGGCGCGGGCCAGGCAGCGGCCGGGCGAGATCCCCGCACTGTGGTCGCGGATCCTGGCGAGCGGCGCGCTGGCGGCCCCGCTCGGCTATGCGGCTGACCGGCTGACCGGGGCGGGGCCGGTTCCGGTGGCCACGGCGGCGGGCGCGGCGGCCGGGGCGCTCGGGCTGCGGCCGCAGAAGGTCCTGCTCGGACCGGCCGTGGGCGCGCTGGTCGGGCTGGGCCTGAGCCGGAGCGGGTCACGGGCGGGTTCGGTAGCGGCGGCCGCCGCCGTGGTCGGGTTCCGGGCGAGCTCGGCCGTGCTGTTCCGCGACCCGCAGCTGAGCCTGCTCGCCGAGCGGGTGAAGGCGCAGGACGTCCCGTTCGTGGTGCCGCTGGCCAGCCAGACCAGGTACGTCGGCAC
>Ga0070699_100006489_pt1 | contig 10185 bp, 10 predicted proteins | sample KBSK1503metaG_FD_65473 | JGI IMG/M metagenome (GOLD analysis project Ga0070699, IMG submission 65473) | Corn, switchgrass and miscanthus rhizosphere microbial communities from Kellogg Biological Station, Michigan, USA - KBS K1-50-3 metaG | ecosystem: Host-associated > Plants > Roots >... | reverse complement strand
CCCTATTCGCTCTCGCTAGCATCACTGAAGCTCAGGTCGCCGTCACCACTCAGCATACTGACAACAAACGCACTGGCCAGACTCTGCACAATCCCCCTCCGCCACCATTGCCGAGAGCCCGATTCGCGGAATTGACACTCTGCCAAAAGGATCGCCGGGTCGCAGCGGCGCCCTCGGAAGCGCGGTCTGTACGTGCGTTTCTCGTGATGGTGCCGCGCCACGTGCGGTTACAGCCGAGGGGGTTGATGGTCTTTTCGTAAGGGTCAATCATTCCGACTATGTTGGCGTTCGAGACGGTGAGGAAACCTTTCGACTATATCCTATCGACGGAGGCGATCCCAAAGTTGTGACCGTGCTGATCAACTCTGATCACGTGATTGGCGGGGCTTCTGGCTCAGAGACTCTTTATGTGACATCAGACGCCTCAGCCGTCCCTATGCAGGTGTCCAAGCTGAACATCCGAACTGGAATTCGGCAGCCGTTTGTCACTATTTCGCCTACCGATCCTGCGGGAGCCTTCTTCTTATCTCCGCCGATCTTCGCGGCTGATGAGAAGCGATACGTTGAGACACACTTTCGTATTTTGTCAGTCCTGTATGTTGCAGACGGCCTGAACTAGTTGTTGACCCAATAACTGAAGACGGCAAAGCGATTGGTCAATTCCCGGGACGGCAAGCTCGGATTTCGCTGCCAACCGTGCACAGCGAACCGGGTAGTTCTGGGCGCAATGTCGGCAAACCTTCCCTTACCGCAAGGGCTCCCCGTCACTCGTGCACAATCCGGAAAGGCACTGTTGGATCAGGCTGGGTGGATCAGATTGCGGGTTGCTCGGTCAGTCAAGCAAGCCACGCGAGTAGAGCTTCTCGTATGTTTCGATATCACGTTCTCGTTCAGGTGCCAATGCCCGGAATATCTCAGCTGCGAATGCAAAAGGGGCCAAACCATTTGCTGTGACAACATATCGATCGTGCACCGCTAGCGACACCCGGTAGAATTCTTCACCACGATACTCACGAACATATTTCCCGATGAAGTTTTTACCGTTGCTCGTATGCAGACGATCGTCGAGCAGGCCCTATGAGCCAGCGCCAGAGTCGCAGCACAAATCGCCGCAACAGGGCAGCTGAGAGTCACCATAGCCCGTACCACTTCCGAGACCTGGGGTTTGGTGCCAGAGGTTAGAGACATCCGTGCGCGTCATTTATAGCCTGCGCAGCACGTTGGAGAGGATGGGACGATTCTGAGTGTGTTGTCGGCAACCCTTACCTTGGGATTAGTTCAGGGTTGCCCGTGATCCGGGCGCAATCAGTAACGCTTCCGAACTCAACGGACAGTAGGTCAAATTGACGACGTTCATTGGGAAACTCGTGTTTCATCACGAGAACGAATATGGAGATCGCGAAAATAATTGGCCTCTTCTGTGCGGGCTTTGATCTTCTGAAAACCCGGCTCCGCGGAGAAGAGGCCAATCCATCTAGCGATTCATGCTCGCGTACAATTTCGTACCCTCGCGTTTATTGGCAGCCAGGCAGTCTGAAGGTACCGATCCGCGTACTCCATAGGTTCAGTGTCGTTGCCTTGTAATATTCATTGACATACCAGAAGGTACAATCGTCAGCTGGATCAACGGTCATTGCAGTGTAGTCTCCCCAGCGGCTGCCCCTGGATAGCTGTGAACCGTTGCCCTCGATAATGCTGGCCTCACCCAGCGTCATCTGGCCTAAGGGGTCCCCACTCAGCCTGCCGGTGTAACGAATTCCAGGGAAAACGTTGCTATTGCCGACGCTGAAGCCGACAGCGATGTTGCCGACCCGATCCATGGCGATGCTCGCCATCCAGCGGTTCACGCCATCATCGGGCGAGTAGGTGCCCTGCTGATATAGCAGGTACTGGCCATTGATCCGCCGAATCTCGTACCAGCGCACGCCCGCGATTCCCGGGCGGGCCTGCACCGATTGGTTGGTCACCATGGTCTCGTAGCTCCCGAAGTTTCGGTAGGCGAGTCGGAAGGTCGGGCGCTGCCGGTAAGAGAGCACGTCAATCTTGCGGGTCGTGCCGGGCTGCGGAATGCAACTGCGGGTTTGTGAGGCTCCCCCGGGAGTTATCGTGTCCGTACAGGGAAAGGTTGAGTCGAATTCGGCCACCGGAAGTTGCGCTGCCAGCTTAATTGAGGCGGTTGGTTGGGCACTCCAGCGAACGAAGAGTTCGTAGATATTCAGCGCGTCGAATGGTGCACCGTACTGGGCGCCTTGATCCATGGTTCCGACAACGGGAGCGGGTGCAATGCCGCTCGGGTCCTCATCGCCGTCTACATCAGCCGGAAGCAGGCCATCTCCGATTTGAGATATGGGTACCACGGCCGAATCCAGGAAGAAATGCACCATGCGGGCGTTCGGATCGCCATCAAGCATTTTCTCCTTCTCCAGCGCGTATACGCTGATGCCATACTCAGTGGTAGGTCCGAAATCGCGCGAGGTAAGCACATACGAGTTGCCGAATGTCCCGTACTTCGGATAATCGGGGAAGAAAAACTTCCCGTCTTCTGTGGTCACGAAGGCATACCGGAAGTAAGCCCCAGTGGGATCTTCGGTTTGCGAGATTGCGACGCAGTCGTAAAAGGGGAGGGTCGGATTGCTCAAGCCGCGAGTCGTGAGTTGGGACAGGAGCCAGCGGTCTGCGTGCTTGTCATACAGCACAATGGGGTCCCCGGAGGGGTCGGTGCAGTCGGGTATCGCGAAACCCTGCCAGAGGTCCCCGGTCAGAGTCGGCCCTGACAAGAGATGGCCTTGCTTGTCATATATGGCGAAACTCACATTGTCCATCTCGACGAAATGGTCCGGGCCGACAGCCCCGACCGGGTCAGGCGGCGTGAAGCGGAGGGTGGGAGGGTTGTCAAGGTTTCCCAATCCATCAAAATTCAGCAATGGCGTGGGGATTGTTGCGGCGTCGCTGAGAGCGGCACGCATCGATGGCTGCACGGCTGCGTCGCCGGAAAAACCCTTGGATTTGCGGATGGGACCGCGCTCCGGTCGAATCTCCCGGTCGACCGAGAAAGGCACAGCAGACATTCTCGATGTTCGTGCAATGTTCCGCACCGCAGGCGATCGATCAAATGCCACAGCTTTCGAAAATTTTGGGTGCGGCGGGGTGAATGTGCGTGCGACACGGACCTGGGCCGCAGGCCCTGGAATGAGACTTGTCAAGCTGATTATCGTCAGAATTGTTAGGGAGAGGGCAAAGATTCTTTTGATTCTCATGCGTATTCCTCCTGAATGAGGGTTGGAAGTTGCCGGTTCGGAATTTTGCTTGTGCTGGACTTGCGCCGGGGATGACGCACGAATTGTGTTCTCAAGAAATACGTCTTGTCAACATGCAAGAGTCTGCAAGAGTTTGCATCGCCTCTCTTCTGACGCTGACAGCTCGGTTTGCGGGAAAAACTGGCCATCGCCTTTGCTGGTTGATTGGGGGCCCATCGGAGGAGTAGCGCAGACCGATCATGTGCCGATCGATTGGCGCATCACGTCCTACCCGTAGATGTCGTCGTACTCGGTATTTCTGCTCGACTCGAGTCTGCCAGCCAGGAGGCTAACGGAAAGGGTGTGATCGGACTCAAGATGGCTAAATGGCCGCATCGTGGATGTGTTGTCGGCAACCCTTACCTTGGGATTACTTCCCGCTTGCCCGTCATCCGCCCAGAATCGCTCACTCGCGCCCGACATTCGTCAGTCCTTCCAGCAGAACGATGTCGGAATCGCCCTCGGCTACCGCGGCTAGGATTGAGCGCCCGTCCAAGGACCAGGACACGCGGCGGGCGATGAACGTCGCGCGGTCGCCGAAATCGGTAATCTGACGCCATTCGCCGGTGGTTGTCGAAAGCGCCCAGAGGTTGGTGGTAAATCCGTCGGTCAGTGCCTGCGCCAGCCATTTGCCGTCGGGCGACAGCGCGGGATTGACGATCTGCCAGATTGGCCCGCGCGAGGCGGGAATGCGCGCGAGCACGCGAAAGGGCGCGTTCTCGGGAGTGGCAGCCCGGATTTCGAATTCCGGCGTGCCGTCGACGAGCGGCCGCTCGACGGCGTAGTACAGAGTTGTGCCATGCAGCCCGATCACATTTCGTAGCCGCTCGGTCCTCACAGTGACAGCGGGACCTCCGTCAACCGGCACTTTCTTCAGCGCGACCTCGGTTGCCGCCGGGCCGCTCCACGTTGAGTAATAAACCCAGCGGCCATCCTGCGACCAGGCAAGGCCTAAACCGGGATTCGCGACATTGCGCAGATTGCTTCCGTCCGAATCCACCAGCCAGACTCCAAACGTCAACCCCTGGTTGCCCCGCGAGCAGACGAAAGCGATAGTGTGGCCATTGGGCGACCACATTGGGACCCCCACGGCCACCTTCGGATCGCGCTCGTACGTGATCTGGCGCAGCGCGCCACTATCGGTGTTCACGACCCACAGGTTGGCATGACCGCCGCTGTCGGATAGAAACGCGACCTCCTTATCGTCGGGGCTGACCGTAGGAGTGAGGACCTGCCCGGTCTGTCGCGTCACACGAACGCCGCGGCGCGTGTTCTCTTTGGGTAGGCCGTCGACGGGGAACTTCCAGATGTCGGTCTCCAGCTTCATGCGGCTGACCAATATTGCGCCACTCCTGGAGATGTCCGGACTCATATACGAGGTCTCGCCCGATATGACCCGCCCGATGCGTCCATCACGCAAGGTCACCTGCCACAAGCCTAGCGTCGGCAAATAAGGCATGGTGCCGCCGCGGCTTGAGCTGTAGACAATGCCGGTGTTATCGGGCAGCCAGGCAAAACCGCTCATCATATCGTTGTCATGGGTTAGCTGGTGCGGTTCCCCTCCAGTTGCCGGCGCCACGAAAATGTCGAACCGGATGCTGTCTCCTCGCTGAAAGGCGATCCACCTGCCGTCGGGCGACCACCGAGGATACAAGTAGTATGTAGTGGGCGCGAACTGGGCAACCACCTCGAATCTGGAAAGATCGCTCGGCGCCGTCACCAGCTGTATGCCATCCTTCGCCAACCGGAAGAGCGCAAGCCGCCCATCCGCCGGGCTGACGTCGGCACATCCCACGCTGGTGACGTCCCGCCGGGGCACTCCGCCAAGCGCCGGGATCTCCCAGATGCTCCCTTGGACGGCCCCTGACACCGCCGGCGAAAAATACAGGATCGAGCTTGAGTCGGGCAACCAGCGAGGGCACTCGTGATCGACCGCATCGCGCGTGATTTGCAGCGGGGCGCCGCCAGCAATGAGCCGCACGAAGACTTGTCGTTTGCCACCCACACCGGCGGTGAATGCCACCGACCTGCCGTCTGGTGAAATGGCCGGAGACTCCTCAAGGCCGGGGAGATCAGTGAGACGTACGATGCGAACATCCGCCCGCGATGGCTCCGCCGACGGCCTTCCGAATCTATCGCGCTCCACCCAGAGCAAGACGAGGCCTGTCGCAATGCCGAGCGATACTGCGGAGACTGCGAGGCGGGACCACCGTTGCGGCAGAGCCACTGGAGCCTGTTCCGCAGGTGTGGCCATCGCATCTTCGAGCTCGATGCGCGCGTCTGCGATGTCATGAAGCCGCCGCCTGGCATCTTTCTGGAGACAGCGTGTCAGCAAACGTCGGATGCTGGCCGGCGTGTCGGCCGGCAGCCACTTCCATTCTGGTTCGGCGCCGACGACCGCGGCGATGGTGTCCGTGGCGGTGTCGCGCGCGAAAGCTGAAGAGCCGGTTAGCATCTCGAAGAGCACGCACCCGAAAGCCCAGATGTCGGTGCGTCTATCGACCGGCCTACCTCGCGCCTGCTCCGGGCTCATGTACGCGGCGGTGCCGAGAATCACGCCTGCGATCGTCCCGCTCGCCGTCATGGTCGCAGACTTCGACTGATTCGGATCGGACCCTTCGGCCGTTAGGGCTTTTGCGAGACCGAAGTCAAGCACCTTGACCACCCCATCCGGCGTGATCTTGATGTTGGAGGGTTTGAGATCGCGATGGACGATCCCGGCGCTGTGGGCGGCGTCGAGCGCGTCCGTGATCTGTTGCGCCAGGGCCAAAGTCTCCGAGAGAGGCAATGGGCCTCGGCGCACGCGATCGTCCAACGTGTCGCCCTCCACCAACTCGAGCACCAGGGCTGGCACGTTGCCGGCATCTTCGAAGCCGTAGATGGCCCCGATGTGCGGATGATTGAGCGATGCGAGCAGTCGTGCTTCGCGTTCAAAGCGTGCCACGCGATCGGCGTCCGCCGTGAATAACGGCGGCAGGAACTTCAGCGCGACTTCACGCCCAAGCTTGGTGTCGCGGGCACGATACACCTCCCCCATACCGCCGGCCCCTAGCGGTGCGACGATCTCGTACGGCCCGAGTTTCGTGCCACAGGTTAGGGCCATCTGTGCGCGCCATTATAGTCCGGAGAATGCGGCCTTCACATTGACGGCCTACGGGTATTTTTGACCGCGGTTGTTCTCGGCGGGGCTGGCAGAAGAAACGGTTCGCTGCCATAGAAACATACGATCCCATATCGCTCCGCTCGGTTGGATAACTCCCGAGTAGTCGGCAACCCTTACCTTGGGATTACTTCAGGGGTGCCCGTCAACCGCCCACAATCCGAAGCGGTGTGTGGTGATGGCTCGGGCCAGGTTCCGGCAGCGCCCTCCCATACACGGGATTGGGGCGCCCGCTTCTGACCGCTGCCGCCGCCCGGAGCTTCTACAACAATCCCGACGGCTGGGGCTCGATGTCTCCACCATCGCAGCCCATCCCCGGGCGGCCTGTTGCCCTTGAGCGGTGCCTTAAGAATCGTCGCCGGGGCCGCCAGACGACCCGCATTCTTTCCACAGCATTTCCCAATTCCAGATCCCGGACGCCACCTCGCTCGGCAACGGAAATCCGAGCTGATGCGCGAGCATACACACCTGCCCGCGATGGTGGGCTTCGTGAGAAAGCATATAGCACAGCATTTCCAGGCCAACCGGCCAAGGCCGAGCCCAGCCGTCTCTGCGAAACTTCTCGACGCGGCCCCCACAACCGCCGAGCGCTTCAGCGAGCATCTCCGCGCAGCGAGCGGCGCTCTCGGCCAATCCCGCACGGGCCTGCTGCGGCGTGCAGTGCGCGCGGTTGAGCTGTGGTGGAACCTTCAGGTGCGGAGCTGTAAGCCTGACCCACTTGGAGCGGACATTGTGCATGTGCGTGAAGATCGCCGCAATGGTGCGGACCTTTCCGGGCGGTTTGGCTCTCCAGGCGGTCGGGTCAAGATGTTCGATAAGAACCTGGTTCATGCGATCATTGGCGGCAAAGATCTGGACTGCGGCTCGGCCGAGTTGAGTGTGAACCTTGTGTTGACGCGTGGTCACGGCTCCCTACTCCTTGACCTAATAATACTTCCGGGCCGTCGGCCATCCAGAATCCGCGTCATCCGTCACCCGGAACCCGCCCGGAGACTAGCGTCTTGGCTTTTTCACGCGGCCGACTGGCGACGAATCTGCCGTTGTTGCCTCCCCGCCTCCAGCTTCCGATCCCCGTCGGCGTGGATCTCCTGCGCACGCCCGGCGAGCATCTCCTTCGGCGTGATGTAGCCGATCGCACTGTTCAGGCGGACGTTGTTGTAATGCTCGACGTAGCACCAGACGCCGCGCCTCTTCCAGCGACAATGGCGTTCCCGGCCGGATGCCGGCGTTCAATCGTTCAGTTCGGTTGAGGATAGGAGGGCGAAGTTCTGACGTGGGTCATGCCCGAGATGCGAATCAACTCCTTGAAGTCCTTGTCGATGAAGGAGCAGAAAAGCTTTCCATGTTTACGAAAAAACCAGAGGGAATCCTAACATCTGCTTGGACTCCCTCGGGCTTCTTTAGCACGGAAAAGGTGGCTGGCTGGCCGTTCGTCGACTAGCGCAGTGCAGCCACGAATACCACTTCCTGCATCGTGTAGTCCTTCGCCATTTCGGTTTCCCGGCGGCTCTTCGGGATCTGATGGCCCGAGTTCCTTCCTGCCACCCAAATCTGGGTAAGGAAATACCTGTCTCCGTAGCGGTGGAAGACCAGTTTGGTTTGCTTGACACCGTTCAGCGATTCGCACGGGATCGCAAAAACCATTCCTTGAGCCCTCATATCCGAATCACGGATCGACAGCACCCGTCCGTCCGAAGTCAAAGACTGAATCGTGTACGCGCCCGCAGGGAGCGTTGCTCCAGTCACGCTGAAATTGAAAGGGATATTCGCATTGACGCGGACGGTCTGGCCGTATGCGGACACGGTAGCCAACATCAGGCTCAAGCCGAGTAGCGTAAACATTTGCTTTTTCATAACGCCTCCTCCGTGTCGAGAGCGGTGAAAGCACGCAGAATCTGGCTAAGCTCGCCAGCGTCCTACCGCTTTTTTTGGTTGGGCGCCGTCTCCGCACCTTGCAAGGTTTTGATAACCGTTGCTGCTTTACTGATTGCAGGTGGCCTGCCACACAGCGCTACGTCTGCGATTTAGCATGGTTGCTGCGCGCAACTCACTGACCCGCTAGATGTTGTAGGCAAGCTTTTGAAAGTGGCCACACCACGAACGCAAGTCGGCGGCAGCGCCTCGCTAACCCGACGGTTAATCGCACAAATCCCGATGGTTAACCTTAGTGGCCGCAGTATGCTAAACAGAACAGCAGCGCGGGGAGGATATCAACCCCAGGTTGGTCGGCATCGCGGGCCCTTGCAAAGACGTGACTTTTTTTGCTGTCTGCTGGAGAAGTGTCGATCGGACGAGAATCGTCGTTACACCAGCTATCCCAAACACGGGTAGCACTAGCACGGTGGCCTTTGCTCGGATAAACACCGCTTTCAAGCACCACGAAGCCATCACGGACGAAGTCAGTTTCGAGAGGTCGGTCGCACAGGTAGCAGGTGACCAGTGGTTGTTCACCATGGATCGACTCATTCTTCCGTGTCGCCATGTCGGGCTCTCACACGCTGGCATCGTAGCAGACCAGTTTCACCTGATTGCCTTCGGGGTCGCTCACATAAAGCGAGCGCCAATGCACCCATTCGACTAAGAGCCCCAACGTTTCCAGTCTTCTCTTTTCGCCCTCGAAATCGGCGAGAGGAATCTCGAAAACGATGTGCTCAATGGTGGAGGTTTTTGCGTCCGCCCCACGATAACCGGGCTCTCGGAGCGGTCGAACAATGCGAGCACTTGGCTGTGTCCGCCGTAGCCGTCGGCAATCTTGAAGAACGCGGCGTTTGGAAATCGGGTCATCAGCGGTAAGGCCATGACTTCCTCGTAGAATTTCTGCATGGCATCCAGATTGTTGACGCAGAGCGAATCTCGCCAAATCCCCGTACGGACGTGCCTTTCTCGCTGGTAGTTAATGCTGCCGTGATGCATCTGCCCACAGTCCGTTGCCGAAATCCTAAGTCCGTGGTCGGAGATGCACAAGCTGATAGTCAGGTGAGGATCACGCCCCTGCATGGGGCGTCTCCGGCAATGGGCCATTTTCATTGGACAGCCGTACAATTTGCTCCGACACTTGAATCGGTGATTTGCGGTTCAAGCAACAGGAGCACGCGTGAACTCAGCCCAAGCACCGGAAGACCTCCACAAACTTTTGGCGAAGGCCCTAAACTCGGGCGATCTTGACGCGCTGGTTGCCTTGTACGCATTCGACGGATTCCTGATGACGCGCAGCGGCCCAGCGAGAGGCATTAGGGCAATCCGTAGAGCCCTAGCTGAATACGTTGCTATGAAGCCCACAATCCAACTCACGACGCGCAAAATCGTGCAAGTGGAGGACACAGCGTTGCTTGTGGCAGATTGGAGATTCCACGGAACGGCCGCCGATGGCTGCGATGTGTCTACCTCTGGCAGCAGTATCGAAGTGGCTCGTCGTCAGCCGGATGGAAGTTGGCGCTACCTCATCGATCTCCCATATGGGCTCGGCTAATCTGTTAATGTGGAGAATTGCAACTGATCCACTACCGCATCTTCCCGTTCATTTTGCCTTTGCGCTTCTTGTGCGAACCAGCGCATCAGAACCTGGTCTGCGTTCCGTGAAAGGCCACGAAATCGCCAAGCATTGCTTGCCTTCTCTCGCATCAGAGGCTACGCTCATGTGCTCGACTGAACAATGCCCGACAACGTGCTGCATCATCACGAAAACTACCTCGTTCGGCGGCTGAGCCTCGCTCCCGGCGAGGCGACGCC
>Ga0070699_100006487_pt1 | contig 10187 bp, 9 predicted proteins | sample KBSK1503metaG_FD_65473 | JGI IMG/M metagenome (GOLD analysis project Ga0070699, IMG submission 65473) | Corn, switchgrass and miscanthus rhizosphere microbial communities from Kellogg Biological Station, Michigan, USA - KBS K1-50-3 metaG | ecosystem: Host-associated > Plants > Roots >... | reverse complement strand
ACCGACGCGGAGCTGGCGCAGCCGATGCCGGCCGGCTGGACGGTGGCCGGCGTGCTGGCCCACCTGGCCTACTGGGACCAGCGGATCGTGGTGCTCATGGACCGCTGGGGCACGGACGGCCGGGGCACCCCGCCACCCCCCATTGACGGGGCCGCGGTCGAATGGGTCAACGACGCGGGCAAGCCGCTCTGCCTGGCGCTTCCGCCCCGGGCCGCCGCCCGCCTCGCCGTCGAGGCCGCGACCGCGGCGGACCAGCGCGCGGCGGCCGCCTCGGACGCGCTGCTCGCCGCCAACGCGGCGGCCGGCTCCCCGCTCAGCATGCGACGCGCCGAGCACCGCCGCGAGCACCTGGACGAGATCGAGCGGGTGCGCGCCGGGCGCTAGGCGGCGCGGCCACCCGCGGGCCTACCAGCCGGCGTAGATCCCCTCGCGGATGGTGGGATCGGGCCCGCGGGTCTGATCCCACTGCTTCTGCATCAGGATCTGGTAGAGCCCGATGGAGCCGCTCGCGAAGGCGACCGACGAGCACGTGAGGTAGAGCAGCCACGTCCGGTAGACCTGCTCGCCCACGATCTCCCGCGCCTCGTCGGCGCGCGCCTTCAGGCGGTCGGCCCAGTGCCGGCAGGTGCGCGCGTAGTGCAGGCGGAGGTTCTCCAGATCCAGCAGCTCCCAGCCGGCCCGCTCCATCTCGGTCAGGGTCTCGGTCACTCCGGAGAGATCGCCGTTGGGGAACACGTAGCGGTAGAGAAAATCGGTCTGGCTGGTGGGCTTCCAGTGGAACTCGTGGTGGATCCCGTGGTTGAGATAGAGCCCGCCGTCGTTGAGCATGTGCTTCACCCGGGCGAAGAAGCTCGGGTAGTTCGGGATGCCCACGTGCTCGATGACCCCGATCGCCGCGATCTTGTCGTAGCGCGCGTCCGCCGGAACGTCACGGACGTCGCGATACTCGACCAGGCAGCGCCCCTCGAGACCCTCGCGCTTGATGCGCGCGGTAGCCCACTCCGCCTGCTGGCGCGACAGGGTCACCCCGTGCGCCTCCACCCCGTAGTGCTGCGCGGCCCAGATGCTGAACCCGCCCCAGCCGCAGCCGATGTCGAGCACCCGCTCCCCCGCCTTGAGCCGGAGCTTGCGGCAGACCAGGTCGAGCTTGTCGGCCTGGGCCTGCTCGAGCTTGCCGTCCGGATCGCGGTAGTACGCGCAGGTGTAGACCATCAGCGGGTCGAGGAAGAGCGCGTAGAAGTCGTTGGAGACGTCGTAGTGGTGCGCGATGGCCTCGGCGTCGTACTGCTTCGACCGGGGACGTGCGGACCGGTTCATGGCGCCACCTCCCGCATACCGAAGATTGAGTGGAACACGATGCGGCGCCGGGCCCGCTCCGAGCCCAGCACCATGCGGACACCCAGGCGCGCGATCGCCTCGGGCAGGCTCGAGAGCCGGCGCTGCAGCCAGCCGAGCTCGCCCGGGCCGTAGCGCGCCACGATCTGGCGGGCGTAGCCGTCGAGCGGCGCGCCCGAGCGGACGAGCGCGGCCATCGCCTCCGCGGCGATCCGCCCGCTCCGGATGGCGGGACCGATGCCCTCGCCGGAGAGATCGCGGGCGAGCCCGGCCGCGTCGCCGATCAGGCAGAAGCGCGGGCCGACGAGCCGGCGCGGCGCCTGGCGCCGGACCACGTAGGCGTGGCCCTTGAACGGAGCGAGCGGCAGCCCCGCCGGGACGCGGCCGGAGGCGCGCAGGCTCGCCATGAGGGCATCGCGACGGCGCGGCAGGCTCCCGTCGTCGCCCTGGGTGCAGCCTACCCCGATGTTGATGAAGTCCCGCTTCGGGAAGTACCAGCCGTAGCCCCGCAGGTCGGGCTCCACGTAGATCTCGGGGGCGCGCAGGAAGGCCTCGAGGCGCTGCGTCCACTCGGGCGGAAGGCGCGTCTCGCTCTCCTGGGCCACCACCACCTCCTCGCGCTCGGACACCTGGCCGAGCGCGCGCGCCACCGGGCAGCGATGGCCGCCCGCTCCGATGACCGCGGGGGCCTCGAAGGCCCCGCGGTCGGTCTCCACCCGCACCCGGTCGGCGAGCTCGGTGACCCCGGTGACGCGGATGCCCCAGCGCACGTCGGCGCCGGCGGCGGCGGCCCGCTCGAGCAGGTAGTGATCGAACTCGCGGCGGATGATGCCGTAGCTGGTGGGGCGGCGCCAGCCGGTCTCGTGACGGGCGCCCGCGAACTCGAGCACGCACTGATCGAAGGGCTGGATGGTGAGCGGGTACTTGTCGGGATCGACCTCGAGGTCGGCGAGCGCCTCCGGGGTCACCCACCCCGCGCAGATCTTCACGCGCGGGAAGACCGCGGCGTCGAGCACGAGCGGCCGCAGCCCGGCCAGGGCCAGCCGCCAGGCCGCGGTGCTCCCGCCGGGACCGCCGCCCACCACGATCGCGTCGTGCTCCATCACCGCTTCCACAGGGAGAGCAGGATCTTGAGCTTCTGACCCGGCGCCACCCGGATGTTCTCCACCGCGTTGGCCACGTCCATCGCCTGGAAGAGGTCGCCCTCGAAATCGATCCGGCTGTGTACGTACGCCTCCGCGAAATTGTACGGCGAAGGATCCCGGATGAGATCGAGAAAGGTCTCGGGGCTCTTGATCACCGCGGTGCACACCGGGGCGCCCGGCCCGACGCGCACCTCCTGTCCGTCCCAGAGGCGGAACGAGACCGACGCGGTCAGCTCGCCGAAGATCTGGCGGAGGATGGCCGCCGCGCGACCGGGGGTCGGAGTCGGGGTGAGGAAGCCGAGCATCACCCGCGGATGGTCTTCATGACGTCGGGATTCTCGAAGGCCCGGCCCGGCTCGCCCTCGAAGATGATCTCGCCGCGGTCGATCGCGAACAGGCGGTCGGCCACCCGGGACGCGGTCATGAGGTTCGACTCCGCGATCAGCAGCGAGATGCCCATGCCCTTGATCTGCCTCACCGCGTCGATGAAGCGGCTCACCACCACCGGGGCCAGCCCCTCGAAGGGCTCGTCCAGCAATAGAACGGTCGGGGACAGCGTCATGGCGCGCCCGATCGCCACCATCTTCTTCTGCCCTCCCGAGAGATAGAGGCCGCGACGCGCGGTGAAGGCCCGGATCTCCGGGAACAGCGCCAGCACCCGCTCGTCGATGCCATTGTCCGCCGACACCGGCCCGCCCCCCTTCCCCGCGCTCCGGGCCAGCGACTGGCTGATGACGAAGTTCTCGCCCACCGTCAGGTCCGGGAAGATGCCCGCGTCTTCCGGAGCATACCCGATCCCGGCGAGGGCGCGCTTGTGGGTCGGCAACCGGGTGATGTCCTGCCCGGCGAAGGTGACCCGCCCGCTCCGGACCGGCAGGAGCCCCATGATGCTGTCGATGGTGGTGGTCTTGCCCGCCCCATTCCGCCCCACCAGGCAGACCGACTCGCGGTCGCCGACCTTCAGCGAGAGGTTGTGCAGCACGTGGGCGGGGCCGCGGAAGGTGTTGACGCCCTCGAGCTCGAGCATGGCTCAGGCGGTCTGGGTGCCGAGCATGTTGGCGGTCACCTGCGGATTGCTCCGGATCTGGTCCGGGGTGCCGTCGGCCAGGATGCTGCCCTGGTGCATCGCCACGATCCGCGGGCAGTAGGTGAAGACCACGTCCATGTCGTGCTCGACGATCACCGCGGTGATGCCGCCCGAGCGCACCACGTGGGTGATGATGTCCATGATCGGCGCCTTTTCGCGCGTGCTGACCCCGCTGGTGGGCTCGTCGAGGAAGAGGAGCTTGGGCCTGAGCGCGTAGGCCACCGCCACGTCGAGCAGCTTGCGCTCGCCCTGGGAGAGGCCGCCCGCGGGCGCGCCGGTCCGGCCGTCCAGGCCGAACTCCTTGAGCACGTGGGCCGCCTCGTCGCGCACCGCGGTGTCCGCGTCGGCGAGCGAGAAGAGGCGCCGGGTGCGGCCTTCCCGGGAGAAAATCGCGAGGGTCACGTTGTCCTGCACGGTGAGCTGGTCGAAGAGATTGACGAGCTGGAAGCTGCGGGCGATCCCGAGCTCGATCTTGCGGTGGATCGAGGCCCGCGTGATGTCGGCCCCCTGGAAGTCGATGCGGCCCGAGTCCGGCGCGATCAGTCCGCTGATCAGGTTGATCAGGGTGGTCTTGCCCGCGCCGTTGGAGCCGATGAGGGCCAGCACCTCGCCCGCGCTCACCGTGAAGTCCACGTGATCCACCGCGTGGGTGTCGCCGAAGGACTTGGCGAGCTGGGTGGTCTTGAGGAGGTCCACGCTCAGGTCGCCTTCGCGGGCCGGAGGGCGAGGCGCCGCAGCGTCCCCACCACCCCCGCGGGCAGAGCCAGGACCAGCACCACCAGGACCACGCCCAGCACCATCTGCCAGTACACGGTGTAGCCGACCGCCCAGTTCTCGAGGTAGTTGAAGATGATCGCCCCGATCACCGGCCCGAAGAACGTCTGGAAGCCCCCCAGCACCGTGAAGAACACCATCTTGCCGGAGAAGGTCCAGTGCAGGATGTCGGGGGTGGTGAGCCCGTTGAGCGGGACCCAGAGCGCGCCGGCCAGCCCGGTGAACACCCCGGAGATGACGAAGGCGACCCACCGGTAGTGCCAGACCTGCACGCCCACGAACTCGGCGCGGGTCTCGTTGTCGCGGATCGCCTGCAGGGCCTTGCCGAACGGCGAGTGCACGATCACCCACATCACCGCCACCGCGAGGACGAACACCGCGAGCACGTAGAAGTAGTAGCGGCGCGAGAGGAAGTCCTGCTTGTCCCCGCCCACCCGCACGAGGCCGCCGAGCAGGGTCGGCGTCGGCACCCGGAGGCCGTCGCTGCCGCCGGTGACCCAGAAGAACTTGAAGGCGAGGCTCCACAGCACCTGCGAGAGGGCCATGGTCAAGATGCCGAAGAAGATCTTGGTGTAGCGCACGCAGAGCAGGCCGAAGAGGGCGGCCACCAGCCCGGACGCCACGATCCCGCCCAGGAGGAAGGCCTCCATCGACTCGAGCTTGGCGTACTTGACGATGAACGCCACCGCATAGGCGCCCACCCCGAAGTAGGCGGAGTGGCCGAAGGAGAGGAGGCCGGTGTAGCCGAGCAGCAGGTTGAAGCCGAGGGCGGCGATCGCGAAGACGAGGCCATAGGAGAGCAGCACCGTCTGCCAGGGCGGCACCACGAACGGCAGCACGATCAGGGCGGCGAGCACCGGGACCGACCAGGCGAGCACCCGGCGGGGCGCCGCCACCGCCGCGCTCATGCGCGGCCCAGGAGGCCGGCCGGCCGGATGAAGAGCACGATCGCGGCCATCAGGTAGAGGACGGCGAGCTCGATCTCGGGAAAGAACGTGATCCCCGCCTCGCGCACCACGCCCACCATCAGCGCCCCGATGAGCGCGCCCTCGAGGCTGCCGAGGCCGCCGATCACCACCACCACGAAGGCGAGGATGAGGGCGTCCACCCCCATGCCGAGCACCGCGCCCTGCTGCGGCATGATGACCGCGCCGCCCAGGCCGGCCATGAAGCAGCCGAGGGTGAAGGCCTGCACGTAGACCCGGTTGACGTTCACCCCGAGCGCGGAGGCCATCCGCATGTTCTGGGAGGTCGCGCGCAGCACCACCCCGAATCCGGTGCGGTAGACGAAGGCCCACAGCCCGGCCGCCGCGATCCCGCCCACCACCACCACCACGAGGTTGTAGGTCGGGTAGATCGAGTCGCCCAGGGTGAGGCTGCCGAGCGCCTCGTAGAGCGCGCTCGCCTGGAGCGGGTACGGCCCCCACACCAGCCGCATCACGTCCTCCAGGATCAGGAGCAGCCCGAAGGTGATGAGGAGCTGGTACTCCTCCGCGCGCCGGTAGAGCGGGCGCAGCAGGGTGGGCTCGAGCACCGCGCCCAGCAGGGCGGCGGCGAGCGCGCCCACCGGCAGGAGCGCGTACATCCAGAGACTCGCCTCGGTGGCGGTGCCGAGCGCGCGGCCCACCGCCCACGCGCTCACGTAGGCGCCGAAGGCGTAGAGGTTGCCGTGCGCGAGGTTGACGATGCGCATGACCCCGTAGATCAGGCTCAACCCGCCCGCGATCAGGAACATCACCGACGCGTAGAGGAGCGCGTTCAGCACATGGACGATGAGGGTCGCGAGATCCATGAGCGGATAAGATGCCCTAACTCAGGGTGAGCCTTCAACCCGGAACTGCGCGGTGGCGACCTCGGGGCTCACGTAGTTGTCGCCCAGGACCAGCGCCACCAGGGCGGTGTACGCGCCCGGCTTGAGCCGCCCCTTCAGGTCGACCACCACCCGGTGGGCCTGTACGTCGCGGGAGACCCCGGCGGCGGCGACACGGCCGTCGGCGCCCACGATCACGAAGCGGCACGCGGGCACGTCGACCTTGTCCTCGTCGACCCCGGAGCCGAGCGGCTCCCGCACGAGCCGGTACTGGCGGAGGAACCGCTCCAGCCGCTCGATCTCCGGGGAGATCTCGAGCCGGTCCCCGCGCGCCGCGATGCGCGCCACGTAGGCCCGGCGCGGAATCGCGAAGCGGTCGTAGGTCCCGACCCCGAGCGGGTTGGTCATGTCGCGGAACACCTGCAGCACCACCGCCGCGTAGCTCCACTTCTCGAGCTGGTAGGCGCCGTTCGTCACCAGGTAGTGCCCGCGCCGCTGCGCGAACTGGCGCAACGCGGCCCAGCGGGTCTGGGCCTCGTCGGCGGCCACAAGGCGGCGCAGGGCCTCGGGCACGTGGTTCTCGCGGGCCAGCCCGTCCAGGAGCCCGGCGAGGGCCTCACGGGTCCGGGCGTCCCGAGCGAGGTCGAGCCAGCGCACCCCGCGGCGCCGGGCCTCCCCCGCGGAGAAGGCCCCCACCCCGCGCTTGACCGCCTCCTCCATCAGCACCGTCACGTGCCACGGCACCGGGCTCCACGGCGGAGCCAGCGCGGCCAATTCTTGAGGATCGGGCGAGGGCGAGTTGAGGTACACCTCGATCACCGGCACCACGTAGGTGAACGTGATGTCGGCGTAGCGCCGCACCTCGCTGTCCACCTTCACCACCCGGAAGCCGGCCAGCGCCTGGCGGGCGACCTGGGTGGCCGCGTCCACCGCGGGGTCGTACTCCACCGCGCCCGGGGCGCGGCGCGTGCCCCAGCGTGCCGCGAAGACGTACGGGTAGACCGCGTCCGCCGGGCTCACGCGAGTGTTGTCGTGCGCGGCCGAGCCCCAGAGCCGGTAGACCACCTTGGCCTTGGCGGTCTTCCCTCGGCCCATCTCCCGAAGGAGGCCGGTGCCCGGCTCCGGGAGCAGCGCGTCCTCGGGGATCTCCACACCGCCCGTCACCACCGAGGCCGGCACCGCGCGATGCGGGACGGGACCCGCGCCGTAGGGTCCGGGCAGGAACGCGGGATCACCGAGCGCGGCCCAGAGCAGGCGGCCGGCCGGGTCGGTGAAGCCGGCGACCGGGTTCCACGCCGCGCTCGGGCGGGCGCCGATGCCGAGCCGCATCCATCCGTTCCACGGGAAGTCCTTGAGCTTGGCGGTACGGACGAAGATGTCGGAGTCGAAGCCGGCCTGCGAATCCCACGCGATATTCTCGATGCCCTGCGAGAACTCGGCGTTGAAGGGTTCGCGCTGGAGCGAGTAGCCGAGCACCACGCGCTCGCATCCCGCCCCCAGTCGGCCCACCAGGCGGCGCGCGAGATCGGCCCGTTCGGCTAAGCCCTCGTAGCCGCCGCCGACGAGGCGGCGGAAGAGCTGCTCGGCCTCCTGGCGCGCGGCGGGATCGGTCAGCGCGGCGGCCTGGAGCAGGTAGGCGTGAAACCATCCCTCCTTGAGCCAGGGGGGGCTGAACGAGCCGCCCGCGGCCGGCGTGTACGGCGCGAGCAGGCTCTGGAGGTCCACCTCCTCGACGACGGCCGCCTCGCCCTTCCCGGGCGGGCCGCCCTTGGCCGCGGCTACGAGGCGCTCGGCGAGCGGGCCGCGCGCGACCAGCCGCGGGGGCGCCACCGCCGCGGCGCCCTCCACCGCGCGGCGCGCCGCCTCCACCAGGTCGAAGTGCTCGAGGTAGTCGCCGTGGTACGGGGTGACCGCGTACGGGTACGGCACGAACCCGGCGACGCGGGCTCCGCCGACCGCGCGCGCGGCGGACCGCGCGACCGCGCAGCGCCCGCCGGCGCCATCTGAGCCGGACGCGCCACCGGGACTGACGACCACGTAGCCGGCGAGCGACTCCACCGCGCTCACGTTGGCGGGGAGGCGGCCGCCCGCGAATGGATCCGCCCCGACGTAGGCGTGCAGCGTGCTGTTGCGGAGCAGAGGCGCCGCCGCGGCCGGGGTCAGGGTCTCGAGGCGGATCTCCTGCGGGTAGTAGCCGGGATAGAACGGCAGCTCGTGGCCCGCGCGCGCGGGCGGCGCGACCGAGAGCACGAGGGCGAGGAGCAGCGGGACGGCGGCGAATCGCACCGGTACTCCGTGCCCTCTCCCCCGCGGTGGGGGGAGAGGGCGACGGTCCGTCTCAGGCCTTCGTCTGCGGCCAGGTCTTGTCGATCCAGGTGTACGTCGAGGTCGGCTCCCCCTTCGGCCAGCCAGGAGGCGCGGTGATGTTGCGGATCGGGATCGTGATGATGCGCGTCGGGTCCAGGATCTGGAACGGATAGTCGGGCGAATTGATGCTGAACCCGGTCATCGCGTCCTTGTAGCCCTGGTGCGTATCCGGCCGGATGTACACGTAGCCCGCGGGGCCGGCGTGCATCGCGCCCTCGAGCTGGCCGATGATGGCGTCCTCGTCGGGCCATCCGCCGGTCAGCCGGTTGGCCTTCTCGACGGCCTCCTTCAGCAAGTAGAGGGTCGAGTACGCGCCTTCGGACTGGAAGTTCGGGTACTCCTTCCAGCGGTCGAAGTACTTCTTCACGAACTCGGTGTTGAGCGGCCAGCGATTGTTCGGCGGATAGTTGAAGTAGTAGTTGGAGTGCACCCCCGCGATCGCGCCCTCCGGATGATCCTTGCCGATCGCGTGCGGGGCCACCCCGAAGGCGATGGTGGAGGCGAACTTCATCTTCTTGAACATGTCGTAGCGCAGCGCCTGCTTGTAGAGGGCCACGTAGTCGCCGCCCCACACCGACGACACCAGCAAATCTGGCTTGGACGAGATCGCCTTGGTGATGTGGGAGGTGAAGTCGGTGCTCCCGAGCTTCGGCCAGCCTTCCGACACCACCTCGGCAGTCGGCATCAGCTTCTTCATGACGATCTTGACGTGGTCGAAGGCATTGCGGCCGTAGGAGTAGTCGGGATGGATGTGGGCGATGCGTCGCGCCTTCGGCCAGGTCTGCGCGATGGCGAGGGCGCAAGTCACCCCGTCGGCCGACTGGATGTTGGTGATGCGGAAGATGTAGTGGGGGTTCGGCACCGCCTTGTCGAACAGGAAGTCGGTGCAGCCGTCCACGAAGATGGTGAGCAGCTTCAGCTCCTCGGCCACCGGACCCAGCGCGGGCGTATTGCCGCTCGAGATGACGCCGGTAAAGAGATCGACCTTCTCGGAGAGCTTGAGCCGCCGCATCTCCTTCACGTTGGCGTCGGTGCCCGCGTTCTCGTCGGCCTTGAGCGTCTCGATCTTGCGCTTGCCGAGCAGGCCGCCCTGGGCGTTGATCTCCTCGGCGGCGAGCGTGTGGCCCTTGAACGATGGCTCGCCCAGGACGGCGGCGGGCCCCGTGAAGAACGTCATGTGAGCGATCTTGAACGGCGTGTCCGGGATGTTGCCCTTGGGCTGCGCCTGCGCCGGCCTGACCAAGGGGACCGCGGCCAGGGGAACCCCGGCGGCCGCGGCCGCGCCGGCCGCGGCGGTGCCGACCGTCATGCCCAGGCGCGACAGGAAGTCTCGACGGCTGACCTCTTGCGTCATGTGTGTTCCCTCCTCGTTGGGGGTCCGCTCGAACGACGTTGCTGCGCGGGGGTCATGCAGCGCCATACTGCCCCAGCAACTGGCGCGAGCGCAAGAAGTTCCCGGGACTTCCGGGCTCCTCTATAATCGGCCCGGGCGGACCATGCACGGGCTCAGGCGCGTCCTCGCGGGTCTCGGCCGGGCGGTCCACGCGCGGCGCGGCACCTTCGTGGGCGTGGCCGCCGCGGTGTTCGCCCTGGACATCCTGATCCCGCCGCTGGTCCTTTCGGTCGCCCGGGCCCGGGTCGACTACTTCACCTTCAACCCCTGGCTGCC
>Ga0070699_100006485_pt1 | contig 10189 bp, 9 predicted proteins | sample KBSK1503metaG_FD_65473 | JGI IMG/M metagenome (GOLD analysis project Ga0070699, IMG submission 65473) | Corn, switchgrass and miscanthus rhizosphere microbial communities from Kellogg Biological Station, Michigan, USA - KBS K1-50-3 metaG | ecosystem: Host-associated > Plants > Roots >... | reverse complement strand
CGGCCAGGACCCAGGCCACCACGGCGACGATCAGCATCGGGTCCTTCACCCGGGCGCCCAGATCCTTCATCTGCCCGAGCAACGCGTCTTTCGCGGAGCCACTGCGCTTCCGCTTGACGCCTGGGAGTAGGTTGATCTTTATCATGCGATGCTAGGCCTCGGTCGCCTGAATCAGGCGGCGGAGCGGAGAGCCAGACCGATCGGCAACATCAGCAACGGTCCCACTTCGTCCGCGTTGAGTGAACTGAGGACTTCTTCAGCCACCTGGAGTCGTTCCATCGGGTTGGCCTGCTGCACCGGAAGCCGCAGCCGGTCGGCGAGCACCTTGTTGAGCCCCGGAATCCGGGAGCCGCCACCAGTGGTGTAGAGCCGGGAGATTCCGCCGGCCGAACGGCTGGCCGACTGGAGAAATGCCGTCGCGCGCTCGATGCCGACGGCCAGCTCTTCGCCCCGGGTCTCCAGGAAGGGTTCCAGCACTTCGCTGCGCTCGAACCCCTGGAGCAGCTTGTCGGCTTCTTCGGCCGTGAGCCCCCGTTCCCGCTGCATGTCCTCGCGGAACCGGCGGGTACCCACGGGTAGATCGCGAGTCAGCACCGGGATGCCGTCTTCCAGGATGTTGATATTGGTGGTCTCGTGTCCGAGGTTCACCAGGCCAACAACCCCGTGCATGGCGTCGGGGTGATTCAGTTCAAAGGCATTGTGCAGGGCGAAGGCATCGACGTCGATGATCTGGGGCGTGAGGCCGGCCTGGGTGAGCAGGGCCATCTTGTTCTCGACCAGCTCCCGTTTGGCGGCGACCAGCAGCACACTCATCTGCAGCCCATCGCCCTCCGGATCCAGGATCTGGAAATCGAGCTCCACGTTTTCCATGTCGAAGGGGACGTGCTGCTCGGCCTCCCAGCGGATCAGCTGCCGCGCCTCCGCTTCCTTCACCCGCTCCATCGAGATCTTCTTGATGATCACGTCGCGGCCGCCCACGGCGATTACGACGTTCTTGGTCTTGATCCCGGCCGAAGCCATGAGGCCGCGGATCGCGTCCGCCACGATCCCGGTGTCCATCACTTCACCTTCCACGATCGCGTCGTCCACCACCGTGGTGAACGCGACCTTGGTCAGCACCGGCTCGCCGGACCCGTGCGAAATCGCCACGAGCTTGATGAGTCCGCTTCCGATGTCCAGACCTACCGTGGTCCGCTTCCGACCGAAGAGAGCCATACGTTTTACCGCGATTAGAGAAGGAGTGGGGAGGCTACGGTACTACGCGCCCGTTTTTTTGTCAAGCTCGAACCCTTGTGAGGTGAGCTAGAACAACCCGTTATTCTTTCACCACTTACAGATTTCACATGAACTGAGTTCAGAAGTCTATCTGGGGTCGTCCCTTCTGCGCACTCTATGCCGAAGTAAGCGAGTGTGTGCTCACAGCAGCCATAAGAGCCTGTTTCCCATGCTCTTCTCGCGCACCTCGCAATTCCCCCGGCAGACTGCATGACTTTGCGACCATTTTCCGGTCGCCAGCCCGCCCCAACGCCTGATCACGACCACCCCAGGATCATGCCCTGAAAAGACTGCCGGTCGGCACGGTGCAGGATTACCAGCGGATTGCAAGAGGCCGATTTACAGCGAGGCGGGCGTTGACCCGCCCTTCAGTAGAGTTGGGCCCAACTGCGGTAGAGAAGAGGAATAGCCTGAGCAGGGCCGCGCAGGACCTTGCGCAAGACACAGGCCGAATAGTCGACAGCCAGACTTTGAGAGGAAGGGACAATCAGGGATCGGACGATCAGAGCGCCGGTGATGTGAGCACCCCCGATACCACTGGAGAACTGACCCAGCACGACCACGAGACCGGAGAACTCGAAGCCACCCTCGAGGACCAGGTTGCCGTCAACCAGCAGTATGCCCTGGCCCCGACCGCCACTCACCACCAGGTCTCCCGGAGCATGAATGACCGGCAGGAGGGAGGTGCACGGCGGCGTCGGGAGCCCATGGTTCGGCTCTCCCCAGTTCAACGGGTCGCTCCAGTCGCAGACCGGTGGTTGGCCGCTTAGCGAAGGTGCGACCCCCGAGACCAGTCCACCCGGCGATCGACTCGCCCCCGTGGCTAGGGTGCCGTACGCCAGCGGGGCCAGTGCTCCGGAGACGGTCCCGGAGAGCAGGGTATCAACCAGCACGGGGGGCGCCCCCCGAAGGCAGGAAGGACCCGAGCATCCCGCCATGGCCAGCACCGTCGCCGGCCCCACTCGGAGCCCGGGCACAGAATCCAGCTGGCAGGATGGCCACCCCAGATACGTCCCTGAGTAGCCACTCACAGATCCAGCCCCGTCCCAGGCAATCGAGTCAGTCACTGTCACGGCGGCTGCCGCCGGAAGGGAAGCCGCCCAACGCAGCAGCAAGCCGAATTGACGCTTCGCCTGCCAGGCCTCCCCTGGAACCGCGACATCTCCTTCGGATCTCAGGGAGAATACGTCGTCATCAAGCCGTCGAATCGTGGAGTGCCATGAAGCTGTCGTGACAGCGGCAGACTGCATCGTCCCTGTCCCGCCCACCGCCAAAGTGTCGAACAGCGGATCCCAGTGCGCCAGCGTGAACGCCAGGCCGGTCTCCGCCACCTCGAATGCCCGGGCCGATCGAAGGCCGTTCTCCGCGGATTGGGATTCGAGCCGGCCCAGGAGAAAGCTCGCCGTCACCAGCATCCCCCCGAGCGCAAGCACCGCGATGACGAGCGGGAGGGCAAAACCCAATCTGTTCCGCATCACCAATTCCTCAGCATGACCCGGGTGACCAGGCTGTCGGACCGGCGCTGGGGCAGACCCATGCCGGCCCCGGTTCGAATGGGAGTGGCGCTGACCCCGCGCAGTATGATCTCCACCGACCGGATCCCGGCGGCGCTGCCCGCCGGCGCCGCGAGGGAATCGAGAAACTGCATCGCGAGCCCATGCAGCAGGAACGGACCGGCGAGCGGCTGAATGATCTCGGCCCCGGATACCGAGCGGGCTCCCAGCCAATAGTCTCCCCCGCTGGGGTAGAGCCTGGCCTGCATGATCTCGAAGCTCCGGAACGGGGCGAGGAAAGGGAACCCGGAGAGCGGAGTGAGAGTGGTGTCGATCGCTGTCGCCAGGACCAGGGCCGGCCGGCCGCCGCAACTCCCACCCGAGACGGAGAGAAGCGGCAGGTGCAGCCAGCGATCGTCCAGTGAGGTAGTCGGGGAACCGTCCATGAAGAGCAGCAGGCTGTCCCTGCCGGGCTGCGGGGCGCGGTACCCGTACAGGTCGGCGGTGCTTACCGTGAGCGCCGCCGGAGTCAGGGCGCAACTGGTGCCGGCGCTTCGCATCGAGCGATAGGTCAGCGATTCCGCAGCGAAAGTCACAATATCGGGATCGCCGGGAGAACCGCCCAGCTCCCGGATTTCACTGTCCAGATAGAGCACGGCCGCCCGCAGGGTCGCCTGGAGAGCCGCGCGTTGGCTCTGGGCTTCTCCAGTCCAGTGCTGCCGCAGCAGCAGCCGCAGCGCGACCCCGCTCACCAGCGCCAGCAAGGTGAGGGTGACGATCATTTCGACCAGAGTGACCCCGCGCCGTCTCAGGGACACGAGATCGTCGTGGCCAGGGTTTCCACGCGCGCCTTGGGACTGCTCATGATCACCATGAGATCGGCGCTCAATGAGGATGTCGTGACGGTCCATCGCTGGGTGACGCTGCCCGGGTAGGACGCCATACCGCCGCTTAAGCCCGCACAGCCCTGGCTGCTCGCGGTCTCTCGGAGAATCTCCAGCCGCCGGCTCGCCTCGGCCGCGGCAAAGGACCCCCAGCGGCCCTGGGTGAGGTAGGCATTGACGAGGACAGTGGTTCCGATCAACCCCAGCACGCCAATCATCAGCATGGTGAGCGCAACGATCAACTCGACGAGAGTGGTGCCGCGTGAGGAAGCCATCTCCGCTCCCAAAATGGATGGGAGCGAACTTATGAAGTGGGGGGATCAGAGTGTGAGAAGATCGAACGCAGGAGTGGTACAGAAAAGGGCGGTAATAGTCGGTAATAGTCGGTAATAGTCGGTAATAGGCGGTGGTGGGCGGTAAAGGGCCGTAAGGACGGTAACTGGTGGATCATTGATGATGGGGCATGCCGGTCTCCTCGCCTGGCGCCTCCATGATTCAGTAAGCCAACATCGGTTGATGGATCCAATCGCGATAAAGTCCTACCGCCCATTACCGCCAATTACCGCCCACTACCGCCTATTACCGCCTATTACCGCCCATTACCGCCCTTTCAGTCGACGTTATATCGCTTGATCTTGTAAAACAGCGTCCGAAGGCTGATGCCGAGGAGCCGGGCCGCGGCCTGCCGGTTTCCCTTGGCCGCGCTCAGCGCCTGGAGCAGCACCTGGCGCTCGAAGGCTTCGACTTGGGGCTTGAGCTCGAGGGCGCCGCGGCTGCTTTCCCCGGGGCTGGTGACGCCGGGGACCAGGCCGAAGTCAGCGTATTCCAGTCGCCCGCTTCCGCCCAGCTGAGCGGCGTGTTCCAGCGCGGTCTCCACTTCGTGGACGTTGCCGGGCCACGGGTATACCGCCAGCATCGCCAGGGCCCGGGGAGAAATGCTGACCGGCCGGCCCATCCGCTGCGCGGTGCGCTGGGCGAAGTGGGCGAGCAGGGCGGGAATGTCGGCGGCCCGCTCCCGAAGCGGCGGAATGACAAAGACCGACTGACCAAAGCAGGCGAACAGCTCCGGAGCAATGTCCTTCCGCCCGGAAGGCTGGTCGAGGCGGGCTTCGGACAGGGCGATGACCCGGGGCATCGAATCCCGCGAAGGATCGCTGAGCCTCGCAGCGAGCGCCTGTTGCTGCGCCGCCGGGAGGGACTCAATGCGCTCCAGCACGACGGTCCCTGCGTCCCGGCTTTCCTGCCACAGCGAGGAATCCAGCAGCGGCGTGGTCAGCTCACTGACCGGAATCACCACCGCAGGAGATTTCCGGTGCCCGTGCATCCGGTGGACGAACTCGGCCAGCATTTTCTTTCCGGTCCCCCGTTCGCCAATCAGGAGGAGGGGCTGCGATTCGGCCGCCAGCACCGAGAGCGCTTCCCGGAGCCGAACCATGGGCTGGCTCTCGGCCACCAGGATGGTGCGGGCGGTCTGTCGTTCCAGCGCATTCCTGAGCCCGGACACTTCCTTTCGCAGGTGCTCGACCTCCTGCACCCGGCGGATTTTGGCAGCCAGCTCATCCATGGCGAGCGGGCGACAGAGGTAGTCGGCCGCGCCCTGCTTGACCGCCACCAAACCGGGGTCGCGCTGGCCATCGGCGCAGAGAATGAGCACCGGGACTTTTTCATATTGCTTGCGCATGCGAGCCACGAATTCGGCGGTCGCCTTGCCATCGCCGGCGAGGTCGAGCAGCAGGGCATCCGGCTCCCGGGCCAGGTCCTGGCCAAGCGCTTCCGGCGGGGTCCCGGCGGGATGGAAGGCACAGGCCGCCTCGCCCAGATTGGCGCGAAGCTGGTCTCGAAGGGCAGCGTCGTTGGTAAGAGTCAGCAGGTGCATAAAGTCATGATCTGGGCCGGCTACACTGTCAAATGTTGGGTTCTGGTCAGTGCCCTAGCCATGCGAAGTTATTGCAATAAAACGATTAAGGTAATTTACTCATGTCGAAGCTCTCACAGTCGCTGCAATGTTTGGCAAATCTGGGGCCGGAACAACAAAAAGGACGGCGGGAAAGCCCCCCGCCGCCCTTCTAATTGCCGGCCAGAGGCCGGCGCGACTACTAACCCCAGCTTACCAACAGGCCGGAGCACCCTCCTGAAGCACGGCCGCGTTCGGCGCGTTACCTACCGGGCCGACATACACGCCGCAGGTACTGGGCACCGCGGTCACGGCCGGGTTGGTCATCACGCCGGTAAACCCATTCGCCGAAGCGTTGGAGAGAACCAGGACGTTACCCGTGGTCGCCTGGAAGGCCACCACGCCCGCCGCCTGCGCTGCACCGAAGGCCGGGGCATACGCGTTGTTATCCGAGAAATAGGCTTCCTGAGCGGTGACCAGGTTCTTCAGGTCCGTCTTCATGGAAGCGACCATCGCCTTCTGCTTCGTGTTCGCGAACTTCGGGATGGCAATCGCGGCCAGAATGCCGATGATGACCACCACGATCAACAGCTCGATAAGCGTAAAGCCCTTGCGGTTCATGATTCTGCTCCCCGTAAAGTTGGTTGACTCGCCCGCATCGCCAGAATGAATTTCCACCGCTTCTGAGTAAGGCAACACATATGCCGCCTTCCGCAAGACTTTTCTAAGGTCTTTAGAATCAGCATGTTAGTCGCGAGAACTGACAAAAAATGCGTCGGAAAGCGCTCCGGAATTCGATGGATTTTGCAAGAAAAAACCCGGGAAGCCGGGAGTCTTTGAAGCGCGGTTAGACGGAAGTGGGCATTGGGGTTAGGTCGGGCGCCTGGGCGGTCCGGCCGGACGGGGCGGCCCAAGGTCCAAAAAACCCTCCGCCTTCGACCGCCCCGACCGCCTAGGCGCCTTCCTTGACCTCTTCATACCGGCTGAGCTTCCGGTACAGGGTCGACGGGTCAATTCCCAGGATTTCGGCCGCTCGGGTCTTGTTCCCGCCCTCCACCTGGAGGACCCACATGATATAGGCCCGTTCGATCACGTCCAGGGTGGGATTCTGGAAGGAGCGTTCAGCGACCAGCGGCTCTTTTCGCCGCTTGGTGATCCGTTCCGGCAGGGCCGCCGGATCGATCACCGGACCCCGGGTCAGCACCACAGCGTGCTCCAGAGCGTTTTCCAGCTCGCGGACGTTTCCGGGCCAGTCGTACACCATTACCGCGTCCAGCGCCTCGGAGGAAAGCGCCTTGATCTCCGAATTGTGATCGGTGGCGAGCTGCTGGAGGAACAGCTCCATCAGGGGAAGCACATCTTCCCGCCGGTCCCGCAGCGGAGGGAGCTGGATGGCGATGACGTTCAAGCGATAGAACAAGTCGGAGCGGAAGGCGCCCCGCCGGCACTCCTCTTCCAGGTCCTTGTTGGTCGCCGCGATAATCCGGACGTCCACCGGGATCGCCTCGGTCGCGCCCACCGGGATCGCCTCCCGTTCCTGGAGCACCCGGAGCAGCTTGATCTGCAGGGCCGGAGTCATCTCGCCCACTTCGTCGAGGAAGAAGCTCCCGCCCCGGGCCGCGGCGAAGAGCCCCTGCTTGTCGCGCACCGCGCCGGTGAACGACCCCTTCACATGCCCGAAGAGCTCGCTCTCCAGCAGGTTCTCCGGCAGCGCTCCGCAGTTGATCGAGAGGAAGGGACCTTCGGTCCGCAGCGAGAGGTTGTGAATGTACTTGGCGACGATCTCCTTGCCGGTGCCGCTCTCGCCCTGGATCAGCACCGTGGAATCGGTAGGAGCCACCTGCTCGGCCAGTTTCAGGGTTTCGAGAAAGCGGCGGGATTTCCCGATCGGCCGATCGACGCCGTTGCGGTCCTTGCGGCGGATCTCCTGCTTGAGGTGCTTGTTCTCCACCTTGACCGCGCGGTAGTCGCAGGCCCGGCGGAGGATCGCTACCAGCTCATCGTTGGCGAAGGGTTTCTGGATGTAGTAGAAGGCGCCGGCGTTGACCGCGCCGATGGCCGTTTGGAGCGAGGCCTGGGCGGTCATCAGGATGACCGGGGTCATCGGGTCCTGCTCCCGGGCGGCCTGGAGGATGTCGAGCCCGCTAACCTGGGGCATCCGGACGTCGGTCAGGATGACATCGTGGGTACCGGCCTTGATCTGGTCCAGCCCGGCCTTCCCGCCCTGGGCCGTGGTGACCTCGAATCCCTCCTTCTTGAGCAGGATGCGGAGAGTGTCGAGGATGCCCGTTTCATCGTCGATGATGAGCAAGGTGGGTTTCTGGTTCATGCGGCTTCCTCTGTCGTCCAGCGGGCCGGAAAGAAAATGGTGAACGTGGTGCCGCGGGCGGGGACCGTTTCCACCAGGACCAGCCCGCGGTGGGCCTCGACGGCTCGTTGGACGATGGCCAGTCCGAGTCCGGTGCCACCGGTCCGGCCGGTGACGAATGGTTCGAAGATACGGTCCCGGACCGTATCGGGAATGCCGGGCCCGTTGTCGCGGATTTCGAGCCGCACCGGGTTGGTCATCAGACAGCCGGGCGGGAGATCGCTCATGTGGGCGGGACCGGTGGTAACGACAACCTTGACCTTGCCGCTGCCGGCCTGGACCGCGTTCAACAACAGGTTCGCGACTACCCGGTGGAGCAGGTCCTCGTCGCCTTCCATCATGGCACGTCCGCCCCGCACGTCGATCTCGGTTTCCCGGCCCGCGTCGGGATGTTCCCGTACCAGGCGGGCGGCGGCGAGCGTGACCCCGTGCAGATCGACCGGGTCGAAGCGGGTGACCCGGACCCGGGAGAAATCCAGGAACTCGCTCAACAGGCGGCTCAGCCGGTCACTCTCCCGCACGATGAGCTGGGCCAGGAAGCGGTCGTCGTCATCGGCCCGGGCGCTCCGGGCCAGCTGCTCGACCGAGCTGCGGATCGAGGCCAGCGGATTCCGGATCTCGTGGGCCAGGGAGGCGGAGAGCGCGGCCACCGCCTCCAGCCGTTCGGCGCGCAGGTGAAGCTCCTGGATCCGCTTCGAGTCCGAGATATCGGTAAAAATAGCGGTGACGCTGGGCGGCTGCTGGGCCTGGTCTTCAAAAGTGGTGGTACTGAGACCGATTGGGAACATGCGGCCATCGGCCAGCTGTACCGATCCCTCGGCGCGATTGACCTTGCGACCGTGCCGGATAGCGGCCACGATTGCGGCCCACATTTCGGGAGACCGCTGTTTCAGCAGGTCGAGGACCGGCATTCCCACCTGGGTCTCGCCGTCCACCTCGAGCAGCTTCGCCGCCATGGGATTGATGAAGGCGAGCCGGCCGGTGCCGTCCACCGTGAGCACGCCGGAGCGGATGTTGCGCAGGATGTCATCGGCTTCCAGCCGGATCCGGCGCAACTCGGTCTCCAGGGTCTCATGCTCCTCCGTGGCCTGGCGGAGCCGGGTCACCATGGGGCCCATGATCGCGAAGACCGACATGAAGAGCACCAGCTGGCCCCAGAATGCCACCCCCACCGTATCCGGGTGGCCCAGGAAAGTGTCTCCCATGTAGGCGAGGGCAGACAGGACAACCACCAGCACGGCGCCGCGGAGCGGGAGCAGGGTGGTATAGGCCGCGATCAGGAGAACGTACAGGAAGGTGAACGCGCTCTGGGCGCCGCTGGTATAATGAACGATGGTGGTGACCAGGATCAGGTCCACCGCCACCTGCAGCGCGTAGAACACCAGACCGGGCTGGCGCGACCGGGTCCACACCAGCCAGTAGCCGTACGGGGTGATGATGAACGCCAGCAACGCCGCGGTGGTGACGATCAGGGCGGATTCGTTGGTGCCCTCGTCGCCCCGGGTCAGCAGGGCGGCGAGGACGCCCCCCACGGCCAGGAGTATGCGAAGTCCGAACAGCCAGGCGAGCAGGGTGCGCTGGCCAGGAAAGGTGCGCCGGGTGTTCCGGCGAGCTTCCATAGAGCCTCAAAGGCGAAAGTGGGACTGGACTAAGATACAATGACGACCGGCTGGTATGTCTACCTGGCGCAGTGCCGGGACGGGTCGCTGTACGGCGGGGCGACCACGAACCCGGAGCGGCGGATCGCGACCCACAACCGGGGCCGGGGAGCGGCCTACACCCGGTCGCGGTTGCCGGTGACCCTGGTGTACCTCGAGCCGGCGGCGGACCGGTCGAGCGCGTTGCGGCGGGAAGCAGCTCTCAAGCGGATGACCCGGGCCGCCAAGCTCAAGCTGATCAAGAAAAGGGCGCCCCGGAGAGCGCCCTTTCGGTAATCGATTTCCCGGCCGGTTACTTCAGATCGGACTCGATCTGCTCGGCCTCCCGAAGGTGATTGCCCATGACCGGAAGTAATCCCTGCACCAGATCCTTGAGGGAAGTGTCCTGGATCTTGGGAATCACGTTGTTGCGCAGGTCGTCGATGGCGGCCTTGTGCTCGTCTTCGATGGTCTCGATCCACGCCTTATCGAAGTCCTTCCCGGTCTTGCCCTGATAGCTTGCACCCTCCAGGCTGGGAGGGTTGGCCTTCGCCGAGTCGCCGCCCATTCCACTGGACATCCCGGCGTGGGATTTCTTATGGAGAAAATCCTGCAGGTCCGCGACCACCTTGGCATGA
>Ga0070699_100006484_pt1 | contig 10190 bp, 6 predicted proteins | sample KBSK1503metaG_FD_65473 | JGI IMG/M metagenome (GOLD analysis project Ga0070699, IMG submission 65473) | Corn, switchgrass and miscanthus rhizosphere microbial communities from Kellogg Biological Station, Michigan, USA - KBS K1-50-3 metaG | ecosystem: Host-associated > Plants > Roots >... | reverse complement strand
ACCTCACCCGCGGCGAGCGGATGGTCGGAGTCGTAGCCGATCTGCGTAGGAAGATCGAAAGCGACGCTCAACCCGCTGACGCCTTGGGACAGCAGGTAGCGGTAGCGCCGATTCGACTCCGTCGCATCCGCAAACCCTGCGTACTGCCTCATCGTCCAGGGCCGGCCGCGGTACATCGACGGCTGGACGCCACGCGTGAAGGGGAAGGTCCCGGGCGCCGCGAGGTCTCTGTCGGGGTCGAGGTCTGAGAGGTCGTCAGGCGTGCGGTAGAAACGATGGGTCGGACCGCTCGTCATGGTGGTGCCTCGCGATTCTACTCCAACCCCTTGTGGGTCAGCGGTTACGGGAACGCTCAGGTCCAAGCAGGCGGGTCGTCTGTTCGCAGCCTTCAAAAACAGGCCGAAAATGGCCTGTTTGTTGACACTCTGCAGTACTGTCCCTACAATGCCGATAGCCTTCCAGAAGGCTAAACCCATACAGATGAACATCTTTGGCGCCCGATCCCTGCCACGCCTCCCCGGCCAGTGCAGGTTCGGATCGGGAGACGCCCCGGATCCCGGCCCGGCGGCGGTGTGAGGAGGAAGCAGGTATGGATGACGTCGTGAACCGGTTCGCAAAGGAGCTGGCCGACGCGATCGCCGCTGCTGTCGCCGAAAATCCCCAGGTTGAAGCGTGCCGTGCGAAAGCGCGTGAAGCCGGATTCGATATGAAGGTGACGCTCGAAGCGGTTGTTGGGTTCGTGAACCGCAACAATGGCGCGGCCGTAACCAAGATCACCACGCCCGCGCGCCTGCTGCCAGGTCGCCGCGCGTTCGAGCTGACCTCGAACGACAAGCGCTTCCTCCGTTCGCTGCGCATTGGCGCCGACGAAGCGAAAGAGCCGACCGTCGAGGGCCAGAACTAACAACAAATCCCAAATCCCAAATCCCAAGTTCCAAATCCCAAGTTGGGGTTTGGGATTTGGGTTTTGGGGTTTGGGATTTTCTACGTACGCGCCTTGCCCTGATTCGCGACCGCTTCCATCTTCGCGGCCACCGCCTCCTGGTTCCCCAGGTAGAACTTCTGGAGCGGCTTCAACTCCTCATTCAGCAGATACACGAGCGGAATCCCGGTCGGGATGTTCAGTTCCAGGATGTCCTGCTCGGAGACATTCTCGAGATACTTCACCAGCGCGCGGAGGCTGTTGCCGTGCGCGGCGATGAGGACCTTCTTCCCGGCGCGGACATCAGGCGCGATGGCCTCGTGCCAATAAGGCAGGAATCGGGCGACCGTGTCCTTGAGCGACTCCGTCAGCGGCAGCTCCGACCGTTTGAGCGACGCGTACCGGCGATCGTGTGACGGATGCCGCGGGTCGGTGGCGTCGAGCGGCGGCGGAGCGATGTCGTAGCTGCGCCGCCAGATTTTCACCTGCGCCTCGCCGTGCTTCGCGGCGGTTTCGGCCTTGTTCAGCCCCTGCAGCGCGCCGTAGTGGCGCTCGTTCAGCCGCCACGAGTTGTGGATGGGAATCCACATCAGGTCCATTTCGTCGAGGGCGATCCAGAGGGTCCGGACGGCCCGTTTCAGGACCGACGTGTGCGCGACGTCGAACTCGAACTTCTCGGCCGCCATCAGCCGGCCGGCCTCGCGCCCTTCCGCGCGCCCCTTCTCGTTCAGGTCGACGTCCGTCCATCCGGTGAACCGGTTCTCCTGGTTCCAGACGCTTTCACCGTGGCGAAGGAGTACAAGTCGGTACATAAGATCCTCTGCGTCCGGCTGAAGCCGGACGCTACGTGATGCTGCTGCTCGCCGGAATCGGGCCTGCGTCCGGGATTATCACGTAGGGTCCGCCTTCAGGCGGACCTCACCGAGAGCTGCCGGATCGCGGTGCGCCCGGCGTACCGCGCGCTCGAGCCGAGCTCCTCCTCGATCCGCAGCAGCTGGTTGTACTTCGAAACGCGATCGCTGCGGCTCGCGGAGCCGGTCTTGATCTGGCCGGCGGAGGTGCCGACCGCGAGATCGGCGATGGTGCTGTCCTCGGTTTCACCGGAGCGGTGCGAGATGATGGTGCCGTATCCCGCGTGCCTCGCCATCGCGATGGCGTCGAGCGTCTCGGTGACCGTACCTATCTGATTCAGCTTGACCAGCAGCGCATTGCCCACCTTGTCGGCGATCCCCTGCTTCAGAATCGCCGGGTTCGTCACGAACACGTCGTCGCCGACGAGCTGCACGCGATCGCCGAGTGCGCGCGTCAGAGCCTTCCAGCCTTCCCAGTCTCCCTCCGCAAGGCCGTCCTCGATCGAGACGATCGGGTACTGCCGCACCCAGTCGGTCCACAGGTCGATCATCTGCGCGGAGGTCCGCGTCGGCTCGCCGGACTTCTTGAAGACATACTTTCCGTTGTCCCACAACTCGCTCGACGCGACGTCGAGCGCGATGAAGACATTCTCGCCGGCCGAGTAACCCGCCTTCGCGACGGCCTGGAGGACCATGTCGAGCGCCTCGCGGTTGGACTTCAGGTTCGGCGCGAATCCGCCCTCGTCGCCCACGCCGGTCGAGTGCCCGGCCTTCTTCAGAATCGCGCGCAGCGCGTGAAAGATTTCGACGCCCGCTCGCAGCGCCTCGGAGAACGTGGGCAGGCCGACTGGCATGACCATGAATTCCTGCAGATCGACGCTGCTGTCGGCATGCGCGCCGCCGTTGAGGATGTTCATCATCGGGACCGGCAGTGTGTAGGTGCGCTCGGTGCGGCCGGCAAGCTGAGCGATGTATTCGTAGAGCGGGCGCCCTGCCGCCGCGGCGGCGGCCCTGGTCGCGGCCATCGACACGCCCAGCAGCGCGTTTGCGCCGAGGCGGCTCTTGGCCGGCGTGCCGTCGAGCGCGATCATCTTTTCGTCGAGCGCGCGCTGATCGAGATCGGCGCCGACGATCGCCTTCGCGATCTCGCCGTTGACGTTGGCGACCGCCTTGCGCACGCCTTTCCCGAGATAGCGCGTCTTGTCGCCGTCGCGCAGCTCGAGCGCCTCGCGCTCGCCGGTTGACGCGCCGGACGGCACCGCCGCGCGCCCGAACGCGTTGCCGGCGGTGACATCGACCTCGACGGTGGGATTGCCGCGCGAGTCGAGAATCTCGCGCCCATGAATCTTGGTGATCTTCATCGTGCTTCGCGTCCTTACTGCCGACTGCCGACTGCCGACTGCCGACTGCCGACTGCCGACGGCCGACTGCCCACGGCCGACGGCCGACTGCCCACTGCCGACTGACTACGTGTGCGCCGCTCCCCCGCGATCCGCCTCCGCCTCCGCGCGCAGCGCTTCCTCGGTGATCGGTCCAATCAGCGGTTCGTCTTCCGCCGTCACAATCACGACGCCCCCGTCGGTCACCGTGTGGCGGCGCCGATCCTCCTCGACGTTATATCCGATGAGCGCGCCGCGTGGAATGAGCACGTCGCGATCGACGATCGCCCGCCGCAGCCGCGCGTGGCGGCCGATGCGGACGCCCGGCATGAGGATCGTCTGTTCGATTTCGCAGAAGCTGTGGACCCGGACGTTCGGACAGAGGATGCTGCCCGTCACGCGGCTGCCCGAGATGATGCAGCCGCCCGAGATGATCGAGTCGAGCGCCTGGCCGCAGCGGCGTCCCTCCGCGGCAAAGACGAACTTGGCCGGCGGCGCCTGCGGCTGATAGGTGCGCAGCGGCCACTCGGGATCGTACAGGTTGAACTCGGGGTTGACCTGGCACAGGTCCATGCTCGCCTCGAAGTACGCGTCGAGCGTCCCGATGTCGCGCCAGTACTTCGCGGCCTTCTTGTTCTCGTCGTAGAACCGGTATGAGTACACCGGCGACGACTGAATCAGCGAGGGAATGATGTTCTTGCCGAAGTCGTGCTGGCTGTCGGGGCGTGCCGCATCGTCCTCGAGCGCGCGCACCAGCACGTCCGCGCGAAAGACATAGATGCCCATCGACGCCAGCGCGGTATCGGGCGAACCGGGTGCCGCCGTCGCGTGCTGCGGCTTCTCGTCGAAGCCAATGACGCGAGCGGATTCGTCGATGCTGACGATGCCGAAACGGGACGCGTCGGCAATCGAAACCTCGATGGTCGCAATCGTCGCGTCGGCGTTCCTCTCCTGGTGGAACCGCAGCATCTTCGCGTAATCCATCTTGTAGACGTGGTCGCCCGACAGGACGATGATGTGGTTCGCCGACTCGCGGGTAATCGAGTAGAGGTTCTGGTAGACGGCATCGGCGGTGCCCAGGTACCAGTGCTCGCCGACGCGTTTCTGCGGCGGCAGGATCTCGATGAACTCGCCGAGCTCTTCGGAGACGACGTTCCACCCCATTCGAATGTGCCGGTTGAGCGACAGCGACTTGTACTGCGTGGCGATGTAGATGTGCCGCAGCCCCGAGTTGATGCAGTTGCTGAGGGTGAAGTCGATGATGCGGTAGGGTCCGCCGAAGTAGACGGCCGGCTTGGCGCGCTCCTTGGTAAGCGGATACAGGCGCTCTCCTACTCCCCCGGCGAGCAGGATGACCAGGATATCGTCGAGTTCCATGGATAACGGCCCCGGCCGGCAACCGAGCCTTCGCGCGGGCAGTGGATCCCGTGCGGGGCAGCGATAATAGCATGGTGATTGTTTGACTTACCCGGGACCGAATCCCTATGATCAGCGGATTCAGTTTCCCAGAGTCCCCCGACGACAGGTTCAGCTGTTTCGTGACGTCCGCCGTTCACTTCGGGAGAGAGGCATGAAGATGATGAGAGGCATCGTTGCTCTCTGTGTTGTGCTGACCATGGGCCTTGGATCTGCGCTGCGTGCCCAGGAGAAGCCCGACAACAGGAAAGAGGTCAAACGCAGCAAGGCCGAGCAGATTGACTTCGACACGTTGGTGAACCTCGTCGACGGCGTCGCCGCAGGCCGCGCCGCGGCACCCTCACCGGGCATCCCGGTGACGTGGGAATCCAATCACTTCTTCCGCGCTCCCGACGGTTCCACCTACGTCCCGTTCACGGTCACACTGGACAAGGGACAGCTCGCGGCGCCGAACTCCGCGGTCTACCTTGCCGCCTTCCCGAAGGGTGCGGCGCCGGCGGCCCCCGCCAAGAACAGCAAGGACAAGACTGCAGGTCCGACACCGGCGTTCGAGAAGTTCGAATTCACGCAGGTTGGCGCGGACGGCAAGCTCTCGCGCTACATGCAGGTGAAGCCCGGCGACTACGACGTCTACCTCGCGGTCAAGGACAAGGGGACGATCGAGAAGATCGACAAGAACTACACGCCCCGCGTCGCGCTTCTGAAGAAGGACCTGGGCGTCCCCGATTTCAACAAGACCGAGCTGGCCACCAGCAGCATGCTCCTCTCGAGCGGCATCGTACAGGCGCCAGCAGGCAAGACCGCGGACGACGATCCGTACATCTTCGGACAGATGCAGATCACGCCGTCGAAGGACGGGAAATACAGGAAGACCGACACGTTGAGCGTCGTCTACTGGGTCTATGGTGCCACTGGCGACGCGGCGGGCAAGCCGGACCTGTCCATCGAGAACAGCTTCAACCAGAAGACGGCGGACGGCGAAAAGTTCTTCAACAAGACCCAGCCGCAGGCGGTGAACGCGCAGAGCCCGTACAGCGTCTCAATGGGCGTTCCGAACTTCCTGGAAGTGCCGCTGACCAGCTTTGCGCCGGGCGATTACCGGCTGGAGATCAAGATTACGGATAAGCCGTCGGGCAAGTCGGTCACCCAGAACATCACTTTCTCGGTGGCCGCCTCGTAAACGTTCGTACAGGCGTAAGATGTGAAGGTGCGCCTTCAGGCGTTGCTCGTGATGATGGCGGGACTGCTCAGTCCCGCCATGTCGGTCGCCCAGGTCGCGCCTCGTCCGGCATCCTCGTCCGTTCCCCAGGTTGCCTCCCTCGCCGCCATCGAACTTCGCGGAACCGTCGTAGACGAACGCCTGCAGCCGCTTGCAGGGGTGGTCATCTCGGCGCTCGGCGGCACCAGCGCGTTCGCGGTCTCCGACCGCAGCGGCCACTTCGTCCTTCGCGACCTGCCGGCCGGTCCATACCTGGTCCGGGCACATCTGCAGGGGTACACCCCCACGCGCGCCCGCATCGTCCAGGTCACGACCGCGTCGCGCGACATCTCGATCGCGCTGACGAAGGTCACGGGCAAGTCCGATGAACCGCAGGTCCTGCAGGCCGGAGTCGCCGGCGTTGACGGCGACGCGGAATCAACCGCCGGCGAGGCCGATACCGAAGATCACAGCGAGCTTGCCTGGCGTCTGCGTCACATCCGCAGGAGCGTGTTGAGGGATGTCGACGGCGGCGTCCTGCCGGCGGTCAACGAAGGGTCTTTCATGGAGGACTCGCTCGGGGCGCTGGCGAAGGCGCTGGGCAACCCCGTTCGGTACGCGTCGGATTTCATCTCCGACCTTCCGCTCAACGGGCAGATCAACCTGCTGACGAGCACGTCCTTCGATCGTCCGCAGAACCTCTTCTCGCTGCAGAACGGGCTGCCGAACAGCGTGGCCTTCGTGACGCTGACGGCACCGACGACCACGGGCAAGTGGGACGTCCGCGGCGGGACGACGCAGGGTGACCTGTCGTCATGGATCGTTGCGGGCTCGTACTCGTGGCAGCCGGTCGGTTCGTCGCACAGCTATCACGCCGGCCTGTCGTACGCGATGCAGCGCTACCTTGGCGGTAACGCCGACGCGCTGGCGGCGATGGCCGACGGCCGGCGCAACGCCGGCGAGATGTACGCCTTCGACCGGTGGGCGATCACGTCGCGTCTCGACGTCAGCTACGGCGCGCGGTACGCGCGGTACGACTACCTCGCAAACGAAACGCTGTTCAGCCCGAAGGCCAGCGTCACCGTGACGCCGCTGCCCCGAGGTTCGCTGCGCGTGCGCGGCACGATGTCGAGACGTGAGATCGCGCCGGGCGCCGAAGAATTTCTGCTGCCATCGACGGGCATCTGGGCGCCGCCCGGACGCACGTTCTCACCGGTGTCGATGCGCGTGGGGTTCCATCCCGAGCAGATCAACCATCTCGAAGTCGCCGCCGAACAGCCGCTGGCGAAGGACATCGTCGTCGGCATGCGTGTCTTCCGGCAGCAGGTGAACGATCAGCTGGTCACGCTGTTTGGCGTTTCGCTGCCGAGCACCGCCGGCGCGAACCTCGGCCACTACTACGTCGGCAACGCGGGCGACGTGGACGCGCGGGGCTGGGGCGTCAGCGTCAGCCGCACCGTCGCCGACGCGATTCACGCGTCGATCGACTACACGCAGACCGACGCCGAATGGCTGCGGCCGTCGATGGGTTCCGCGCGCGTCGCGCTCGTGATGCCGTCGGCCATCCGCCGTCAGTTCGAACAACTGCGCGACCTGACGACGTCGATCGAAAGCGACGTCCCGCGGCTCGATACGCGCGTGTTCGTCATTTACAAGGTGAATTCCGGCTTCACGCGTCCGTATGCGACGACCCTGCAGCCGCAGGTCGCCTCGCGGTTCGACGTGGAGGTCAGCCAGGCGCTCCCGTTCCTCAACTTCTCCTCCGCCCGGTGGGAGATGATCGTTGCCGTCCGCAATCTCTTCCACGAAGACGTCCTCGACGCGTCGGTCTACGACGAGCTCCAGGTTGTCCGGCCTCCCAAGCACGTCGTTGGCGGCGTGACCGTTCGGTTCTGACCGTTCTTTCTCGCCTGCGGGCGACCACGGACCCGCGTCCATCCCCTTGGATGGGTGTTCCTGCACGTTGGATCCGCGCGATTCTGATATCCTTGATCTCTGTTAAGTAGCTGATTTTCATTGAGTTACGACGTGCAAGATCCACTCGGTGGTGGTATATCGTTTGCTGCCCCCTCACGCACCGGCCGGCGTGTCTCCGGTCGGGCCCTACGCAGGATGCGAAACGTTCGTTCAAGCTCGAACGCGTCACGCGCGTGGACGCCGCGGGGAGGGCCCGCCCTCCCGGTGGTCCTCGCCAGTGCGCTGCTCTGCCTGGGCATCGCAAACATCTCCGCGCGCGCGACGTGGCATGCCGTCGAGGATGGGGTGCTCTGGACGGCGCAGCCCGAGGGCGTCGTCGCCGCGGACGTGGCGGCAGGCACCGCGGCGTCGGCGGTCGGCATCCGGCGCGGGGATCTGCTGCTGGCCATCGACGATCGTCCCGTGCAGCAGGTCGCGGACATCGAGGAGGTGCTGCGCGGCGCCGAGGCGGGCCAGACTGCGCGGTACACCATCCTGCGGCTCGGCACCCGCGAGGTCGTGGACGTGCGCATCGCGCCGATTCCGAGCGGCCCGCGCGCCCTGTATTTCCTCCTCGCGGCCGTCGGCATCTTCACGCTGCTCGTCGGCGCGGCGGTGCGCCTGCGGCGCCCGCGCGACCCGGCCACACTGCATTTCTTCTGGCTGGCGGTCGCCTTCTTCGGCGTCTTCACGTTCTCGTTCAGCGGCCGGCTCGATCGCCTCGACTGGGTGTTCTACTGGGGCGATGCGGTGTCGATGCTCCTGCTGCCGCCGCTGTTCCTCCATTTCACGCTGGTCTTTCCGGAGCGCGCACGCCGCTGGACCGCGGGTCCCGTCGGCCGTGTGATCACTCCGCTCGCCTATGTGCCGGCGGTGCTCCTCGGCATCGCGCACGCGTTTGCGCTCGCGCGCGGCGGTGGCAATGCGACCGCGTCGGTTCGCACGCTCGAGACGCTCGATCGTCTCGAGTTCCTCTACCTCGCCGGCTGCCTGATTGCGGGTCTTGCCGCGCTGACGCGCGCGCTCACCGAGGTCCGTTCAATCACCGGCCGCCGGCAGCTGCGGTGGATTGCGTGGGGCACGGCGCTCGGCGGCGCACCCTTCGCGCTCGGCTACGCGCTGCCGTATGCGTTCGGCGTGAACGCGACGCTGCCGATGCAGCTGTCGGCGATTCCGCTCGGGTTGATTCCGCTCGCCTACGCGTCCGCCATCGTCCGCTACCGGCTGATGGACATCGAGGTCATCGTCAAGCGCGCGCTGGTGTATGCGGCTGCGCTCGGCGCGATCGTGGCGATCTATGCCGCGATGCTGGGAGGCGTGCAGCGCGTCTGGCTGACGGAGGACAACGAGCACAACTGGGTCATCGCGTTCCTGGCAACGCTCGTCGCGCTGCTGCTGGCTCCGCCCGTGAAGAGCGCGGTGCAGAACATCCTCGACCGCGCGTTCTACCGCGACCGCTACGACTACCGGCGCGCGCTCGTCGGCTTCGCCCGCGATCTCAACAGCGATCTCGACCTGCATCGCCTCTCCGAGCGTCTGGTGTCGCGCGTCGTCGAAACGCTGCTCGTGGACCGGATGGCGCTGATGCTCGAGGACGAGGCCGCGCCGTACTACGGCTCGGTGCGCGCCTCGGGGTTCGGCGACAGCCACCCGCCGGCGCTGCCGAAGCGGTCGGGCATCGGCGAGCGCCTCGACGACGGCCACATCGTCGCCCTCGACGATCCGATCGCGTCGACGCGCTTCCCCGTCGAGGAGATCGAATACTGGCGTGACGTGGGGCTCTACTACTTCGTCCCGTGCATCGCGAAGGAAGGGACGATGGCGGTGCTGGCGGTGGGCCGCAAGGATACGGGCGAGCCGCTCAACAGCGAAGACATGGGCCTGCTCGGCGCCGTCGCGGGCCAGATTGCGACCGCGCTCGAAAACGCGCGCCTCTACCGGCAGCTCCATGTCAAAGCGCTCGAGCTGGATCGCATGCGCGCGTTCAACGAGAACATTCTCGAGTCGCTCGACGACGGCCTGCTCGTGCTCGATCTGAGCGATCGCGTGGTGCGCTGGAACCCGGCGATGGAAGCGTTGTCCGCCGTGTCGAAGGGCGACGCGACGGGCCGCCGTCTCGACGACCTGTTCGACGCGCCGTTCGTGGAAGCCGTGCGCGCCGCGCGCCGCGACGCGCCGCAGGGCACCACGCTGTCCCGTCTTCAGCTCGGGCGACGCGTCGACGGCTCCTCGCCGTTGATCGTCAACGCCGCGGTCGTCCCGCTGCGCGCCGCCGCCGAGAGCGGCCTGACGACGGTCGGCACCATCGTCATCATCGAAGACGTCACGCGCCGCGTGCAGCTCGAAGAGCAGCTTCAAATTTCCGAAAAGATGGCGTCGATCGGCCTGCTGGCGGCCGGCGTGGCGCACGAAGTGAACACGCCGCTGACCGGCATCTCCAGCTTCACGCAGATGCTGCTCGAAGGCGC
>Ga0070699_100006482_pt1 | contig 10192 bp, 6 predicted proteins | sample KBSK1503metaG_FD_65473 | JGI IMG/M metagenome (GOLD analysis project Ga0070699, IMG submission 65473) | Corn, switchgrass and miscanthus rhizosphere microbial communities from Kellogg Biological Station, Michigan, USA - KBS K1-50-3 metaG | ecosystem: Host-associated > Plants > Roots >... | reverse complement strand
AGACGCCCCACTTGACGAGATCGCGGCGCGAGAGCTGGCCCAGCGAGCGCGCCTTGACGATCTCGGCGCGGTTGCCGCGCGCGCGCTCTGCCTCTCTTTGCCTGATGCGGGATGCCTTGGCAGCGACGCGCTGATCACGATCGGCACCGGCTCGATCCTGCTGCAGGGCGTGGACCAACCTCATCACGCAGCAGGACTTCCTGCTGGCCTGAGATCGCGCGGTGGACGCAAAAGGGGTGTGGACATGACTCTTGGCTTATCAGGAAAGAACGGCGCGGCAGAAAGGCCCGTCGTCGGCAAGGCCGGCAGGCCGCCGCCGGCGAGGCCTGGGACAGGCGGGCGGGCGGCTCCCGGCCGGGGCACGGTGGGCAACGGGGGGCACGGCGCAGCTGCGCTTCGCCCAGTCGTTCGCGCAGATCGTGTCGGTGCTGATGCGCGATCCGGGCGACCGGAGCCTCGCCATCGCCGACCTGGAGTGGCTCGTGCTTCCGGCGGTGGCGGCCGGCCAGTTCCGTCTCGCCCACGCTCCCATGCCGGCCGAGGGCATGCCGGCCGAGGGCATGCCAGCCGTGTCGCCGTCGGCATCGCCCGGGGCCTCGAAATCAGGCGCTGTGACGAACGACAGCGCCCCGGTGCTGGCGTCGATCGTGAACAGACCGGCGTCGTCACCACCCACGATGCTGTAGGTGAGCGTGTCACCCGCATCGACATCGGCCGCAGTCACCGTCGTCACCGCAGTGGTGTTCTCTGCCACCGACACCGTCGCGAGCTCACCGCCGCCGTCGGAGGTAATGACTGGCGCATCGTTCGCCGGCAGGACATTGATGACGAAGGCGTCGGTGACTGAGAGTCCGCCCTGGTCTGTGGCGGTGATGCGGACCTCGATGGGACCTGTGAAGTTGGCGGGCGGGGTGCCGTTGACGATGGCGCCGGCGACGAGCCCGGCGGCGTCCGGGACGATCTGGAATGCGAGGCCGATGCTGTCCAGCGGTGCGCCGTCGGCAAGGGTTGCGGTGTAGACGAGCTGGTTGGCGGGCGTGGCGTCGTCGGTGAAGATGTCGAGCAGGTTGAGGAACAGGCCCGGCCGGGCCGCGGTGCCGAGCGGGGTATCCTCGATGGCGGTGGTATCGGGCAGGCCGGGCTGGTCGGTCTGCGGCTGGATGACGGGCGCCAGGTTGATTGCCGGGTTGTCGTTGACGCTGGCGGTCTGGGCCGAGGCGACGGTCTCGGCGACGCCCAGGCCGTCGGTGAAGCTCGCCACCACCCGGATGGGGAAGCCGACGTAGCGGTCGGGAACCGTGAAGGAGGTGCCGGTGGCGCCGACGATGTCGACCCAGTGCGGCGGGTTGCCATTGGCAGCGACGGGGTCGAGCCACTGCCACTGGAACGACATCTCCTCGAGCGGGATGTCGATGCGCTCGAAGCCGGCCGTGGCGGCATCGAGCACGCCGTCCACCAGCACGCCCTCGAAGTCGTTGACGGTGCTGGCAACGATCGACACGGTGTCGCCCGCGCTCGGCGCCGGGTTGTCGATCGTGAGCGCGCCCTGGGCCACGAGGTCCGAGACGAACTGCGCGAACGGGTTCTCGATCGTCACATCGGCGAAGCGCAGACGCTCGATGTTGTAGAGCGTATCGGTGCCCTCGTCGGCGACGCCGGCGGGCGGAATATGCGTCACCTGCAGGACCGGATTGCCGTCGGTGCCGAACAGGATCTCGCCGGTCACCGGATCGGTGACCAGGCTGATCTGGAAGTTGGCGGACACGTCCGCGTACACGGCGATGTCGATGTCGCCGGCGCCGGTGTAGGTGAAGGTCTCCTCGTCGAATACCGGCGCGTTCGCCTGATCGTGAAGGATCTCGCGGATGATCTGGCCGCCGGCCTCCCGGCTGGTGAGCTCCACGTGCAGGTACGCGTCGCCGTCGATGATGTCGTTGCCGCCACGCCCCTCGATGAAGTCGCTTCCCCCCCCGCCGAGCATGATGTTGCCGTCGGAGAAGGCGACCGCACCCGCCGGGAAGTAGTCGGCCAGCCCCGTGATCAGGTTGACGTTGGTCAGCTCGTTGAAGGGGTCGAAGCCGGGCGTGCCGAACGGGTTGCCCTGGCCGATGTCGGTGCCCTGCAGGAAGTCGCCGAAGGCCGTGCCGGAGGCGCCCTCCGTCTCGATGAAGAAGTCGCGGATGGCATCGCCGCCCAGGGCCTCGGGCTGATCCACGAACTCGACCAGCTTCATGTCGACGCTGACGCCGTGGCTCTCGGTCTCCCAGGAGGCCCAGTCGAACCCCAGCCGGCCCTCGAACTTGTTGAAGCCGCCCTCGCCCAGCATGATGTCGTCGCCGCTGAAGCCCATCATGCGGTCGCCGTTGGGGCCGCCGATGATCACGTCGTTGCCCGCAACCAGCGGCACCTGACCCGTCGGCGCGCCCTGGTCGCCGAACATCACGTCGAAGTTGATGCCACCCTCGATCCAGTCGTCGCCCTCGTTGCCGAGGATCTCGTCTGAGCCGTCGCCGCCGATGATGATGTCGTTGCCGAGACCGCCGCTGGCGCTCTCGATGCCCACCGGTCCCGCCAGGTCGAGATCGATGTAGTCGTTGCCGTCGCCGCCGAAGATGGCGTCGTCGCCGATGCCGCCGTGGATGGTGTCGTTGCCGTCGTCGCCGTGGATGATGTCGTCGCCGCCGCTGTCGGTGATGAGGTCGTCGCCGGCGCCGCCTTCGATGAAGTCGTTGCCGCCGTCGCCCCACACCGTATCGTCGTCGGCATGGCCCGCGACCAGGCGGTCGTCGCCCTCGGTGCCGCCCAGCACGATGGTGTTGCCGAGGAAGTTGTCGTCGCCGATGAAGCGGATGGTGCCGTCGGGCAGCCGCTCCACCAGCAGCGCCCCGGTCTCGGGGTTGCGCAGCCAGGTGGCGGGATCGTCGGTGATGGTGCCGGCCTCGATCACGTACTCCGGGGTCAGGAACACGTCGCCGGGCAGGTGGCGGGCGCTGGTGTTGGCCGCGATCAGCGCGGCGAACGAGTTGCCTTCGATCTCGTCGCCGAAGTGGATGCCCTCGATGCGGGGCAGTAGTAGAGGCGGTCGCCGTCCTGCAGCGCCTCCAGCTGGGTCTCGAAGATGAACTGGAAGGTGGAGCCGAGCAGGCTTCCGAACAGGATCTGCTTCTCGGCCAGGCCGCCGATCCACAGGTCGACGGCATCGAGGCCGGTGACCGAGCCGGTGCTCCATTCGCCGTGGACGGCAATGGCATTGTCCACGTCGTTGGCGTAGGCCCCGAGGCTGTGCATGAAGTCCCACGCGTCGGTGCCGATGTTGGCCTCATCGAGGCCCGCCACCACCAGCTCGAGCGCCGCCGCGCGCTTCTCCTCCAGGGTGGTCGCACCGAGGACCGAGGCGTGCGTGCCGTAGGCGGCCACGAAGTTGATCAGCGACGCGGCGTGCTTGAGGAACTGCCCGAACTCCGCCCAGTTGGCGTAGGGCTTCAGGTTCGAGTCGCCGGTCTGGGTGAAGAGCTGGTTGCGCAGCACATTGAGCGGGGGCACGCCGGTATCGCGGCCGCGCGCGATGTTGATGGCGGCAAGGTCGAGCGGCAGGCCCAGCAGGTTGTTGCGCAAGGCGCCGGTGACGAACTCGTCGATCTCGTTGGCGACCTGGCCGGTGGTGCCCATGACGATGTTGCCGGCGGCATCGACGCCTTGCGTCAGGTAGCCGAGCGGGTTGGTGAAGGCGTCGATCAGCGACATCTGCTGGACGGTCCGGAACACCGGCGCCCCGACGCGCGGCAACGGCTGATCCACCGAGCCGAACTCCGACTGACCCGGCAGCAGGTTGTTGTTGGTCCCCGCAACCTCCCGCAGCCCGAACGCAAGCTGCGTGTTCGACGGCACCTGGCCATCCTCAGCCAGACGGATCTGATCAAGAATGTAGTCCAGATCCGTCCTGTTGAATGTGACCATCGCCTCTACCTCACCGAATTGGCTCTAAAGCGCCCGACCTATTATTGCGCACAATGCGGCTCCTTAGTGCCCATCAACAAGAGAGGAATGCCCTAGGGCCGCAGACCGGCGCTGCTGTCCAGACGGACAGAGGAGTGTGGCCTTTGGACAGATGCATTGCCGGCTGCCATTGCCGGCTGCCATTGCCGGCAAAGCGCATGGGGCGATGCTGATCGGATTGGGAGCCGGTCCGACAACCCGCCCCTGAGGCGTCGAGATATCGGACGCCGAGTAGGGTCCTGAATGAACCCTCCCTCTGCCTCCAAAGCTCGCGCCCAGCCGCCGGCAACCAGCGTTTCCCGGTTGGCGAATCGGGTCTTGCCCCGATATCGCCGCGCAGTCCCGCTCGATGAGACTCTGATCCGGAGAGAGGGTTGCCCCCTAAAGGTGAGGCTTGGGAACCCATGGTGCCACTGCTGTGGGTTCAGCCTGCGCCAAGGCAACGGGCTGCGCGGCTCATACCCATTTCGGCTGGATCAGTTTGGGCAATGAGTCAGGCACGAAAGTCGCAAGCCGTTCTGTCGGCCAACTCTTAGGTCACGAGTATGACGGCGGCCGCAGGAGATCATGAGACCGCCGCTCGCAAGCTTGAAATCGCCGTCCGTTCGGCCGGTGTAGGGCCACGCTTTGCGGCCGCGCTCTCGGCTTGGATGATCCGCCAGGCTCGAAGTGTGAGCGGGCTTGACTATTCCCTTATCGATTATCGAGGCATGGGCTTGGCCGCGAGCCAACTCAGCTTCGAGTGGTGGCTTGAGCCGCAGCGCACGGTCGTGGCGCTGACAGAACTCTGGTGGCGCAATCTTGCCCTGATCGCGAACCATGCCGTCGGTGCCGACCCTGCTGGCCAGGGTGCCGGCGGCGACAAGCGATTCCAGGACAAGGCTTGGGGCGAAATCCCGGCGCTGCGCCTCGCCCGAGATGCGTATCTGCTCAATTCAGATTGGCTGCTGACACAGGTACGCACCGCGCGAACCCTCGAGTGTCACGACAGGCACAAGCTCGCGTTCTATACGCGCCAGCTGCTGAGCGCTCTGTCTCCGAGCACTTGGCCAGCCACAAATCCTCGCGTTCTTGCGTGCACACTCGAAACTTGCGGCGAGAACCTCCTTCGGGGCCTCGAGAGGCTCGTCGACGATCTTGAGCGCGGCAAGGGGCTGGTTCCAATTTCCCAGCATGACGCCGACGCCTTCGAAGTCGGTCGAAACCTTGCGGTGACCCCTGGCAAAGTGATCTTTCGCAATGCGCTGATCGAGCTCATTCAGTTCGCTCCAGCCACGAACAGCGCGTTTCGTACGCCCCTCCTGGTCGTGCCGCCGTGGATCAACAAGTATTACGTGCTCGACCTGCAGCCGGAGAACAGCTTCCTGCGCTGGGCGGTCGAGCAGGGCCGGACAGTTTTCGTCATCTCCTGGGCCAATCCCGGCACGGCCCACGCACAGACGGGGATGGACGACTACATGCGTGATGGGACACTCGCGGCCATCGATGCTGTGCAGGAGATTACGGGCGAGGATCAGCTCGATCTCCTCGGCTTCTGCATCGGCGGGATGCTCACTCTCTGCACACTTGCCTGGCTTGCCGCCGGGGACCACTCGCCGGTCCGCTCGGCGACCCTGCTCGCCACCATGGTCGATCTGTCCGAGATCGGCGACAGCTCGGTTTTCATCGACGAATGGCAGCTCGCCGAGATCGAGCGCCACACCCGCAACACAGGATTTCTGGACGGCTGTCACATGAAGGACATGTTCTCCTTGCTGCGGGAGAACGACCTGATCTGGCACTACGTGGTGAGCAGCTACCTCCTCGGCCGGCCGGCTCCCGCGTTCGACATCCTGCATTGGAATGCCGACTCAACGCGGCTGCCGGCGCGCATGCTGACCGACTTCCTGCGCTCCATCTATATGGAGAACAACCTGGTCAAGCACGGGCGGCTGCGCCTCGCCGGAAGGCCGATCGATCTCGGCCGCGTCGCCACGCCTTGCTATTTTCTCTCCACCATCGACGATCACATTGCCCCATGGCGCGCCTGCTATGCCGGAACCCGGCACCTGGGGGGACCTGTCGAATTCGTTCTGGGCGGGTCGGGCCACATTGCGGGCATTGTCAATCCCCCGACGCGGACCAAGTACGGGTACAGGGTGAATCGGAGCAATCCTCCCGATCCCAACCAATGGCTCGCAGACGCCAAGCAGCACGCAGGCTCGTGGTGGCCACATTGGTCGCAATGGCTCGGAGAGCTCGGAGACGAGCAGGTGGAGGCGCGCGCCGTCGGGACCAACAAGTACCTGCGGTTGATGGACGCGCCCGGTTCCTATGTACTGGCCGCGTAGAACGGGCCTGCCGCGCCCTCGCTCCGCAGCTTAAGGCATAAACGCGGCGCAAGAACGCCGGCCCTCTTGCGAGCAGGACGGCTAAGTATTGTAGCCTACCCGGCTGCTAAGGCATGCCTGAGCTCTTTTCGAGCACGAGGCGTCCGGATGAGAGGTGACGAAGCGTTCGAGCGTCGCGAGCAACTCGTCGGCGTGCCGCCTGTCACCGCGCAGAATGGCCCAATTCACGTTATTGGCAATCATGGCGCCGATTTTCCTGCAACCGTCAGGTTGGCTGAGCAGACATTGCGCCAAAGCGGCCGCCTGGATTTCATCGATCTGCTCGTGCTCAGCGAGCGCCCGAACCTCGTCCTCGATCAGTCCGCACAGCGCAATGCAGTCCTCCAGCGAAATCACGATGTCTTCCTCCCTGGAACGCGATGCGCCTCCACCTGAACTTTTGTTTGGATGGATCAACCTTAGTGCGCCAAGCGATCTCGCGCGACATGCTCGCCGTGCATCGCAGCATCGCGTGGATGGCTGAGCTTATGCGGGCGCACACGCCTCAGGCCTGTCCGTAGTTTCTCGCCTCAGGGTTCTGCCCGATACGCCCCACGGCCAGCAACGCCGTAAGGTTACGCTCCAAGCAGCGAAGGACTCCGCCACCCGTGCTCAGGTGGCGGGAGAAATCGGGCCGTGGCAACCGTCATCTTTGCAGGGCGTTGCGGTGAAGACGAGCGGAGCAAGCAAGCTCACAATCCGATACCTTTTTCTGCTTTCCGCTCGCAGGCCGACGGATCAGGCGCTGAGATCTCGGGCGAGGGACCGTGAGCGCCGCTGCCGCGCCGGTTCGCCTACCGAGATCTCCTTCAACGCCACGCTGATGAAGGAACTGCGCATGATCGCCCTGATGCGCCAGTTGGCCGATCCCGGATCCGGCGAGGGCGGACGATGGGCGAAGCTAAGGCTATAGTCCTTAGACCTGGCCGCGTCGCCATCGCGCGCGCGGAGCTGCGGGTTCTTCCTGCGACCAACAGGTGTTTCTACCAGTTGCTCGAAGGGACCGCGCTCGCTTTGATGTCGTCCTGACCGCGCCGCGGGTTGCACTGCCGTTACAACGGCGCACCTACCATCGGCAGAACGGGCGTTCTTCGGGGGTGTCTGATGTGGCGTCTGGTGTGGTCGCGCGCGCGGCGCGCTCGCGTGGGCTGACGGCGAGGGGCCTCACCGTGAACCGCTTTCCGCGGAGTTCCACTCGCGGTCGAGAACGAGCTGCAAGTGAGCTAAGTCATGATGACCGCACCCGAAATACGCGAGCTGACGTCGCTGAGCAGCGACGCACGCCAGACGGTCACCACCGCGTTCGAAGCTCTGGAACGCTGGCGCGACGAGATCTTCTCCGTCAACGAGCGCCATTTGACGAACGTTCTCGATCAGATGACCTCGCTCCAGAAAGCCGCCGGCTGGCCTGACCAATTCACCAGCGCAGCAAAAGAGCACCTCACGAGGGCCTCGAAGACGCAGGCATACATGATCGACCAGGTCATGGATGCCTGGGAGCAACAGCTCAAGGCCTCCAAGGTCCCCTCGGGTCTCCATGAGAGCTTCAAGTTCCAAGCGCCTCGCCCATTCGGGTCGGCGTTCGATCCCGTGTCCGAGATGATGCGGCTCCACGAGCTGACACTGGCACCTTTCAAGCTCTGGATCCAGGCCGCAGAGATGTGGCAGCGCAACTGGGCGAGCGCTCTGTCCGGCTCGACTGAGCTGAGGCCGTCGCGTCCTGTCAAAAGGGCCTCGAGCTAGCCTGCCAGCTCCGTCACGGATCATCGCATTCCCGTTCGATCCCACCTGTCGAGCATCGCCCAGTCAGCATCGCTTGCCACTACCGGCCGGGCTGGTGAAGCTCGGGCACGTGGCGTTCGACGGCTCGAAGATCAGGGCCAACGCCTCCAAGCACAAGGCGATGTCCTCGGCGGAGGCCGTGGAGGGAAGGACCTCGCCCAAGGGAAACGGCCGCGAGACGGCCGCGGTCCGGACGCAGGGCCGGAAAGCCGCGTCGAACGGGCTTGTCGCCGTGCACCAGATGGCGCGACAGACTGCCCGCGGACGCCTAACCATTGGGCTTAGGTCAGATTTCCGCAAACAGCTGCCATGGAAGGCGACGAGCGCGACGCGAATAACACAAACTGCGCTACGTGCGCGCTCCTCATCGTCGATAGGCAGAACCGGCGACACAATGTGCACCGGCCGCGACCAGACTGTGCCGCTAACCTTTAGTTAAACTCATCGAGTATCGAGGCCTCGTCACGCCGTTTGTGCCGAGTAGCGTGACGCGGCTCCACTCTGGGCACAGCTGAGAGGCGCAATGGGTGTTCGCGCGCACCCCGGTCGATCTCTGCAATTCCCCTTTCCGTTTCGGCAATGGCCTGGCGCGCGTACGGTCCAAGATGGAGGAAGAGCGCAAGAAGCCAGACCGTTTGCCGAACGGCGGACGGATTGACCCGATAGCAGTGCATGAAGGTGGTCCACAGCCGGTCTCGCCATTCTGGAAAGTGGGTGGCAATGCGGCGGACCGTTTCGACACCATGCCGCCGGCGGAAATCGTCCGGACCGTACTCCTGCTGCGGTTTCCCAGTCCACTTGAGCCTGCCGATCAGCCGCTCGATGCGGCCACAGAACGCAGCGGGCTCGTATATGCGCCTGAGCACTTGGGAGAAATCCTCCAGAATCTCCCGTCGCGGCCGCACGGTCTGGAAGTTCAAGCCTTGCACGCACTGATCCCCCTTTCCGTCCGGATGGAAATCGTGCCCCTCGTGAAGACGGCCCTCGCTGATCAAGCGGCGAGTCATCTGTGTATTGGGTAGCGCAGAAAGCAGCCCCACCATGGCCACCGGGATCGCGGCATCCTCGATGAAGTCTGCCATCGGCCCCGCGATCGATCCTCTCTCACTGTCGAACCCGATGATGAAACCGGCGGTGACCATTATGCCGGCGTCGTAAATCCTGTGCACGCTCTCGGTCAGACTGCGACGTGTGTTCTGCTTCTTCTTCATCGCCACGAGCGTGTCGGGATCCGGACTTTCGATGCCGACGAAAATCGCGAAAAAGCCGCAAGCCCGCATGAGCTCCAGCAATTCGGCGTCGTCGGCGATATTGATCGAGGCTTCCGTCGAAAACTCGAACGGGAAGTCATGCGCTTCCTGCCACGCTTTCAGGTGCGGCAGGAAGGCGCGGACGGCCTTCTTGTTCCCGATCAGATTGTCGTCGACGAAATCGACGTGGCCGCGATAGCCGAGCGCGTAGAGAGTGTCGAGCTCCGCCAGCATCTGCGGCGCTGTCTTGGTGCGTGGTTTACGCCCATATAGCTCGATGATGTCACAGAATTCGCACGTGAACGGGCAGCCGCGGGAGAACTGCACGCCGACAAACAAGTAGTCTTCGAACTTGAGAAGGTCGAACCGCGGGATGGGTGACTTTGTGACATCGACCTGGTACTTGGGTGCGTGGAAGTCGCCCGCGCGTTCGCCTGCTTCCCAGGCCGCGACGAAGTCGTCAATGATCCCCTCCGCTTCACCGAGCACTCGGAAGTCCGCTGCGGCATAGATGTGCGGGCTGGAGGTGGCGTCGGGTCCGCCAATCGCAATCGGCTTGCCACGAGCCCGAGCGCGCCGGATCAGCCGCAAGCTGTCGGCCTGCTGGAATAGCATGCCGCCCGTCATGACGAGGTCGGCCCAGTCGAGATCGGCGTCGTCGAGCGTCTCCGTGTTCCGATTGACGAGGCGGACCGTCCAATGCGCTGGGAGCATTGCCGCCAGCGTAATCAGGCCCAAGGGAATGGTGGGATAGCGTGCGCCGAGCAGCTCGGACGTGATGGCGTAGTTCCAGAA